>JAABVA010002961.1_pt1 | contig 16513 bp, 16 predicted proteins | sample 5560331 | NCBI WGS metagenome assembly JAABVA01 (sample SAMN12812661, study PRJNA571458) | rock metagenome | isolation source: Antarctica rocks | place: Antarctica: Victoria Land, Mt New Zealand sud | collected 2016-01-07 | reverse complement strand
CCGGCGTGCCGAGACCACTGACCGAGCTCATCACCCTCGGCCGGACTCTGACCCGCCGCGCCGGCGACGTCCTGGCCTACTTCGACCGCCCCGGCACCAGCAACGGGCCCACCGAGGCCATCAACGGGCGCCTCGAACACCTCCGCGGCACCGCGCTGGGCTTCCGCAACCTCACCAACTACATCCTGAGATCGCTACTCGACACCGGCGGCTTCAGACCCCGACTACACCCTCATTTGCGATGAGCCGGTTTGCGTTGCGCCGCAGCGATTCCCCTGACACGGTGGTCGATCATGTGCCCGCTGCCTGTGCGGTTGCGGTGGTGGGCTGGCGGGTGCGGCTGCGGTGAAGGTGCGTCCGGCAGGTGTTCGACATCCCCGAGGTCAGCACCACCATCACCGAGCACCGCATCCATTCCCACCGGTGCCCGTGCGGGCAGGTCACCGAAGCTATGGCGCCCGCAGGGGTGCGCGCACCGGTGCAGTACGGGCCGAATCTGCGGGCGTTGGCCGCCTACCTGGTTGTCTATCAGCACGTTCCGGTCGAGCGGGCCGTCGAGTTGATCGCCGATGTCACCGGGGCCCCGGCCCTCGACCGGCTGGATCAACTCGGTGATCGCGGCAACCTCTGAGCAGCTGGCCGACACCGATGTTCTCATCCGCACGTGGCTGATGCTGGCCCACGTGCTGCACGTGGATGAGACCGCCGTCAACGTTAACGGGCACCGCTGGTGGCTGCACGTCGCAGCGACGCAGAAGCTGACGTCCTACTTTCTGCACAAATCCCGCGGCCGGACCGCGGTGGCCGAGTTCGCGATCTTGCCCGCCTTCACCAAGGTGTGCGTGCACGACGCCCTGTCGGTCTATGACGGCCCCGACTACGCCCGGGCCAAGCAAGCGTTCTGTGGGGCGCACATCGCCCGGGAACTCGTCGCCGCCGGGCAAGCCGACCTCGACAACGCCTGGCCGAAAGCGGCGTTGGATGCATTCTACGAGCTCAACACCGCCGCCCACCGGGCGAGGAAGGCGAATCTGATCCCGATTCCTCCCGATGTCCTCGACCCGCTGCTGTATCGGTGGAAACGCGCCCTGCTCTGCGGGTTGGCGGACAATCCACGCCGACCCGGGGTCAAACAGTCCAAGACCCGAAACCTGCTGAGCCGGTTAACGTCCCGGGATGAACAGGTGTTGCTGTTCGCCCGCGACCTGCGCTTCGCGTTCACGAATAACTTGGCTGAGAGGGACCTGCGGCCCACCAAAACCCAACTCAAAAACTCCGGCTGCCACTGCGGCAGCGGTGGCGCCCAGGCATACGGATCCTTGGCTACATCTCCACCATGCGCAAAAACGGTGCCCCCGTCCTGACCGGACTCCGCGACGCCAACACGGGAAACCCCTGGACTCCAGCTGCAGCCTGAATGGTTGTGCTTCGTTGCCTCAGTGGAGAAGGTCCGGCTGGGTGGCGTGTCCGTGCTGGTGTGCGGGTGTGTCCGTCGCCTGGGCTGATGGAGCTGCCGATGGCGAGTCGTAGGGCGATCACGCAAGGCGCAGGCGGTGTGTTACCGGTCCGGGTCGAGGGCGGTGAAGTCGGTTGTTGCGGCGCTGGAGAAGTGCTGGGCGGTGGTGAATGCGCCCGCGGGTAAGCGGTTGGCCCCAGTCAGGGGTCCTGGGCGAGTTGGTGCCGGTGCTGCGCGAGCACGGGGAAGTTGGACGAGGACACCGCGGCGAGGATGCCCGCCAGTGTCCGCGGCCACCATCGACCGCCGGCTGGCCTTCGCTCGGTCGACGCTGGTCCTCAAGGGGCGGGTCCCCGCATGGATGTAGTCAAGGGATGGCCCCTTGACGAAACAAGCTACGCGTGCCACTGTGCTGTGCATCACAGACTCGATTCGACCGACCGGACGGGCGGATGCAGAACGTAGTTCCGCTTCGGTCACCAGGGACTGCCCCAGGATTGCGAGGAACAGCGACGGTGAACCATAGGTGGGACGGACCGCAGATTCGACTCGACCGCACCGCGACTTGGAACGGCGTCTGCAGGGATTTCACGCACTGGCTTCCGGCACAGTTCAATATCGGCCGGGCGGTCGCGCACACCGGCGACGCAGAAGCCCGGAATAAGATCGCGATCCTGCAAGTCCGCGAGGACGGTGACGTCGCAAAGTGGACGTTCGGTGAACTTGATCGCCTCTCGGACCGCCTTGCCAACGCGCTGCGAACTCACGGCGTGACAGCTGGCGACCGCGTGGCTGTGTGGCTCCCGCAGTCCTTCGAGCTGGTGCTCGCACATGTGGCGGCGTACAAGCTTGGCGCGGTGGTTGTACCTCTCTTCGTCAACTTCGGCCGCGACGCACTGCTGAGTCGTGTGAACGGCAGTGGCGCCCGAGTCCTGTTCGTCAGCGACACAAACGCCCAGCAGATCCTCGACGGCCGTGGCGACATGCCATCAGTCGATCTCGTACTCAGTATCTCCCCCTCGTCAGCGGATGCGTCGTGCCCGGGAGCGAGCGACTTCTGGGCCTTCCTGAAGCAAGGGTCCGAAATGTTCCAGTTCACTCCCACAAGGAGCGAGGACCCCGCTTTTCTCTGCTACACCTCCGGAACGACCGGGCCTCCGAAGGGCGCCCTGCATGCGCACCGCGTTCTCCTGGGGCACCTGGCTGGAATCAGCGTCACGCATAACTTGGCGCCGCGGCCGGGAGACCTCTTCTGGACCCCGGCGGATTGGGGCTGGATGGGTGGACTGTTCGACGTGCTGCTCCCGGCGCTCTACTGGGGCGTCCCGGTCGTTGCCTACCGCATGCCTAAATTCGATCCCGAGGAGAGCTACCACGTCCTCGAGCGATTCAACGTGCAAAACGCCTTCATCCCGCCGACTGCGATGCGCATGATGAAGTCGGTGCCTAATCCGCGCGAGCGGTGGTCTCTGCGTCTGCGCACCATCGCGTCCGGGGGGGAGAGCCTCGGTGCTGAGACACTGGAGTGGGCAGAGCGGGAGCTTGGGGCAGATGTTAACGAATTCTACGGGCAGACCGAATGCAACATGATCCTCGGCAACTGTAAGGAACTCTTTCCTAATAAGTGGGGCTCCATGGGCCGTCCCCTCCCCGGGCGCGACGTCCGCATCCTTGACGAGACGGGTGAAGAGGTCGCCGAGGGCGAGGTCGGCGAAGTCGTGGTCGCAGCGAGTGATCCCGTCGTCATGCTCGGATACTGGAACAACGAGGCGGCAACTCAGGCGAAGATCTCGAACGGTGTACTGCACACCGGTGACCTTGCATCCCGCGATGAGGACGGCGACTTCTTTTTCGTCGGACGCAACGACGACGTGATCAGTTCCGCGGGTTACCGAATCGGACCGACGGACATCGAGAACGCGTTGTACCGCCACCCGCGAGTTTCCATGGTGGCCGTTATCGGTACGCCGGATCCCGTTCGTGGTGAGACCGTCAAAGCGGTTGTGGTCCTGTCCGACGGCGGTGTCCAGGAGGAATCGCAGTTGACCGCCGAACTCCAGGACTTGGTCAGATCGACAGTCGGATCCTATGCCTACCCGAGGCAAATTGAGTATGTAACAGAGTTGCCGATGACCAGTACCGGGAAGGTCCAACGCGGGAAGCTCCGGGACCGCGACAAGGCGCGGCTCACGGAACCGGCACCGGATTAGACCGCATCACCTCGCTTTGGAAAAATCCCACCTAAGGAGACGCAGCGCATGATCAGAAGAAAACACCAGGCTCTCATGGCCGTGGCGCTCACTTGTGTCCTCGCTGCGTGTGGGGGTACGACGGGTGCTGGCGGCTCGGGTGCCGCCAGCTCGGGTGGTGACGTCCAGGGCGTCCAGGGCAAGACCATCAGTATTGGGTCATCCGCCATCCTGAGCGGCCCGCAAGTGGCGTACGCCACGATCGACGAGGCGTTGACCGCGTACTTCGATACGGTAAACGCCAAAGGGGGAGTAAACGGCTACACTTTCAAGGTAGTGCGGCAGGACAACGCCTACACGGCAGCGCAATCCGTAGCCGTCGCTCGCAGCCTCGCCCTGCAAGAGAAGGTTTTCGCGTTGAGCGTGGCAGGGACCACGCCGACATCGGCAGTGCTTCCGATCGCCGAGCAGCTTAAGCTGCCGATCACTTTCATCGCGAACGCGGACCTCGTCACGAATACCAAGACAAATGTTTATGGCCTTGAGCCAAGCTTCTCGCGTGTGGCGCTTTTCGACGCCGACTACGCGTTGACGCAACTCGGAACTAAGAAAATCGGCTACGCCTACTCCGACGATCCGCTCGGCCAGCCAGCTCTAGCCGCCTTGCCCACGTACGTGAAAAACAAGGGTGGCACGCTCACAACGGTTGGTTTCCCGACGACCGCAACCGACTACAGCTCCTACGCCAGCAAACTGCAGGCATCCGGCGCTGAGGCGGTCATCGTCTTCGGCGGGCCGGCCAATCTGGCCGGGCTGCAGCGGGCCGCTAATTCCATCGGGTTCAAGCCAAAATGGATCAGTCTGTTTGCGTCCGTAACCCCGGCCTACTTAGACCTTGCAGGCCCGCTGGCTGAGGGTACATATTTCGACAACTTCCTGGAGACGCTGGGTAGCGACACCCCAAGCGTAAAGCAATTCAAGGAGGTCGTCGGGGCGAAGGACCCCAAAGCTGTTTCTCTCCTCGGCGAGCTCGGGTGGACCAATGCTGCGCTTATCGCAGATGGCGTGCGAGATGCCACAAACAACGGCGGTAAGCTTAGCTGGAAGTCCTTCGAGGACAGCCTAAACAAGCTCACCAACGCCCATGTCGGCGTGTGGCCCGACGTCACGTTCACGGAGTCTTCGCATTCTGGAGCTGTCAGTGCCAATATCCTGCAGGTGAAGAATGGCGTCTTCACCCCTGTGACCGAGTTCAAGCCGCTTCCCGAGAAGCCGTAGGGGTCACTTTGGAGTTAGAGGTAGCTGCGCCATGCAACTAACGATTGCGGTCATCTTTGGCGTCGTCACTGGATCGCTCTACGGCTTAGCCGCCCTGGGGTTAGTATTCGTTTACCGCGCCACCAAGGTTCTCAATTTCGCCCTTGCTGGAACCGCAAGCATCAGCGCCTATATTGCGTCTTCCTTACTGGACGCAGGCTGGGGCTATCCCGCAGTGCTGGCGGTTGTCCTGTTCAGTGGTGCCGCCCTTGGTGCGCTGTGCTACCTGGTCTTGAAGGGCATGGCGTCCGCTGGGCCCATCACCACCAGCATCGGTACGGTGGGCATTCTCCTCATCCTGCTCGGGCTTGTTGGGAACATTTGGGGAGTCGCGCAGAGGCAATTACCACTGCCCATTAGGGGAAGTGTGCACCTCGGCTCGATCAGCATTGGGTACTACGAACTACTCGCGGTCGCTGTCGCGGTCGTCGCTTTGTTCACCGGGTTTCTGGTCGTATTCCGGACCCGGCTGGGATTGCGGATGCGGGCGGTGAGTTCCGGGCCTCGTACGGCGGACCTGCTCGGAGTGAATCGCCGCTTCGTCGAGCTTTCGGCCTGGGCGATGGGCGGGGTGGCCGGGAGCCTGGCCGGCCTGTTGATCGTGCCGCTCCGCCAACTGGACCAGAACGTGCTGGTGAACTTCATGTTGACGGCCTTCGTGGCCGTGGTGATGGGCGGCTTCACGAGTCTGGGCGGTGTGGTCACCAGCGGTATTGCTGTCGGAATCGCATTGAACCTCTTGTCGACGTTCGTCTCCGGAACGTTGGAAAGCACGTTCACCTTTCTCCTCATCGCCGCCGTCCTCGCTTTTCGCCCCAACGGCGTCTTCGGCTCCCAAGAGCGATCCGTCGCCGAACCGCAGCTCCCGACGGCGGGCCGTGAATGGCTGTCGGTGAAGCACCTGTACGCCTCTCTGCTGCCGGCCCTGCGCTCGACCAGCCGCGCCACCACCTATCAGCAGGCGGTTCGGCGCCTGATGGTTCGTCGCGGGACCCTCCTAATCATGGTCGTCGTTGGGTTCGCGGTAGCGCTCTCGCGCGGGGGGACGGCTGCGTATGTACTCGCATCAAGCCTCGCGACCTTCATTGCGGTCCTCGGCGTCACGACCATTGTCGGCTTAACCGGCCAGGTTTCGCTGGGGCACGGCGCCATTGTCGGGCTTGGTGCTTATACAACGGCGATGGTCTCAACATACCTAAATACCTCGTTCTGGGTTGGCTTGCCCATGTCCGTTGTCGTCGGATGCCTGGTGGGAGCCGCACTGGGGTGGCCAGCCGCCCGGTTGAGCGGCGTCTACCTAGTCGTCTTCACGCTGGCCTTCGGACTTGCTATTCCCGAGCTTCTCGTGCAATTCCCAAACATCACCGGGGGTGGTGCGGGTCTAACCATCAACTTGCCATCACAGTTGTTCAACGTGCGTTACGGACTTCTGCTCGTGGCGGGTGCGGCAATCGCTACGGTCATTGTGTACACGCTCGTTACCAGATCGACCTTTGGTCGTCGGTGGAGGGCCGTCCGTGACTCGGAGTTGGCGACCATATCACTCGGTTGGAGTGCAACAGCCAGCAAGGTGACTGCGTTCGCATTCGGGTCGGCCCTCGCTGCATTCGGAGGAGCCATGCAAGCGCTCCTCGTCGGCTACGTCAGTCCCGATGGCTACTCGCTTTTTACGTCGATCTATTTGCTGGTTGCTGTCTACGTCGGCGGACCCGGCACCGTATTCGGCAGCTTCGTCGGCGCTCTGATCATCACAATGGTTCCATACTACGCAGGAGGAACGGGCATCCCGCAGATCCTATTCGGATTGCTGCTCCTACTCATCCTTGCGTTCGCTCCGCAGGGAATTGGAAACCGGCTTATGGGAACCCGGCCCTCGCGCCGCGACGGTGCGTTGACGCCTATAACCGCCGGATCCGCGCCGATCCACCCAACCGCCCACAATACGTCTTTGACGCCGCTGCAGCAGGGACGCTGACATGGTCCGTGATTCCGATAAGCAGCGGCTCGTCGGCCCGAACGACCCAGGCTCCGCGGCGACCGCGGTGCTGGAGGTCTCCGATATCACCGTCGACTACGGGGCGGGGCCCGCACTGTCCGAATTCTCTCTTAGCGTGGGCAACGGTGAAGCTGTCGCGGTCGTCGGAGCGAATGGCGCGGGCAAGTCAACTCTGCTCCGGGCAGTGTCGGGATGGGTGCAGCCGCGCACCGGTGAAGTGCGGCTCAACGGCTCCAACCTCGTGGGGAAGGCCGCCTACAAAGTGGCTCGTCGAGGACTGGTTCATGTACCAGAAGGGCGCTGCGTCTTTCCGGACCTGACCGTTGAAGAAAACCTTCAACTCGCTTATCGGAAGGGGACTGGTCGGATCGAGGATGAAATCCGCGATGAGACCTTCGCCATTTTCCCGCGGTTGCGTGAGCGGCGTGGGCAGCTAGCAGGCAGCCTGTCCGGCGGCGAGCAACAGATGCTCGCAATCGGACGGGGGCTCATGGCCAAGCCCGAGGTGCTGATGCTCGACGAGCCGAGCCTGGGTCTGGCGCCAGTGGTCATCAACGAGGTGTTCGAAGCGCTTGCCGTGATCCGCGGGTTGGGCGTCGGAATCCTGATCGTTGAGCAGAATGTGCAGTCGGCCCTCACATTCGCGGACCGAGGCTACGTGCTGTCACAAGGGCGATGTGTGTTTGAAGGTGAGGGTACCGCTCTGCTGGCACGCGATGACCTCATGAGCACCTACCTCGCTCAGGAACGGCCGGCAGAGAAAGGGACACCGCTGTGACTGTAGAGAACGGCACCGCGCTTCTGTCGGTCGACAACCTCAGCGTCGCTTTCGGCGGATTGAAGGTTCTGAACGAGGTCTCTTTTGAGGTAGGAACTGGTGAGATCGTGGGTCTCGTTGGGCCGAATGGCGCTGGCAAGTCGACGGTTATCAATACAATCTCGGGCCTCACCCCGTCGGTGGGCGGCCAGGTCGCATATAACGGTAGATCTCTGCAGGGGACGCCACCTTCTCGCCGGGCGCGCATGGGAATCGCGCGCACCTTCCAGAACCTGGAGTTATTCCACACCATGACCGTCCGCGAGAACGTCCAGGCGGCGATGGAGGCCAGTGATTCTCGACAGCTGCGGCGAATGTTCTCCCCAACGATGCGTCGGGCGCGCGATGAGCGAGTGCAGGCGGCGATCGCGGCGCTGCAGCTGGGGAACGTTTCCGATGTCCCGGTGGTACAGCTGCCCTACGGCACCAAGAAGCTGGTCGAGCTTGCTCGTGTTTTTGTGCGCCGCCCGAAGTTGGTGCTGCTCGACGAGCCGGTGGCCGGGCTGAACCGCGACCAAAAGGACGAGTTCGTCGCCCTCTTCGTTAGCTTGCATCACGACCTCGGTCTGTCCGGTCTGCTGGTAGAGCACGACATGCCCACCGTTCATGGACTGTGCTCCCGCATCGTCGTGCTCGATGCCGGAGCCAAGCTCGCCCAGGGCAGCTTCGATGAGGTCGTCCGCATGCCGGCTGTGATTGAGGCCTACCTCGGCCCTGTCGCGCTTGCTGGGGGAGTCTAACTATGGCCGGACGCACGTATGCGTCTCGCGTTGCCGGGGCGGCGACAGACCTCGATCGGGTACTGCAGACAGGGACGACGGCGCTGCCGATCGCCCGCGTCGGGGGTGTGTGATGTCTATGTCCAGGCCACTATTGGGCGTGATGGTGATCGACTTCTGCCAGGCCGTCGCCGGTCCGTTCGCCGGACGGTTGCTGGCGGATCTCGGCGCTGACGTCATCAAGGTGGAGCCAACGGCCGGTGACCTTAGCCGCGACCTGACACCTGTCGGCGACGGTTCGTTCAGCGCCATGTTCAACCATGCCAACGCAGGCAAGCGGGGAATCGCGGTCGACCTGAAGTCTCTGACCGGAAAGATGGTTGCTCTGGCCCTCGTTCAGGAGGCAGACGTCGTGTTGGAAAACTCGAGTCCCGGCGCGATGGATCGGCTGGGGTTGGGCTATACCGACCTGTCCCGCATCAACCCGGGGCTCGTGATGTGCTCGGTGAGCAGCTATGGCCAGGATGGTAGTTACAGCAGGTTTGTAGGAGCGGACCCGGTGGGTCAGGCCATGTCCGGCATGGTCCACATGACGGGTGACCCCGATCGGCCACCGTATCTGGTCACGAACGGGATCGCCGACACGGCGACCGGCACGCACGCGGCTCTCGCCACGATGGCAGCACTGTTCGCACGTCAGCAGACCGGCCAGGGATGTCACCTCGACATTAGCATGTGCGATGTCATGCTGATGATGGACTGCTGCAACGTCCCGTTGGCTGCGGCCACCCGCGGTGAGGCACCGATGGAGCGGTCGGGAGCGCACAACCTCACGGTCAGCCCCTTTGGACTGTTCGCCGCCCAGGACGGCTTTGTCCTTATAGAGGCATGGGGAGAAGGTGCGTCCAGCCTTTGGGGACGCTTGTGCTCAGTTATGGGGCGGCCGGATTTGGTGGATGCACCGGAGTTCCGCACGAACGCGGCGCGTGTGCGCAACCGGGCGGCGGTCACCGGCGTCGTCGAGACATGGCTCGGCGTTCTACCCAGAGAAGCGGCGCTGGCGGAGCTCTACCGGGCCCGGGTGGTCGCGGCGCCGGTGCTTTCTCCAGCGGAAGCGATCAACCATCCCGTGGCTCGTGAACGCAACATGGTGCAAACGTTGACGCACCCGGCGGCGGGCGAGGTTGACGTCATCTCGAACGCCTACAAGAGCACCACATGGCAGGTTGAGGCGACCCTTGCCCCTGCTCTCGGCGAGCACACCCGTCAGATCCTGCACGACGTCGTCGGCCTACAACCGACAGACATCGCGAGTCTGCTTGCCAATGGCGTTCTCGGCGCCGTACCGACTCGGCCGGAGGAGGGCTTTGCCTCGCCGTAATGATACGCGGCCGGCCTGCTGGCGATCGATCCACGTCAGAACGCAATTGGACGAACGGTGCTCAGGCCCCTGGAGCTGGAGACCGAACTTCACCGCAAGAGGGAGAACTCAACGTGTTGACCAAGTATTACGACGAGCATGAGATCGGGCAGGCGGGTGAGACGCACGGGCGGACCATCACCGAGACCGATCTGGTCATGTTTGCGGCCTTCAGTGCGGACTGGCACTTGCTCCACACCAACATCGAGTACGCGCAAACGTCCAGGTTCGGGCAACGCATCGCGCACGGGATGCTCGTGCTGACGGTGATGACCGGCCTGCTGGAGCTCCGCGCCCCATACGCCGTCGCGTTCTACGGAATGGATGATCTCAGGCTGCTGGCGCCGACTTTCATCGGCGACACCGTGTCCGCGAACTGGAGGGTCGCAGACATGCAGGACCGTGGTGGCGCCCACGGGCTCGTTGGCTATGAAATCACGGTACGCAAGTCTGACGGAACTGAGTGCCTACGCTGCGTGATGCGGATGCTTGTCGCACGAGCAGGCGAGGGGGCCTGACATGGATTCGGACGGCAAGCCGCGCGTCAGGGTCTGGACTGACGGTCCGGTCGGGCATATCGAGCTCGATCGGCCTGAGGTCCGCAATGCTCTAGACCAGCAGACCGCGGATCAGCTCGGACGTGCCGTGCATGACCTTCAGCACCGGGTGCGGACCATTTTCATCAGCGGCTCCGGAGGGAACTTCTGCGCCGGCGCCGACCTCAAGCAGGTCCTGACAATCCGGCGCGACACTGCCGCCGTCCGCGAGTATCTGGAAGGACTCAACCGCGCCTTCCTGGCACCGCAGCAGGCGACGGTCCCCGTCATCGCGGTCGTCGAGGGCTTTGCGCTCGCCGGTGGGTTCGAGCTAATGCAGGCGTGCGATCTCGTCCTTGTGGCCGACGACGCCGTCGTCGGTGACCAGCACTCCAACTTCGGCCTACTGCCAGGCGCGGGTGGCTCGCAGCGGCTCCCGCGGCTGGTGGGTCGTCAGCGAGCGCTCGGTCTCCTGTTCAGCGGTGAATGGCTGTCAGGAGCCGACGCGGTGGCGGCAGGGCTCGCCTACCGCTCGTTCCCCGCTACCGAGCTGCGGGCGTCAGCGGAGGAGTTCGGCCGGCGACTGGCCGCCCGCAGTAGGGAGGGGTTGAGCCGGATGAAGGCCCTAGTAAATGAGGGTCTCGGCCTCCCCCTGCAGCAAGGGCTCGCGCTCGAGATCGACACCTTCTGCGACTACATCACGGGTCCCGACCCGGAAGAAGGTCTGCTGGCCTTCTCCGCGCGTCGTTCCCCCCATTTCGCGTGACCTCACGAATCGACCGTTCCATTTTTTCGGTATCGGCTGTGCATCGCTTCCGCTCCGGGCTCTCGCTCGGACCGGACAAAACCCGGAGGTAGAGCTTCATGGATCTGGACAAGGCAACGGCGGTCGCCACGGCCGGCGGAGACGGCTCGCGGTGGCCGACGAAGCTTCGGGTGCGCGATCGGCTTGCCATCCTGCTCGATCCGGGCAGTTTCGTGGAGGACGGTCTGCTGGCCAACATCCGGGCCAAGGGGCTGTCCGCCGATGGGGTCGTCACCGGGGTCGGCGCGATCGAGGGCCGGCCGGTGGCGGTCATCGCCCATGACTTCACCGTGAAGGCGGGCTCCTGGGGCGCCTTGACCTGCGAGAAACAGATTCGCATCCTGGAGCGGGCCGACCGCGACCTGCTGCCGGTCATCTATCTCGTGGACTCCGCGGGCGGCCGCCTCACCGACCAAATGGGTTTCTTCCCTGGTCGACGAGGAGCGTCGAGGATCTTCCAGCTCCAGGTGGCGCTGTCCGGCAGAGTTCCCCAGATCTGCTGCTTGCACGGTCCCTCCGCTGCGGGGGGCGCCTACATGCCGGCGTTCACAGACTGGGTGGGCATGGTGGAGGGGAATGCCTCCATGTACCTGGCCTCACCGCGGGTCGCCGAGATGGTCACCGGCGAGAAGGCCACGCTCGAGGAGATGGGAGGCGCACACCTGCACGCCGAGATCTCCGGCTCCGCGGACGCGGTGTTCGCCGAGGACTGGGAAGTCATCGGTGCAGCCCGGCTGCTGTTCAGCTACTTGCCGAGCGACTGGCGGCAGACGCCGACCCTCGTCGAGCCGGTCGTGCCGGAACGGCGCGGCTGGGAGGGCCTGATCCCGTCCGACCCATCGGTTAGCTACGACGTCGACGAGGTAATCCTGCGATTGGTCGACGCGGGCAGTTTCTTTGAGATCAAGCCTGACTGGGCACCGGAGATGGTGACGGGCTTCGCCCGTCTCGGCGGCCGAGTGATCGGCATCGTCGCCAACCAGCCCGCCGTGCGCAGCGGGGCCATCTTCGTGGACACCGCAGACAAGGCCGCGCGCTTCATCACCCTGTGCGACGCCTTCAACGTTCCGCTGGTCTTCCTACACGACGTGCCGGGCTTCATGGTTGGAACGGTGGTCGAACGTGCCGGTATTATCCGCCACGGCGCCAAGATGGTCGCCGCTATGGCAAGCGCGGAGGTGCCCAAGTTCAGCGTGGTTTTGCGCAAGTCCTACGCGGCCGGCTTCTACGCGATGTGCGCGCCGGGCTTCGAGCCGCGAGCAACGCTGGCGCTGCCCACCGCGACGATCGGCACTATGTCGCCGCAGGCTTCAGTCAACGCTGTGTACGCCGGCAAGATCCAGGAGATCGCGGATCCCGAGGAACGGGCGGACTTTGTGGCCGAGAAGGCGGCCGAGCAAGCCGCAGAGGTGGACCTGCTGCGCATGGCCAGTGACCTGGTGGTCGACGCGGTCGTGGCCCCGGAGGCGCTTCGCGCCGAGCTGATCGCCCGCATGGCCGCTGCCGAAGGCTGGACACGGTCGGAGAAGCGCCGCCACCACATGGTGAGCCCGGTGTGACGTCGATGACCAGGCCAGCTGCGTCCACCCTCCGCGCGAGCAAACTATGAATGCCACGCCTATCCTCGCGGTGCGCAGCGTGTTCTTCGTGCCCGGCGGCCGCGCCGACATGATTGCGAAGATCCCTCGGTGGATGCCGGACGTCGCCGTGGTGGACCTAGAAGACGCCGTCGCGGACGCGGACAAGGACTCCGCCCGGCGCGTCGCCGTCGCCGCCATCGCGGATCTGCAGCACCCCACGGTGTTCCTGCGCGTCAACGCGGCGGGCAGCCCCTGGCACACGGACGACGTGGCAGCTGCAGCCGCCGCCGGTATCGCCGGGATCGTGCTACCCAAACTGGAGCGGCTCGCGGACCTCGACACCGCACGCGATCGCGACCTGCCGGTCCTCGGTGGTCTGGAGACGGCGCGAGGGGTGGCTGAGGCCCGCCTCCTATGTGAGGAGGGCGGCCTGGTGGCGGCATACTTCGGTGCTGAGGACTTCATTGCCGACATGGGAGGCCACCGCACGACCGGGAGCCTGGAAGTACTGTACGCACGTAGTCAGGTGTGCCTGGCGGCGCGGCTGGCCGGGGTGCCGGCGATCGATCAGGCCGTAGTGGCCGTCCACGAGGACGCGACTTTCAGGGCCGACGCCGAGCAAGGGCGGGCGATGGGCTACCTCGGCAAGGTCACGCTCCACCCTTCCCAGATTACCCTGGCGCACACCACGTTCAACCCGTCCGAACAGGAGGTCGCGCACGCTCGGGCCGTGCTGACCGTGGAGGACGGCGTGGGGCTCGTCGACGGGCAGATGGTGGACGACGTCCACCGCAAGATGGCCCGCCAGGTCCTTGCGCGCTGGCAGGGAGGAGCGTCCCGGTGAGCGCGGTGCTCGTCGGACTCATGCTCCCTCCGCACCAGGACCCGGCGCGGCTCATAGTGACCGCCCGGGCGGCCGAGCAGCAGGGATTCGACTTCCTGGCCTGCGGGGAGCACGTGTTTTTCCACGGCGCATCCTCTAACGCCTTCGTCGCGCTGAGTGCGGCCGCCGCCGCCACCGAGCGGGTGCGACTGCTCACCGCACTGACGGTGCTGCCGGTTTATCCCGCACCGCTGGCCGCCAAGATGGCCGCTACCCTGGATCGGATTTCTGGCGGCCGGCTGGATCTCGGTATCGGTGTGGGGGGTGAGCACCCGCCGGAGTTCGCCGCCTGCGGAATCCCCGTCGCCGAGCGCGGCCGACGCACGGACGAGGCGCTGCAGGTGCTGACGCAACTGTTTACCGGCGAACGGGTCACTTTCCACGGTCGCTTTACCACGATCGAGGACCAGCGGCTCGACCTGCCGTCGTTGCAGCAACCCCGGCCCCCGCTGTGGATCGGTGGCCGCAGTGACGCCGCGATCCGCCGGGCCGGACGCTTCGGAGACGTCTGGCTGCCGTATATGTGCACCCCGGAGCAACTGGCCGTCGGGCTGGACCGCGCCCGGAAGGTAGCGACAGACCACGATCGGCAGAGTTCCGACCTGCGGGGAGCGGTCTTTATCTGGGGCGCCGTCGACGACGACCCCGCGCGGGCACGAAGGGTGGCGCTCACGACCCTGGGCCAGGTGTACAGCCAGGACTTCGCCCCGCTGGCCGACCGCTACATCCCCACCGGAACACCCCAGCAAGTCACGAACCGGCTGCTGGAGTACGTCGATGCGGGTGCCGAAAGCGTGGTCTTCTCTCCTGCCTGCGCGGAGGAAGATCTCGACCGCATGGCGGCGACGGTGGCGGCTGAGGTCCTGCCAGCGTTGCGTTGCGCCGTACAAATGAACCGCTGAGAGGAACCGTCATGCTGCACGCCCCTACGCCTCTGCGCAAGGTGCTCATCGCCAACCGGGGGGAGATCGCCGCCCGCATCGCTCGGGCCTGTCGGGACGCTGGACTCGACAGCGTCGCCGTCTACGCCGATTCCGACCAGGACGCCCCGTTCGTGGCGCTGGCCGACGAGGCGCTGCCGCTGGGTGGCTCCACGCCAGGGGAGACCTACCTCGATGCCCGCAAAATTCTCGCGGCCGCGGTGGCGTCTGGCGCCGACGCGATCCATCCCGGGTACGGCTTCCTGTCCGAGAACGCCGACTTCGCTCAGGCCGTCGTGGAGGCCGGTCTGGTGTGGGTGGGTCCTCCACCGCAGGCCATCCGCGAACTCGGAAATAAGGTAAGCGCACGCAAGATCGCCGCCCGCGTTGGCGCGCCTCTCGTACCGGGAACCAGCGGCCCCGTCACCGGCGCGGAGGAGGTCGTCGCCTTCGCCGAGGAGCACGGTCTGCCCGTGGCGATCAAGGCCGCCTTTGGGGGGGGCGGCCGTGGCCTGAAGGTGGCGCACACCATGGAGGAAATCGGTGAACTATACGACTCCGCCGTGCGGGAAGCCGTGTCGGCCTTCGGGCGCGGAGAATGTTTTGTGGAGCGCTACTTGGACCGTCCGAGGCACGTCGAGGCGCAGATCCTGGCAGATAGCCACGGTGGGGTCGTCGTCGTCGGCACGCGCGACTGTTCCCTGCAGCGCCGGTACCAAAAGCTCGTCGAAGAGGCGCCCGCTCCGTTCCTGTCCGACGAGCAACGGCGCACGATTCACAAGTCGGCGAAGGCGATCTGCCGGGAGGCCGGCTACCAGAGCGCCGGAACAGTGGAGTACCTGGTGGCGCCGGACGGCACCATATCCTTCCTGGAGGTCAACACCAGGCTGCAGGTCGAGCACCCCGTCACCGAGGAGACCACTGGGATCGACCTAGTGCGTGAGCAGTTCCGGATCGCGGCCGGCGAGCGGCTGCGTCTGACCGCGGACCCAGAATCACACGGCCATGCCATCGAGTTTCGCATCAACTGCGAGGACGCGGGCCGAAACTTCCTCCCCACGCCCGGGACCGTGTTGCGGTTCTCCGCTCCCACCGGTCCCGGCGTTCGGACGGACGCCGGCGTCCGGTCCGGCTCGGTCGTGGACGCGCAGTTCGACTCGATGATCGCCAAGCTGATCGTCGTCGGCGAGGACCGCAGGCAGGCGCTAGAGCGTTCCCGGCGCGCGTTGCGCGAACTTGATGCCCCTATGGATGTCAAGCGGCTGATCGAGCCGTGGGTGCAGCTCTGGTGCTGGTGATGTCGTGGTAGATCTCGCGGGCGATGTAGCGCTTCAGGCAGCGGATGGCCTCGCGCCGGGTTTTGCCCTCAGCGACGCGGCGTTGGACGTAGTCCTGGGTGCGCTTGTCCCAGCGCAGCCGGGCGATCGTGATCGTGTAGAGCGCAGAGTTCGCCTGTCGATCACCACCGCGGTTGAGCCGACGTCGGTGCATCTTGCCCGAGGACGCCTCGATCGGGCTGACCCCGCAGAGCGCAGCGAAGGAAGCCTCGCTGTGGAGACGTTCCGGATTGTCGCCGGCAGCGAGCAGGAGCGCGGCTGCGGTGTCAGGGCCGACCCCATAACGCTGCAGCAGCTGGGGTGCGCGGGCCTCGATTGTGGTCGCGATCTGGGCGTTGAGCTCATCGATCTCGCTGCTCAGCTCGAGGATGCGCCGGGCGAGCAGGCGCAATGTGAATGCTGCGGCGCTCGGGGTGTCGGTGGGGTTGGAATGGTTGAGCTCGGCGCAGCGCCGGAACAGTGCGGGGTTGCTCAGACCGGTCATCGAATCACGCAATGCGGGATCGGTGCCGACCAGTACAGCCTTGAGCTGGTTGAT
>JAABVA010002960.1_pt1 | contig 16514 bp, 12 predicted proteins | sample 5560331 | NCBI WGS metagenome assembly JAABVA01 (sample SAMN12812661, study PRJNA571458) | rock metagenome | isolation source: Antarctica rocks | place: Antarctica: Victoria Land, Mt New Zealand sud | collected 2016-01-07 | reverse complement strand
AGAGGTACTTCTGTTTGCCGTTTGGAGCCTTGCCATTCTTGACGATGTTTTCACTATCGCAGTGATAGCAGGTGATGATTCGAGTAATCATTCCTCGATTCTATCATTCGGCTTGTAGCCACTACCAGCAGAAATAGCCAAAAAGCGGGGCTTTCCATGCGGGTTGCTAATCTTCCTTGAATAACGATATCCTTTGAGGGGCTTACTGGAGCAGGGGTGTATTGCTTCACGGGATAAAGGGGATGTGACCACGTGTCTGATAGTGGGAATACAGATCAGCTGGGGACACCACACGTGTGATGATTCAACCCAAGTACTTGAAGTTGAACGAGCTTCTGAATGGGCGGCTTTTTCGGATTCCGCCATATCAGCGCGCCTATAGTTGGGAACGGAAACAACGAAGGGACCTGTTCTCCGATATAGAACGCTTGCGTGCCCATGGCGGTAACGCCGTGCACTTCATGGCGACTATGGTCGGTCTCAACCGAGGCACAAAGACCATCGCGACGAATGAGTTACACGAGATCGAAGTCGTCGACGGCCAACAACGACTCACTACTCTCATCATCCTGTACAAGTGTCTGTCGCTGGCACTCAACAGAAACGATAATGACGAATGCTCTTTCGCCGACGAAGTTGAGGCTCTCCTCGTCAAGGGCGACGATGTCAGCTTACTGCTTCTCCAAACCAATCATGACACATCCCATTATTTCATCACCTTCCTCCGGGACGGAAAGTATCCACCGGCAACCGAGGCGAAAACGCTAGCGAATCGCCTTCTTCTCGAAGCGATGAAGGACTGTTCTGATTTCGTTGCCCAATGGCAGGGGAGCAAGCTCGAGTTGGGCATTGTATTGAAGAATAGGCTGGCGCTCATCTTTCATGAGGTCGACGATGAAGCCACGGTATATTCGGTCTTTGAGGTTCTGAATAGTCGCGGTCTCCCGGTTGCATGGCTAGATCGCCTCAAAAGTGCCCTCATGGGGATGGTATTCGAGTACAGCGAAGGCAATAAGGAAGAGACGGTTCAGGAACTTCACCGCGTTTGGGGAGAGATCTACGGCTGGGTCGGTCTTAACCAGGGAATGAGCTCTGAGTCGCTTAGGTTCGCCGCAACACTCAAGAGCGCAGAGAAACGTAGTAGGGTCCAGGGCGAGGAGGAGGCGGTCAAGACACTACGAGATCTCGCTGGCAACTTCGCGAAGGGAACAATTGAGGTCTCGAACTGGATTTTGGAAGTTGTGAAGGCAGTGGACAAACTCGTGGCCGATAAACGGCGGACTGCGATTACCAAGATTGCGCACGCAAGGCTACTGGCTGTAGCCATTGAACTTAGCAGCATGTCCAATTCACAACGAGATGAACTACTCAACGCATGGGAAAAGGTCACGTTCAGAATTTTTGGCATGTGCCGGAGAGACGCGAGAACTGGCGTTGGTGACTACGTTCGGCTGGCGCGCAAACTGTTCATCGAAGACATGAAACATGAGGATGCCCTGATCGCGATTCGCGCCCTAGGCACTGGGGACTTTGCGATTAAGTCCGCTGTCGAGCAGTTGCGAAATGAGAACGCCTATGAGGGCTGGGAAGAGGAACTACGATACTTCATGTTCCGATATGAGGAGCACTTGGCCGCTAAACAGGGGCAGACATTCAGCAATGCACAGTGGGAGCGTATCTGGGCTGATACACCCGCTAAGAGCATTGAGCACATCTCCCCTCAGAGTAGGGGGAGAAGCTACGTTCATCGGCTCGGCAACCTCGTACTGCTTCCTCCGCAGTTAAATTCGAAACTAGGCGACATGAATCCATCCAAGAAGGCGGCGGAATACGAGAAGACCGGTCTTCTGATCGCGGCAGAGTTAAAGCCAGCCTTGGAAAACTGGACTTCTGCTTCCGTCAATAAACGGGAAGAAGCTCTTCTTAGATGGGCCACGCAGGAGTGGGGAGACGAAACAGCTTAGACTTTGAGAAGGCGATCTGTTCGGCGACGATCACCCGCTAAGCTGCTCTAAGCCATTCGTCGCGCTCACTGGCACCCACGCTCCTTTTTTTCGGCTGAAGCCCAGACGGCGCAGCAGCCTACTCATGGTGGATTCGCTCACCCGCACACCCGTAGCCTGCTCCAAATAGCGGCACCTCTCCAAGAGCGAGAGCGTCGGCCTTTCCTCGACATCGGATTCCAACAACCGCATGCCTCGTTCGTCTACCTTCGGCCTCGAACCGGGGTGCTTCTTCGGGCGAAGCGACCCACCCTTGCGTAGTGCCCCGACGTAGCGTTTGACTGACGAGAGGCTCACGCCGAAGGAGCGGGCGGCCTCACTTTGTCCCATTCCTCGCTGGACGGCTTCGACTATCTTCTTGCGCAAATCCTCAGAATAGGCTCTCATGCGCACATGGTGGCTGTAGTTCAATAAGGCTGCAAGCCGCTGTACAGATACCGATTTTGGCCTAGAGAAATTAGCCAAAACCTGGCATTCATAGATTGCTACTATCAGTTGCAAAGTGTTGCGAGCAGGTTTGCGAAACAAGCCCTGCAACCGTTGGCGGCACCGTCGAAGACCACACTAGCAAACAACCCTATGGAACTTGTTCTTTGGGTCTATAAAGGCCAATCTCGGAAGGGTGTTATACGGGATCCGCTTGTTCACTTACTGCTTCGAAGCGCCAGCGAAAGGTCATGAGCGCGAAACGCTAGCTGGAGCATCAGGCGTGGCGTCACTATACAGCCGGATTCCGTATTACTAGCAGTCACAAAGTGTTACGACATCTAGGACGAGTCCTCACTGGGGTTCACGAATTCGCCTCTACGTGTTAGCTCGTAGGCAGTTAGTCTTTAGTAACTACGTAGAGTACGCTTCTAAACCTGAGCGACGTTTGCGCTCTCTACTGTGCCACCGAGGCCGACGCTCAGCGTAACCGACGCGCCCTACCGGACAAGCGGGGAGGATTCTCTCTTTCTTCTTATGGCGGCTCGATTTCTGGAGAGTTCCCTGGGTTGACCAACGTGCAAAACATGCAAAAGGGGGTGCAGGGGACTTTTGCACGTTTTGCACGGTCGCTGCCTAGGACATCCGGAAGATTCACTGCTCCTTCCCCTTGCCTCCGAGTAGCACCGGGTGCAGGCGTATCCTGCACGTCGGACGCCCTTGCGTCCCCACCTTCTCGACGCGTAGCCAGTCGTGCTCTTCGAGTACGGCCGCGGCGGCGTTGACCTCCTCGGGTGTCGAGAGCCTCGACCACTCATGGCCGCGGTAGACCTCTCGGATGGTGCAGCCGTCCCGCACGTCCCCCTTGCGGATGCGTCCCAGCAGCACCCGTGCGCCCTCCAGCGCCGTGTCCTCCGCCGATGCGTAGAGCCTCCGCGCGTGCGTCTCCAGATACTCGCACCAAGCGGTCGCGCGGAGGACGGCTTCAGCGTTGACCCCGCCCGCGGCTTCCACAGCGCCGTTCACGACCGAGATGAGGTAGAATACGAGCGCCAGGGACGGCATGAGGGAGCGATACTTGGCAAGGTGGCTCTCCAGGGAGGGCGACAGCTCGTCGCCCCTCAGGCAGGTCTCCAGCTCGCCGCGCCACTCGTCGAAGATCTCCTGCGCCTCCGGCACGAACCTCAACGCCGGCATGCTGCCCTCGCCATCGTCGGTAGCGCCCGCCGCCTTTGGGGACAGGGCGTCGAGCCTCTCGTAGACCGTGAACGCCCGTTCCTTCGCGGCGTCGGGCCAGCGGTCCACGTTGCTCCAGGATCTTGGGGGGTCGGGCCAGACGAGCAGCTGGAAGCGTTGGAGCAGGCCGTCGGCCCCCTCACCCCCACGCGCGGCCTCGTAGACGTAGGAGCGCAGCGGCCCGGGCTGTATGCCGCCCAAGATCGACACGCATAGGGCCGGCACGAGCAGGGAGCCTCGCCCGATGCGATCGATCTCGAAGGACCCCGTTCCGTTCCAGGACTCGAGGTAGAAGGCCCGGTCCGCCTCGCGGCCCTGCTTGTCCAGGCTCCTGAGCCAGGCCGAGAGCTCGTCCCGATATACAAGCAGCCCGCGCGGGTTGTCGATGAGGAGCTCGGCGAGCTTCTCTGTGGTGGGGTCTTCGGTCTTGTAGCGTTTCGGCTTGGGCTCATCGGGGGCCTCCGTCTCTTTCAGGCGGGCCACGAGATTCCTGACGGTCGCCTCGTTGTCGTCCCTGGCGGCCTTCCTGATCCGCTCCTTGATGCCTGCCTTCATTGCCTCGGCTGTCGTCGCCTCAATTTCATAGATTGCCTCGGCCGCCTGGTAAACCTTGCGGGCCTTCGCCACGAGGCGATCCAGGGAATGCATCACCTCGGCGAGCGCTGCGCTCTTGAGCATGGCGGGGTTGCCAACGACAGCGCCCCATAGGTTGGGGACGACGGTCCAATCGTCCTGGCGCTTGGGGCGGATGCCGACCGTGCGTCCCACCAGGGCCGCGGCGATCACCACGGCCCCCGCGGCGCAGAAGTCAGGCGGGACTTGCATGCGCTCGGAGACGTCCGAGACCCACCCGCTCAACGGTTTTGGGAGCAGGACGGGGTCGAAGGATTCCACGGGAGGCAGGCCGTCTGGCAGCGTCATGGGTTCTGCCCACACCCTGTCGCCGCCGTTGTCCTCGCAGCCGGCGCGATCACGGGTGCTGTTTCTCTCGTAAGCGTCCGGCTCGTAGTGCTCCCGAAAGTTACGCCACACTAGACCCTGACAACTGTTGTGATGACAGCCAGCAGCGATGGCGCCGTTGGCGAACTCGACGATATAGGCTGCGTTGTCGGCGTGGCCATTCAGGGGGCACTCTCCGAGCACGTAGCGGTAACCGCCCCGCTCCCAAGGCCCCTCTCTCTTCACTGGAACGTTGTGCTGGTCGATCCACTCCGCGAGGTCGAACTCCTCCTTGTGTCCGTTGCGGCCCGGATCGAAGGCCCGCTCCTGACGAGAGGCGACATCCGGCCTCATAGCAGCAACGGCATCTAGCTTCTCGCGATTCACTACTTCCGCCGCGGCTCCTCCCTTCGGCACCTCGAGCAGCCCAGAGCGACGGTGCGGCCTCTCTTTTGTGTCTTCCCCCTTTTGGGCCGTAGTCCCGTAGAGCTTCCATATGCGGGCCGCATTGCAGATCGTAGTGTCCACTTCGACAGCCTTATCCGAGAACTTAAAAGCCAGGGACTCGAGGACTCCCTTGACCAGCTGCAGACTCTCTTGGTCGTTAGGCAGGTCTACACGGTAGAGAAGGTGTACCCCGTTGCCGGAGTCCCCGACTACCGACTCCGGCCAGCCGTGCCCTGTTAGAAAGTCTCGTACCTCCCGGGCCCGCGGCAGCGCCGCCATCTTCTCTTCGTCGGTGCTCGACACACCCGCGGGGCGTACCGGATCGAAGTCCAGCGGCAGCCAGCAGCGGCGCACGATGTCGCTGTCGGAGGTCGTGGGCTCCTTGTAGACTTTGCGTGCCCGGTTAACGGCCCGGGCCAAGAGGGCGGGGTTGACCTCGTTCAGGGTGACGTAGACCGCGTAGCCTCGCCCGTCGAGCTTGCAGGCCTCGCGGGCCAGGGCTTCTCTGTCGTCGAAGTAGCCGCTAACCGTCTCGCGGCCTCTGATAGCACGCAGTTCCACTACTTGGCGAGGCTCGAAAAGGAGCTTGTGGGTACGAGCAATCTCGCCACTCACGCCTTCCTTCGACCTCGGAGCCAGTTCGGGAGGCCGGGTACCCAAAGAAAAGGGTGATGTACAGTCTTCGTTAGCGCGGTAAGATTCGTTGTGCGGGGTGATCATGCTCGAGTCCTTTCATCCCGTCGCCGGCGTTCCTATCGCCGGCTTTTCTTCTTTCCTGGCCACATTTCAAGACGAACGCATAGATGCTGGCGAGTGAGTTCAGCTCACCCTCTGGAGTGGCGTCTGGGCGCGGGATGTAGATGAGGCGCGATGCGTCACTCATCGTGCCTCCCTTAGTACTTCCTCCACCGCTCGTAGCCGCCGCGGTCGTGACCCTACGCCCAGGCTCCTTAGCAGGACGATATCGAACGCGGTGTAGGTTCTACCGTTCAGGTCGCGACGAGCGGGCGGAATACGTACTTGACGCTCCAGCGCTCGTAGGTGCTCGGGTGTAACGCCCAGTTGCCGAGCTGCTTCACCGATATGGAATACGACGCTGTCCATTGAGGATCAGCGTACTTACAGGGTTAAAAGTTGTGTAGGCTAAAACTTGACTGACTTTTGGCCTACGACCTTGGTGCGAATCTCTCGCCCACGTCTTATGAACTTGCTAGCGCGAGTAGGATCTTTCCAACCATAACGCTCGTCCAGTTGTTCATATGTCCAGTTGCATTCATCATATAGAAGCGATGCCTCGACGGTAATCAGTGGGTCCCGCCTCCCGCGGCCGGTTACCGGACGGGTTTTATGAGTAGCAGCAATTGCTTGGAAAGCTGCTATGACTCGTTCTTTAGTGGTATCCTCGTCAACCTCGATGTAAGGGCGAGGCTGGTTTCGAAGCCACCTGTCGCTACGCTCGTTGAGGACACGAGGCGTATCTTTGAGAATCTCATCTACTATCGTCCATACATCAAGTCCCTGCGGCTTTAGGTATCGCTCCCCTATTTCCTCTACGATGCTTCCCCAAAAGCGTTTCTGTGTCTCTTCGGCTTCGTCTGAGCTCATTAGCCATCTTATCGGCAGCACTTCTACATCTAGAGATGTCTCTTTGTCGCTTGGTTTCCACGGTGGATCCCACGGCAGGACCCTGTACGGAGGCCAGGTACCATAGGACGCGAACCCCCATAGGTCGGTTTGCGGTGGATTGAAAAGCACGCAGGCAGCCAAGAATGCGTACCAATCCAACCCTTGGCGAAACTCATCCGGGATCAGTTGATTTCGCAAAGAAATCAGCTCTTGTTCCCATCCCAACCAGAAACTGTACCAGGAGTCTACTTCGGCCTCCGAGAGTGGCTCTCCGCGTTGTGGTGGCGGCTTGGGGGCCCAATCTGGATAGGGAACACTGCGACCGTGCGGCGGAAGCTGGGAGACTGGCTGGATGTTCCAGTGAGCCCGCGCTTCGCGTACAGCTTCCCATGTCGGTCCGCACTTAAAGAAGAGCTCTAGCGTTAACTTACGCTTAAGTCTCCAAACTGGGTCGTTGTTGTCGGGAGAAAGGTTTTCTGGATTATCCGACGTCTCCTGCTCGCCTATCCCACGATTAGGGTCTCCTGATACACTGCTCGTTACGGTTGGTGGCGCGGGCTTTCAACTCTTCCCGGAGTGGCCCGCGTCGCGCCTCCTTGCTAGTAATTTTCCGGCATTCTAACTGACAAGCTTTCGGACGTTCCCCGCCTTGAAGGGGGATTAGGCTTTTGTGCCAAGTTCCCTGGCATCGAGCCTCCGACCAAGAGAGTTAAAGAATGAGGGATAGAGTCAAAGTCTCGCCCCTCCGGGCTTCAATCCCTAACGCAAACGCGTACGCTGGGAGGTTCTTCACCATACGGGGCACAGGACGTACCAGATGGTCGTCCAGAGCTCTCTACAAACCCCAGATTAGGATGAACGATTACTGATGCGACAAGCGTGAGCCGCTCACAGCCCTCACGGACGGCCCGCCAGGAGTCCCGGATGGACCACTAAGAGCGCGCTTCATAATTGTGTTGGAAATTCTTTATCCGATACGCCCTAAGCTATTGCTTGGGGCGGCACGATGAGTCGAGCCGTTAGAAGTCCTCCGCGGGCAGTTCGAAGATGGTCTCGACCTTCGTGTAGTTTCCGGCGAGGCGGCCCAGAGGGTCGAGGGCGGGGATGTCTATACGGCCGTGCTGGTATAGCTCATCCCGGACGTGAAAGCGGACCATCCGCCCTATCACAAGGTGATCACTGCCCAGTCGAATTATCCGGTCTAGGAGACACTCCATGCTCACGCCCGCCTCCCCGACTCTCGGTGCCTTGACTACTTCACAGGGGGCCGGGGTGAGGCCCGCCTTCTCGAACTCGTCGGCCTCCGGCGGGTGGTTCTTCGAGGACTCGTACATCTTGTTAGAGAGCGAGAGGGAGACGATATTGATTACGAATTCTTCCGTCTCCTCTATATTGCTCAGCGTGTCTTTGGCTGAACGCTTGCCTCCTTCTTCAGTCTCTGGAGGAGGACCCAGGCTAATGCACAGCATTGGTGGTTGCCGAGAAGCTACAGTGAAGAAGCTGAAGGGTGCTAGGTTGCGGGTACCTTCCCGGCTCATGCTAGAGGTCCAAGCTATTGGTCGAGGCACGACCGCGCCTATCAGCAGTTTGTACAAGCTCCGCGAGTCCAGATCCGCCGGGTCTATGATCAAGCGCGTTCTCCTCCTTGGCTCCTACGTCAGCCGCTAATTCTATATAACCCCCATGCTTTAAAATATATGGTGTGCCAACTCTAGCTCGACATCTTCCCCGGCCAGCAGAGCATGGAAGCGAACCTCGCTCGGTTGCCACGCTTCCGTTTTGTAGTTCTGAGCCGACGGCCCCCGCCGATGCTGTGCATCAGCCTGGGGCCGCGCAACAGCGACGACGCCCCATCGAAGGACACCTTGAGCAACGTCGAGGAGACGGGAGAGTTCGTCATAAACATCGTCTCCCTCTCGCTCTCGAACAATATGTACGAGTCCTCGAAGAACCACCCGCCCGAGGCCGACGAGTTCGAGAGGGCGGGCCTCACCCCGGCCCCCTGTGAAACGGTCATGGCACCAAGGGTCGGGGAGGCGGGCGTGAGCATGGAGTGCCTCCTCGACCGGGTCCTCCCGCTGGGCAGCGACCACCTCGTGATAGGACGAATGGCCCGCTTTCACGTCCGGGACGAGCTATACCGCAACGGCCGCATAGACATCCCCGCCCTCGACCCTCTGGGCCGCCTCGCCGGCAATTACACGAAGGTCGAGACCATCTTCGAGCTGCCGTCGGAGGACTTCTAGCCGTCCGCCGCTCTCGAAAACCCGAGGGGCGAACGACCGTTCGTGCATGCCGCCGCCGGCGTGTTCTTTCTGTGACGCCTGGTCCGCGCAGGGGGTAACGGAGGCCTGAAAGTACCGCCGCACGTGCTTCTGGTCTCTGCGACCCTGTTTTGGGCCGGCAACTTCGTTGTCGGGGGGCCGCTCGTGGAGGTGTTGCCGCCCTTCGGGCTCAACCTGGTCCGTTGGTGCGTAGCCCTGTGCGTCCTCGTTCCGCTCACGTTGTTGCGTGAGGGCACGGCCTTCGTGCGGCCCGCCGCGCGGCTGTGGCCGTCGCTACTGGTCATGGCCGTGACCGGGGTCCTGCTCTTCAACTCCCTCGTCTACCTGGCGCTCTCCGAGACCACCAGCGTCAATGCCGCTCTCATAAACGGCGCCACGCCCATACTAGCGCTCTTCGTCGCCACGGCGTTGGGATACGGACGTCCGACCGGTAGGGGTCTACTGGGGTCTTTCGTGTGTCTGCTCGGGGTGGCGTGGGTCGTCTCCCGGGGCTCTCTGGAGACGCTGGCGACTCTCTCGCCCAACCGTGGCGACCTTTTGATGCTCGTCGCAGCGTTCTGCTGGGCGCTTTACACTGTCCTCGGTGGACGCGTAACGCGCACGCTCTCGCCGCTCGCCGCCACCACCGCGAGCGTGGTCCTCGCCTTCCCCCTGCTCGCTATCATTGGTGGTTACGATCTGGCTACCCGGGAGCATGGGGAGATCGTACCGGCCGTGCTCGCGGGGTTTCTCTACGTAGGTATCGTGGCCGGTGTTGCGGCTTTTCTGTCCTGGAACGCCGGCATCGGCCGTCTCGGGGCCGCCCGCGGGGCCATTTTCCTGAACCTCATTCCCCTCTTTACCGCTGCCATCGCCGTCCCGGTTCTGGGCGAACGCCTCGTCGCGGCGCAGATGCTCGGCGGCTTCCTGGTCCTGATCGGCGTCAGCCTTGTCTCGTACGGGAGACGCAAAAAGGCCGTCAATGGCGATATTTCGGTTGACGACGGGCGCATCTCCGACCGCGCTGGCGAGTAACGGATCGGGCGTACGGGTAAGTCAGGTACCTGTCGGAAACTGACACGGAGAACGAGGAGGAGTGGTGTCCGAGGAGAAGAACGTAGAGAAGGTGAACGCCGAGCGGGCCTCGCGGGGCGAGATGGGACAGAGGTATCTGGCCTCGGGCGAGTCGATCTCTATGCGCCTGTGGGACGGCGAGGAGCCGAGCGAGCCAAAGCCCGAGGCCGCGCGCGAGTACGAGACCGTCGGCTACGTCCTCGGCGGCCGGGCGGAGCTACACCTGGAGGGAGAGGTGATCCCCCTGTCCACCGGAGACTCCTGGACCGTCCCAAAAGGTGCCACGCATACCTACAACATCCTCGAAACCTTCACCGCCGTCGAGGCGACCAGCCCGCCCGCCGAAGTCGCCAACCGGGACGAGCCGTAGAAAAGCCGGTCAGCATTTTTCTTTGCTGACGGCTATTACGCCGCGAACTGCGACTCGTGGAGGCGGCGGTAGGCGGAAGGGCGGGCGAGTAGCTCGTCGTGGGTGCCCTCCTCCAGGACGCGCCCTTCGCACATGACCAGGATGCGGTCGGCGCGCCTCACGGTGGAGAGGCGGTGGGCTATGACGATGGAGGTGCGGCCGGCCAGGAGCTTATCGAGAGCCTCTTCGATCCTCGCCTCCGTCGTCAGGTCTACGCTGCTTGTCGCCTCGTCGAGAACGAGAAGCTTCGGGTCGGCGAGCAGGGCCCGGGCGAAAGCGACGAGCTGGCGCTCCCCGACAGAGAGCCGGCCGCCACGCTCCCTTACTTGCGTCTCGTAGCCCTCCGGGAAGCGCCGGATGAAGTCGTCGGCGCCGACGGTCCTGGCGGCGGCGACTATCTCCTCATCGGTCGCGTCCGGGCGACCGTAACGGATGTTCTCCTTTATGGTGCCGGTGAAGAGGAAGGTATCCTGCAAGACGACGCCCATGTGACGGCGCAGGGAGGAGCCGCGCACGTCGCGCAGGTCCTCGCCGTCGACGCGGACCGCGCCCGCGGTCGGGTCGTAGAAGCGGCTTAGGAGCTTGATGACAGTGCTCTTGCCCGCGCCTGTCTCGCCGACTATGGCCAGAGTCTCGCCCGGCCTTATGCGGAAGCTGACGTCCTCCAGCACCTTGTCTTTCCCGTAGGCGAAGCTCACCCGGTCGAACTCGACGTCTCCGCGCAGAGTGTCGAGCTCCTTCGCGGTCGGACGGTCGGTCCGGTCGGACTCGGTGTCGAGGATGGCGAAGACCTTTTCGAGGGAGGCGAGGGTGCTCTGGAGGTCGGAGTAGAGCTGGCTGAGTTGCTGGATTGGCTGGAAGAACATGTTCAGGAGCCCCACGAACGCGACGAACTCGCCGACTGTCATCTCTCCCGCGATGATGCGGTGTCCGCCGTACAAGAGGACGACGGCGAGACCCACGGAGCCCAACAGCTCGACGCCGGGGAAGTAGATAGAGCTCAGGACGGTTGCCTGTGTGTTGGCGCGGCGGTAGGCGCGGTTGCGCTCGGCGAACCGGGCGGCGCTCGTACTCTCGCGGGTGAACGCCTGGACGACGCGCAGCCCGGAGACGTTCTCCTGGAGGTGGGCGACGACTTCGGCGACCGCTTCACGGGCGGCGCGGTAAGCCTTCCAGCTCTGCATGCGGAAGATGGCCGTACCCACGACCATGATCGGAAGGATGGAGAGTGTAGCGAGGGCAAGCCGCCAGTCGACGAAGAAGATTGCTATGAATACCCCTACCAGGGTCAGCCCGTTCTTGATGAGGTTCTGGACGCCGTCGTTGAGGAGGGTGTTGAAGTTCTCGATGTCGTTCGTGAGGCGCGAGATGATCCAACCGGCCTTCTGCTCGGAGTAGAACTGTAGCGACAATGACTGCAAGTGTCCGAAGAGGGCGTTCCTGAGGTCCAGGATCATGTGCTGCCCGACCCACCCCATCCCGAAGGTCTGCACGTAGGACAACGCCCACGTCGCCAGATTGACCGTCACGTAGAGCGCCACCATCGTGTAGATGACCGTGAGGGATCCCGCCACCAGCCCCGCATCTATGGCGTACCCGATGATCAGGGGCTCCGAAAGGCTCGCCGCCGTGACCAGCACCGTCACGAGCCCGAGCCACAAGAGCCGCGTCTTGTAGGGCGCCGCGAACGTGAAGAGCCGGAGCAGCGGGAACCCGAGCAGGTAGGACTTCAAGCGCCTCACGCGGGCATCCTCTCTTCGCGCGGCTCCGCCTCGCCCTCTTCTCCGTAGAGGGCGTGATAGCGGCCCTGCCACTGTAGCAGCTCCTCGTGTGTACCTGCCTCGACGACGCGGCCCCCTTCGAGGACGACGATGCGGTCGGCGAGGAGTATCGTCGAAGGACGGTGGGCGACGATCAACGTCGTCCGGCCCGACGATTCCTTCAGGGTGCCGCGCAGGGCCTCCTGGATGGACTTCTCCGTCTCGGCGTCAACTGAGGAGGTCGCGTCGTCGAGGATAAGTATCTTGGGGTCCTTGACGAGGGCGCGGGCTATAGCGAGGCGCTGCTTCTGGCCGCCGGAGAGGGTGATACCCCACTCTCCGACCATCGTGTCGTAGCCGTTGGGGAAGGCGAGGATCTGGGCGTGTATGCCGGCGACCCTGGCGGCGTGCTCGATCTCCGCCTGCGTGGCATCCGGGTTGCCGAAGGTGATGTTGTCCCGGACCTTCTCTGAGAACAGAAACGTCTCCTGCGGCACTACCCCTACGCTCCGCCTGAGCTCCCCGAGGTCCAACTCCTGAGCGTCTACCCCACCGACGAGGACCGAACCTTCGTCCGGGTCATAGAAGCGCGGCACCAGAGAGAGCAGTGTAGACTTGCCGCTCCCCGTTGCCCCGACCACGGCCACCGCCTCGCCCGGCTCGACCTTCAGGCTCACGCCGTTCAAGATGGGCTCTCCATCGCCGTAAGAGAAGGAGACGTCCCGGAACTCGATGCCGGGCGTCTCTTTCAGGAGAGATCTAGGCTCTTCAGGCGGGCTCACGTCGGGCTCGGAGTCAAGGATCTCAAAGACCCTCTCGCAGGAGGCGAGTGCCCTTTGGCCCTGGTCTATTACAACGCCGAAGCCCTGCATCGGCCACACGAGCTGCATGAGGTAGAGCTGGAAGAGGGCGAACTCGCCGACGGTGAGTGTTCCCCCGATAACGTCCCTACCGCCGAAGAGGATCAGGATGGCGATGGAGGTCGCCGGCACGAAGCTCATCCCCGGTATGTAGAACGCCCTCAAGCCCCTGGCGGCTAGAGTCTCGCTCAAGATGCCCTCGGCCCGGCCGCCGAACTGATCCCGCTCGAACGGCTCGCGCGAGAAGCTCTTTACGACCCGGATGCCAGAGACGTTCTCCTGCACGCTCGTGGTCACGTCGGCGAGCCTCTGCTGGACGGAGCGGAAGATCGGGTGAACCTTCCCCGCGAACCGCCACGCCGCGAACGCGAGAAGAGGCATCGGGCTGAGCACGATGAGCGCCAACGGCGCGTTCAGGTACAACAACACCGCCGAGACGACGACGAGCGTCAAGATGCTGATGAATAGCTGGAACATCCCCCAGCCGATAAAGAAGCGCACCACACGCAGGTCGTTCGTCGCCCGCGAGACCAGCTCTCCGGTCGAGGCCTTATCGTAGAAGCCGTGGTGCAGGGAGAGCATCTTCTCGAAGAGCGCCTCGCGCAGCCGGTACTCGACGACGTGCCCGAGGTAGTTAGTCGCGAGGCGTCGCCCGACCCCGAAGAGGAAGCGCAAGAGCGCCAGCCCGAGTATCCCTCCGGCCAGCGGCCACAGAAGGTCCATATTGCGGGGCCCGTCGGGCGGCAGTGCCCGGTCTATCGCCTCCTTGACGAGCCAGGGGATGGCTATCCCCGCGAGCGTAACGCCTACGGCGCAGACGAAGCCCAGGACCAGCAAGTAGACCCGGCCCCGGGTGAACAACATTAGTCTATAAAAAGTCTTCAAAAATCGTCGCTTCCAGAATTGACTGCTCGTATATAGGCAGCAACCGTATGGTGGATACCATATGCTGCTTCACGCTTTAATTCTATACCTGGTTCCGGATAGGACAAACGCCGCCAGGCCTTGCCGGAGCCGGGGCACGGAGTATCACAGGGATTACGGTCTTTGGGAGTCTCCTCGCACAACCAGGTTGTGCAGGGCAACGCCCTCACGCCTCGGAACAGTTCTGGGAGGGTTGCTGCGCGTCGAGAAGATCTACCACGATCCGGCCGTAGTCGGGTACGAGCGGGGGCGCAAGATACTGGCTCGCTTCCCGGACGCGGAGCGCATCAAGGTAACGTTGCTCTCCAGGTGGGTGGAGGGTTTCGGCGGCGCGGATGAGCTACTCGCTCTAAGGCCGCAAACGAGCGGGACGCTACAGTGGGCATCATCAACCCTACTACCGGGTTCTTTGATCCGTACTCGGCTTCCGTCGCATTTCCCTTGTCGGAGGTAAAGGAAACGATACGGTGGAGGGCTGCGCCTGGTAGATCTCCAGGACGTAGCTTACAACCGGGCGTGGAAACTCGGCTCTGGAATATGTGCATCAAATACTAGAAGGCGTTCTGGTCCAGGTTCCCCCCGTGGGATCTGGAGCTGTTGGCGTTGGAACGGTTAGATTTCTCCCCGAACCCATTCGGTCGAGAGGTTCGGAGGGTTCTTGAGGGTCTGCATGACTACGCAGTACTGCTCGGTCTTCTCGTGCAGGGAGTCTATTTGCTCCGCGGTTGCCTCAGAAGCGTCTATCTTCAGTATCAGACGTATGTTCTCGAAGCCGACCGGGGCTTCCTTAGAGATGCCCAGAGTGCCGGCGAGGTCGAGATCTCCTTCTGCTGTAGCCTCTATGCTGTTTGTGGGGACGTTCATAGCGGAGGCGACCATCTGGCAGGTGATCTGTGCGCATGCGGCTAGAGCACCCAGAAGTAGATCCCCAGAGCAGGCTGCGGTGCCCATGCCTCCGACACCCGTGTGGGCCTCGGCCTCGTAGACCGCGCGGCCGAGGCCCACGGAGCAAGACATCGGGGTGTCGGTCTCGCTGCCGTTCGCCTTGAGCGTTATTCGCGAGGAGCCGGGCTCGTTGCGGTACTTCTCCTTTAGGGGCTTCTGAACCTGACGAAGATCCGTGCTTATGCTGCCCACCTTAGGGATTCGCCGACCTTTCCTCGACTAATTATAGTCTCCTCACGGCCGGATTGGAACCGTTATGCGAGCGTACCGAGGGCGAGGCCGAAGAGATCCTGATCGTCGGTGTAGAGGTCGAGCATGCGGAGGCCGGACTCGTCGAACGCTCCGGTCACCGACTCGCGGGTGAACTTCGTGCTGATCTCCGTACGCATCCCCTCGCCCTCCTCAAAGGGGACCTCGATATTCAGGGCCGCGACCGGCACGCTCTGGGTAACCTCCGAGTCGAGCCACATCTCCAGGCGCGAGTCCTCGTGGTTGTAGGTCGCCCGGTGGGCGAAGAGATCCGGATCGAACTCGCCGCCGAGCTTGCGGTTCAGAACTTCCAGGAGGTTTTTGTTGAACGCGGCCGTCACACTCGCCGAGTCGTCGTAGGCGGCCTCTATTACGGACGGGTCCTTCACGAGGTCCACCCCGATCAGGAGATGGTCCCGCTCCCCGAGCCCGTTCTTTAACCTGCCGAGGAACTCCCTCCGGCGCTCCGGCGTGAAGTTGCCTAGAGTCCCACCGAGGAAGATGACGAGCCTCCCGGGGCCGCTCGGACTCGGACGCTCCAGCAGGCGCTCCAGAGAGCGGTCGAAGTCCCCGACGTAGCCCCGGATCTCAAGCTCGGGGTACTCCTCGATGAGCCTCTCGGCGCTGCCCGTCACGGCGCTCTCGCTTACGTCGAACGGCACGTAGCGCACCGGCCCTTCGTTAGTTTTCATCATCGCGTCGAGCAGGGCGCGGGTCTTGCTCGCCGAGCCGCTCCCGAGCTCGACGAGCTCCCGGCAGCGAGTCCGCCGCACGATCCCCGGAGCCTTCTCCTCCAGGATCGAGAGCTCCGTCCGGGTCTGGTAGTACTCGGGCTGCTCCGTTATCTCCTCGAAGATCTCCGAACCTCTCGCGTCGTAGAAGTACTTAGGCCAGGGGGAGAGATCCTTGGGTACACTGAGCAGTCCCGCCCGCATGTCCTCCGCCATCTTCCCGAGGTCCTCGGATTCCTCACCGAGCGACCTTACCGTTGCCCTACCAGCTCCGTCGGCCATGCGTATCTCCCTCTCCGTCGGTCACGGTGCCAAGCAGCGCCCTCCGGCGCAAAGGCCAAACTATAGCTTATCTACTACCAGGAGGGCTCCAGCACGCCAGAGATGCTACCCATTGAGCGGTCGTCGCGGTCTTTAGGACGGACGGTCTTCACCTAAGCTTGGCTAGAGGGTGTTGTGAACTCTATCCTGGGAGCGATAGTATGGAACATGCGGGACAGAAGGCTTTACTTGAGCGGTATTCCCGACAGAGGGTGGGGCTTCGTGACTCCGTATGTAGCATTGGTCGGCGCAACCGAGCACGGTATTAGTCCGGAAGTGGCCGAACATTCTGAGGCCGAG
>JAABVA010002959.1_pt1 | contig 16522 bp, 8 predicted proteins | sample 5560331 | NCBI WGS metagenome assembly JAABVA01 (sample SAMN12812661, study PRJNA571458) | rock metagenome | isolation source: Antarctica rocks | place: Antarctica: Victoria Land, Mt New Zealand sud | collected 2016-01-07 | reverse complement strand
GGACCCCACGCAGTCTGCCGATCCGCTGGTGATGATCAAGACGCCACGCCGGTCACACGCCCAGAAGCAGCTGAGTAGTTACCACGCAGATTGCGCTATGGCTCAACGAGCATGGCTACACGGCATGCATCCTGCACGAGCCGCCGGCATGACGGCGCCTGATGACCAGCCGCCGGAGGACGACACGGGCTGGGCCGATTACCACGCGCAAATGTTCGATCTCAACAAGGTGCCGCCTGGCTCATTCCTACGGTGGAAGATCCAGTCGAGCGGCGTGAACATCGCGCGGCAGCTCGCGGAAGCCCGCAACCGCGGCCTTGCGGCTTGGATAGGGGAGCACGGCCCTATGGATGACTGGCCGATGCCGCACCCACCGACGGTGCTGTGGATGCCGTACATGGCCCACGGCGCCTGCTTCGGCTGCACCTGGCTGGAGAGTGCGGGTGAGGATGACGTTGATGGGGCAGCCGGACTGGCAGGCGATCACGCGAGTGCATATCTGCCGGCTGGCACCGGTGGTCCATTGCTGCGCGTCCCGCTCGCGGTCTGGCGGCGCGACGCCCCCTGGGACGCGCAGGGACCGTCATCGGCGCGCGGCCACCAGGGGTCGTAGCTGCCACCGCGCTGGACGTGACTACCTCCGGCGACTTGAGCCCGGCTCTTGGCGGTGAATGCGTGACCGTAATCCGACAGTTTCGCATCTTCAGGGCCATCCGCGAGAGATCTCGTCCTCGGCCTGTGCGGCAGGGACGTGCTCTCGGTTGAGGAGCTTGCGGTAGGGGAGGCACGGATAGTGCCGTCGCGTGCGATTGTGACCGTCGTGACGATGGACGCAACCTGGACATTGGCGGACCTGCGGCGAGAGCTTGAGCGATTCGAGGCCGAAGCACGAAGGGCCGGGCTGAAGGAGACCACCGTGCGGACGTACGCCGACCGCAGCGGCATCTTCTTGCGCTGGCTGGCCGGAGACTGTCAGTTCCAGGGATCGAACCCGTGACCGAGCAGCCCGCTCTGCATGCAGGCGACAGCAGCGACCAGCGTGGGGCGGAAGGGCTAATGCTAGAAGTCTTCCAGCGCACGGTCGACCAAGAGCTCACGTCCCCGTTCGTCCTGCGGACACCTCTGGGGGCGAGGATGGAATTTCGATGCCGGCTACGCCAACACCCCCGGCGGGCAGGCGCTCCTTCTGGAGGCATGGGCGCCCCAGGGACCACCAAAGTCCGCGCAGAAGAAGAAGATCGTCGCTGACGCCTTCAAGCTCGCCTTCGGCTCGACCCTCATGCCCGGCCCGACGAGACTCGTCCTGCTCTTCAGCGACCCTGAAGCCCTTGCCCCGCTCATCTCCACACGGGCCTGGTCCGCAGGCGCCTTCACCGCATTCGACATCGAGGCCGTCGTCATCGACCTGCCCGAGGACGAGCGCGAGGGCATCCGCCTCGCCCAAGCCCGGCAATACCGATGAAGACGGAGACGGCTGTTTCCTTGTCACCCGCCCAGACTCTCACCCGTCAGGAGGTACTGCGGCGCCCTTCACCCGAGCCCCAGGGGCCGGGCGTCTACGGCTGGTGGTTCACGACTGCCAGCCGACATTGACACCAGCAGGTGCACAACCACGCAGGCAACAGACGGTCCGCAGGTTGGCTGCCACTGTCGCAGCCACCTCAAGCTGAGTCGTAAGCCTTCGGGCCTCGACGTCTGCGTGCCCAAGCCCCCCCGGCAACAGCAGTTCCTACCGTCTGGACTGGCCCAGGGTTTCACGGATTGGGGCCACCGGATGGACCAGGACAGTGACGGCTGCGGACAGTGGCGAGGTTGGTGCTCGTCCGACAGGCTCGCGGCGTGCAGCTCTACCACCGGACGCGAACACGCGGCCCTCATCGTCCGCGACGGGTTCATGGGCCGGTCAGGTCACCTCCTCTCGGACTTCTACTTCGAGGACGTGGTTTGGCTGTCGGACGACGGACGCGGAAAGAAGGAAGTCGCCGGGAGCGACCTCATACTGGTCGACGCCCCCGAAGGGGCAGCCCTCGGGCACTGCGAGGTCGTCGAGGAGGGAAGCCCAACCAGAGAGGGGGCTGTCCCCGCCAGCCTCGTCAACCAGTGGCCGCGGTGGCGGGCGACTGCATCAGGATGGAGCGGGAGCAGTCGCACATGGCTCGGTTCTCCTGGCATGAACCCGCAGGGCGCGCGACACGGCCCTATCTCGCGAGTGGGTGCCCGCGATCTGGCAGGACAGTGGCGGGTCAGGACAGTGGCGGGTTCAGCGTGACCTCCTCGAGCTCGCAGCGGTTACAGGAGTCAGCGTCGTACTCCAAGTCTCCGAGGTCCTCAGGCGGCACGATGTGGTTGGGACGCCTTCAGTCACACGACTGACACCAGGAAGGAGAAGCTGTGGAGCACCACTCGCCACAGCCAGGACCGGCGTGAGCATCAGCAAGCGCCGCGTTGTGGAGCAGTACTGGTCCGGTGTCGCCACCCGGTTGCAGGCCGAAGTCGAGGTCTTCAATCGGCTGATCGGACACGCAGGCGAGCAAGGTCGCCAGAAGGAGGTCGCGCTGGTGAGCATCCTTGAGCGCCTGCTTCCGCGTAGGGTCGGCCTGGGAAGCGGTCTACTGATTGACAGCACAGGCGGAAGATCAAAGCAGAGCGACGCCGTGTTATTCGATGACGGTGACCAGCCGAAGATCCTTGCGTAGGTGACCGGCTCATCTTTCCGGTGGAGTCGGTTCACATGGTTGTCGAAGTCAAGACCACCTTAATGAACGGGGAGATCGCAGACTGTGCTGAGAAATGTCAAGAGCTCACGAAGCTGCAACCGGCTGGCACCGCCTGGCCCCCGGCGTTCGTCGTACTCGCGCGTACGAAACCGAGGTTGCGCCTGCCAGCATCGCCCAGGCCGTACGGGTGTTACAACCGGCTGTCAGCCGGCGCTGTTCTGCGTCCTTACACCAGGTCTTACTGGAGGGCCGTTGCTGCAGGGGACAGGCGGCGCTGCTTGGCCCCGAGGGCTCGCTGGACTGCACAAGCTGGACGCGAACGGGAACAAGCAGGCTGGCCAGTGGGTCGCGCCCCCCGCGAAGGGCAGGCACCACTTGATAGGAGAGTCGCGCTACCCGGTCACCGACGCCGTTCGCGATGCCATCAGCAAGATGCCGGCATGGGCGTGGCAGGTCGCCTGCAACGCCGACGGGGACTTTGGTGAGCACGCCGACGTCATCGAGATCATCGACGTGCTCGACCTGAGCCGCTGGGCCAAGCACTGCCCCGGGATGCACGTCATCGTCCGCCGCGAGCTGCCGCACCCCGGCGCGACCCTGGACGTGTTCGAGATCCGCGACGGCCACCGCTACCAGGCCTTCACCACCAACACCCGTCGCGGGCAGCTCGCCTTCCTCGAGGCCCGCCACCGCGCACACGCCCGGGTCGAGTACCGGATCCGGACCGGCAAGGACACCGGCCTCGGGCCTCAACCCAGCAGGCACCAGAACATTAACCAGGTCTGGGTCGAGCTCGCGCTGATCGCCGCCGACCTGTTTCGCCCTCGCCCAGTCCATCCTCCTGACCGACCAGCCCGACCTGCACCGCGCGGAACCCAAGACGCTGCGCTACCGGCTGCTGCACACCGCCGCCCGCATCACCCGCGGGCAGCGCAGAGTCCTCCTGCGCCTGGCCGAGCACTGGCCCTGGGCCCTGGCCCTCGCCGGAGCGTTCACCCGCCTGCGGCAGATCCCGCTCCCGGCCCGACAGCCAGCACCGCCGCCTTGCACCACCCCACCAAGAGCACAGAGACACCGGACCCAGCGCCGGCGATCACCGTCGCCTTGACACCGCCCCCGAGGCATTCAAGATGATCCGACCTCGGCTAAGGGCTCTACTGAAACCCCGGGGCTAGCGTCTGGACCAGCCGATAACGAAGCGTGATGGAGGGGCAGGGGCCTTGACGGAGGTGCTGATCGAGCCGGGTCGTGTCGTGACGTTGCGTAACCGCTTGTGGCGGGTCGACTACGTCGAGGACCAGGTGCTCGCGGCGACGCCGCTGGACGGGCGCGACGGGCAGACCCAGCGGTTCCATCGGGCGTTGGAGTCTGTCACTGCCGGCGAGATGCCCGCCCCTTCCGCCAGTGCGATCGGCGACGCCCGGGAGCAGGAGCTGCTCCTCGACGCCTACCGCTTCTCGCTCCTTCACGGAACGGCTCCGATCCTGGGCCTGCAGCGATCCCGCGCCATCCCGACGGACTTCCAGCTCGTCCCGTTGCTGATGTCCCTCGGTCAGGAACGCGTCCGCCTGCTCATCGCGGACGACGTAGGAACCGGCAAGACCGTGGAGGCCGGACTGGTCGTCAGCGAGCTCCTAGCCCGCGGCCGGGCGCGTCGCGTCTTGGTTGTTGTCCCGGCGAACCTGCGGGAGCAGTGGCGTGAGGCCCTGGACCACTTCTTCCACCTCGACGCCACGGTGGTCGCGGGGCACCTGATGCCCGCGCTTGAGCGGCAGCTCCTTCCGGGGCAGACGGTCTGGGCGGCGCACGACGTGGTGATCGCGAGCGTCGACTACGTCAAGACGCGAGCCGACCTCGTGCTGTCCCACCCGTGGGACGTGATCTTGATCGACGAGGCACACCTGTGCGCCCGTCCCCACTCGGACGTTCGGGGAGCGAACCCCGACATGGAACGGTGGCTGTTCGCGGAGAAGGCAGCGCAGAAGAGCCGGCACCTGCTGATGCTCACGGCGACGCCGCACAACGGTCACACCGACTCGTACGCGAGCCTGTTCCAGATGCTCGACCCGTCGCTGGTCACGGAGCGCGCCGGGACGCAGGTCATCGACCGGAACCGTGCCCGTCGGGGGAACGTCGTCCAGCGACGCAGGCACGACATCGAGTCGTGGTACTCGACGCGGGGCATCCGGTCGCCGTTCCCGACCCGGGACGCCGACGAGGAGATCGTCGACCTCGCCGGCTTCAAGGACATGGGTGCGCTCCTGAACGAGCTCAGCGGGTACGCGGGCGCCTTGTACCGGTCCGCGGGCACCCAGCAAACGACGGCGTGGGTCGCCGCGCACCTCCAGCGACGGGCGCTATCCAGCCCCGAGGCGCTGCGGAAGTCGATCAGGAACCGGCTCAAGGCGCTGGAACAGCAGTCCGCGACCGAGGTGAGTACGCGCGCGGCGAAGGAAGCCCGCGAGACAACTGCGGATCTCGTCCTGGCGTACGACGACGACGCCGAAGGCGCGTTCCGGATGGACGTCGCGCAGTCGGGGCTCGACGCACGCGAGGAGATCGACTGGCTCCAACGCGTGCGGGACCGCGCACAGAAGGTCGTCCCCGCGAAGGACCCGAAGCTACTGAGACTGCTCAAGCTGCTCCCCACGCGAATGGCGAAGCACCCCGACGTGCAACGGGTGCTCGTGTTCACGAAGTACACGGACACCCTGAACTACCTCGCGGAGCAGCTCGGCAAGGCCACGCAGCCCGGCACGAAGCTCCCGCCGCTCCCAGCCGGAACGGTCGTCCTGTCGATCGACGGGCAGATGAACCTCGCCGCCCGCATGAGGGTCTTCGCCGAGTTCGAGAAGGCCCCCCGGGCCGTCCTGGTCGCCACGGACTGCATCAGCGAGGGCCTGAACCTGCAACGCGCCTGCGCCGAGCTCGTCCACTACGAACTGCCGTGGAACCCGAACCGGCTTGAGCAGCGCAACGGTCGGGTCGACCGGTTCCGCCAACGGGAGGAGTTCGTCGGGATCCGCACGCTCGTCCTCGACGACCGGCTCGACGTGGCACTGCTCCGTCTCATCGTCAAGAAGGCCGAGGCGATGCGGCGGCAGTACGGCTTCGTCCCACCGTTCCTTGCGAACCCGGACATCCTGCTACACCTGGCGAACCCCGACATGGAGTACCGCATCCGGCCGACCCTGTTCGACTTCGACCCGGACGCCGACCCCGCCCAGGACGAACTCGACAGCCTCGTCGACGCCTCGATCACGGACGAGGCGATGCTCGACCGGGTCCTCGAAGAGTCCTTCTACGGGCAGGCGGACGTCAGCCTGTCGCTCGTCGAGGCGGCCCTGGATCGTTCCCGCAGCGAGGTGGGGACCCCGGAGCGCATCCGTGCGTTCTGCCTCGCCAGCATCCGGAGCCAGCACGGGACCGTCAACGAGGACACCGCCGGCACGTTCGAGATCACGACCGTGCCCGACGCCGTCGCGGACGTCACCGACGTCGGCCGCCGGTACACGTTCGACGCCTCCGCCGGCATGGACGACCCCGACGTCGACGTGATCGACCTTGCCCACCCTCTCCTGCGCCGTCTCGTCGACATCGCACGGGACCGCGCCCACGACCCGGCGTTCAACGGTCGCGTCGCCGGGATGATCAGCGCAGACGCCCCCGCACTCACTGCGGTGGCGCATGTCCTCATGCGGTACGTCGCCCGCGGGAACCCGCCCGTCCTTCTGGAGGAACTCGTCGCCGTTCCCCTCGCCGTGTACGGCCAGACCGTCGACCCTGACGCTGCCGACTACCTGCGTGGCCCCCTTGGCCGGGGCAGCAAGGACCGCGACGACATCGAGGAAGACGCCACAGCCGTCCTCAACCGACCGGGCCTTCGCGACGAGATCGCGGCGGCGGCAGCCGGCAGGGCAGGCACGATGGCCGCACGGCACGCGGAACTCGACGGCGACTGGGCCGCCGGCCTGGACGACGTCACGCCCATGTCGCTGGACCTTGTCGCGCTCACCCTGGTCTACCCCGAGGTGAAGGCATGAGCGAAGTCAGCCTCGTCCACACCTCCGGCGGGCTTATCGGGGACCCTCTCGCCGCGGACCTGCGGCAGGTCGCGGTCGCCGGCGACGCTGCCTTCCTTACCGAGGTCGCGACGTTCACCGACCAGACCGGCAAGGCCCCCACGAAGGCCCAGCTCGAAGGGGACCTGAACGCCGCATTCGCCTCAGGGCAGGCCCTCTGGGCCGCCTACGCCGCCGAGCTCGCGGACGGCATGGACACGGCGCGCCTGCGCGACAAGCTCCTCCGCCCTCTGCTCGACCTCCTCGGTTTCCAGCCGGTCTACCAGCGCGGCAAGGTCACGGCGGGCGACAACACCTGGGGCATCACGCACGTCGGCTGGACCGGCGCCGACGCCCCACCGCTCATCCTCACGAACGCCGCAGACCTCGACGACCGCGCAGGTGCACGCCGCTCGCCACACGAGGAACTCCAGGGCTACCTCAACGCCGAGCCCGCTCTCCGCTGGGGCCTGCTCAGCAACGGCAGGAGCCTGCGGCTGCTGCGCGACTTCCACCACACCCGTACCCGCGGCTACGTCCAGTTCGACCTCGCGGCGATCTTCGAGGCAGGCAGCTACCCCGACTTCCTGGCGCTGTGGCGACTCGGCCACGCCAGCCGCTTCCGCCACCAGCCTTTTATCGGCGACACACCGCCGACCACCCTCCTGGAACGGCTCTACGACAAGGCCCTCACAGCCGGCGTCGCCGCAGGGAAGCGCCTGCAGCCCCAAGTCCGGCGCGCAGTCGAGACCCTCGCGAACGGCATCCTCGACGCCAACCCCGACCTCCGCGCCAAGATCAAGGCCCAGCCCGACCTCGGCCGGGAGCTCTACCGCGAACTGCTCACCGTCCTGTACCGCCTGCTGTTCCTGCTGTTCGCAGAACAGCGCGGCATGCTCAGCGGAGCGAACCAGCTCTACCGCGAGACCTACTCCGTCAGCAGGCTCCGGGCCCGGGCCGAAGCCGACGACGCCGAACCGCGACGCCGAGACCTATGGGAAGGCTTCAAAGCTACCTGCCGCGCCTTCAGCGCCCCCGACCTCGCAGAGACGCTCGCCGTCTACCCGTACAACGGCCAACTGTTCGACCTGCTCCGCACCCCACTCACAACCGACGCCGCCTGCGACAACCACTCGATCGTCGTCGCGGTCCGCGCCCTCACGACCATGCCTGTCGGCAAGGTCCGGATGCACGTCGATTACCGCAACCTGGGCGTCGAGGAACTCGGCACCGTCTACGAGTCCCTGCTCGACTACACACTCCAGATCGCCGACGGCCCCGTAGCCGTCAAGGGCCATGCAATCCAGGCCGGACGTGCCTACCTCGCCGACCTGTCCGTCGAACGAGCCGACCTCGCCAGCTACTACACCCCGGTCGACCTCGTCGACCTGCTGCTCGCCAAGAGCCTCGACCCGCTCATCGAGCAGCGACTCGCGGCTGCCGTTGGCAGCGAGGAACGACAGGAGGCGCTGCTCAGCCTCAAGATCATCGACCCGGCCTGTGGGTCCGGCGCGATCCTCGTCGGCGCCCTCGACCGAGTCGCGCTCGCGCTCGCCAGGGAACGCACCGCACCGCAGGAACCCACCGACGTCGAGCTCGCGCACGCACGGCGCGACGTGCTCCAACACTGCATCTACGGCGCCGACAAGGACCCGTTCCCCGTCGAACTGGCGAAGGTCACCCTGTGGATCCACTGCGTCGTCCCCGACCAACCGTTGTCTTTCCTTGACTCCCACATCGTCTGCGGAGACAGCCTGATCGGTTGGCCGCTGCTGCAACTCCCCGCGCAGATCCCCTCAACCGCCTACGACTTCGCCAAGGCGGCACCCGCGGACAAGAAGATCCTTGCAAGGGCCCGCGCGACGAACGAGGCCGACCTCCACGGCCTCTGGAGCGGCGGAGCCGTCGACCCGGTACTCAACCTGCCCGCCGAGCTCGCCAACAGCGAGGCGACGTACACCGACATACGCAAGAAGAGCCTTGCATTCGATGCGTGGCGGGCCAGCGCGGACTTCGCTCGCTGGCGGCAAGCAGCCGACCTGTGGACAGCGGCCTTCTTCTGGGTCGCTGACCACGGGGACGCACCCACCACGAAGGACTATCAGGACGCCGTCCAAGGCAACCCGAACCCGGACCTGGCCCTAGCGGCCGCGAAGATCCTCTCCGACCTGAACCCACTGCACTACCCACTCGCCTTCCCCGACGTGCGAGCAGCCGGCGGGTTCGACCTGGTGGTCGGCAACCCGCCCTGGGAACAGTTCAAGGGAGAGGAGCAGGAGTTCTTCGCGCAGGCCGCCCCCACGATCGCGGCCATGACCTCCGAGCACCGAGGGCAAGCGATCGCAGCCCTGGCCGAAGACAACCCCAGCCTGCACAAACGCTGGGTCCTCTACCGAGAGTTGCAGAACAGGCTCGCCCACTACGCCAAGAACAGCGGCAGGTACACCAGGACATCCAGCGAGGCCAACACGTACGTCCTGTTTACGGAGTCGGCCGCCGACATGAGCAGCAACGTGGGTCTGATCGTCAAAAGCGGCATAGCCATCGACGCGTCTCAGGCGTCCGTCTGGCAGAAACTCGTTCGCGAAGGCCGTCCGCGGACAGTCCTCGACATCGTGAATGCGACACCGGTATTCCCGGCCGTCGCCCAAGTCGAACGCTTCTCAGTCCTCGCGCTTGGCCCTGCGCGTAGCGAGACATCTTTCGCCGCTGCGATGCTTAACTTCGGCGTTGCCCAAGCGGCAGGCGCCGAGCTCCGCGTCTGGACCAGCCAGGACCTAGCGGTCGTGGCGCCACGCACCCTAACTCTGCTGTCGAGTTCCAGCCCGGCCGAGGTGGAACTGGCACTGGAGTTGCAGACGCTCTTTCCAACTCTCGACTTCTCCGAATCCGATGGCGTCAACCCTTGGCAGATCAACTACCACCGGCTCTTTGATTCTTCCGGTGCGAAGAAGGAAGGTCTCCTTCACCGGGACCAAGAGTTGATCGCGCTGGGGTACCGACTCGGCACGGACAAGGTATTCCGGCACAGAGACGGGCGGAGTGCTGTCCCGGTGTACGAAGGTCAGATGGCGAACCGATGGGACCACCGCGCTCGGACATTCGAGGGCTACGCAGGTCCCAAAAAATACGGTAGGAAGCCGCACATCCCGTGGGGGACCGACGAGCAGCACGCCGACCCAAGTTTCGAGGCAGAACCCCGGTACTGGATGGAGGCGGCGGTAGCGGAGGCCCGCATACGGACCCTGGCCGGTGATCGCCTGCTGCTGGCGATGAGGGACATTGGAGCGGCCTGGACAAACCGTCGAAACATGCGCGTCGCACTAATCGGGCGAAAGCCGGCTACTGACACGTTGCCAGTCCTTGCGGTCAAATCCTCATACGCTTTCGCAGCAGCCACCTTACTGAACTCCATGACTTTCGACTTCTTAGTGCGACTGCACATGCCAGGGGGGCACGCGAAGCCTTGGATGATCTCTCAGTGTGCGGCGCCACCTCCGGAATCATTGCGGACCAGAGAGATCGGGGCGCTCGCCCAGGAACTCTCGATTACCTCCAACTCGCTCGGCGAACTCACAGGCAACCCCGTCCATCCCTGGAAACGCGAACGGCGTGCCGTGATTGACGCACACCTAGACGCACTCGTTGCCCGCGAGTACCAACTTGATCGAGAGCAGTACATCCTAGTTCTCGACCACTTCAAGGTGTTGCAACGCATGGAAACGGCCGATTACGGCGAGTACCGAAGTAAGCGCCTTCGCCTGGAGGCGTTTGACGACCTTGGAGGGTCCGTCTGATGCACCCCTTGGCGATGCTGGGCGACCTCAAGCGTGAGTACGAGCGGTACGTCGACTCGTTCCAGTTCTACAAGAACCCGTCCATCCAGCAGTGGGTGCAGGACAGGCGCAACGAAGGCAGGCTGCTGCACCGCGAGCCGTTCATCACGATTGCGAAGCCGTTCCGGACGGGAGCGTCCTTGCAGGCGCTCGTGGACGAGGGTGTGCTGCACCCGGGCGTCATGGCTGTGTTCACACGGCGACCGGGGGACCGGGCGGCCCCACCGGTGGATCCCTTCACCCACCAGGAGCAGGCCGTCCGGCAGGCGATGTCCGGCCTGAACACTGTGGTCGCAACGGGCACGGGCTCTGGCAAGTCGTTCACGTTCTACATGCCGATCGTGTCCCGGGCGCTGTCGCAGGCCAAGACCGATTGGCCGGACGACAGGCGGCCGCCGCTCGCGGTGATCGTCTATCCGATGAACGCTCTCGCGAACAGCCAGTACGAGGAAATAGTGCAGCGGCTGGCCGGGACCGGTCTGACCGTCTGCAACTACACCGGCGACCTGAAGACCGACAACGAGCAGGCGCTGAAGGACTTCCAGGAGCTCTACGGTCGGAACACTCCGCTGGACAGCGAGGTCATCGACCGCGGGACGTTGCAGGAGCGCGGGGCGGACATCCTTCTGACCAACTTCAAGATGCTGGAGTACGCCCTCACCCGCCGCCGGGACGCCGAACTGTTCGCCGGCCTCGCGGACGGCGGACGTCTGGAGTTCCTCGTTCTCGACGAGATGCACACGTACTCCGGCCAGCAAGGCGCAGACATGGCGCTGCTGATCCGCCGCTTCAAGGAACGCACGGCGACAGCCGGCAGGCTCCGCTGCATCGGGACGTCGGCGACGGTCGACTCCCGCGAGACCGAGGAGGCCGCGCGGGCGATCGCCGGCTTCGCCTCGAAGCTGTTCGGTGAGCACTTCGAGCCGAGCAGTGTCGTCACCGAGCAGTACGGCGACCCGGCGATGCTCGACCCGGACCGCCCAGACCTCTACCTCGCAGCCGAGCCTGTGGACGCTGCCGTGCTGCAGTCGGCATCGCGCGCTGACACCGACCAGCAGGTCATCGACCTGCTGGGGCCGGCGCTGACCGACGGCCCGGCGACGCCGGACAGCACTAGGCGCAGTCGCCCGCTCGCCTGGGTGGAACGTGCCCTGTGGGATGGCGTCCGGTCCCTGCGCGAGCTGTCGGAGGAGTACGCGGCGCAGGTCCGTCTGGGCGCGACGCTGGAGCAGGCCCAGGTCGAGCTGGAGGGTGCTCTCATGCTGGGTGCTGCGGTGGAGGTCCAGGGTCCGAAGGGTCCGGAGGGCCTGCTGACGCCGAAGGTCCACGGCTTCTTCTCACAGGGTCTGCCGGTGACGGCGTGCCTGCGGGCGGACGACCCGCACCTGAGCGAGCAGGGCGAGGGCACCTGCGCCGTGTGCAACGCGGGTGGCGAACCGGGCGTCAACGCCTACCCGCTGGTGTTCTGCACCGCCTGCGGCCAGGAGTACTTCGTCGCCCTGTACGACGAGAAGGCCGACGTCGTCCACGCCCGGGACTTCCTCGACACGAGCGAGCAGGGCCGTCCGATCTACGTGATGACCGACGAGTGGGACGACGACGCGATCGCGCTTGCCCCCGAGGACGTCAAGAAGGACGGGACCGCGAAGAAGGGCCGTGAGGGGGCAGTCCCCGAACGGCACAAGCTCTGCGGCCTGTGCGGGGAGGTCGGGGGCGCCTGCGGCCACGCAGAGGTGCGGGACGTGGTGTGGGTCCGACAGCCGTTCCAGCTCTGCCCCGGTTGCGGCGTCCGCTACGACGGGTCGCACTCCGAGTACAACAAGTTCTTCCAGGTTGGCACCGTGGGCCGGGCGACCGCCACCGACGTGCTCGTAACCGGCATGCTCGACGGTCTGGGCGACACGGACAGCAAGCCGGCCGTCATGGCCTTCTGCGACAACCAGCAGGACTCGTCGTTCCAGGCGGCCCACCTCAACGCCCTGTCGCGCCGCTTCCACTTCCGGCGCGCTGTCTGTGCGGCGCTTGCGGACGTGAACGCCCCGTCCGAGGCCCTGACCACAGAAGAACTCGCCAGCGCCGCGTACGCGGCCATGAGCAAAAGCGGCACGTTGCCCCGGTTCACGCGGCAGATGGCAACTAAGGCCATCGACCCCGAAGCGGACCTTCGCTCGGCGAAGAGGCGGTACCTGCGCTACCTGCAGGCGGGCATCCTCATGGACTGCTCGGGCTCGCCGCGTAAGGCCCAGCCGAACCTGGAGGACACGGGCCTGCTGGTCGCTGACTACCAGTCGCTCGGCAAAAGTGACCTTGTCCTCGCGTCCGTCGCGAAGGACGGTTCCCCGGAGCTCAAGATGCTCGCGGTGGGCCAGCCCGACCTGTGCCTGGACCTGTTCCGCGCACTCCTGGACGGGATGCGCCGGGGGAAGGCGGTGTCCAGCGACAGCGAGACCGGACCGGCGGCCGTGTTCTCCGCAACCAACGAATTCGACACCCAGGTCGTGAGCCAGCTCAACGCGGCGGCGCTGTTCCACGGCAGCGCGGAACAGCCGAACCGTCCGGTGATCTACGCGGACCGGGCGGAGAGCCGCCAGTTCGACGTCAAGCGCATCGCTGGCAAGCAGGATCAGGCGGGCAACGACACGCCGTACAACTCGCGGCTCACGCGCTGGCTCCTGCGCCAGGTGGGCCGGGGCAACGACAAAGAAGCCCGGCAGGACGCTAGGAACATCGTCCGGCACGCAGCGGTGTTCCTGAAGGACCACGGCTTCCTGATGCAGGCCGCGGGCTCCCCGGGCCTGCAGGTCGCCGAGGAGAAGCTCCTGTTCTGGCAGCCGAAGGAGCCGCTCGGGTACCGCTGCCCCCGGTGCGCCTCACGCTGGCTGTTCACGGAGCCGAGGGAGTGCCCGCGCTGCGTCAAGGTCAAGCTCACCGCAGACCGCCCAGGACGCGACGATTTCTTCCGGGCCACCTACACAGCACCGCTCGACAAGACCGTCCGAGTAGTCGCAGAGGAGCACACCGCCGTCGTCGGCGGGGACGAGCGCAAGGTCATCGAGACGAACTTCAAGGACCGGCACAATCCGCTGAACGTCCTCGTGTGCACGCCCACGATGGAACTCGGCGTCGACATCGGCTCCCTGTCCGCGGTCTACATGCGCAACGTCCCGCCGTCCCCCGCCCGCTACGCCCAGCGGCAGGGCCGCGCGGGCCGCGCAGCCCAGCCGGCTACCGTCATCACGTTCTGCGGAGCCCAGGGACGGACCGGCGTCCACGATCAGTACTTCTTCCGCTACCCCGAGAAGATCGTCGCCGGTCGCATCGCCGCCCCGCAGTTCCTGCTCGACAACGAAGCCCTGATCCGGGCGCACATGAACGCGCTGATTCTGGGTGCCCGCGGGGAGGACCTCCCACCCGAGGTGTTCACGTGGGTCGACCTCGACAACCCGGTCGCCGGCCGCCTGGACCCCGACTTCCGGACCAAGGTCGAGTTGTTCGTCGCCGAACACCGCGACACGCTCATCGAACGCGGGACGTCTGCGTTCGAGGACGTGCTCGCCGAGGCGGAGGCCATCAGCCCGGCAACCATCGCCAAGATCGTCGACGGTTTCGTCGACGCCCTCGACACCGACATGGCAGTGCTCGCCGGACTCGCTCGAGAACTCAAGAACGAGGCAGCGGAGCTCAACGCCCGAGCCGAGACGCAGGGGCTGTCGGGCTCCGACAAGCGCCGCCGGGACGCCGTAGAGGCAATTAGCCGAAGCATCAGGACCGGCAAAGGCGACTACTACCCCCTGTCGTGGCTGGCGCAGCGGGGGTTCCTGCCCAGCTACGCGTTCCCGCGCCAGGCTGTCCTCCTCCGGTTCGCGGACCGGAAGGACATGCGGGCCCGAAGCCGGTCCATCGCCCTGCGCGAGTACGCGCCGGGAAACTTCGTCTACCACCGGGGCCGCAGGTACCAGGTAGTCCGGGCATCCACCGGACGGGCCGGTGCGGACATCTTCGACAAACTCACCCTGTGCTCCTGCGGCGCCTACCTCGCGGGAGCGGACATCGCCGGAACGTCGGTCTGTCCGTCGTGCCACCTGCCGCTCAGCGATGAGAAGACCCGCGCCTGGAAAGCCGCCATGCAGATCGGCGACGCCTACGCCATCGAGAAGGAAACGGTCGGGGCCGACGCCGAGGACCGCATGCGTCAGGGCTACTTGGTCGACGCCGCGTTCGCTCTCCCCAGGCTGGGGTCCCGACCCTTCGAGGTCGCCCAGGACGACGGCGGCACCTTCCGCATCACCTACGCCCACCTCGGAAACCTCATCCAGGTCAACAGCGGCCTTCGCCGCGGGGCCAACCCGGGCTTCACGCTCTGCGAGAAGTGCCGCCTGTGGAACCCGGACGCCAACCACTTCGCCCCCGAGAAGGACTGCTCGCCGGCGACGGACAACCTCGTCAGCGACATCGTGCTGACGACACAAGGGCAGCACGACATGCTCCTCCTCGACATCCGCGCCCCACAAGGCGTCGATGCCGACGACTACGCGTGGACCCTGCTCTACGCCCTCCAGGCAGGCATAGCCACCCGCTACGGCATCGACCAGGCCGAGCTCGGCGGCCAGGTGTTCCCCCATCCCAGCGGCGACCCGACGTCGCGACGCGTCCTGATGTACGAGATGGACGAGGGCGGCATCGGCGTTCTGTCCCGAGTCTCAGCAACCGATGCCTGGGCTGAGGTCTGCACCCGGGCTATGGAGATCCTGCACGCCGACGTGTATGGGGAGGACACCGAACGGGCCTGCCTCGACTCCTGCTACGAGTGCCTCCGTACGTTCCGCAACCAGTGGCACCACGACAAGCTGAACCGGACCCTGGTCATCCCCTTCCTCCTAGGCGGCATCAAGGGTGCGACGTTCACCTCCGCGCCGGTTGGACCCGATTGGGACGCAGTCGTGGATCGCTACGACTCCGACACCGAGAAGCAGATGGTCCTGGCCCTGAGGCAGGCCGGTATCCCCGCCCCAACCGACAGCCACGTGAAGGTCATCGGCACCGACGGTTCCTGGGCCGAGGCGGACCTGCTCTACGCAGGCGACGGGCTGAACCTTGCGGTGATGCTCGACGGGGGCGTCCACGACGACCCCACCAGCGCCAAGATCGACGAACACAAGCGTCAGCAGCTCAAGATCGCCGGGTACAGCGTGGTCGTGATCCGCTACGACGACGTGCCCGGGGGCGTCGCCCGGCTCAAGGCAAGAATGCGCCTGTGAGATAGGCAGCGGCCCCGCCCGCGCCGCCGTGCTCCTCGACGCGACAGGCCCGCGCGCCGACCTGACCGCCGGCCTCGCCTATCACTGGCTCCACGCCGCCCTCGCCCGCCCGGACCCCGACGCCGCATGGCGGCTCGTCCAGCCCCGGCTCCCAGACCGTCCTGACGACTGGGACCGCTGCCGCCGCCTCGCCCGGGGCACGGCGCCGCCGCCCGATACCGCCCCGGCGTCCTCGACGGCACGCCCGACGGCCCCGGCCGCGACCAGCTCGAGGGGGCCGCCGGACAGCAGCGCGCCGACGACAAGAAGCACCCCAAGAACGCCCTCACCGACCTCCTGGGCTTCCTTCGAGTGCCCTTGACGTTCCCCCTCGCGTCCTACTCCTCCGGTACGCCGTGACCAAGGTCGCGTACACGTCGATCAGCGGCCGCCCCAGAGTCTTGCCGGCGGCGCGGGATGCTGGCAGCTCGGTGCCGGTGAGCTCACCGCGGGCCAACCACGCCGGTCCCTGGCTTCGGCCCGGACCCAGATGTCCTGACATGGTGAGGTTATTCAGGTGCGGTCGGGGTGGCCTTTGACGCTGTAGTTGAGGATCAGGTCGGTGCCTGGGTAGCGGGTGCCGATCGTGTTGAGTTCGGTGCAGAGGGCGG
>JAABVA010002958.1_pt1 | contig 16527 bp, 19 predicted proteins | sample 5560331 | NCBI WGS metagenome assembly JAABVA01 (sample SAMN12812661, study PRJNA571458) | rock metagenome | isolation source: Antarctica rocks | place: Antarctica: Victoria Land, Mt New Zealand sud | collected 2016-01-07 | reverse complement strand
CATATTTATTTTGCGTTGCTATAAACTCCTTCAAATCCTGCTATACTGTAGCTATCTCGGCAAGGGAGTTTATTCATCACATGAACACAACAACAAATCAACCTACCAAACCTGCTCGCCGCAAGGCAAAGCGGCGTTTCTGGCGTACAGCCCTTTTGATCGTACTTACACTGCTTGTTGTAGGGAGTATCGCCACTGCTGTCTGGCTACGTCCGTATTCCGCAGCACCAGATGCCGTTGCTGCCTTACATAGTACAGCGAATGTAACGGTGACACAGAATGACGAGTCGATTACGTTTCTTCCGCACTCACTCACACACGTTGGACTCATCTTCTATCCTGGAGCAAAAGTTGATCCTGTTGCTTACGCTATAACGATGCATACGCTAGCAGATCATGGCTATGCCACCTTTATCGTCAAAATGCCCCTCGATATCGCTTTGCTAGCAGAGAACCGTGCCGACGATGTAATCGCGGCCCATCCAGAAATCACTGTCTGGTCTATTGGGGGACACTCATTAGGTGGAGTTGCGGCCTGCGATTATGCGGCTGCACATGTGAAGATTCAAGGGTTGTTGCTTTTTGCGGCGTATCCGAATGGAGATATGTCGCAGCGCACACATCTACTGATCGTGTCCATTTCAGGCTCACACGATGGGCTGGCAACGCCTGCTAAAGTGGATGCCGCGAAGCATCTCTTGCCACCGACAACGACCTATATCGTCATTCAGGGTGGTATACATGGCTACTTTGGGGACTATGGTCAGCAGGATGGCGATGGTCAGCCAACCATTTCACGCGCACAAGCCCAAAGCCAGATCACTACTAGCAGCCTAGAGCTTCTCCAACGTCTAGGATGAGCAACGAGCCAAGACTTGAATTTCGGATCGCTGCTAAGATAAGCTTACACTTCCAGGAATACGTCTTGCCCACGTATTGTCACAGGATACGTTTTGACGCGCAGCTTATAGGGAGCCGTTAGACAAGCTCCTGGTATCAGGATTGACAGCCGGAGCGTTGAAAGGATAGGAAGTTAGCACAGCACTCGTCATGCTGGACCTCTCAGATACTGTGCTAACACACGTTTTTTCAGAAGATTCCTCGCCCGAAAGAGATGAGTCTTGATCGTACCAATGGGCAGAGTGAGGATTTCGGCCATCTCTTCGTAGGTCCTGTCTTGAAGGTGACGCAGGATTAACACCATGCGATACTTAGTCGGCAGATACTCCAACTGCTCACGTACTAGGACCCGTTGCTCCTGCTGCTCGATGCTCTCCACTGCCTGCTGCTCTCTACTTCTTCCAGAGAGTGCCTGTTCCATCTGTAGCACCTCCTGGAGGGTTTGCTCTTGCTTGCGCCCTTCGAGTACGCGCAAACAACAATTGTAGGCGATGCGGTAAAGCCAACTCGAAAACTGAGCCTCGCCACGGAACGCAGGCAACCCCCGCCACGCAGCCAAAAACGCCTCCTGTGTCGTTTCCTTCGCTTCTTCGGTGTCTTGCAGTAGACGTACATTCATGTTAAAGACGCGGCGCTGGTGTCGTTGCACCAGGAGCGCAAAGGCGTCTTGGCTTCCATGTTGACTGGCTTGCACTAATTGTGTGTCATCCTGCTCGGCGTGCGAGGGAGCGGCTCCTAGAAACGCTTGTTCCAGGCTCTGTGATGATTGCATTTGTATCTCGTTCATAGCATATGTTCTTGTGTATGGCACCGGCGTTCGTAGTCCAGAAAGACTCTATTCACCAGCACGAAGAGAGAGGGAAGCATGATCTGAGTACGCTTGCCCTGGCAATAATCCATATGAAGTACATCCATTTTTCTCATTGGGAAAGGAACCTTCCTCTTCAATTGCTTTCCTGCTCTTTTCCCCCGGTGTCTTTACAATGAGGACGCTTACCGTTCATACACACGGAAAATGCCATTTTCAAGGACAAAGAAGTTTGTAAGGGTGACAGCTAGAAGGTCAGGACTGAACTTGATGCGTAAGCGATAGATCGCCAAATCGGTCTGTAAGGTGCCTGTATAGCCCACACGCTGGGCGAAGCCGCAAACAACCTCTGGTGCTTCTCGCGTCGCAATCTTAATCTTCCTCAAGGAGTTCGCTACCGTCCCCAAAATGGGAACAAGAGCGGGTAGATACTGTATCAAAGCGCACACTTTCCCACCAGTAGGTGAAGGTGTAAAAGCTTAGAATTGTTCTTAGCTTTATAAATAATACGTATATAGTGATAATAAAGTTTCAGATAAAATCTTTCTCATTTTTATTTATAATCCACAAAATTCTTGCGATTTTCTAATTTAGTGCAAGAATTTCCAACTCAGCAGAGAGAATATTTAAGGCCACAAAAAGGTAATGACTATACGAAATCTATATATTCCACCACTGCTGATGCCAGAATTTCGCATTTGCAAGAGCTTCGAGTGTATCTTGTGAAAGGATAGTCTGGCATCGGTCTTGCTCAGACGAGGCATCGTAGAGGTCTACAATGCCAAGATCGACACCTACAAGTGGCTCAACGGCTCCAATAGTGCAATATGGCACATACGCAGTGCTATAGCCACCGGCTTGTAGCAATACAAGCCGTCCAGCACAGACTTTATCGGCAAGATCGAGCATGAGTTGTGACATCTGGCGGAAGCCATCCATTGTCACCATCATGTGAGCAAGTGGGTCAAGCCAGTTGGCATCTTGTCCGGCGGTAATGATAATAAGTTGTGGGCGAAATTGCAGACCAATTGGTACAACGAGTTGCTCGAATGCTGCACGATAGCCTCTATTGCCAGTCCCAGGTGGCAGAGGTATATTGACAGTATAACCTGCGCCCGCGCCTGTGCCAGCTTGTTCTAGCTCACCCCAAAGTTTAGGGAACCAATTTTGCTGATGCAACGATACAAAAAGCACACCATCGTCTTGATAAAAGGCATCCTGTGTACCATTACCATGATGCACGTCCCAATCGACAATCATGATACGTTCAAGTCCATACTTGTTGCGTGCATGATGAGCAGCAATGGCCGTATTGTTAAAGATACAAAAGCCCATTGCATGGTTGCTCATCGCGTGGTGACACGGTGGACGTAACAATGCATAAACATTTTTAACCTTGCCATCCATAACTGCATCGACCGCATTCATCGCACCTCCTGCGGCATAGAGCGCAGCTTCAAACGAGCCAGGACTAAGCACCGTCTCGACATCTATATCGCCCCATGAACCAGACGACGGACCACCAGAAGCGTAGGCACGTATACCTTCGATATATTCTTTGGTATGATAGACCATAAGCTCGTCTTCCGTCGCAGGGCGTGCAGGAATGAGCTGCATCCGTTCAGTCAAGCCCGAACCATCGAGAAACTCTTTGATACGACGGATGATTGTCACGGAAGACGGATGCGGCTCCGGTGAAAGCTCAAAGGAGCCATTGCGTGTCACGACCTGCGTTTCGGTTCCTGTATCATGAATAAGAAAATGGTCGTCATAGACGAGACCTGTGCGAAGAGAAGGCATGCTCTATGTTCCTTTTTATGTGCTACATTCTTCCTGGTGACACTCTCATCCCCTCTCAGAGATAAGTTCCTAAGCCTGTGTGCAGTGTGGCCCGTTCCCGAAGGAACCATGTCTGCAACATGTGGTTGACCTGCACACGAACTCAGACAACATTGGGGCGTGTCTACCCGACTACTACTTTCCCTAACACGCTAACACGCTAGGACGTAGATACGTGAAGGAACGAGGAAACTTCACATGCTCACCAAAGGCGAGACGATGCATATTGATCGAGCCTACAAGGTCTCGATGTCCTTTGAACCTGCATGCTTTGCAGGTCCATCGCCGATTGCGCGGCTTATGTTTGTGCCCACATGCAGGACACTGGCTACTGGTTCCTCGTTCCGAGCCAGTGAAGCACACCATGTGAGCCTGTTTACTTTTGTGGGTCAGGTAGTCAATATCACGGCCATATTCCCACAAAGCCATACGTTGGTTGTGATGTCGCCCTTTGTTCTGGTTCCTCACACCATGCGGATTGCCAATGAAGAGCGTGCCGACCTTTCGTTCGATACAAAAGTTGATGACCTTGCGTGTCGCTTGATGGCGTTGGTTGCGGATACGTCGTTCGGCACGTCGGCATTGCTTGTTTTTCGCCCGTTGCAACTTCTTCCACCGCCGCGAAGACTTCGTACACTTGCTCTGCTTCTTCGTGATACTGCGTATCTGCATCATGCGTTGTCGTTTGAGCGACCGAATGCCACGTCCTGTCACTATCAACGCTTTTCCGGTATTCGTGGTCACAGCCGCAAGATGAATTTCTCCCAAATCGACGGTGGCGTGGTTGTCCCCTGGTGGGTTTTCGGCTTGTGGTATCTCCACACACACATGCAACTCGTACCCGTTGTTCCATACGAGGGTACATGCACCGCTGTTCTCAGGAAGCGCGAGAGGAAGCACCAGCGATTTGCGCCCTTTGCCCATTGGAAGCACTACGCGTCCTCGCTCTCTCGATACGGCTTGTGCGGGCCAATGAACGGGATAGAACCGATTGTCTTTGTAGGGATAGCGCATTCGCATCTGTGGGTGCGTCTGCCTGAGTTGCTGTGTGGTCTCGATATTGGCAAGGAACGCATGCACCACCATCTGTATCGATTGACTGTGCAGCGCGGAACAGCCTTTAGTCGCTTTCTGTAACTCGTTTCGTCCAGGCCAGGTGTCGTGCTGCAATCGAGCGTCCCTGTGCATCTGCATACACAGGTTCCAGACCTGCGCCGCTTCCGCTTGAGCATCGCGCAAACGTTGAAACTGTGTGTGTGACAGATGTGTGAATGGGTAGGTGTGGGTCGTATTCATGCAGCCCCCTCACGGTGTTGAGCCACAGACACAGAAAGTGCCAATTGTCCCTCCTCTTGTTCATAGAATGCAGCAAGCCATCCCATGATGTAACCTGTCGTCCACATCTCGGACCGTTCCCCGTCCCATCCGTTTTTGAGCAGAAACAAGAACGTACTTATCTCGATCACTTCACCTTGTTGATGATATGTGTGATAGCTGTCATACCCATTCTCAAACCCACCAATGAACTCCTTGTCCTCGATCAGGATGGACGTTGCACCGAGTGATACCTGCTGTTGCTGAAAGGGTTGTCTTGTTGTCATTGCTATAGAAAGTCCTTTCCTTCGTCGTTCCTCATCCTCTGAGCGTATCCCATTGATACGCTCAGAGGATGAGGAACGAAAACGAAAACTCAGTGAAACAGCGTAGGCTCTTGCACGACAGGCTTGAGCCGCTTCATCATCTCGATGCCTCGGTCTGCGATACTCACATCGATATTGCTCCCATCTTCGGACAGCGTGACTAACGCATGACGACCAGCACCACGTACTATCGTGGTGAGAACCTGATTGTGGGCGTTGTTCTCACTCGTGATCATCTCCCCTCACTGATAGCCCCTCACCTGTTATAATCTGGAGTGAGAAGCTAAAACTAGTTGAACGCTTGCAAGCTGTACACTGGTCTACGATTTCTTCACAATGCGGCTCATAGCTTGCTACGCCGTGAGCCGTACCTTCCTCAATCATGAAAATGGTCTCCTTACTGTTTTTTGTCTGTCAACGAGTCAATAAACGCCGCTTATGCCCTCACTTTCTGTAAATGACAACCCTTAGAAGTAAGTATAATGAAAAATGAAACAAAATGCAACCCTTAAAGTCAATGAGAGAAAATAGAGGATAACGAAGGATGATTGACGGATGATGATACAATGGACGGTAAGAATAGGCCATTAGGAGTAGGTAGAATGAGCGACGACGCACTATTGACTGTTGAGAAAGTTGCAGAAATATTAGACGTACACATAAAAACAGTGCGTGCATATATTGCATCTGGATCATTACCAGCAATCAAATTAAAACGAGAGTACAGAATACAACGTTCTGATTTAGATGAGTTTATCAGAGAGAGACGTACAGGTAATAAACCAAGTGACATACACGAGTAAGTAGCTTATTATTCTATGAGGTTCTAGCACTATAGGTCATGGTAAGATAGGTTTCACAATGGAGCAACGTACCAACAAAAGCAGCATAGACGAGATAGATCAGCACATCATCGAAGCATTACAACAAGATGGTCGGCGTCCCTTTACCAAAATCGCGGCGGACATCGGCATTTCAGAGGCCAGTGTGCGTCAACGTGTAGCGCATCTTATCAACACGCAGGTCATGCAGATCGTCGCGGTGACAAATCCAATTAAACTTGGCTACGCGATGGCAAGTATGATTGGCATCCGTGTCTCAGGAGAGCGGCTCTTAGAGGTCGCACAAGAAATTTCGGCCCTTGAAGAGGTGATATATCTTATTTTATGCACGGGCAGTTTCGACATGCTGGCAGAGGTAGTTTGCCAGGATAATGATCATTTTCTGCGTTTCCTTACCGAGAAGCTCTACAAGATACAAGGGGTGCAGCAGGCAGAAACCTATACATATCTACGTGTCTACAAACAGAATGATTGGGCTTTTCTTTCGCAGGCTCAAGTTGTGCCAGCATCAGCACAACCGCGAGTGATCCATCACGAATCCGACACATAGCCATTTACGCGATTTCATGTACATACCGCCTCACAGCGTGCTATAATGCACAGAGAAAAGGCCAACGATGCCCGTAAACTCGATAGCTAAACTTGCAGATATCGCTCCCACTCTACTCGAATATCTGCCTGTGTATCCAACCGACGCACATAGTGAGATATTGACCAAAGGAGATGCTGGATGATAGAGACAGTTCCGTCGGGTACGGTACTTAATGGCCGCTATCGAATCGAACGGGTATTAGGCAGTGGTGGCTTTGGACATGTCTATCTCGCAATCGACCTTTCGACAAATCAGCAATATGCCCTCAAAGAGTATTTGGTTTCTGGCCCAGGAGGCCAAGAGCAACTTATGCACGAAGCCAATGTGCTGAGTCAATTGCATCACCCTAGTCTTCCCGCTTTTCACGATGCCTTCAATGAACGTGGGCATTACTATGTTATCCTCAACTATATAGAAGGCGAAGATCTGACCGATATCATACGACTGACACATCGTCAGAACGATGTTATTCCTACCGCGCAAATTATGGCGTGGATGTTGACTACAAGTGATGCGGTTCTCTTCTTACATAAACAGAACCCACCTGTTATTCATCGCGATATCAAACCAGATAATATCCGTATCATGCCCAACGGAAATGCTATTCTGGTAGACCTGGGCAATGCTAAAGCCTATGCCGATGGTTCGCGAACACTTATTTTCATTCGCCATCAAGGTACCCCTGGTTATGCGCCACCAGAACAATATCCTGGCGGTAGCGGCACTGACGCACGTTCCGACGTCTACGCGCTGGGGGCGACACTCTATTTTGCCCTCGTTGCCCATGAGCCACCAAGTGTTTCCACGCGCAATCAGGCATTGCAGCAAGGGCGTCCTGATCTCCCTTCTTTGCAAGAACTTTTAGCCAATAACCCACCCGAAAATAGCCCTGAAGCGAATGAAGCAAAACAGTTTCGTCTGGGTGTCTCAAAACCGGCAAAGCCAGCACCACGTCACTCGCGCCATCTAGCACAACTAGGGAAACTTTCGCCGCTAGTTCTCAGCCAGCTTAATATCATTATCCAGCGTTCAATGGCGATGCGACCGAAAGACCGCTATCAATACGTCGCAGATTTTGCCAATGATCTCAAGCGTGTTGCGGCATCACTGCCTACCTTTGTGCAACAATCATCACAGCAGACAAGTCCAGTAGCACCCAATCCCTATAGCACTCAACCCGATCTACCGATGTTATATGAAGCTATACAGGACGCAAAAACGCCCGCGAGCCAGAAGATGCAGAAAGATGCACAAAATACGTTTCATTGCCCACGCTGCAATGCTACCATCATGCAGAACGCGCCATTTTGTCCCAATTGCGAATTGCCTCTGGCGCAATCGCCTGAGAGTAGCTCCAATATACGTTCGGTTGACAACACTGCTGTAAGGGACAAAAGCTCGTCGCCATCTGAATACCACGCGGGAACGGGTCAAGCGATGACAACGGCCTCACAAAGTCAACAGACGCCAAGAGCAAATGTACCTGCATCTACTCCACCATCTGCCACTACAGCAGGAGCAAATCTGGTAGATGTTTCTACGTGGAATACTGCACGTGTTACACCTCAGAATCCTATACGCGCCTCCTCTCCAGCACCCACACAGGCTACGCAACAGAAAAAGCAGTCTTCCGGTTTCGCTATCGGTCCCGGCCTTGTTCTCGTTGTACTTGCCATCCTCATTATCCTCATTATCCTCATGGTGGTGTTGCTCATTAGCCATGCAACCCATGCAACAGGTCTACTTCCTGCTATTGCACCTATATTTTACTGATTTACAAGCTGCGTCCTCCATGTTGAAGCTTGGACTACTTCGGCCTGACGTGGAAAGGCTTTGGACAGCAGGACGCGCTGGACTTCTTCATCACCATCAACACAGCAATCGGCTAAGACGGTCAGTTGATAATCCTTGCACAATCACCTCTACAACATATGGAACAACACCAACGGCTTGCTTGAGCAAACAGCGTTCAAACGTATCTCATTTCGCGAACAATGGGTCATGGAAGACCAGTGGAGAACAAGCAATTTTGCACCCCATTGCTAGCATCTTACCTAGTAATATATAGGTTTGCCATCGCCGTCAAGCATGTTTCTCACAGCAAGAGTACACCAAAGGGACTCGTCAACAGTATCATAAATAGAATGAGAGAGGTTTTGACAGACAAAATGGTTGTACAAATTCGAGAGACTTCACATGCACAAGACACGGCAGGAATCATCACCAGAAAAACTCAGAGAAGGTTCTCGCGAGTACCCGACGACCAGAAGCTGGCACTCGCCCAAAGTACTTTGACAGAATTCTCTGAGCCAGCTCATCATCTCGGCACAGCCAGCAATCCTGGAGAGACTCAAGGTTATACCGAATTTGTGTTGCAAACCCTGGATTACCTGAAATGTGGGAATAGCTATGTTATTTTCGTCAACCAGGATTGGCACGGTTTTTCCGGTAAGTTCCACCCGGTTCACGAAGCTTTAATTGCATCAAAGCGAACCAAAGTCGTCGCTCTTGAATACTTTAACCCGGAGTTATATGTAAACGCGGGGAAGGTACCTCTTCTAGGAAGACTAGCCCGCTGGCTTTGGGATAGGAGGTATTACCAGGAAAGTGACCGCATCCGTTATGCCAAAGCTCTTGAGAGAGCGTGTGAGAAACATGGCAAACCGATAGCCGTTGCTGACATTGCTCATACAACCTATTATTCTTTGAACTTCTATCTCAGTTACCTCGCCTCCATCGTTGGAGGAAGTGCTAGCCTTCTGAACCTCCTCCCTGATCATAAGGCTGCACTCGTCCCTGCACTTCTGTTTCTTTACCACCGACTTGATACCGGAATCCGTCGCTTGGGCAAAAAGATTGGCAGGAAACTCAGTCTAGGCGGGATGTTTGATCCAGAATGCGTACACTGGTACGAAAAATTCTTCCTCGATTTAGAAGATGGCAGAAGAATTCTTGGGACCTCTGGGGCAAGACAATTAGTGAGTGAGTACCCGAGCAAAGATGCAGAAGCACCTAGTTACATTCTCATACATGTCCCTCCAGCCCACGGAATACGCTATGCTGTGAACCTGCTTGACTCAACGCGAGCTGATACATGGGCAAGAAAGGTTAAACAAGTTCTGTATGGACTGGTCCCCACTATTTCACCAACAGTCCGAACTTGGACCTATAAACACGGAATCACCCCATCCTCTGATAACACTTCTCAAGGGACATGGGTGCTCATATCCAAACGGAGTGTGAAGCTTTTAGAGTAGGAGGAGTACAACACCGCAGAGAAGTAGAGAAAGCAAGAGAGGATATTTTATAGATACCGCCACGAGTTCCTCGTCGATCCATTGCACCTCCTCCTCATGTGCAATTCCACGCTAGCACTTTGTGGTTCAGGTGTATACGTTGCGTATCTTTAAAGAGTATAGAGAGTGGAGGTGTTGTGACAAGCCCCTCTTTTTAGTCGAATTAGTCGAAACGCAAATGCAGAAGAGGAAAACTATGTGGCCTCTTCCTGTGGGAGCGACGAAAAAGTACGACGTGCCATAGAACTGCGGATGAGGGAGTTTCATTTTTCTCGAACACCTTTCACATCTGCATCTTCTTCAAAAAAGGAATTCTACGATGACCCTTCATCTTTCCATCGTTGCGGACGTGTTCTCACACGAAGCTCAGGCTAAGGATGCGCTCGAAGCACTGAGGCAGGCAGGCTTTCACTATGACCAGATTGGCATTGCTATGCAAGGACACGAAGGCATCGATCTGCTGAGCGATTTGCAGAACCTGGGTGTTTCCTACGAGCAAGCAAGCTACTACGCACAAGAAGTCAAGGCTGGACACGTGGTGGTATCGGTTCGACCTGATGGCCGTGAGCAGGAAGCGCACGAAATCATGCGTCGGAGTGGTGCCTTCACCGATACTGACATTACAGCATCTCAGACACCTGGCATCAACAAACAGAGAGCGGCGTGGAAGCAAGCCGTGACTTCTCATCAAGCATACCTCTCTGAGCAGAGAGCCTCGAAGACACACGAGGACTTTCATCAACCTCGTTCGCTCAAACCCCGTGAAGACCGTCAGCCCGTGACCACACCTTCAGCGCAGACAGACGAAGGGGGTCTACATCCCGATGTGACGCTCCAACCGAACGCAAGCATTGCTTCTGTAGTGCAAAACGAGGTGGTGACGGAACAGAAGCCGAGTGTGGCTCCTGCCATGGAGCTTGTTGAGGAGGTCACAGAACACAAGCCGAGTGATGCCCCTGTTGTGCAACAGGAGATGGTTCCTGAACTCCTCTTGCTCGTGGAAGAAGAGCATCATGAGATGGTAGCCATCGACGACGAGGACACGCTTCGCCATCCCAAGAACCAGGGACAGATGAGCGAAGAAACGATCTCACCACAGAAGCCCCTGGAAAAGCACACGAACAGGAACATGGTCAAGACCAGTGTGCTTGCGGGAGGGCTGTTGCTCGGAGTGAGTATCAGTGTGCTGCTTGCCTTCCTCCGAAGGGCGCAGATACGTCAGTTCCTTCTCTCAATCATGCATAGAGTGACTTGAACATGACGGGTTCAAGGGCGGTGTACCATGCTCAGAGCAGCGCAACTTTCTCTCTGGTATGGTGTACCTGACTGGTTGGCTGCTGGGTGACAGTGGAGTAGAGAGAGCCTTCGTCGAAGAAGTCTCTCCAGCATTGACAGCTACGCTCCCAAGTTGACAATTCCTCTCAGCCGTCTATCTCCGCATCAATAGGTTTGAACGTGCCGTTATTGGACATTTCGGCTGAACAGGCCGTGAGACCAACGTACATATCCATCTCCGCACGCAACACGATGAAATCTCCTGGGCGAGAGAGGGGGGAGGAGATCTTTATTTCACCATTGGGTAGTACATCTACGTTCATAAAGATGTTGAAGGTCGTGGGAATAGCACTGCTATCGATACCAAATTGGGCGAGGTTCTTCGCAAGGTTCTCGAAGCAACTGGGATGAGGACCCTCGCACCGATAGGTAATCTTGAACATTTCCGGGCTGCACGGGGTGAGAAGAAAATCGTGCTTGCCAACTTTGTCCTCGAGAATGGTGAACATGGGGTTGCTTTTATTCGAGTAAAGAATGTGGCCGTTCGTCAGGTAGATAGTATTGTTGTAGTCAAAACTGCGCCCTGAAGAGAGCCACTCAGAAGTGTCCGGGCGGGCAAAGGCCATCAGGTCGGAGACCTGCTCTCCTTGTGGGTCAATGACTCGCAGTAATTGCCCTTTCTTCAGCTCAAAACCTGTACCAGTTTGTGGTTCTAGGTGATAGCGCGTTCCATTTTCCACGGTTATTTCTCCTTGCTGTCAAATTTCTGCATGGATTTCTTCTCCCTACTTCTGTGGGGAGAAAGGGCATTGCCAGCCTTCCTCCACCGTGCGCCCCGCGTATTGGCGTGCCTCAGAGATCTCGCCAAAATTACTGAGTACTGCATTGACGTTTCCTTGCAGTGCCTGTTCCCGCTTGCGAATAGCCTGCTGCATGTGCGTATATTTCCCTCGTTCGCGCAGTCGATCAAACTGGTAGTGTGCATTGAAGATCAAGGTAGGCCAGGCAAAACGACGGGTCCAACGAGAGCTTACAGCAGATAAACCAACTATGAAGAAGGCCCGTCCTGCAAAGCTAAAAGCAAAACGCGGGTCTTGAGGATCGGAGGCAACAGAGGTATCCCAGGTGTGATGCAAACGATCCTGCTCGTGCAGATTTTGAAGTTGCGACCAGAGAAGCTGTTCAAAGCTTCTTTCATCGGCAATATGCGGTCCTATGAAACTAGCGACAAACGTGGTAAAAAACTCGTCCAGCTCCATCTGTTCCTGAACGAAAGCAAACATATCCCGTGCCAGTCCAGCAGTCGTCCCCAGCGTGTTCATCTCACCATACATGCCGAAGCGATAGGTGCCTCGACGCATAGCCGCTTTTGCGCCAACACAGGAAAATCGGGGATCAAGCACACATGAGCGGAACGTATCGTGAACATGTTCCATGAGTGGAGTAGGTTTTTGTTCGGTATTGGGTAGCCGTACTAATTTGTTCTGCTGGAAAGCGGCGTAACTGCTATTCGCACGAGCGAGATCACTATTAAATGGGTTGAGATGCTGCCAATCTTCATTGATAGGTGCATGTATCATACTATGATTATCCTTATGTAAGCTTGTTGTATCAAACAACATCGCCATCGTTGTCTCAATGGCTTTGTTAAGCAATTGAGGAACGTTTTTTTCGTATCCCGATGGTTGTTCGCACGTTGCTATGGCGTTGACGTAGTTCTTTCATTGGCGTAGCGGCACGCGTAATAACGGACCCATGATAGGCAATACCACCTGCACAAAGACGCGTGCCAAGAGCAAGCCAGGTACATACCGCACGCTCTGCGAGCCATGCCGGAGCGAGCAGGGAAGCTGCGACTGGGAATACTTTGCGTCCCCCATCTCTCCTTCTTCCCAGTTCAGCCAGGCCGATGACTGCCAGCACGCCAGCAGTGAAAGCGGTCCAGCACCGCAAGAGAATAAGTACGAGTGCGAGAGGGAGCAGAGATAGCAGCACAACAAAGCGCCATGGCCGAGCTAGCTCATCATATGCCTGGCGCACGCGCTGCGACCAGAAATGTCGGGAGTTTGGAGCAATACGCCGCACAAACAGGTCGAGCGGAACCACCTCAACTCCTCCAGCGGCACGCACTGTGCGAATGAGCTCTAGGTTCTCGAAGAGTACGTCGCCATCATAGCCACCCGTCGCCAGGAGGAGTGACCGCCGCACTCCCAGCGTGCCAGGCCAATCGCCCCCAGTCATGCGGTTGAGGAGCGTGCGCCCCGTATCCCACAGAGTATGCCAGGACAGCGGGTCGAAATAGTTCTGCGGCCTGACAACGTGAGCGTCTTCCAGCAGAGCAGCCATCCGCTTGAGGGCAGCTTCGTCATAGCGAACATCGTCATCGGCGATGACCAGTTTCTCGCGCGTTGCATGTCGTAGGCCAGTGAATACGCCTCGAACTTTCCCATTCAAGACTGCAATATCAGGGTCTGGAGGGATATGTACCGTGAAGCGGTTCCAATGCGCTGCATGAGCAGCAAAAACATTCGGGGGCGAACCATCTATCACAAGTACTTCCACGCTCTGTGAAAGCCAGCGCAGATAGCAGGTCAATTCGTCGCTCTCCTCTTTGGGCTGAAGACACTTTATTGGCAAGATGTATGTAACTTCGATGATGGCATCCTCCTTCAGATGTGGCTATTAACACATCAGCAGAAGCAGACAAGGCGCGTACCGAGATTGTCTAGTAAGCGAGTGAGAATAGAGCCTTTTGCTCTCACGTCTGCACATCACTAGGGCAGGCGTGAGAGATGCTATTTTACGAGTGGCTTTGCTGCTCACTGTTCTCTGGCCGAAAATTCAATGAGGCCGAGTTGATGCAATAGCGCATACCCGTCGTGTTTCTCGGCCCATCTTCAAAAAGATGTCCCAGATGTGCCCCGCAGTTCTTACAGACGACCTCTGTACGGCGCATAAAAAACGAACGGTCCTCGTGCAGCTCTACGTTTTGTGAGTCCACCGGGCTATCGAAGCTAGGCCAACCCGTCCCCGACTCAAACTTTGTATCAGAGGAGAAGAGAGGCTGTCCACACGCCACACATTCGTACATGCCTTTTTCGTGATTGTTATATAATGCGCCAGTGAAAGCCCGCTCGGTTCCTTTTTTGCGTGCTACTCTGTATTGCTCTGGCGTAAGTCTTTCTTTCCAGTAAGATTCGGGTTTATTTCTTAGATCGTTCATGAATGTACCATCCTTTTATAGAGTAGAACAATACGAAAGGGTAGTTTGTTTCCGTTTTCTTACTAGTCACACGTATCTGTGATTTGAGCCTTCCTTGATACATTCCTCCAAAGCATGTTATGGTTAGTTATAACAGGAAAATGCATAACTGGAGAAAATTTGTGGCACAACAACAACTCAACGTTCCCTTTTTGATTGGACCAGAAGACGCCGAATGTGCATGTCTGCTCATTCATGGCTTTAATGGTACGCCAACAGAAATGCGAAGTCTTGGAGATGCATTAGCCGCACAAGATATACGTGTCTATGGCGTCCTTGTGGCGGGTCATAGCGGCGACCCAGAGGAGTTGATACTTTCTGGTCGTAAAACGTGGGTCGAGTCCGTTGAAGCAGGTTTAGCACAACTTGCAGCCTATAAAACGGTTTTTGTAGTGGGACTCTCTATGGGAGGCGTGCTGGCCCTGACACTGGCGATTCGTCATCCTGAGCGTATCGCAGGTGTAGTTGCCATGTCTACACCCACGCGGTTCAATAGCAGCATACAGGTGCGACTGGTGCCGTTGGCGCGTTATTTTATCAAGTGGTTTTACCCGCTTAAAATGCTCAATTTTAATAATCCCAAAGTGCAGTCCGAAATTCTCAAACAGGCGCAACTACGTGATGCTACCGTTACCACCATTGACTTCGCTGATCCCAATGTTGTCAACCACATAAAAACACTTGTGCGTATCCCTGTACCCGCTATTGCGGAATTGATTGCACTGACAAATCACATGCGAAGACAGCTCGGTACGTTGCGTATTCCGCTGCTCATCATCCAAAGTAAACGTGACCAGACCGTAAAACCTGAGTGCGCCGAAGAATTGTATCGTCTGACAACCTCTGCCCCTACGAAATCCTTGCACTGGTTAGAAACGTCTGATCACGTTATCACAACTGGGCCAGAGCGAGAGGAGGTCTATCGCCTGGTACTGACCTTTATTGCGAATGTCACAGGTGCGCGTGCTTCAGAAACTGCTCCGCCTGATGTTGTTCGGCAGGAAGCAGTGGACGAAAGCTCCCCTGATCATTGATAAACACGATACGCGACCCCTGGAAATTCACGATCATATCGAGCTTATGATTGCTCAGAACGTCTGCAAAGTTTAGGGTTACAGGTGTAAGATCATCGTTTGCACCATATAACTGCGGACCGAGATAGACTTTCGCATGTGTGGCATCACCGCCAGGGAACTCAATTATCTCGATGCGCCGATTGAGGTTAATGGCGATAAAGTGGCTAGGCGTGCCGCTCTGCTCGTTGTGTCCCACCCATTGATCAGTTTGATAGGTACGTGGGCGTCCGTAGCGCATATCGTCGAGAGTTGTGGCAAACCAGCCAAACACGCCACTCAACACGGTCCAGAGAAAGAGCATCACCAGCATGCCAATTCCTAGATATAAAAGTGGGTGTGCCTGCTGCACGCCTTTGTATTTGCGTAATACCAGTTTTGGACGAAGGGTCACGGGTACAGGTCGGGGAGTCATGGGCACTGGCCGAGCGATTGGTGCAGGACGCTTTGCCTCGGCAGTCTTCTTTGTTGGCTGAGATGCTTGCGCGTCTTTGCCTGTTATTTCGCTCTGGTCCACTCTCTGCCACTCACGAATGTCATCTTGCTCCTGCTGTTTCTCTATGAGAGGTGGACGAGATGCACGCTGCACCGTTGGTATTGTTGCTGTTGTGCTAATAGAATGCTTGTTTGTCGATAATTTACTATTGCCATTGCCTATTGGTCTGTGTCGCAATACGCTTTTAGGTGTTATTTTTTCATCTGACGCTTCTAATATCTGCTTTTCTACTACTGCCATTGTGAATTCTCCTCTCCTCGTGGACGAAAAACAAGTGTTCCCTCAAGTAATGTGAAGAAATAACGTCTTACAGTCGGAGGCATCCCATCTTCAACTACATTTTTTATTCTTAATTTACATACATACTGTACTAACATAACATAGTGGTAGTAGGGGTATTGTACAGAGAAGGTCGAGATTATGCAAAAGAACGCACGAAAATTAGCCTAAATGGGTGGTATGGTAGTGCTACGAATGTGTCTATATTGCCTATAGCTCAGACCT
>JAABVA010002957.1_pt1 | contig 16537 bp, 12 predicted proteins | sample 5560331 | NCBI WGS metagenome assembly JAABVA01 (sample SAMN12812661, study PRJNA571458) | rock metagenome | isolation source: Antarctica rocks | place: Antarctica: Victoria Land, Mt New Zealand sud | collected 2016-01-07 | reverse complement strand
GTCGCACCGAATGCTCCCACCGTGTCGAAAGAGGGCGCCAGCGGAACCGTTCCCGCTCCGCCGATGGAGAGGGTTGACGGCTTGAAGGCGCCGATGCCGCAATAGGCCGCAGGCCGGTTTACGCTGCCGGCCGTTTGGGTGCCCAGCGCCAGCGGGACCATGCCCGCGGCGACGGCAGCGGCCGACCCCGCCGAGGACCCGCCGGGGGTACGGGTCGTATCGTGCGGATTACGGGTGGGTGGCACCGACTCGAAGTATGCGAACTCAGTCGTGTGCACTTTACCGAGCACGATCGCACCGGCTGAACGAAGATGCGTCACCACTGTCGCGTCCGCCGTGGCGGGAGCCTGCTTGGCGCGGGACGGGCTGTTGGCCCGGGTTGGCAAGCCGGCCACGTCGATCACGTCCTTCACCGCGAAAGGAATCCCGTGCAACAGCCCGCGCACTTTGCCTGCCTCGCGCTCGCGATCGAGTGCCCGAGCGGCGGTCAGGGCCTCCTCGCCCAGGACTGCGACCCAGGCGCGCACCTCCTGATCGACCTCCTGGATGCGGGCGAGGCAGATCTCGACGAGGCGGAAGGCGGTGAGCGCACCATCCTGCATGGCCCGCGCGAGATGGGCGACGCCGCCAGGGTTGCGGACAAGAGCAGTCATGACTAGCGGGCCTCCCTCAGCGCCGCCCGGTGCCTTGTCGTGGCCGCAGCGTCGACCGCTAGCGAATCATCCTCGATCTCGCCCGTGAGAACGATCCCGTAGATATCGCGCGCCTTCCGCCGACTCTCCCAACCTTCCAATACGTCGTGCAGCACGCGGGCGGGATCGCGTTCCAGCGGGTCGCCGTAGCCCCCGCCGGAGGAGTCGCGGCCGCGCAAAGCATGTCCCCTGGGCACGGCCACCTGGACGACGTTGGGCAGCTTTCTGTCGCCGTCCACTCCGCCGACCAGCAAGGTCTGGCCCGGCGTGCCGGGTAGGCCGCCATTAACGCCGCGCGGCGGGGCGTGCTGGCCGTCGCACGAGATAACGGCCGTCACTGGATTGCCCGTCGGCTCGATCTCGATTTGCTGCGCCGGGGCGCCCCGGTGACGGCCGGCGCCGCCGCTATCCTGCACGAGGGAGAGGCTGCGTACCCGGATGGGATGCTTCAGCTCGTCCACCTCGACGCTGTCGCGGTACATGAGGCCGGCGATCACCGGGATCGCGTAATTCACCCAGCCGTCCGCGACGGGCGAGGCCGGGCCGCCGTTTGTCGACAGCATCATGCGGTTGACGTAGGGCGCATCGCCCCGCCTCGCGTCCTTGCCGGAAATCACCGCCATTCCGGCGCCAAGCCCGGTGCCGCCCTCGGACAGGCCATACCCCTCGCCGAGCTGCGCGAAGGCGGACTGGGTGATGTTGACCAACCGCTCGGACACGTTCGTCGTGCCCATCGAGCAGGAATGCGGGAATTTCGGTGCGGCGACTACGCTCTCCTGCGCGTAGGTGAAGCGCAGCCGCCGGAAGCTGCCGGCATTGCGTGGAATATCCTTATCGAGCGCGTTGAAAATGGCGCCGACGACCGCCGATGTCGCCGCCCCCAGCGAGGTGTTCAGCCCCACATCGACGCAAGGCGGGTTGTCGGAAAGGTCCACATGGATCATCGCTTCGTCAGGGTCGATTGCCAATTTCACGGTCAGTTCCAGCCCGCCGGGCAGGACTCCCTCCAGCGGGTCTGAATACCCCTTGTTGACCAGCCTGGCTCGCGGTAGACGGCGAATATTGTCGATTATTCGACGCTCGGAGTAGTCGAACCAGTCGCGGCTGAACTGCTTGACGGCATCGATGCCGTATTTGATACAGAACTCCTGCAGCCGGCGCTCGGCGACACGCGCACTGCCGAGCCCCGCGAGGAAGTCACCATACCACTGGTCGGGCACGCGGATGCGCGCGCGGCACATACGGACGATGTCCTCGACATTGCGAAAGTTGCGCTGGATCCGTACGCCCGGGAAGACGAGCGCACCCTCGTGATAAACGTCGCGCGCCAGTACGAAATAGCTCGACGGGATCGAGTTGCCGATATCGGCCATGTGGCACTTGGACACCGCGGTGAAGAGGTGCTCGCCCTCGTGGAACACCGGCACCATAAAGGTGTGGTCGGCCGGATGGGTGTTGCCGCCATAGGGATCGTTGTCGAGATAGGCGTCACCGCGGCGGATGTCGTCGCCGTGATACAGGCGCATGTTCGCCGTCTGAATATGACAGCCAAATATGTGCACCGGCAGTCCCTCGGCAGAGGCGAGGAGCTGATCGTCACCGGTCACGAGGCAGCACGAGAAGTCGCGGGCTGAGGAGATCACTGCGGAGCGCGCCGCGCGCAGCAGAGTATTCGTCATCTCGCGGACGATGCCGTCGAGGCGGTTTGCCATCACCGAGAGCTGGACGGGGTCGAGCGTTGTGGTGGAGCCAGAGGTCGTCGTGGCCATGTTGGGTTTCCTCACGCGCAAGTCAGGATGTAATTGCCGGCCACGCTGAGCCGGGCGGACAGGCCGGGATAGACGACGATGGTGGTCGTCGGTTCCTCAATGATGGCGGGACCCTCGATCTCCGCTCCCAAGCGCAGCCCGTTACCGCGAAAGATTGGTACACTGGCCCGGCCTGTTTCCGCAAAGTAGCATTCGCGCCAGGCTGTGGGCTCTGCCCGGTGCGGCACGGCGGCCTCCTCGGGCGGCGGTGGCGGATCGAAAAGCGAGATCGTGATGCGCCCCTTCCAGTTCACGAACTCCACCGGGCTGCCTTCGTCGCGTACGGCATAGACGCGCTCATGGGCGCGATGGAAGGCTTCGGCCAGGGCGGCCAGATCAGCCTTTCCCTCGATCCGGCCGGCCGGAAGGGCCGTGTCGAGTTCCCAGACCTGGGCCCGGTAGCGCGCTTCCACGAAAAAGGATGTGGAGACCCGGGCGCCCTCCGCCGCTCCGAGGCCGGCGCTGAAGGTTCCGAGGTCGGCGGCGATGGCCTCCAGCGCGGCGTTGACGCCGGCAGTATCGAAGGCGGTAGTATCTGTGAAGCGGCTGCGCGTCGCCTCGTGCACGATCTCGCTATACTGCATGCCGCAGGCCGACAGGGCGGCGGCCAGACGTGGCAGGATCACTGTGTCGCAGCCGAGCTCGCGTGCGATCGGCATGATGCTGAAGCCGGCAGCGCCGCCACCGGCCACAATCACGCTCTCGCGCGGATTGAGGCCCTCGTTCACCGTGATCTCGCCAATGGCTTTAATCATATGCTCATTGGCAATCGTCATAATGTCAGTGGCTAGTGCATCAGGCGTCCGCCCGAGCTCTCCGGCGAGCCGGCCCACCACACGATTGGCGGCGTCGCGATCCAGCGCGAGGCGACCCCCGTTGAAATAGGCGGGGTCGATATAGCCCAGCACGAGGGCGGCATCGGTCACGGTCGGCTGATCTCCGCCACGACCGTAACAGGCAGGTCCCGGCACTGAGCCCGCCGATTGCGGGCCAACGCGAAGGAGACCACCAGGGTCGAGCCAGGCGATAGATCCGCCGCCAGCGCCCACCGAGCGCACGTCCACAGTCGAAGTGCCGATGATGTCGCCCAGCCAGCGCTGGCCCAGCCACGCGTCGCGCGTGTAGACGAGGTTTCCGTCGCGCACCAGTCCGACGTCGAATGTGGTGCCGCCCGTATCGCAGACGATGGCGTTTCCGCCCAGGCGTTCCACCGCAGCGTAAGCGCGGCCGGCGACGGGCGCCATGGCGGGACCCGACTTGAGTGTGTGGATGGGCCTCGCGATCAGCTCGTCGACCTGCTGGCAGCCGCCGACGGAGGTCGAGATCAGCAGGTCGCCGCGAAATCCCGCCCCCTTCAAATCCTCATTCATGTCGCGCAAATGGCGCTGCATCAGCGGCTTCAGCGAGGCGTCGATTGCGGTCGCCGACGCACGTCGGTATTCACGCAGAATCGGCACCAGTTGGTGCGATAGCGTGTAGGGAACACCAGGCATCATCTCGTCGAGTACGCGACCGACGGCGAGCTCATGGGCGGGATCGGAGATCGACCAGAGCAGGCTGACTGCCACCGCCTCGAAGCCCCGCTGCTTCAGGGTGGCGACGACCTGCCGGATCTGCTTCTGCGACACCGGAACCACCTCCTCGCCCTGCGCGCCGATGCGCCCTTCGATCTCGAAGGTGTAGCGGCGGGGAATGTAGGGATCCGAATAATCGTAGCTGTAGTCGTGCGGCCCGTGCTTGCCGCCCTCCTTTAAAGTGAGCGTGTCGCGAAATCCCATCGTGGTCAGGAAGGCGGTCTTGGCAGTCTGCCGGGTGACGATCGCGTTGGTGGCGCGCGTCGTGCCATAAAGGAGAATGCTCGTCCGGCCGAGCAGATCGCTGGGGGGAAGCCCGATTTGGTCCGCAACCACGGCGAGGGCGCCCGCCATACCGTCGAAGATGCGGTCCGGCGTGGTAAGGGCCTTGCCAATATGCAGCCGGCCGGCCTCATCGAGCACGACCATGTCGGTGAAGGTACCCCCAGTATCGACCGAGATGCGGTAAGCCATGGTAATTGTCTTTCACCTGTTGAAATGCGGGGCAGAGTTGCACAATGCTTCGGCCGAGCGGATGTCTGTTTTGGAGCGCTGGGATGTCGGATACTTACGAGAAGCGCGGCTACGGGCTGCAGCTGCAAGGCTTCGGTCAAAAGCCCGCCGTACTCGTCGTCGATTTCCAGTGCGGTTTCACGGCTCCGGAATTCCCGATGGGCGGGGCGTCCATGGTCGATGCCGCCGTCGTGAACACGGTAAACGTGATGCGGGCTGCGAAGGCGGCCGGGGTGCCCGTCATTGCCTGCGTTATCGCCTTTGACAGCCGTAAGGGCGCGCCGTTGTGGAAGGTGGCTCCTGTCCTGGACCTCATCTCCGGCACCCGCGCCTGCGAGCTCGACCCCCGCATCTCGGCTGAAAAGCCGGACGTGGTGCTCGCTAAAACGGCGCCGTCTTTGTTTTTCGGCACCCCGGCAGGCGCCATCTTGACGCGGGAGCGGGTGGACACGGTGATCGTGACGGGGTGCATCACCTCCGGCTGCATCCGGGCGACGGTCATTGACGCTTTCTCGCTGGGCTTCCGTGTTCAGGTTCCGAAGGACTGCGTCGGTGATCACGATGCGGTGGCACATGAGCAAAACCTCGCCGATGTCGGCCGGCGCTACGCCGATATCATCGATGCCAGCGCCGCGGTCACGGCCATCGAACGCTGGCGGGGCAGCAACGAGCTCACGCCCTGAAGGCCTTGCGCAAGGCCTCGCCGATATCTGGGACGATCTGCTCGATGACGAGTTTCCCCTTCGCCGCGCTGGCCGGCTTGGCCGAGGACAGCGCGCCGTCCGGCGGGATCGGCGAGGTGTCGAAGGGAAAGACTTCATACGGCGGGAACTGTGCTGGCGGGTGGTCCGGGATCAGGTCGGAGCGCACGAGGTCCGGGCGAAGATGGAGCATCAGGGAGGTCTCCATGACTGCGGCATGCTCCAGCTCCCAGCTCGGCTTTCCGTCAGGGAACAGGACGCGCTCGGTCTCCCGAGAGATAAACTCCCAATATCCGAACTTCACGATGCGCAGGTCCTCCACGCCGAGCCGGCGCTGATCGCGCAGGCTGAGATCCGCCGCCTCGACGAGGAACCACTGATTTTCCATGTGGCCATCGAAGAGCACGACCTTGCGCACACCGTGGCGCGCCAGCTCGTTGACGATGTTGCGGACCAGACCGATGAAGACCTCGGCGTCCAGGCTGAGCGTTCCCGGAAAGTGATTGCCACCTCCCGATTTCGGCTGCGATTTATAACCGTAGGTGACGGCGGGCGCGACGAGGCCGCCCACGCAAGCGGCCACGGCCTCGGCCACCGCGCTCGGTAGGATCACGTCGGTCAGGAGCGGCAGGTGAGGGCCGTGCTGTTCGACGGACCCAGTGGGCAGCAGGACAATGGGATCGTCCTGCATCCGTTGCGCAAACTCGAACCACGTCATGTCAGCGATACGTACGCCAGGCGTGGCCATGACTTGCTCCCCCGGGCGCTTTATGCGGGCCACATGTCACTGTGCCCGATCAGGCGGTGCACACCGAGATCGACCTGGTTGCAGCGCCGGTGCACGGCGTCGAAAGCGGGCTCTAAGGCGCGATTCTTGGTCTCCACCTCGGAATGATATTTGTTAAAGGCCGGCATCAGTGAGCGCAGCTCCGCAAGGAGCGCCGCCTCGTCTACCTTGGTCAGCTTGCCCTGATCGACAACGATCTCGCCATTCACGATCACCGTCTCGATAGAGTTGCCATTCTCGCAGTACACGAGGTGGTTGAGGATATCGTTGCGAGGCGTGAAGCTGACCGAGTTCATATCGAGGATCAGCAGGTCGGCTTTCTTGCCGGCCTCCAGCGATCCCGTCTCATGCTCGAGCAGTGCGCTGCGGGCACCGGCCAGGGTGCAGGCGTGCAGCACCTCCTCCGCGCTCAGCCACTGCTTGTAGTCGGGCGTCGTCATCTTGTGGACGAGCACGCAGGCATGCATCACGTCGAACATGCGCGGAGTATCGTTTGAGCAGATGCCGTCGGAGCCGAGCGCCACGGTAACGCCCGCTTTGAGCAGCCGGCGCACCGGCGCGACGCCGGCGCCGAGCTTCTGGTTCGAAATTGTGTTGTGAACGATGGACACGCCAGCCTCGCCCATCAACGCGATGTCGTCCTCGGTTACCCAGATCGAGTGGGCGATCGTGGTGCCGCGGTGCATCAGGCCGAGATCGGCCATGTAACGCATCAGCGACTTGCCGTAGAGCGCCGGCCCGGTGACGCCCTGCACCTTGGTCTCCACGATGTGGGTATGAAAAGGCACCTTCCAGGAGCGTGCCAGCTCGTCGGCCGCTTGCATTAGTTCCGCTGTGCAGCGCTGCGGCGCCGAGGGCGCAACCATGAAGCGGATGCGGCCGGACCGGCCGTGGAACGCCGCATGCGCCTCTCGTGCGAAGGTGACGTATTCGGCGGCGGTCGGCGGCGTCATCTTCGCCACCTCCGCCTGAAGCTCCGTGGACACGTAGTCGCGCGAGAACGGGATCGTATCCAAAAAATTGCGGTCCATGATATGGCCGGACACGGTTGCCCGGATGCCGATGTCGTCATAGGCCGATACGGCCGCGCCAAGTTGGTCGAGATACTGGCGCGGCGCCTCAAAGATATCATCCGTAAGGCAGGTCACGCCAGTCTTCAGCGATTCGATCGCCACCAGCATGCTGCGCAAATAGATTAACCGTTGGCTCAGCGGCTTGGCGCCGAGGATCGGGTACGAATAGAGCATCCAGATCTCGAGCGGCATGTTGTCATAGCGGCCCTTGAACAGGGCTTCGCCGGAATGGAGATGCGCATTGACGAGGCCGGGCATGACGAGTTTGCCGGTGCCGTCAATGATTTTGGCGCCGGACGGCGATGGTAGGCCCTCGCCGATGGCGACAATGCGGTCGGCGTCCAAGTGGACGTCGCCCTGAAAGGGGGTGGCGCTCTGCGGGCCGCCCATAGTCAGCACGGTCGCGCCGCGAATGAAGATCGACATGAGTATCCTCCAGTTTCGTTTGTGGACGACCGGCGCAGCACCGGGCTCGTCCGAGTGGCCTGTTGCTCAGGCGGGTACAAAGAAACCCAGTTTCGGGGACCAGCGCGCCACGACGGGTTGGCCGATCTCAAGAGGCGTCTCCTCGATGTCGTGCAGGGAGCGCTGAACGCGCAGTTCGCCGCCGCCGTCCGTCTCCAGAAAGACGGTGACGGTCGAGCCCACGAACTGCACGGTCGCGATGCGCGCGGCGATCTCGTTGCCGATACCAACCGGCTTGGCCGCGAGTTCAATCCGGTCGGCCGCAACGACAAGGACCACCTCATCCCCGAGCTTGAGCGCCATCTCGTCCGAGACCCGCGCCGTGACAGTGCCAACTGGCCCGTCGAGCGTAACCAGTCCCGCATCGACGGCCCGAGCCGTTCCGCATATAATATTGTTACCCCCGACGAACTCAGCGACGAAACGGTTAGCCGCCCGACGATAAATCTCTCGTGGAGCCCCGATTTGTTGAACCCGGCCCTCATTCATGATGACCACACGGTTAGCCATGGCGAAGGCCTCCGAGTGGCTGTGCGTGACGCAGATAAAGGTGATGCCTAGCTCGCGGTGCAGGCGCACCAACTCGGACTGCATCCGGATACGCAGGTGGGGGTCGAGCGCACTCAGCGGTTCATCAAGCAGCAGCATCTCCGGCTCCAGCACGAGGGCGCGTGCGAGGGCAACGCGCTGGCGTTGGCCGCCGGAGAGCCGGTCGACCCCTCGCTCGGCGAACGGGGCTATGCCCAGCCGCTCCATCCACTCGTCCGCCCTCTTGCGCCGCAGGCCCGGCGCGATGCCGCGCTGCTTCAACCCGAACTCGACGTTTTTTCGGACTGAGAGGAACGGAAACAGCGCATAGCTCTGCCAAACGAGGGGCGCATCGCGCTGCCATGGCGCCTCCTCGTTCAAGCGCCGCCCCCAAAGGCGGATCTCGCCGCAGGTCGGCTCGTCCAGGCCAGCAATCATGCGCAGCGTCGTCGTCTTGCCGCAACCGGAGGGGCCCATGAGGGCGATGAACTCGCCTTTCCAAATGGAGAAGGAAATCTCGGCCACGGCAACGTGCTCGCCGTAATGCTTCGCGACCCGGTCGATCTCGATCATCGGACGCGCCATAAAGCCTAGCCCGGCCTGCGCGCGACACGGCCGACTATGCGGCTGCCGAAAAGCAGTTGTGACAGAATGGTCAGCGTGATGCTCACGCCAAAGACGATGGCGCCGATCGCATTGATCCGAGGGCTGACCTGCCCCTGCAACATGGCAAGCACCCGAACGGGCAGGGTCTCGTTCAGCCCGGACAGGAACCAAGCCATCATGAACTCGTCGAAGGACACCGCGGCTGTGAGGAAAAGCGAGGCCAGGATGGCAGAAAAGCAGAATGGCACGATGACGCCGAACAGTGCGCGCCAGGGCGTTAAGCCGAGGTTCCAGGCCGCACGCTCCAGATCAGGATCAAGATCAGCAAGGCGCATGCGCACGAGCGCCATGGCGAAGGGTGCGCTTAACACGACATGGCCGATGACGATCCCGGTCAGCGTGCCCGAGAGCCCCACCTTACCCTCGAAGGTGAGCATAGCGACGCCCAGAATGATGACGGGGACCATCGGCGGAAGCGAGACCAGCGCGATGTAGGCTGTCTTGCCGATAAAGCGGTAGCGGTAGTCGACATAGGCCGCCGCGAAGCCCAGGAACGTCGCAATGACAGAGGTCAGTCCCGCAACGATCAAGCTGTTCACCAGCCCGCGCCGGATCGTGGCATCGGCGAAGATCGCCTCGTACCACACCAGGCTGAAGCCGCCCCAGGGCAGGCTTGGGAAGCGGTCGGCATTGAAGGAGAAAACAACTGTCGAGACGATCGGCGCGAAGATGAAGGCGAAGACCGCTGCAGTGTAGGCGGTCAGGAGTGTCGCCGACTTCATCGCTTCGCCTCAGGCCGGGAATAGGCGAACCTCAACATCAGCCCGATCACCGCCATGAGAGTAACGATCATGGTGACCGCCACGACTGAGGCGCGGGGCCAGTTGTTGCCCGACTTCACCTGATCAGCGATGAGGATGCTGAGGGTCGGCGGTTTCGAGCCACCGAGGTAAAGGGGCGCGACATAGTCGCCGAAGGCCAGCACGAAAGCAAAGGTCGCCGCCACGATCAGTCCGGTCCGCGCGCTTGGGATGATGACCGTGAAGACTGTCCGTTGCCGGCCGCAGCCCAAATTCTGGGCAGCCTCGATCAGAATACGGGGCACGTTCGAGAGCGCGAAGGTCTGTAGCAGCACGACCAGCGGGAGCGTCAAGACGAGGTAGCCGACAACGGTCCCCGCCGCCGTGTTCAAGATCGACACCGGCCCCATGCCGACCTGCGCGAGGACCGTGTTGATGATGCCCTTTGGGCTGAAGAAGATCTGGGTTGAATAGACGCGGACGGGATAGCTGGTGAAGAACGGTATCACGAGCATGAGGATCATAAAGCGCCTTGTCGCCGCACTCGCCTTGTAAGCCAGCGTGTAGGCAACGGGAAAGGCGATTATTGTCGCGAGGAGGGCCGTCATTCCAGACAGCCAGGACGTGTAGATGAAAGCGCTCCGGAAGAAGCCCGCATTCAGGATGAAGATCCAATTAGCGAGCGAGGCGTCTGGGGCGAGCCTGAAATTCTTCACCGACCAAAACGTCATTACCACTAGGAAACCCAGCGGGACCACGAAAAAGGCGAGTTGCCATGCGAGCGGCGGGGCCGCGATCACCGCGGCGAATGGGATCTTGCCGAGACGCCAAGCGGATGCGGCTTTCGATCGCGCCGGGATCCGGGCCTTACGTAACGCCGCAAGCATTGAAATTGTCAAACCGATCATAGAATGAGGACAAGACGACAACCGTGGCCGGCTGGGTGTCTGAAAGACGAGGCGCGCCTCACATGGCCTTGAACTCGGACCAACTATCGTTCCAGGCCTCGATACTCTGCTTCAACGGCGTCTTGCGGATGAAGATTTTGCCCTCCTTGTACTCGTCCATGACGTTGGGTGCGTCGAAGGTGAGGCGCAACGCCTTGGCGTCGGCAGGAAAGTCGCGATTGAGCAGCTCCCACCCCTTCTTATTGGGGATCGACGCCCAGTAGGCGGGCATGTGGGCCGAGCGGACCTGCCCTTCGGCGGACGACATGTATTGGATAAAGGCCTTAGCGAGGTCCTTCTTGGTGGAGGAGGCGACGATCGACATCGACTCCGTCCACTGCACGCCGCCCTCCGCGGGAACGGTCGCGGCGACGGGTATGCCGTTTTTCTGCAGCAGCAGGACGACCCAATCGCCGATGCCGGGAATGGCGGCCGCGGTCCCATTGGTCAGCATCGAGAACTGGTCCGCCATCGAGTAAAACCCGCTCGTCTGCGGTTTCAGCGAGAACAGGGTATGCTTCAGCTTGCCGAAGGCAGCGTCGGAGATGTCGAAAGGCGCCTTGTTGCCGTTGTATAGGCTGAGGCAGCCCATCGTCGGCAGGTACCAGTCGAAGAAGCCCAGCCTGCCCTTGATCTTCGGGTCCCACAGTATCTTGTAGGACTGCACGTCCGCGTCGCTCAGCACATCGGTGCGATAGGCGATGCCGAGATAGCCGAAACGTATCAAGACAGAGTAGAGCTTGCCGTCCGGCCAGTGCGGCTCGAACTTCTGGAATTCCGGCCAGTAATCGGTGAAGGAGTAGTCCGCCGGATTTAGCTCGTCGATGAAGCCGCCCTGCTTCAGCATGCCGATGTACTCGGCGTCGGACAGGACGACGTCGAAGGAGCCCGGAGGCGACTGCTCCATCAGCGCGAGCATCGGCTCGCCTCCTACATACTCCTTGGCGACGACCTTCACGCCGTACTTGTCCTCGAACGGCTTGACAATCGCGGGATCGCCGTGACCGGGCCAGGAGAGCAGGTGAAGCACCCTTTCCTGCGGGTAGGCTGGGGTGGAAACGGACGTGCCTACCGCGGCGGCTCTCGCGAGCCCACCCGTCAGCTGCAGCATTCGGCGCCTGTTCAATGGATGCAATAGCGCGCGGAAGTCGGTAATCGGCTCGTCCGGCTGGCTCATAGCGATAATTTCCGCTCTGGAGGTTTTGTCCCGGCGGACTCGCCGAAACGGAATAGTAAGGTCATTGGAAAGCGTCGAAAGCCGGCGAGGACGCCCACTCAACGAGGACCTCACGGGCTTCCGCGCCAAGCAGGCGATGAGCGGGGAGGGCGCGGTCATGCAGGCCGCTGCGCACCATTTGCGTCAAGGGCGCGAGATTGAACCCGACCTCCTCGCAATCCTTCAGCTTGTTAGCGTAGTAGAGGCGTCCGATCCTGGCCCAGAACATTGCCGCCACGCACATCTCGCACGGCTCGCAGGTGGTGTAGAGGTCGCAGCCGCTCAGGTCCCACGTCTTCAGGCGTTGACCGGCATCGCGAATGGCCTCGACCTCGCCATGGGAGGTGGGATCGTGGTTGTTCACGACGTTGTTGATGCCTTCGCCGACAACGACCCCGTCCTTGACGATGACGGCGGCGAACGGAGCCGAGCCGTCGGCCCGCATCTTCGCGCGGCTCACCGCGATGGCGCGGCGCATGAAGTCCTCGTGCGTGCTCATGGGCAACCCTTTCCGAAAGAGAGTGCGGGTGCAGAGGAAGGTGGGCTTCGGGACGGCGTGCTCAGGTCCTCCGGCCGGAGCGGACAGCGAAGCTGTCGACCGTCGCGGGGCGACCCGGCAACTCTAGCCGCGTGGCCACGCGCGGCGTCTCGGCGATGACGTTGCCGCGCCGAATGACGGCGAGGCGGGCGGGCCGCAGCCTGATGGCCTCGACCATGTCGGCCGCCTGCAAGACGACGATGTCGGCCCTATTGCCGACCGCAAGCCCATAATCCTTCAATCCCATGATTTTGGCCGGGAGCTCGGTGACGAGGCGAAAGCAGTCCCGCATCCCGGCATGGCTGCTCATATGCGCCGCGTGGACGTTCATGAACGCCACGTCGAGCATGTCGGCGCGGCCGAGCGGGTACCAGGGGTCAAGCACGCTGTCTTGACCCGTCGCCACCGTGCACCCTGCCGCCATCAGCTCGGGAATTCGGGTTAGGCCACGACGCTTGGGGTAAGTGTCGAAGCGGCCCTGCAGGAACATATTGGCGAGCGGGTTGGCAACGACCGATACGTCCGCGGCAGCCATCATCGTGATGAGCCGTGCCGCATAGAAATTGTCCATGGAGTGCATGGAGGTGAGGTGCGATCCCGTCGCGCGACCCTGAAGCCCGAGTCGCCGCGTCTCGTAGGCGAGCTGCTCCACATGCCGCGACGAGGGATCGTCGTTTTCGTCGCAATGCAAGTCGGCCATCAGGCCCCGCTCGGCCGCAATGGTGAGGAGCTCGGTGACTGACTGGCGGCCGAGCTCCATGGTCGGCTCGAGATGCGGGATGCCACCAATGACGTCGACGCCCATGTCGAGCGCCCGCTTCAGGTTGCTGGCCGTCTCGGGGGCGCCAAAATAGCCCATCTGCGGAAAGGCCACGAGCTGCAGATCGAGATAGGGCGCAACCGCCTTTTTCACGTCGAGCAGCACCTCGATTGCGGTGAGCTTCGGGTCGGTCACGTCGACATGGGTGCGGATGGCGAGCAGCCCCTGCGAAACCGCTAGGTCGCAGTACTCGAGGGCACGGCGGCGGAAGTCTTCGGCCGGGATCGCGGAGCGGATCGTGTTCCATATCCTGATCCCCTCGGCCAGCGTTCCGGCCTCGTTGTGGTGTCCGTCGAAACCGAGCGCCAGCGTTGCATCGAGATGGAAGTGGGCGTCTACAAACGGGCACGTGACAAGATGTCCAGAAGCATCGATCTCGCGTACAGCACTTGTCGAGATCGCGGGGCGCATCTCAACAATCCGACCATCCAGCACGGCGATGTCGATGTCCGTTCGACCGTCAGGCAGCGTGCCTCCACGAACTAGGAGATCTAGCATATCCCATCCTTTTCGGATTGTATCGTGCAACTGCCGTGCCAAAGAGAATGGTTCAGCTTTTCAAGCATTGATGGCGTGCGGCTGTGATGGAGCAGCGCGGGCACGACGATGTTGCTCATCTATTGGGCGCTGATTCGAAGCATCGGCGCACACCCGCTGCAATCACGCACTCGATGCCGCGGAAAAGCAGGCGATGACGGCGGACAAGCTAGCTCGGCTATCCTGGGCGGCGCTGGATACGAATTCTGGCCCTACATAGGCCTAACTATCTTGGAGGTGGCGACGTGCCACCCCACCGTACCGAAGGCGCCTAGGCATAGTCGGACCGCGTCCATCGACGCGACTACGGGAGCATTCAGAATCGTGGGGGCAAGGTGATCAGGCTGCTGCCGGCCGAGCCTGGTTATCGTTCGCCGGCCGGAAGCCGAGTTAGCGATGGCGGAAGGCGTCGTCGAGGGTGTCGTTCAGCGTGGCCGTGCCCACGTCGTGGAAGGGCTGCACGCTCGCCCGGCTCCAGCGCACCTGCTGCTGCTTGTTCATGCGCTTGACCACGAGCTCGTTGACCGCGCTTTCCACGAACGCGGTCGAGATCGGCTTGCCACGCCGTTTGCGGGCAACGTCGTGCACCAGCGCGCCCTGTTTGCGATCGAGGTCGCCGAGCAGCTCAGCGACGTGCTGCTGGAGGCGCTCGATCCCGGCGACCTCGCGCACATGCTTGCACCGTCGCCCAGCACGGCCGCTGGCGTGTCCGCGCTCACGCTCGCCATTGCAAGCAGCTGCCGAAACGCATCCGACGCCGCCCCTTGGCCGCTGCGGACAAAGGCAAAGCGGGGCTGGACGTGATGGGCGTCGATCACCTTGCCCGCGATCACCTCAAAATGGCGCTCCTCCTGTCGTTGACGGCTGCGGACGTAGCGGCCATTAAGCCCGAACACGACGGCACCGGTCGCCTGCGCCGGGGGTTGCGTCGCAGTCTTTATGACGTGCGGCGGCACGACCTCCTTGCCAATCCACAACGTCCTGTTCCGCACCGTGCCCGCGTTCGGTGCCCCGCTGATCGGCAGCAACTCGGACAGCAGCGCCGCGACCTTGCCGAACGGCGCCAGCGCCGCATACCAGGGCGTGACATAGGCCAGCTCTGGCGCGACAGCATCTCCGCCGAGGTTGAGGACGGCAAAGCTCGTCGGCTCACCCGAGCCCTGACAAAGGCAAATGAGCAGCCGTCGGATACGGACCGGAACATCGCCGAACAAGGAGCGGAACGTCACGGGGTCATGGCCCTTGCGGGCCCATACGCTCCCACAGGCCCCGCATAAGCGACGGCGCTCACCCACCATGGCCCCTTGTGCCGGCACGATCTGAGCCTGCAGCGCCGCTGTGAGCCGCTTCGCCTCGGCGAGCTGAAGCCCAAGCTCAGCCAAGCCGGCCCGCTCATCACGCTCGAGGCGCGCAACCTCCACCTCGGCCGTCACCCCGACCTACAACTCCGCTACCAGCTTCACCGCCACACCAGCTTCGGAACCAGCCCACCCTCTTTCCGTGCGCCTACAAAGTGACTGGACCGCCGAAGCACCCCAGGATTTTGAATGCTCCCGCGCCTGTTCACCAGTACAGACGTCTTCTGGTCACCACTGAAGCTGTTTTCTGAAATCAACAGAATGACCAAACCGCCTCCATCTCGCAATTCATTTTCATGACAGACTTTCGTCACTTGCTCTGCCAGTGAGCAGCCGCGCGCTTTTGAAACATGCCCCGGAATTGCTCCGTTGATTTCGGCAGCAGCTCGCCGGTTTCCCAGTCGAGTAGGACCGCGTAGCGGCGTACGACGTCCAAAACGCCCAATTCACCCTCACGAAACCGCTTCGCCACCAACTCGGGATTTTCCGCAAGCCACTGACGGCGGTGCGTCCGGATCGAGACCCGTTCGCGCTGCGTCGCCTCCTCGTTCAGACGGTACTCGGCCAAATCGGCATCGACGAGATGCAGGACGACCCCGTAGTCCTGCCGGGCCCGCTCGACCGACACGTAATCGTCCTCCACGTCGCGCCGCACGGCGTCGGGATCGCGCTCCAGCGGGTCACCGAAACCGCCGCCACCTGCAGTCGGCCGGCTGAACACGTCCCCGGCATGGATAGCCACGTCGGAGAACACGGCGCCAAGCCATTCTTTCGCCTGCCCGCCGCGTGTCATCGTCAACCCGTGCGGCATGGAGGGCAAGCCGCCGTTGATGCCCCAAACAATCGCGCGTTCACGGTCGCAGATGTAGGAGATGACCACTCTGTCGGCGTTGCCGAGCGTGCTCGTCTTGCGCACTCCGACGCCGCCACGCCACCGGCCAGGGCCAGCGGAATCCGTCAGGATCTGGAACTCGTCAGTCAGGATCGGGCTGCCGCGCTCCTGTCCTTCAACCGGCTGGGCCTGCAACCCGGTGCCGAAGCAGGCCGTGGTCACGTTGCAGCCATCCCGCCCGTTGCGCCCGCCCCAGCCGCCCGGCAGCCAGTCGTAGAACATGAAAGTGGGCTTGGCCGGCGAACGGAGATCGCGTCCGCCCGTGAGCAGGTATTCCAGATTGAAAGCGCAGGCGATGGCACGCTCCGGCATGATCGTGGACCAGATTTCGTAGATCGAGTTCATGATCTTCTCGAACGGCATCAGGAACCCGGTGACCGCGACTGGCCATCGGGCATTCACGATCGTGTCTTCCGGCGCGATCACCTCGAAACAGCGGTAGAAGCCGGAGTTGAGCGGCAGGTCCGGGAAGAACGTTTTCATGCCGGCCGCGACTGCGGAGAAGGTCGCGCCGTAAGCCGAGTTGTAGAGCGACCCAATATAGGGATGGCTTCCACTCGACTTTCCGCATTTTACGTAGCATGGCAGAGGGTGTCCGTAAGTCTTTGCAGGAGGGTGGCAGGGATTTGTACGGTCTCCGTGCTGGACCGGGACCTGGATAAATCCGGTGGGCACCAGAGCG
>JAABVA010002955.1_pt1 | contig 16556 bp, 10 predicted proteins | sample 5560331 | NCBI WGS metagenome assembly JAABVA01 (sample SAMN12812661, study PRJNA571458) | rock metagenome | isolation source: Antarctica rocks | place: Antarctica: Victoria Land, Mt New Zealand sud | collected 2016-01-07 | reverse complement strand
ACATATCCGATCCTGTCATTATGTTACCCCCACCTGCCAAAGCGGTATCACAGTCGCGAGTCAAGAGAGCATTGCAGGCCATCTCGACAGATACCGAGCTCGATGAACACGCGGCGTCCAAGGAATACGAAGGCCCTTCCCACTTGAAATAATAATTGAGCCGGCCTGGCCCAAACGGTCGAAGACCGCCTGAGACATAGTATAAATCGATGTTTTGCGACGAGTTGTGTTCTCGCCAGTCATCTGTCGTTTGTCCGAAAAAAGTGCCGATTCGTCCGTTGGGCAGACTGGCTTCTTGACTGTAACCAGCCATCTCTAAAGCCTCGTAAGCCGATAGCAAAATAAGTCGCTGTGTTGGATCTGTCTGTGCAGCTTCTCGAGGCGACATGTTGAAAAACCGAGCATCGAAAAGACCCGGGCGATCTAAGAAACATCCATACGGTGTCAGGGTCGTATTCTTGATGGCCCCCGATGGATCGCAGTGGGTGTCCACATCGAACCGACTTTTGGGAATCTACAAATTGATAAGTATGACTTGCCAACCAAGAAGAAGAAGAAGAAGAAGAAGCAGAGGGGGAGATATCTAATGCCGGGGTCAGGAAGAGACTAACCTTCGTACAGAGATCTCGGCCACCCTCCAGGATGTGCCAAAATTCTTCGAGGGTTTCAGCTCCCGGCGTTCTACAAGACATGCCGACAATCGCGATATCACCTGAGCCAGAGCGCAAATTCGGGTTTGGAGGTAGAACCGCTGGGTCATGGTTGAGCACTCTGATGCCGGCGGTGTCAAACGCGCGGCACAGAGACTTGAAGACATTCGTAGGCCCTAGGGCTAGGATCGTGACCTCAGAAGTATTGCCAACGTCGGTCACGACCCCTTGAAGGATTTTGTTCCAGTGGAGTGGATTCTGGAAGATGTTGTCCATAGCCTCATGCAGTAGCGATACTAGAGAGTCAGCTGTAGATGGTGAACCTGAATTGGTGGACATGACGTATACATTCGACTTCAGGCCCTCATCCTGAAGCGAAGAAGAAGCTATCATTTGATCGGTGTCGGGCTTCCTCAAATGAGGAGCGTGGAACGCCGCGGGAATAGGAAGCTTCACTTTAGAGACCTTCGAGAGTACCGGAGACGACGAGAACAGATGTGAGAGGGTAGATGGTGGCCCGCTTAACGTCGCCGATGATTCGGCCACGGCGCTGATATATGCATGCCTATGTAAGGGCAAGTCCTACAAATGTTCAGCCAAAAAAATGCTAATGATGACGGGGCATGTTAGGTCTTACAGTCTGCTTGTGAAAATCGTCCAGAGCGCTTAGCTGCTCATTAGCGGGGATGCCAGGCACAATAGCTGCCCAACTCTGCGTTGTCTCCTCAATCCGGCTTGACCGAAGATCTACTTCGAGCGCCAGCCGCAATGCGATGCATATTATGCTAGGTGCAAGCTGGAGCAGTTCGCCCGCGGACCTGGCGGTCGCGGCAGCTGCGGCGGGCAACAAGCCGGTACAAAGACCAATGATATAGGTCTTGGACGATGGCTTGGCTTCGAGGATGCTGGGGTCATTCTCCGAGTGGCTATTCATAGAGTAATGAGTACCACGTTAACGAAGAATTTCTTGGATCGTGAAATACTGACAGTATAAGAGTGCCTAACTGCGCAACGCAGAGGAGAACGGTAGATATGACCACATCAAGGCGTCCATTGACGTGAGCTTCGGCTAAACTAAGGATTGAGTCGAAAGCTTGAAATCTCTCTCGGTCATGTGTGTGTAGCTTCGCGGTTTCGCATTGAAGTACATCACAAGCGTTCTGTAGGAAGGTTTGCAAGGTCAACGAGTGTCTAGACTGCCGAATCAAGTCTTGAATGGCAGGGTAGACATCGACAGTTTGATCGCCAAATAGCAAGACTCTCGTCTGGGATGCCATCTTGCCTTAGGAATTTGCAGATGGGTGTCAATGAGTAGATGGGGATTCGGTAGCATTTCACTCATTTATAATGCTCCCACTAAAAGCGGAGATGCTTGTCGCCTTGGTCAACTATATCAATTTGAGGTCATTTTCCGGGCTTGTTTAGGTTGTTTGCAATCAATGCAAATGGTTTCGCAGCGATCGCATTGGTACGCATGATCTGATGCAGGCACGGTGGAGCTCTCTAAAACCGAAGATCTCATTGCAGGACCAGTCTTAGGCAAGATTGATATGACGTGCAGCTTGTCTCCCAGAAACACAATCCGCACGCGCGCACGATTAGGGCAGCAATCCACGATATTTCTCCCAACAGTTCGAAAAAAGGAGCAGATCATTACTCTGCATGAGCAATGCTGTAGATGCTCGGCTCAATCCATTTGAACTCAATATGCCTGCGATTCAGGGCCATTCGGCGTATGCGGCCATCAGAAATTGCTAGCAGAACACATGTCGCTAATGATAGACACAAGACAACACAGGAGAAGATAGAGAGCTAACAGCAGAATGGTAGACACGGTATCTGTGCTTCCACGCATGCCAACAAGTCAAGCCAATGGCCCAAGCGGTACCGATCAAAAGCGAAAGCATATGCCATATAGTAACCAGTAGCTGGCAAGAGCCGAGTTTCAAGAAATAGCCCAGCCGCATCAACCTATGACGCCAACGCCGATGTTGATGCTGACACTGATGTGGACAATCTGAGCTGGACTCTGAACCAAAGTCATGAAAGAATGTTATTGGCCAGTCTGGCGGTTCCTATAGAAGACTTCTAGGCTGCTGTCATTGCGTTCCTGAAACGGTTGGTAATGGGATACAGCTCTCCACAAGGATGCAAGTGTCGAATGCCCCATTTTTTGGGTTCTCACTGTCATCACCAGAAAAGACAGATCTTACCGGGTCAGAAGCAAGCACGAATTCATTACTCGAGCGTGGCACTTGCGCGCATCTGGCTTGCCATTTGGAACTTCACTGCTTCACTTATCTCGGGAACGATTCGACTCTATCTTGCATGAGGTATCAATGAAGGGTAGTCTTCCATGTGACTGCTTCCCTACCGGATCAGTCTCCGTGACGATGAGGTTGTTAAAGCCAGGCTCACTTGCTGGAGGGTGACGTTCAGCTAAAGTTCGAATCACTCGCGGCGGAAATGGCGCATTGATCAGCAATCAGCATAAGGCACTGTACCTAGTCTGTAGTGGGGTGGGGCAAAAGATCGTGCGGCCAATCCCCCGGAGCGGTGAGGATTATTCGGGACGATCGGCAAACCCTAAAGTACGGGACAAGACAACCTTAAGTGGATCAACTAAAGTACGGTTACGGGACGGAACCCTCGGAAGCATTAAAGCAAGTTCCCTTCAATCCTTCATGATAGAAATTGACTTTTAGCTCTACGGAGGTGCTCCTAACGCCATCCAACACGCCTACTGTACTGTACTACAGTAGACAACATACAATAACCTCTACGTTTACGGATCTGTAATTCCCTTGGCGCTTCGTTCATCGCGATCAGATCAGGAGCTCTGCATGCTTGATCTCTCGATGTAGATGTATTTGCGGATGCAGATGCAGATGTGAATGTTGTACCACCGATGTTGCATGTGCTCCACTACTCCACTGTCATCTCGCTTCTCGTGTTCCACCCCCTCGGATCTTTCGGCAACTCGGCCTTGCCTTCAGCCCGAGATGCATATCGAAACATTCATCCTCGTGTTCTTCTCAGTTTACCTTTTTCTTCCTTTTTCTTCCTTTTTCTCACACACACTACGCACTGGCCCCCCCCCCCAAAAAAATTAGTATCCAGCATTGCTCCATTCTCTTTGCGCTTTCTATTTGCCCTTGAGTGCATTGTTCACGTAGGGCAGATCACTGTCCTCCACGCCTGGAACTTTCCTTGGATGCTTCTTAGCTTCAACCCCATTGCGATGTCTGCTCCGGCCTCTGCTCCAATCCGAGCAAAGTCTCCGGCCTCGTCTGGCCGCAGCAACACAAACAATGCATACCCCAAGAATATGCCTTTGCGCAAATTCTTCGCTGCCACCGCGGTCGCGGCGGTAGCTGTGTTGCTGCTTTTGTTGCTAAACCTCGCCTATCTCTACGGTTCCGTGTACCATCAAACAGAACGAGGCGCTGCCTTTCACATACTGCTGGTTGACTACGATGGAGAAGTTGTCGGTCGCTCTCTGTCGTCCGCTTATCAGCACCTCAAGTCTCCATCATTCCCTACCCTTTTCACTCAACCACCGAGTCAGTATCCAACATCGGACACCATTATCCATGCTGTCCGTAATCGGCAGTATTGGGCTGCAATCTTCACATCGCCAGGCGCGTCTCAAAAACTGTCAGCAGCTTTGCAGGGCGGACCAGCCGCGACGACGTACAATTCTACCGATGCGCTGACGTATGTTTGGAACGAAGTGAGATATCCAGCTACGGCAGACTCTGTAATTGAGCGAAGCTTCGCCCTGCTCGTCGCCGCTACTCGCGTCGCCTACAATTCAATCAATGGTACCCAGGCCTTGACGACCCTTGCACAGAACGACCCGGCCGCTGTTCAGGTCTACTTGGACCCGATTGATGCTGGTTCCATCAATGTCAACTCGATGCCCCAAGGGGCAAAGGTGTTCTACAACACCATATCAATGGCGATGCCAATTCTGCAACAATTCTTTTTCATCCTTGCCTTGAACGGCATGTCTGCCAGATTCAGACTCTACGATGACTTGCCCCCCAAGACCAGTGGGGCCGTGAGAGCCGCAGTCTCTGCCGTCTACACGTTCGTTGGAGCATTGTGCATGACGGGGTACATCTGGGCATTTCGTGAAAATTGGCCCGTACATGGGTACCAGTTCATGGAAACATGGATGGTTCTCTGGCTCCTGATGCACATATATTTCTGCATCATCGACGCCGCCGCATCCATACTACCTCAACCGGCCTTGCCATTTTTCATCGTCACTTGGATCTTCCTCAACATTTCGGCCACCATCAGCCCATTTGAAATTACGCCGGGCTTCTACCGGTGGGGATACGCGTTGCCAGCATACTCTACCTACGAAATTTTAACCTACATATGGTCGGATGGACCTGCGCCGGAGTTGCATCGCGCGTTGCCGATATTGTTTGCTTGGTGGCTATTGGGATTGGCCTGCGCCATCCTTGCTCATCGTCGCAGATGTCGACTAACCTTGAACGCGGCTGGTTCACAATCATCATCTTCAAAGGCCGAGAAGGCATTCCGCGTTGAAGAGCAGAACCCGAAGAGGATGGGTGTCTCGAGTAGTGAAGAGAAATCCATCAACGCGGCCGAAGAACCAGCATTAGGCGAGCCAAAGCAGCAACCAGGCAACGAGCGATGCTCGAATACACAGGAGAGAGACACCAGAACGGCCGAAGCTATAGCGTCCAGCGAGCCAGAGCAGCGACAAGATGGACCAGACAACACTCTACAAACGGCTGAAGCTACGAGTGCTACTAGAGAGGGGAAATCATGACTGCTACCCAGACTGCGTTGTAGACCGGAGGAAGGTAAGAAAAAGATAAACATCGCCAATTCTGTCGTCGCGATGGAGAGATTGATCTACGAAGTCGGTAGAGACGAGAGATTGTGGTCAAGGTTATGCCCAAGGAGTACACCCGAGAGACCTGCTTCCACAGATCGCTCGTATAACGGTTGTTTTAAATTGCGCGATTGGCACCATCTCTAGGCTCTCGCTTCCCTATTGATAAGTGTATACTAGTTGATATAGCTATGGTTCTCTACGGAAGCACATATGGGCCTGTGGCACAGAGATAGCCAGTACTGGAAAACCCTAGCTACAGTTCTGCTATGGACATTGCAACAGAGCTAACAAACGGATGTCTGCACCAACCACCGGCGAAGACCAGATCAACCATAAGGTACTCTCCAGACTCTTCTAGATCACATGCCCGCATTGATGTCATCGCACAATTGCAGCTACATCGCCCACAATAGCCCTTTTGCACAATTGCCCAAAAGTAGACCGTGTAGTGGAACCTGATGCGGAGGGTCTCTGGGTCTCCCTAGTTGCCGCCCTGCGCCTGATCAGAAGACGCACGAGAATAGAAAGGTCAAAACAACAACACGTGCAATTGTGGTTGGCTGTCGTATAAGTAGTACTCACATGATGAAACCACATGGAGAAAACGATCTACGAATGTGATATCTCGGTACTTTCTCACCATACACCTCGGGTACGTCTTGGCAGCTTCGAATGTAAAAGAACACGCTACTTGATGTACCTTGTACTATCTCTACATCGAGGTGACACAAGTGGATTCTGGTAGGCTTGCTAGCCCGACATGTGGGGGGTGGAGGAGCCAGGGCATTTCATGGATGTAAGGTAGACGCCTGAAGAAGCATGATGCACGTTGGAGTCGATCACATCCATGTTCTCTCCCGGGAGCGCTTTCCATTCCGGGTTTTGGGCATTCGTTCACTCGGAGACGCTCGCAATCCTTGCATCTCAGCGCGCTCAGCCTAACGCTCAGCCTACATATATGCAGCTTGTTTCGGCGGAGATCCGAGGGGTCCAAGCTGAGGCGATGAGGATTCGGTTAGTCTTCTTGAAGATCCATACATTTTGTTGAGTTCAGGGACAGTGCGTGAAAGTGAAAAAGAAAACTTAGGCATGCCAGATAGGTCTGCATTATCAACATTGGTCTTCTCTCAAACGGCTGCAGCTCGAATACGCTGGTGTAATAGCGTGAGAGGACGTGCTCTTTGATAAGCCATTCGATCACAGATACGAGCGGTGAGTTCTCTCTTGACCATCAGGGCTTGGTGGTGAGGCATGGAGAGCGTCAGCAACTGGGCCCCCTAAGAAGGGGTTTCTCTGTCTGCCTCTGCCCCTAAGCACCTTTGCTACGTACGTAGTATCCTGTTGTTTCGTAATTCCTTGGTGAAGAATTATCCCCGGCCTGTTCATGCAGCTCAATCATCACTGCTGCCCTCTTTGAGATCAACGAGTATGCCCGCGTGAAAGCTTTTTAACTTTAGTGTAATTTCATCATATATGGCATCTCCTGCTAATTGGGGTTCGGACAAGCTCACATAAGACCGCAAGTCTCTGAATTGCGTTTGTTAATAGAAACCCCGAGTTGGGGAAGGGTTCCGTTAAGGACCTGTAGGCTTGGACTGAGGTTAGAGGAACCGTCAGCGGCCAGGGGATGTCCTTCAATCTTCGACAACCCCGCATGCTATCCTGATAGGTCTTGTGACGATCTTCGTACGGTCCTGACCTTCACGAAACCATCAGCGCATATAAATTCAAGCGCTCGGAATCAACGCTGCCACCTCGCACGATCACCATATTCAATCCATATTCAACCTCCAAGCCGCAAGCTTCACAACAAACCACCTTCGCAAATATGTCCGGTCCTGTTGACAGCATGCGTGGTCCAAAGATCCCGCCCGGATCGCACATGGACGCACAAAATCCTAAAACGCTCCTCGCCAACGTCCGAATTTTTGATGGCACCCAAATCAGCCACCCAACTTTCGTTGTTATTGACGATGACAAAATCGGCACCATTCCCCGCGGCGCTCGTGTCATCGACTGCAAAGGCGGTATCCTGATCCCCGGTCTCATCGACAGCCATGTGCACCTTCATGGCAAAGAAGACCTTGAACAGCTCCGCCAATACGGCATTACCACTTGCCTAGACATGGAGTGCTTCCCCCCCGAGCTGCTACACTCTTTACGTGACCTGCCCGGGTTGCCTGATGTCTTCTCCGCCGGTTTCGCTGCTTACTACCAGCGCCCAGGGCAGGGCTGGCCACCGGAGGGTTCGGTGCCCGACCCCGAGGCCGCACACCTCTTTGTTGCCAATCGCGTGGCCGAAGGCGTCGACTTCATCAAGATGCTCGCTGACCCTTCTGGGCCAACAACCCGTGGTATCGACCAACCCTCGATGAACATGCTCGTCGCTACAGCGAAACAGTACAATCTTCTCACCATCGCCCACGCCATGTCACCCCCTGGGCTCAAGATGGCGCAAGATGCTGGCATCGATGTTGTGACGCACGCCCCGCTCGCACCGGCGCTTGATGGCGGCACAGCAGCGATGAACGCCATCGCGCGTATGGTGTCGGACGGGCGTACCTGCGTGCCTACGCTGACGATGATGGAGGGTATCGACAAACTCCAAACCCCTGGCGGAGCCTACGAGCACACGAAAGCCGCCGTCGGCGCCATGCACAAGCTCGGTGTACCCATCCTTGCAGGCACAGACTGCAACAAGGCGCCTGGAGCACCCGTGTCGCCTGTGCATGGCGAGAGTCTACATCATGAACTAGAGCTGCTGGTAGACGCAGGGTTAACTAACTTGGAGGCGTTGAGGGCGGCGACAGTGCTGCCGGCGAAGCATTTTCGGATCCCCGACCGTGGAGTTATTGCACCGGGAATGAGGGCGGATTTGGTGCTTTTGAGTGCGGATCCTTTGGAAGATATCAAGAATACAAGGTCCATCCAGAAGGTCTGGTTGGCGGGGCAGATGTTTGATCCGTCTGCTGCTGCTGCTTAAGCAATTATGCATTCATAGCGTGCTGATGCTATGTTCATGTACGTTCGGCATGTAACGATGCAGATGTGAAGCGCACTTTCTTATAGCTGGAGCTATGTCCGTATCATGCAGGAGAGAACAGTCTGTTTGCCAGGCACGCCAGGTAATCGTGGCCACCACTATGCGGCGCGGGGCCCCCTAGTGGCCATCGGCTCAATGACGACGTCGGCTCGGTGTCGTTTTTTTTGCAACCCACCAACATGAAAATCAACCATTAATTCAATTGAACTCCGAATAACTTCAAATTCGGTATTTAATCCCACGATTTGAATGTTCTATATATTCCTTCAAGAAAGTAGGAACTCAGCCGTTGCGACGCCGGGTGGTCGCTTCTTCAACTCAGCCTTCTCCTTCCGTTTTTCGGCCCTCTCCGTCTTCTCCTCCTCTTTTTTGGCCCTAAGTGAAGCCAATTCTCTGCATTCGCTCACTATTACGACTTCAAATTTTGCTGCTACTGTTTCGGATTGACTATCGCGTTTACCTATCGGGCATCGACTCCGTTTGAACTATAAATATATATTATATTTGTTTGGGCAAACCCGACAGCCCCTGGCGGTTTCTAGGGCTAAATTTTGCCCCGGAAGCCGCCCTGAGGTGTCAAGCACTCCCTCTATCTAAGCGACCGAGTCTATGGAGTGGGTGGGTGGGGCAAAAGCGAGTTTCTGGCTGAATCTCGAAGGATGAAGGGAGAAACAGGAGGTGGGACTACCTATTTATCCCCCTATTCCCCGCCTAGCTGCCGAGGTCTATGCGGTCATCGGTGGCAACGATGCCGAGGTCTACGGGGTGGCAACCCCTTCTACCACTTTCCATGCCCTTCCTCCGCTTGCCGATAGCACCCAGTCAAGCTGGCCCTTCCTTTGAAGCAGCTGCTTCCTGTATGGCCTGAAGATCTTTGACTGTAATATCGAGAGTGTGAGCCGCAGTCATTGAACCTCGAATAAATCAATTCATATGTATGAATTCAATTTCATCGTAATGATCAACCTTCGCTAGCTTGTTTTGAAGCATTCGACCATGTCTAATGATTGAATCTGGTTCCTTCGAAGTGTGAAGCAGAGGTAGTGAAGGGGGACTAGAGGTTCTGAAGGTTCGAGTCAGCTGTTTGCCCTCACTTTCTTCAGAACAATCTCAGAATTATATGAAAATAGCTTGATGTTACGGATGTGTCGGGATTGGATAGGGTTTCCGGGTTATTGCCAAGGTCAAAGAGTTATCCTAGATTAGGCTAAATTAGGCTAACCTAGGCTAACGGCTGCATGGATGGACAAAGGATTTCCTAGCTGGAAAGCCCTAGGGGTTTCGACACGTGCTATTCAACCCCTAGTCCTAACACTCTACCGAACACTTTCCTTCATCTTGTTAAGGATGGTCATTTTACGGTAAAACGCGGCTTGCTTCTGAGCGGAACATATACAAGATAAATGGAGGTTGAGAAGCTTCTAGAATGTGAGTTCTAAGTTTGACGCCAGACTCGTTTCAGCTAAGATATGAACATGACTGCGCCGAGAATATGAGTCATAGAGCCTGGGGGGGGACTTGCCTTTCACAGTACTGGCTTTTATAGTGCTGCCTTTCACAGTACTGGCTATTGCGGTACTGGCTTTTATAGTGCTGCCTTTCACAGTACTGGCTATTGCGGTACTGCCTTTCACTGTGCTGGCTTTTGCAGTGCTGCCTTTCACTGTACTGGCTTTTGCAGTGCTGCCTTTCACTGTACTGCCTTTCACAGTACGACCGTTTCCAGACGTATAATGTCTTAAGACTGGTGTCTTCAGACAAGGAGTGCTATTACTATTAACTATATTTATTGTAACCTTTCGGGAAAAAAGAGTAAGGATTAAAAAATACCAGAACATGTCTTTATTTTTAGCGTTTAAACCTATTTAGTAAATATTAGATAAACAAAAATTGAAACAACTATGATTAAAAGACTAGGAATATAACGTGATTAAGAAGATGGCCAGAATTGGTTTTTTTTCTTCGAGGCGCTTAAAATCCAGCCTTCAAAATGTTAAAAGTAACTGCACAGAAAGTAATATTAAAACTAATATACGCAGAAACAGAAGTGGAATAACCGAAGTATTAGGGAAAAAAGCCAGAACTAACGCACAAACGCGCTGTAAGTGTTAAATTCAGGCTTTTAGATCGAACCGATTATTCTATATTATTGTTTTACTTACTTAACTCGTGCTTTACTATTTTAGGTCTAGTTAGTTATCTTCCTTGGCAGATCACCCCTTTTAGATAGTTAGGCGTACCAATTCACTTATATGTTACTAAACTGCAATTTCTGATTGTAAGACTTCAAGCTCAGGGAGTTCGAGATCGCCATCCTTCAAGTTCTTTTCGTCAAATATGGTCGGCTCGTCTACGAGATATTAATACGATGTTTCGTTACAATCAAATATAACAATTCTAATTATCTCACCTTGGCTCCCTGTGTCAGAGTCAAGATTGGGGACCGGTAGTCAAACAGAATAAAAGACTAGGAGAGAGGGGATGGCCAAGGTATTGGTAGAGGCAGTCAAAATTGGAGTCGAAAAATTAATGTGGCTGAGCTAACACGCCAATCCCTTAGCACTGTTTCAAGTTAAAGGTAAGGGAGGACAGCCAGATACTGTCTGTAATACTCTCAGTCTTCCTAAACATTTCAGGTTGAGCGGCTTAAGGTGCAAAAGCATAAGTGAGCAGTTGAGAGATTATTTGGTTTGATCAGTGGAGACTTCAAATGTTCTACTACATTTTGTACGAAGTGCTACCTCCAGCCATGATGCCAACTTAAGCAAGTTACGAACGGTGCTTTTCTTTTCTTGCCTCAAAGACCCCACGCAGCCGTTTAAAGCCCAGTGGCCCTGCCCGTTCGTCCTCGTGGTTTCTTTATCCGCAAAACAGTCTCTTAGTTCCACGGACCACTCTCAAAAGTCCTTGCACAAAGCTGTACATGCTTCTTGAATTTTTGAAGCGGTAGCTGTGTTGTGTTGTCTTACTGCTTCCGTGGCTGAAGTATCCTCGTTTCTTACTTCCTCGGGGTTTCTTATAGTGGCCCGACCCTGAGTGCCTCGATCTAAGTATGTCGTAATCTTTTCGACCACTTCCCTGGTGACTCTTGAACCGGTGACGCCGCCTTTGGCGCTTCTTGCGTGAGCGCTTTGGCGAAGATTCTTGGGCCTCTTGTTTGGTTCCTCCTAATGATTCTTGAGTTGTATCGGGCTTTATCACCACTGGGACTGATACGTTTGATAGACGGTCCAAGTAGACGCTGGAGAGATGTACAGTGCCTGCACAGCCGTCATCTGCGTCATCATGTGGTGAAATATTAGTGCTCTTTCCGTTTGGCTCCCTCGTTGAGTTAGGACATTCAGGAGAAGTGTCGACAGCGCAGGGCATCTGCGATCGTTCCGTAAAGAGCACGCGTTCGCTGTCACGCCCTATGGTGGAATCCATGTCGTGAATCAATTCATCCGCCCTCGAACCTTGTTTACTATTGAGATTCCCTTCAGGTCCAGAGACCTCACCGTTCACCGCGCCTCCGTTTAGCTTGGTTTCTGTATGAGGCTCGGAGTTCTCGTCGGGTTCTACCCCTCTCTCGTGCTCAGCATTCTTATCAAGTTTGAACTCCTGAAGGAAGCTCGATTTCTCTTGGAGCTTAGGCTTCTTGTCCGTGCTGTAGTGTTCGTCCGCAACCGTAGACTGCTGACTGGGGTTTTTGATGGTTTTTTCCAATGGTGACTCCGCATGGTGATCTGCCAAAGGAACGGTGACAGCTTCAGCAAGGGATCTCACTAAGGAAATCTCAACCGCTTCTTGAGTTCTTGGATTAGTTGGAACGGTGGAGAGGCTTTCACCCACAACCGAAGCGGCTGGGCCAATGACCGTTCCTGCGAGACTTGGAAGACTTGGAACATGATATATACCGCTCTGAATTGGAAATTGCAAAAACCTGCAATTCCGTTCTCCAGCTCTTGCTTCCATCGTGTCCTGCATATTTTGTACTATGCTCCTAAGCTCTCTCCTGTCCTCTGCTGAATACGACATGACGTCCGGAATGGTCCAGGCATCAAAAATTACACCATGAGTTGCTGAGATTGTGTATTGCGGATGAAGTGAAAGGAAGAGATTACAAAGATAACAGGCCGCCTTAGTGGTTCCTATTGTCCTAGGTGAAGGGCGAGTCCTCTGCAGCCGGTGGAAAACGGCAAGTTGAACTTCAGCGTGCACATATCTCTCTCGCCCATGTACTATGTGACACTCGTAGTGATTCAGGAATCTGAAGTTAACTGACTTGAAAAGGTGACGGAAGCTGCTGCTTGCTGCCATGCGTGATAGTCGTTCACTGATATGCTGGTAGTTGGCAAATTTATCGAATGCCTTGATCGCTTTCTGGCTAGCGATATCTAGTTTCATGCCTGCTCGTTCGAAAGCTCTTTCGAGCGATGATCGCGTGTCGCAGACTTTGCCAGCTAGCCGGAGAGCTTCTAGCCGAGTCTCAAAAGTCGGCGCTGAGTTCTCTCGATCGAGTTCGGTCATAAATTTTATAAAGTCCTGTAGCCTTGATATTATTGTTATCATCTCGTCAGTCTGCCCCCCTTTTCTTCTCAAGTGGCGGTCAACGGCATCCTTCAAATCCTTATGCATGGGATCCCCTCTTTTTCTGTAGTATGCCGGGGCGATCCAGTCTTTGCATTTAAGCCTACTGATTACCCGATGTTCACATAGTTGTACCACCGAACTGAAAATGCTTTCTGTGCATTCTGATCCTCGTAGTTCTAATATCGCGGCGAGTTTTAGCAAATGATCCGATAGACTAGCAGCTACATTACCTTTTCGAGCACATTGTTCCAAAAAATTTCCAATCCCCAAAAAAGTCTCTCTAACGGATGCTCCAATGCCCGAATTACTGGCAATGTTGAATATCAGACCTTGCTGAATAGCCGTCTCTTCAACTGTTGCTGCAGAAACACTGTGCACACCTTCCTCATGAGCGGCGATGAATGCTAGATCTTGTGCCAGCTGGTATTCAACACTCTGAGGAAGTTGATAACTCTCGCAACATGCCTGGCTTGTAATTTGATCATAAACGTGAACCTCTCCTGGTACTTTCCCGGATAGATTCAATACTTCCTGGACCGTTTTCACGAATTGGTCCTCATGTACTGGTGTCCATATGGTGTAGGGGGTGCTAGAGGCACTGTGCAGCAGAGCCATTTCTCATGATATCCGAAACATTATAGAGCCACGCTCTTTACATGGTCCTGTGAGATGGATTAACCATTCCTGAGGAAGACAGGCAGTCTCATGTTCGGTAAGAATATAGAGAGATAGGATGGGCCTGAGCCTAAAGCAGCTTGTATTATTGTCCAAGCTGTTTCAGTCTAGACTACAGACAGTTGCCCCATACGAATGACCCCGCGGCTTGTGTAACACAATCATGCCTCCATTCATACCACAGCCGTTTCATATCCAATCTGGGTTTCTCTAACTGGATTTGTGCCGACCCATTCAAAGCAGCCGGCATCTTTGGCAGCATCTCGCTCTTGCACTCACTTCGGCGACTCCCGCAATACTCACCAGTTGCCGAAAATATAGTTGCGGGATGGCAAGCTTTAATGGGGTCAGTCGCAACTCAGTCTATCTCCTTTCTTGCAAAGCGCGGCGATGAGTGGTGAGGTAATAAATGTTATAGGGGGAATTAGTGCTGTAGGCGATATGATTCCGGCTATATCAGCTACGAAAAGGGGGACTCGAATGCGGTAGGCCGTTCTACATCTTAGTCACGGACATTGAGTTTTCTACTAATGAGGCAACAAATCAATCCCGAAGGGTAACTGGTTGACGTCGAAGTGAATCGTAGTAATCTTCGAGCCTAGTGAACTCGGCCAAAGTCCGCTGAAGCATGTGAAGAGAAAGGTCTTTAAGACCGTCAACATCATACTTGTCAGCGAATACATAGAGCCTAGCATGACGAAGAAAGACCTCAGTGTAATCTTCGCATGATTCGCGGTTTTTCCGAGGCTGAAAAGCAGGCTTCGAGGTGGAATTTGCTTTGCTCTTGAAATTTCCCCATAACTCGGACTTCTTTGAACAGGCCTTCGCTTTCGTTTTATCCTTCTTGGAAAACCCCCAGCCGTCATTACTAATATCAAAAACAGACAAGTCCCGCACGGGATCTAGTTCTGGCTCGGGCTCCGGCTGCGCATTGGAAGCTTCGTTCGGAACGAGATGCGTAGAGGTAATCGTGGAGGAATCAGGCAGAATGTCTGGATCCGCAGCAATGTACTCTCCTGTGTATGCGTATTGACTGAATCGGACAAATGTACCCTCATCGACGTCTTGCAGCAGGGCACATCCCTCCTTCGCTTCCGACAGGTTTCCATTTACAAGGACACCAAGGGGTTTCGAATGGTGGGCTATGAGTGTAGAATGAACCGTGAATATTGTTTTATCGGGCCCAACGAGGAACCTGAAGGGAGTAGAGGTGTGAACACTGTAATAACAAAACAGATCAGCTATGCCCGTTATTTTCGAAGTGCGGAATGAACGACATCACCTGTCGTATGAAATCACCATGCAGGCTGCCTTCAGTAATTCTGCTGGAAGGAATTTTGCAGATTCTCGAGACAGTGTAAAGATACCGTCGTGTCTGCAAAGTGCAATTGCATACCAAACGCTGTGGGTGATTTATAGCCTAGAAGGCGAGCGTGCGCCGATTCTCATGCGCTGGTCCGCACAAAATATTTCCCACTCTTTTAATAGACGAGAATGTAGGTGTTGTTTGAGCGAAGCCTTTAAAATCCTTGCGCCTTTAAGCAAAAAGTTATACTATTTGGTCCTGGTATTGCCGAGCACTCAACTGGTTCTAGCGTTGAACTGCCCGGATACCTAGTCCAAGCCTGACACGTGAAAACCCCTCCTCCCTTCTCAGAACCTGAATCTTTGTGTCAGCACCGCGCCCAAGTTTCCGCACCATTACCATCAGGCCCACTACGCGCCCATCACCGCTCCTCCGCAGGTGGACACACTGTAGGAAGTTGCAGTCGAAGTTGTGTAGGTGGGCTGGGGTTGCAGAAAAAAATGCCCACCTCTGCAGAACTGGCGTCTCCTGATGCTTTGACGGCCGAAACTACGGCAGAGGAATGCAGCCCGAAAGCGCTCATTAGGAAATACCTCCTCGGTCACGAGCCTGAGTTCGGCAGGTTGTACAAGCTGCAGCAAGAGGTGCGTAATATAGAATTTCCCACGCTCAAATGCACGAAGATAACCTTTTCCTTCAATCAAGGGATGGAAACGTAAGTCTGGCGACACATTTTTCCAGCGACGCCGCAAAGAAGCAGACACGGCCGACACGAAACGATGCTGGGGATTCTATGGGATGATGAAGACAATTGGTGTCGAGATGAATAACGTTACTGCTGCACTCTCTCTCGAGGGTGATAATGATTCTCGCATGCAAGTGCTAGATCTGTGTTTAGCCCCCGGAGGCTACAGTGCCGCGGTCCTTGACCTAAACCCCACAGCAAGCATTGATGCCGTCTCCCTACCCCACCAAGATGGCGGCCACAGAGTTCTTATCCCTTTCGGACGACGCGACCCTCGCGTACAAATCCTTTTCACGGACATCACGATGCTTGCTACTGAATATGGCGTGCATATGGACAACATACCCACCGAGCACCCTGACGCGGCAAAATTTAAGCCTCTGCGACCCTACGAAGGCAAGCAATACGATCTTGTGCTCTGCGACGGGCAAGTCCTGCGTACTCAGAAACGCGAGGCCTATCGCGAGGTGTGCGAGCCGACACGGCTTACGAACGCACAGCTGATACTAGGCCTACAACGGATCAAACCCGGTGGGACCTTGATAATCCTTCTGCACAGGCTTGAGACCTGGCACGTAGTGATGCTGATCAGATCCTTCAGCATGTTCGCGAAGATCAAACTCTTCAAACCCGTGAAGGCGCATGCGATCATGTCTTCGTTCTATATGATCGCGACGAATATTCAG
>JAABVA010002954.1_pt1 | contig 16556 bp, 10 predicted proteins | sample 5560331 | NCBI WGS metagenome assembly JAABVA01 (sample SAMN12812661, study PRJNA571458) | rock metagenome | isolation source: Antarctica rocks | place: Antarctica: Victoria Land, Mt New Zealand sud | collected 2016-01-07 | reverse complement strand
ATATCGGTTAGGATTCGGCTCAACCTGAGATACGACTCTCGGTTAGAGTGGAGAAACTCAAGCGGGTATTCCGGCTTTCGAGCGTGGGCCTGAACTGGGTCGGCATCAAGCACGAAGCTGAGCGTTGGCCTCGGTACCAGCTTCATGATACCCAGAACATAGAGTCGTGCAGCTGCGCTCTGCAGATCAAGATTAGCGAACTCATCGTAAATGTAGCGATCAAAGATCACGACGTCAGCACCTGATCGCAGTGCGCCTCTGACGGCCTTGCGCAGCGAGAGCGCATCGAACAAGTAGATCGCCAGCCTGACCATGGTCATCACCGGCGAGCGCACGTTCTTATCACGGCGGTGGATGGGAGTCTCAGGTGTCCCGACGCCTTTGTCCCCCTTGAATACCTTGTGTCCAATATCCTCACGAAGCGACTTCAGTGTCGCAACGTCATCCCAAAAAGTAATCAGGAGAACCCGGCGGTCCGCGGCACGGAACCGGGTGCTGAGATTCTCAATCTGAGTGCTCTTTCCGGCACCATCGATTCCGGAGAAGCTGATCAACACGGGTTTACGATTCTTCAGACTGGCACGCATGCCCTGCCTCGACTGGAACTGCTGATCCTACTGTGGCCGACTAGGACTGCCTGCCGATGCAGCGATCACGGTTCCGATGGCAATTGCAGCGCCGACGACAATCGCGAGCCTGATTGCGTAGGTCCGAACTCGCCTCTGTTTGGCAGGCGCGATCGCGGCTCCGCCTGGTCTGGACGCCGGAGCACTCTCCGGCTTTAGAGATGGAGCTGCTGCTGTACCAACCGGGGGAGTGGGAGCCTGCTGATCAGTACCACCCTGAGGCGTGGTTTGCTGCTGCCCCCCGTTCGGAGTCTGTCCCGAACCTCCAGCGCTCTTGTCCTCGGAGTATCCGGATAAAATGGGAACCGTCGCGGCAATTGCGCTCTGTGAGTAGGTTCCAGGGACAAGGAAACTTCCGTCCGCCTGAGGTGCCGCTGACGAAAGCCTCGATGCGGCCGCCGTAGGAACATATCCCAACAGAGCGACTAGACTCAAAGCGGTGTATCGGTGCAACCAGGAGCTTGCCATAACTTACTCCCCACCGCAGCGCACACCACTGGCGGACTCTGCCCGATGTCTCAGGCGGCTACGCTGCATGTTCAGCATCGCGGCTGGCGCCCTCAGCACTGGAAAGGTGGAGAGCCATACTGTTCGTACGGTGGTGGAAGCTGTTAACTGCGGCCTCCGGAGTCGCATACACCTCGAAGAGACGTATCACTCCCGCGACTCGCAGCGCCGCTTCTGCATTAGGACATAGCGAAGCCAACCGTACGTCTCCGTTACATCTCATCACCTCTTCCAAGCACGAGAGCAGCATATGGAGAGCTGCGCTGTCCAAATGTTGAACCTTGGAAAAGTCAAGAACTAGACGAGGACGTTGACTTTGTGCATAAGTTTGCACTTCACGGAGGAAACTCCGTTCCCTGGTGGATGTAACTATTTCTGGTACCTGATGAACCCTCACTGCACGCGCCCTGATCGACATCGGATGTTCCTCTCCTTCTCCGAGACACGCTGAACATAGTGCAATCGAGCTTCCAAAGCTCGGCGGGCCTGTGCTTATGATGCGCGCGGAGTCCTCTCAGAACGTTTAAAGAGATCTTCCAGGTCAATCTCTGGTCGGCGGACTTGCTGACAGAGCAGGTTTCGGCTGTATCGGAAAAGGGTAATCGGGTTGGTTCTGTACCAGCAGCACCGCGTCATTTGGGGCGATAAACCACAAAAGAAACGAAGCCGATCGGTTCGTCCCTCCAACACGGCCGCAACAAATCGATGATTTCCGTCCAGAATGGTCAGCGGCTGCGTCTCATTCAACCCGATCAGCAAAACGGTGCCAGGCATCGAGACCTTCTGTGCAAGTCCAGAACGAATCGTGGTGATCTTCGATAAAAGTGGATCTTTGCCCGCCGCCTGCCGGCTCCGCATCACCTCCACAACCTTGGTAAGGGCGAAGTTCCCACGCGCGATCTTTCGCCACTGAGCCCGTGGGAAAACTTGTACCTGGTGGAAGTCTCTTTCCGTTAGCTCTGCCTCATGCCACTTGGTTCCAGCAGGAAGTTCCTTCCACAACGATCGATGACGAAGGAAGAGTAGAGCACGCCGCTTGGCGTTCTCGCTCTGGTCTTCCAGATCCGGCGCCAACACGATGGAACGCAGACGATCCCGATATTTCGAGTATTTAGCATCTTCGAACTCATTTTTGAGAAATTCGGCGATGACTTCATCTTCGGAGATGGAGCGTATCAGCCGGATAGAGCCGGGACCAACGCTGGACACGGCCTCTGCGTTTCGTAGCGCGTCTCTAACAAACGGTGCTCCGACCAGAAGCAGCAGAATCACCATAAACAGCAGTTGAACCTTGATCACTTGCTCCAGGGAGCCATGGAACCACCAGATCCCCGCAATGAGCGCCCCGCTGAATGCCAGTTGCAGCCAGCTGGTGTTAGCGACCTTATACGACATTTCATAGGTGATAATGACGACGCATAGGGAGTAGATGACGGTCGTGATCGCATACAGCGTCAAAAGACAAGGGAGGCCGTGCGGCCCAGGAAGTTCGAACCCGGACCCGAAGAAGCGTGTCCACACCCAGGCGGGTGTCAGGCGAAGGCTGAGGGCCAAAGCAAATCCGATGCCAAGCACCAGCAGCAGCGACGTTGCCATCAGCGAAAGATTCTTCCGCTCCTCGTGACCCGTGCCTGCGACTACCGGAGACATGCTGTTCACCACCGCCGAGGAAAACGCAAAGATGACTCGACCAACCATCGCCACCGCCGCGTACAGTCCCGCCGCTTTGGGGTCGAAGAAGTGCTTCACCAACACGATGTCGCAGTTATTGATGAGCACCTGACCAGAGAAAAACACGAGCGCCTGTGAGATCTCACGAAACGCATATCCAAAACGAGGAAGGTCCGAGCTCCGTGCAACCAGCTTGGGAGCAAGAGCCAGATAGGCGACAGCAATCGCTGCGGCATTGGCCGCGATCACTCCGGTCACACCGAATCCCAGGGCCACCACCACAAGTGATCCACCGAGCCGAACCGCTCCCTCCAGCACGAGGTTCTTCGCAAGCCTGCGAAACCCGTATGCGCCCTGAATGTACCCGCGCCGGCTTCCGAGCGGTACATAAAATGCAGCACCGATCGCAAGGAGCACGACCAGCACGGGATCGGGCAGCTTGAGGTAATGGGTAATCCCCTGTCGGACCAGAATCAACAGAAGCGCGACAAGTATTCCGCAAACCCACGCTCCTTGGTGAAACGCCCGATAGACTGCATCCTTCCCTTCCGGTGAGGGCTGTTTCGCCACAGCTTTTGCGGAGATGAACTGAAACGAAAGCGTGACCGCGGATATCAGGGTCAGCAGCGTATAAACCGCTGTGGCATGGCCGTAGCCCATCGGTCCCAGAGATCGGGCAATCGCGACGTTGTAAGCGAAGTTAATTGCATTGGCCAGGCCAGACCCGGAGAGCAACACGATACTGCCGCTCAAAATGCGGGCATGTAGCGATTTCGATCCTTGCGCGAGACTATTCACGATATTTCGGGCCCCTGTGTCCAGCGAAGATCTTGCGAGCTCGTTTGTCTGCCCGCTGCAGGCTTCTACAGACGTAAAACCTGTTCAGGGCGGATGCTCTCATTCGCTTAATCATGCGCCCTTTGAGACAATCGCGATACGGAACGAGGCTTCTGGTAGGTAATCTTTCTATGTTCGCTCTTGCAAGCGTTGTATCTCTTTCACTTGTTTTACTGCTCCACGGATGCTCTGATTCCGTGCAGCCAGTTCACTTGAAATATCAGGCGACGGGGAAATCACCTGCGCTGCTGGCCCTGTACGAATCGTGGTTTGGTCTGCCCCAGCATATCTCTGTCGGGTACTCGTCCACTGATCCTGAGGTCATCCGCAAACAGATCCGTAGAGCAAAAGAGATGGGCATCTCCGGCTTCGTGGTGGACTGGTACGGAGATCGCGACTCTTTCATCAATCAAAGCTATGGACTTGTACAGAGCCTCGCCGCTAAAGAAAAATTCAATGTGGCGATGATGTATGACGAAAGAGATCAGACAGACAACGCGACCGACACAGTGATCGCGGACTTCACCCTGTTCCACGATACCTACCTCCTGCCCAACGCACCTGGGCGCCAGGCGTATTTGACCTACGGTGGGAGGCCCATGATCTTCGTCTTTCCGAACGGGAATCACACCGATTGGGCCAAAGTGCGAACCCTGGTGAATAAGTGGGATCCGGCTCCGCTCCTGATCCAGGAGAACCTGCCCGGGCCTCACCCAGAGGCCTTCGACGGCTTCTATCCATGGATAAATCCAGGCCCAAAAGGGTGGTTACCTGACGGCACCAACTGGGGAGAGTCATACCTGACCGACTTCTACGTAACCATGGCGGCGAAATACCCGGACAGCCTGATCATCGGTGGAGCCTGGCCAAAGTTCGACGACAGCAAGGCATCGTGGGGCCTGAACCGCCACATCTCGGCGCGTTGCGGGCAGACTTACCGGGATACCGTCGACCTTTGGCGAAAATTCTTTCCCGCGGACCAGACCATCCCCTTCATAGTGATCGAAACCTGGAACGACTACGACGAAGGTTCGTCCATCGAGCCCGGCTTTCCTACTTGCGAGGACCAACCCCCGCCGAAGTATGGGAAAGGCAAAGAGAAGAGCTCGCCCGTACGTTCAGCGACCCCTTGACTGGGAAGCGCCCCGACCGAGATCATTTGGCCGTCGCTTGGAAAATTCGAACCTTCCATCGCACTTCAGACGGTGTGAGCACCACCAGATAACGTGTCCGTACCCGGGTCGTTCCGACAACCTTGTCGTGATCGAGCACCTCCTGGTCGTACTCGACATTGTCGGTCATCTGGATGGAGAGACCCTCCGGCGAGTAGAAGATAATTTGCAGGTCATGGGCGCGATCCTGATAGCGCGTGTGAATCCCCAGCTTCGCCTGCTCATCGATCGTCTTTGCAAGCCCATCACGCGCAGTTCCAACGAAGTTCGAATCCAGCAACTCCGCGTGGTTTTGATCGAGCGCCGATTGAAGGCTCTTCCAGGACTGCAGATAGTCCCGAATCACCGCCGCCCCTGTCTGCTTTTCGACGGGCCGGGATCCTTGCAGCTGCGGAGGCTCCACCCGGACCGTCGGCTGGTCTGCCGAACCAGCTACCGGCATAGCGAGAACCCAGCTCATGAGAAGAAAATTCCTGATCATCGTCCCTTCTCCCAGTGGATCTCGTTGCCCGCTACAACTCCACTGGCGACCGAGATCTTCGCTCCGCTGTGTGCCGGCATCGAGACCCGTGCGATTCCCTGCTTGATTGGAACGTCAGCCGTGCACTGCCCGTCCGGGTACGTCTCGGTAAACGTCACGATCGTGCCGTCGGGAATGGCATTTCCCCCACAGTCGCGCACCGGGGTCGTCTGCACCTCAACCTTCTCTCCCGCCGCCCTCGCGCTAATCGTCAATCCACACGGATCGCCGGGAACTTGGTCAATAATGCGTGTGCTTGAAACGCCGTTGACCCGGGCCACGAACTTGGCGGCGCCTTGTTTCGTAGCCGAATCCATCTCAGTCCATCCCATACCGTTTCGCGTGGTCACGGTTGTAGCTCGCACCGTTCCGGAGGCGCTTATGAGTTCAAGGGAGGCGGGCAGCGGGGTTGTAATCAGGTTGCCATAGGCGTCGAAGACATACACCGCCCCACTGATCCCGTTGCGCAGGCCAACCGGAAGGCGAGACGGCTTTGCCAGGAAGCCCAGCGTGACAGGTTGTGTAGCAGGGGTAACGTCGAACTCACCCGTCTCTGTCCCAGATGCTCCCGAAAGAAGAACGAGGTAGTGGCCAGCACTGTAAAGATCTCCGGCCGGAAACGATGCAGCTTCGCCCATCTGCACCTCCCGTTGAAGCGCCTGACCCGGTCCGACAATATACAAGACAGCCTTCCCGCTCCCTTTTGTTGCGATCGAGAAAGCGCTTCCAGCGTTGACGCTCCGGGGCAGACTCAGGTGTTCGCTCTGCGCCTCCGCCATCAACGGCGCAACGAGCACAAGTGCCGCAGACAGAAGTGCGGGGCCGGGCCTCACTGCGAACTTCCCGAGCTATAGGTCGCTACCACCGTACGTTGATTACTGATCTTCTTCGAAAGATCTTCAGGAACAGTAACCTGGAAGTCGACCGGTGTCTGCGGCTGCAGGGCACGGTCTATGTACTGACCGGCCACCCAGACCACCTGCCCATTCTTGTCATAGAACGTGGAAAGCACGTGTGCCACATTGACTGTATGTCCGCTCTGATTGGACAGCTGTCCAGTGAGCGATGCTCCAGGTCCAGGATTGTACTTTTGGTTCTGCACCTCGATCACCGGATCTGCTGAAGCGGAGACCAGGACCGATAAAGGCTCCATGCGAATACTGCCCACCTTGGCCATATCAACATCAGGAAACTTGATGATAAAGGGCGTGACCTGCTTCGGCAGAAGCGTGTGCAAAATCATGTCAAAGCTGCCCTCGCTGTCGATGACGGATCCATCTTTCGCCAGCAGCGTCGCTCGAACCGACACAAACGCGGGCACAACATCCTCATTCAGGAGCTCGCCCATCACGACGACACCTTCAGCACGATCAACCGGGCGCATGTCTACAATACGGACGTGCGGCGCTTCCACATCCTGCGCTCCCCAGTCGTCACCAGCACCGCGATAAATCACATCCCAGCGGAGGTAATTCACGGGAATCACCTGCGGTGGCACATGCTGCTCTCTAATGAGAGGCCATGTCACAGCCCAACGGTCCCCGTTTCTGACTACATGGAGATCCCGCGTGTCATTAAAGGTGCCGACCACACTGGACCAGTGCAGCTTCATCGTGAACTCCGCATCATTTGCGGACTGGTGAAGCGGCTGCACCTCGAAGTCGTCGAGAGTAGCGTAGGTGCGTAGGCTGAGGGCGCGTCCGGTCAGGTCGTGGACAAACTCCTCTTCGCTAAACTCCGCCTTGTTGGATAGGCTGGAGTGCGCTTTGCCCCACGCCATCAGACGGATCTGGGTTCCCAGATCTTCAACCGCCGCCTGCGGTGTTGAGGGCGGACGCAACACATTCTCTTTTCCTCCACCGGCATAAGCCACCGCGGAGGGAATGGGTCGGAGCGTTCCTATGGCCACCAAGATCGCCGTTGCCAGGGTTATAAGAACAGCCAGCAGAACTCCCTTCTTCACGAGATCAGCCTCCCCGGTACAAGATCCCGCGTCGCGGATCGATCATGCTCGCGAAGACCGCTTACCCGCTTCTCCGGAATCAGGACCACCAGCATTGCAAGGAGACTGCAGCCTAGAGGAAGCGTCCCCCACAGCAGACCTTGCCAGCGAGAGGGCTTCTGCGCCGCATTCATTGCGGTGGCCGGCGGCACACCGTCCTTGCTCCAGACGGTGATGGTCTTGTCGTCGAGTTCGTCAACCTGGCGCCAGCCGGCAAAGTAAAGCAGCGGATCATAGTAGGGATCCCGGACTATCACCCACTTCAGTCCGTACCGATCCGCATGGTCCAGCATCGCCCGAAGTGAGTCTAGGCCGGGTTTGGCGAAGTACTTCGAGCTCGTCAGCGCGGCTCCGCCATAACGCGTGAGCTCAGGGAGCATGCGCGCGGAATTCGATTCGCCGTCCACGCTATTCGCATCCGTCATCATCGCCAGGCGGGAGAGCTTATTACCGAAACCTAGGGTGATGTAGCGATAGTTGTTGTGGCCGTCTCGATTCAGCCACTGGGCAACGGAAGCCACGTTGAAATTTGCCGCATCTGCTGGGTGAAAGGTGGACCATGCGACCGCCAGAGCGCAGCCCGAAGCAGCCAGCACCGTCACGGCAACCACGGCCCGCAAACGAAATCGATCGATAAGTTCTGTGATGATCAGCCCCACAATCGGCAGAGCCAGCAATGTTGCCCAATAGCTGAACCGCTCAAACGTCAACACCTCAAACGCACGCCCCAGAAGTAGGTAGCCGAAGGGTGTCGTCCCCCCGAGCCCAATCAAAAACGCGACCCAGAACCCCAGCAGCAATGGCCGAAGCCTGACGATTGAGCAACCGCGAAGGAGGATCAGCGGCAAGGCAAAGATCAACGCTCCGTAGGGAACGACGAAGTAGTTCATCCCGCATTGCGGGCTGAGGAGGTAGTTGGCGCGGCTGGGATGTGGAATCGGGGTCTGCGTCACCGGATACTGAATCAACCCAATCCAGAATGGCAGCAGCACCACCGCGATCGCCGCCCCAGCGATCACTGCGATCGTTGCCGTGCGTACCGCAAGCGCCGGCGCCGATGTCTTCTCGCCTCCTTCCCTGTCCAGCAGAACCAGCGCGACAATCGGCAAAGCGAAGAACATCGACCCGAACAGGAGCGTGGCATGATGCGCCGCGGCTGCAGCCGCGAACAGGACACTCGCCTTGAGCAACGATCGCCCACTCCCCTTGCGAAGCCAGTCGAACAGGTAAGGAAGCGCATTGAGGTAGATCGGGGCCGCAGCAGTTGTGCTTAACTGTCCCGCGGAATACACCAGAAAGCTCTCCGAACCGAGCAGGACGCTCGCCAAAGCCGCGTAAGTCGCTGCACGCGGGCTCACCCAGAGCAGAGAGAAACGGTAGACACCCACCACAAGAAGCAATATCGCGGTGAACTGCACGGCCATATAAGCCATATTCAAGCCCAGAACCCACGAGAGAATCGCCACCCATTGCTGCGGCAACGGGGGATATGTGGTCTGGGAAAAGCCCGCAAACCACTTCGGGTTCCAAGGATCGAACCAGTGGTGGACATAGTGCGAGGCGAAGAAGATGTGAAAGTTGGTATCGTAAGATCTCAATGGCAGCTGCATCAGCAACAGCGGCAGATGAACCGCGACCGCCAACATGAGAATGAAGCTCATGGGTATGGGGCGGGAAGATATTCCAATGGGCTCTGCTTTATGCAAATCGTCCTCATCATGGAACCCTGAGACGCGGAGATCGCGACGGCGGTACCTTGCGTGAGTATCCACGATCCGGCGGCACCGCGCAATGCAACTTCCGTGTATGTACCCGATCCATAAGTGCCACCTATCTGGACCAGAAGCGTCTCAAATATACGAACATCATGGGCGTACTTTGCATAAACTAGCTAGGTCTGCATAGTTTCTGTGGTGGGTCCCCCTTTGAGTGTTCAACTTAGCTGCCTAAAGATCTCGATTGCGTTTTTGTTATCCGCCCTTGCCGGTTCAGCGCGCTCGCAGACCTACCAGGTCAGTCCGGATCCATCCGCAAAACCGGATCCCAAAGCCAAACCCGTGCCTCAAGCCGATCAGGCCAACGCGCCGGAGAAGCAGCTGGGTTGGGGATCAAACATTGATAATGCCCGCTTGGCGCGAGCCGCGCAGCTTGCTCTTCAGCGCGGCGATCACGCTCTTGCGCTCGACTATGCACAGCGCGCGGCCCAGTCTGCTCCGAACGATCCCCAGCTGTGGTTCCTGCTCGGGTATGCAGCGCGGCTCGGCGCTCGTTACGGGCAATCCGTAGACGCCTACCAAAAGGGTCTCCGGATCACTCCTTCCTCGCTCGATGGCCTCTCCGGGCTCGCACAGACCTACAGCCTTATGGGACGGAGTGGCGAGGCCGAACGCCTCATCAGGCAGGTGCTCGCCTCCGACCCGAACCGAAGAACCGACCTGTTTGTTCTCGGCGACCTCTACCTGCGATCCGGAGACTACACCGGTGCCGTCGAATGGTTGGGGAGAGCGGAACGGATCGAACCCGCCGCACAGTCCGAACTGCTGCTGGCAGTTGCCTACGAGCACCTCAATCAATCCAGTCTGGCCAGTCACTTCCTCGAACTCGCCAGAACCCGTGCTCCGAACAACCCCGACGTCCAACGTTCTCTGGCGGACTTCTACCGCAAAACCGGCAACTATGGCAAAGCCATCGATGCGCTCAAAGCCATTCGCAATCCAAAGCCGGACGTTGTGGCCGAACTTGCGTTCACCTACAGCCTCAACGGCAACCTGGAGGAGTCGAGCCGCCTCTACATTCAGGCTGCCAATTCCCTGCCCCGCGACCTCGGTCTACAGCTCTCGGCCGCACAGGCTCAAATTGCGGTCGGGTCGGTCGATCGTGCCACTGTCTTTCTCGACCGTGCCTCCAAGCTCGATCCCGACTACTACCGTCTGCATGCGATTCGCGGCGCGATCGCCACCATGCAGGATCGGGATAGTGACGCCGTCCGTGAGTACAGTGCAGCCGTGGCGCACCTGCCCGCGTCTCCCGTCGAAGGTCCTCTCTACGGCATTCAGTTGCACATGGATCTGTTGGTGCTGTACCGAAACCTGGATCAGGCAGATCTGGCGGCCCAGCAGCTCGGCATAGCGCAGACCAGGATCGCAGCCGTCGAGGAGGGCGGTGTCGACCGTGCGGCTTTCCTGCGTCTCCGAGCTCTTATCAGGATGAACGCCGATCAGGTAGAAGCTGCACTGAACGATATCAAAGACTCCCTGGCCCTCAGTCCTCGCGACCCTAACAGCTTGCAGCTCAATGGAGACCTGCTGATGAAGCTCGGGCGCACTGAGGACGCCATTGCCGCCTATAAACAGGTCCTCGCGATCGATCCCCGGAGCCGCTTTGCGCTTACGTCGCTTGGATACGCGTCGCGAGCAGCTGGCAGGGTCCACGATGCGGAAAAGTACTTCACCCAGCTGGCACGGGAGTACCCGTCCCTCTATGTGCCCTACCTCGCGCTCGGCGATATGTACACCGCCGTCGGTTATTACAAGAAAGCGCAGACGGCCTACGCCAAAGGCTATACCCTGGCGCCACAGAACGGCTTCATCGTAGCCGGAGGTATGGGTGCTGCCATCGAATCGCACGACCTTCCCCTGGCTGGCGACTGGCTGCGTCGCGTTCGCGACAAGATGGCGATGATCCCGCAGATCTTGCGAGAAAAGGAAAGGTACTTCAGCTTCACGGGCGATATCCCGCAGTCTGCCGCGATGGGTCGTGAGGCTATCAAGGTTCTGCCCCGAGACCGCGACGTCGTCGTCTATCTTGGGTACGATCTTTTGCACCTTGAACAATTCGAAGATCTGCTCGCCCTGACGAAAAAGTATTGGGACGTCTTTCCCAAAGAGCCTGACCTCCCACTTCTAGCCGGATACGTCCACAAACACCAGGTTCAGTTCGATTTAGCGGTTGGGGACTTCACCGAGGCGCTCAAGCGCGACCCCGGCGTCGTCACCGCCTACGTCAATCGAGGCTTCGTCCTTAACGACCTGCGTCAGCCTGGGCAGGCAGCTTCCGATTTCGAGCGTGCCCTGAGCATCGAACCCAAGAACGGCGAAGCTCACCTGGGACTTGCCTTCTCTGAGCTCAATCTGCGCCACCTGCAGGCGGCAGTGCGGCAAACCCAACTGGCGGAGGAGGTCTTGGGCGACTCGGAGGTGATCCACATCATCAGGGCCACCGCTTACGGCCGCCAGGGTCTCCTGACGAAGTCGGCAGCGGAATATCGCTCCGCGTTGAAATTCGATCCTGATAACGGGTCGCTCTATCTAGGCCTGGGTGGTATTTTCCTCGCGCAGCGTCACTATCGCGAAGCGATCGTGCAACTGCAAACCGCCCAAAAACTCCTGCCCGAAAATCCTTCGGTCTACGCCCAGATGGCCCGTGCCTCCGCGAACCTGCAGGATCGTGAGCAGACCCTGCGGTACGTCCAGCTCGCCGAGAACTTTGCCGAGCGGAATCCGGTGCCGACCGGTAACGATGCAGCCTCGCAACCAGGCACTCTCAGCGATATCTATATATCTACAGGCGAGGTGCTCAGCACGCTTGGCGACCAGCAGGCCGCAATGGAGCGGTTCAAAAAGGCACTTCTTGCCCCCAATAGCAATCGTGTGGGTGTGCGGCTCGCTATCGCCCGGCTCATGGCCCAGCAGGAGCACACCTCCGACGCTGAGCGGCAGGTCGCGCTAGCCCAGATGGAAGCAGACGCCGGAGACACGGTGCAGCCGACCGGTGATCAATATGTCGAAGCGGCCGATACCTTCCAGAAGATGCATGAGTACGATCTGTCCCAGTCCTACCTGCAGCGCGCAAGGTCAGCAGGTGCGTCCGATGCAGGAGTTCGTGTAGCTCTGGCCAACACGTACCTCGGCTTGGGAGAGACTAAACGCGCAGCGGCGGAGTTGGCCGCGGTCAAGCAGACCGATGACAGCGAACTAAACTACCAGTACCTGCTGGCCAAAGCCGCTGTTTATCAGCAGGAACACCGCGAAACCCAGGCCATCTCAGCCTTTGCGGCTGCGGCGAGTGTTGCGGGTGAGGATCAAACGGCTGAGCAGAACCTGCTTCAGGCTGGAGCGAACGAGGGCTTCAGGCTCAATCCAAAGGTGAGTGTTCTCTCCAACCTTATCGTCCAGCCGATCTTCGAGGACAGCACCGTCTATGTGCTGGATTCCAAGTTGAACAGTCCGAGCGGCCCGGTACCCATCACCGACATCGCCCAGCTTCCGCCGCCGCGATCCTCTCTTGAGACAAACTGGATTAACGCGTTCCATCTGCATCTCGGAAACCTGCCTACCGCCGGTGGCTTCTTTCAAATACGGAACGCCCGCGGCGTGATCTCCGTGCCTGCGACCAGTTCAATCGTGCATCGCAGTACAACGGATTACAGCCTGAACTTCGGTCTGGACCCTACCATCCACCTGGGAACCAACGTTGTGACCCTCAACAGCGGTGTTCAGGGAACCATCCGCCGGGATTCCCTCTCCCCCGTGCAGCTCAATCAGAACCTCTTCCGAGCCTTTACCTACTTCACTACAAGTTCCTTCTTCAACGCCATCTCGGTAAATGGGTTCGTCAGCGGGGAAATGGGTCCCTTCACCGACACTCCGGTCTCGGAGCGATCGCTTTCCAGCGCCGTGAACTTTCGGATTGGTGCTCCCTGGTCTAAAACGGCTCTGGTAACTGGTTGGGGTATGAACCATCAACGGTTCCCATCCAGTCAGCTTGGGAGCAGCGAAAACTACTACACCTCGTCCTACATCGGTCTCACGCACCGGTTCACACCTCGGCTTGGTGCCGAGGCGATCGTAGAAGATCTGCGGGCGTGGCGCGTGGTCCCGTTCTCTCCCATCCATTCCGCCATCTCGCAGGCGCTGCGCCCGGCCGCAACGATCGACTTCTCTCCAACGCCTCAGTGGAGCATTCAGGCATCCACTTCATACGAGAGCACACGAGGCTTTCACGTCTATGACATCAATCAGAATGGACTTTCGGTGTCCTATTCCAGGCCACTTGGCCGGAGCTTCAACGACCAGACCGGCGAGGCTCGCCTGAAATATCCGATTCGAGTCTCAGCCGGCATACGCCAGGAGACCTTTTTGAATTTTTCTCAAGGACATAATCTCCAGTTCCGCCCCTATGTAAGCATCAGCATCTTTTAGGCGAGGTGAATTTAGAACGCATCTCTTCGCCGGAATTTGGGTTAGCAGATCTAGAACGTAGGCGGCATCCACTCGGCCACTCTGGAATGACACAAATTTAGTTACCAATTTGGTATTACTAGCGTAACTTTAAAAGGGGTATCCCACGGATAGGGGTTGCAAGATCCGCAAACCTCGTCTCACATAACATGATGAAGATCTGCCTAGTTGCCTCATTTCCGCCAAGCGTACGGCCATTGAACGAGTACTCGTTCCATATCGCGCGTGAGATCCAGCAGCATAAGGACATTGAGCTCACCATACTCGCCGATGAACTCGACGATTACGCCTTTGCAACGGATCAGCGCGGCGACTCTCCGAAAGCGCAGCACTTTCCGGAGTTGCCAGGTGTGAACATCATTCGCTGCTGGAAATTCGGCAGCCTGGCTACCCCGGTGCGATTGCTGAACAAAATCCGTGAGCTGAAGCCAGATGTGGTCTGGTTCAATCTCGTCTTCTCCAGCTTCGGCGCACTTAGCACCCCGTTCGCCGCGTTCGCTGGGCTGTCGGTGCCTGCGCTCACCCGGGCCGCTGGCTTCTACACGCACATCACCCTCCACCAGATCACGGAGCACGTCAATTTCGCCAGCGCCGGTCTCCGGCGTGAAAAGCTGCATCGTGTTGGCGCGGAGATGGCGACACGGGCGCTGCTTCAGGCGAATACCGTGTCCGTACTGCTCTCGGCTTACCGGCGCACCTTGAAAGCGAAGTACTCCGCTGAGAATGTTCTGGTCGGAACGCACGGGACCTTTACCGCCGTCCCAAGACCGCCGGATTTCAGCAAGCGGGGTCATCCCGATCTGCGCATCTTGGCCTTCGGTCACTGGGGAACCTACAAAAGGCTGGAAAAGCTGATGGAAGCGTTTCCGTCCGTACTGGAACGGGTTCCGAATGCTCGGCTGATTGTGGCTGGCGGAAATCATCCGGCAGCAGCCGGGTACTGGGAGTCGATCCGGGATGCGCAGGTCGGAGGCTTGCCCATCGAATTCCTCGGATACATCCCCCAAAAAGAGGTGCCGGACCTCTTTCGCACCAGCTCTCTTCTCGTCATGCCCTACGATTCATCGACGGGTTCGAGCGGTCCGGCCCATCAAGCCTGCGAATACGGCCTCCCAATCGTCTGCGCTGATATTCCCGACTTCCATTGCATGGCCTCGGACGACGACATGGCCATCAGCTTCTATAAGCTCGGCGATGCCACAGACCTCGGCGACAAGCTCGTGTCGGTTCTTCAGTCGCCGGAACTCCAGCGACAGATGTCCCTCCATAACTACGAAGCCGGGGTTCAGATGACGATGGAAGCCGTGGTTCGGACCTATCTGCGTTGGTTCAAACTGCACAAATCTAAACGCACCATCGATCGTGAAAGTGTGCTCACCCGCCTTCGCCGTGGGCTGCCGTCGTGGTCGTCGCGCTCCGGCAGCTTCCCCGGCGCCTGGAAGCTCGAAGCAGACCTCCTTCCGAGGGATGCGGATCGGGAGGTAAACGCCGCGCCCCCCCTCGAAGGGCCAAGGGTAGGCCCATCCTCCTCAGGGCAAGCGCAAGCACCGGCACTCTGCCAGCCACGTTCAGGCTCGGAGCGGACGGAGAACGATTGGTATGACTCCAACCCGGAACTAGAGAAAGCCGGATAGTCGTGCACCGAACAAATTGTTGGACTGTGACACTTTCACATGATGATCAAAAGGCTGCAGCGTCTTCTGACTGCTCGATCCTGATGCCCTATGATCAGCAAAAGGAGCATACGGTGCGACCGCTGCGTAGGACCGGGCTGATCTCGCGTATTTCTGCCGCGGCAGTGTTCCTCTCCTGCTTGCCCCTGCTCTTTCTGCTTACTGGATGCGGCGCGGACGTAAAGATCGATCTAAGCCACACCCCCACCGTCACCCTCAACGCCAGCCCAACCTCGATCACCGCCGGCGCATCCTCGACCCTCACGGTCACCGCCGCCAATGCCACCCAGGTCACCGTAGCCGGGAGCGATGGCAGCACCTACACCCTCGCCGCCACCGGCGGTACCCAGACCGTCACCCCTGCCGCAACCACCACCTACACCGCCACCGCAACCGGAGCCGCTGGCAAAACCTCCGCCACCGCCACCGCTACGGTCACCGCGGTCGGACCCGTCGCACCCACAGTGCAGATCAGCGCTAGCCCTGCCTCCATCTCCGCCGGCGCATCCTCGACCCTCACGGTCACCGCCAGCGGCGCCACCCAGGTCACCGTGGCTGGAAGCGATGGCGGCACCTACACCCTCACCGCCACTGGTGGGACCCAGACCGTCACCCCCTCCGCCACCACCACCTACACCGCCACTGCAACCGGAGCCGCTGGCAAAACCTCCGCCACCGCCATCATCACAGTGACCGCGGTCGGACCCGTCGCACCCATAGTACAGATCAGCGCTAACCCTGCCTCCATCTCCGCCGGCGGATCTTCGACCCTCACGGTCACGGCCACCAACGCCACCCAGGTCACCGTGGCTGGAAACGACGGCAGCACCTATACCCTAGCCACCACCGGTGGGACCCAGACCGTCACACCCTCCGCCACCACCACCTACACCGCCACCGCGACCGGAGCCGCTGGCAAGGCCTCGGCCACGGCCACGGCCACCGTCACAGTCACCAGCGCTTCCGCAGCACCCACGGTGCAGATAAGCGCTAACCCCGCCTCCATCTCCGCCGGCGCTTCCGCCATCCTCAGCGTCACCGCGACCAACGCCACCCAGGTCACCGTGGCTGGAAGCGACGGCAGCACCTACACCCTCACCGCGACCGGCGGAACCCAGACCGTCACCCCCTCCGCCACCACCACCTACACCGCCACCGCGACCGGAGCCGCTGGCAAGGCCTCGGCCACGGCCACCGTCACAGTCACCAGCGCTTCCGCAGCACCCACGGTGCAGATAAGCGCTAACCCCGCCTCCATCTCCGCCGGCGCTTCCGCCATCCTCAGCGTCACCGCGACCAACGCCACCCA
>JAABVA010002951.1_pt1 | contig 16558 bp, 9 predicted proteins | sample 5560331 | NCBI WGS metagenome assembly JAABVA01 (sample SAMN12812661, study PRJNA571458) | rock metagenome | isolation source: Antarctica rocks | place: Antarctica: Victoria Land, Mt New Zealand sud | collected 2016-01-07 | reverse complement strand
GCCGAGTGTTCATCAGCCAGGTGTTCTCATTCGAAGATCTCGGGTTCGAGGAGATGGACGAAGACTTCTTTCGCGTCTACTTCCGCGATATTGAGCTGGGAGAACTCGACGTGTCCGAGATGCGCTTTCGCTACGAAATGGACCCTGTACTCGCGAGGGCAATTCAGGCTCGCGTTGCCGAGATGTGGGCCAAGCCCAGCAACCTGGTCCCGGCTCTCTTGAGGTAAGCGGCGAACCCGCGACTGTTCACAGGCTGCGTTTGTTTGTCCGCTATTCTTCTCGCATACTGCTGCCTCCATTTGCCACCATGGCACGGACGGAGGCGAGGGAGGACAGGCGCGCATCAATGCCAAGTTCGCGTCCGCCCTGGTCATTGCGGGCCGCAGCAGGCCGTTGTCCTAAGGTCATTCCCGTCTGTGGGGAAGCGCGGCTCTGGTTCGAGTTCGCGGCGATGCGCAGTGTTGTCAAAGAAGATGCAGCGCGCATTCTGCATCTAACGGGGAGACATGGCCACTGCTGCCGATACCATAGGAACAGTTCAAGAACCCGAGTGCCTTCTGTCTACCATCGACTCCACGCACTCCCCCACACGATGCGCTGTATCGGAGAACGCGAGGATGCACTATGCGATGTTGCATCAACTAAAGACCTCAAACAGGGTTTCTGAAGATCAGTCAGTTGAAATGCGCCGCATTTTGGAAGAGTTGCCGTCTGAGGACTACCTGGACGATCTTCGATGTCTCATAGACTCACTTGGCCGAATGGGCGCAAGGAGATTTCAGAGCCAAAGGGGAGTGCAGTATCCGTTGCGACGCAGAACGGCGCATCGTGAAAACGGAGGCCGCTGCGAAGTTCCGGACGGTGCACAAAAAGCAGTCGAGGAGGGGTCATCGAAATAGCAAGCTGGAATGTGAATTCGATTCGAGCTCGGGTCGAGCACGTGAGGACCTGGCTCGAGTCGCGAAAGCCGGACATCCTGCTGCTGCAGGAGTTGAAAGGGACAGAGTTTCCTTCCGCGCTATTCAGGGAGCAGGGTTACGACTCTGCGGCGGTGACCCAGAAGGCTTATAACGGCGTTGCGGTACTCTCCCGCGAACCGATCACTGTCGTTAGCAGGACGCTGCTCGGCGATGAGTCGGACAGTCACGCCCGCTTTCTCGAAGTAATGATCGAGAACATGCGCCCAGTGAACATCTACCTGCCCAACGGGAATCCGGTCGGGACCGAAAAGTTCGAGTACAAGCTTGCCTGGATGGAGCGTCTTGAGAGGCAGATGAAGCTTTGGCTTCAGAGCGAGGTGCCTACGGTGATCGGCGGAGATTTCAACGTGATTCCAGAGGACATCGATTGCCATAAGCCCGCTTACTGGATTGACGATGCGCTGTTTCAACCCGAGCCGCGAGCCCGTTTTCGAGCCATGCTTGAAGAGGGCTACACCGATGCGTTCCGTTCATTACACCCGGGCGTAAGTGGGCAGTTCACCTTCTGGGACTACTTTAGGCAGGCTTTCGAGCATAACCGTGGCATACGTATCCACCATTTCCTGGTTTGTCCAAATGTTGCGAAGCGGATCGCAGGCTGCGAAATCGACAGAGGACCCCGGGCGATGACCAAGCCATCCGACCATACGCCCATTGTGCTGCAATTGGATTAGGCACTTGCCAAGTGTGGGCGGATAAATTGTGCTCAACAGGAGATGACACGGGCGAGTCTGGACTTCAACTAGTACCCGGGCTACAGGATCCAGGGAGCTTGTTGAGATAGCTCTCGTCTGGACGGATTGGGTTGTTGGATCCGGTTGCTTCTGACTGGATGGGATGGTCCGGGACGTTGCGGGGTGCGTCGGGCGCTTTTGCAACACTCACCGGTGTTTCAGGCGCACTGCGGCTGAGGGTCTTGCTGGACTTGGGTTGCAAGCAGCCGTGGGAGGCGCAGCAGGTTGTGCGCGGCGCAGCTGACGCCGAAGATCCAGTCGACCTTGGCGAGGCCGCGCAGCTTCACTTGTCGCAGCGGTTCGGTCCCCTTGAGCCAGCCGAAGGTCTTTTCCACGAGCCAGCGGCGGCTCAGCGAGCGGGCATCGCCCGAGTGCCTCGTCGTTCTCCGGTCGATGCGGGAGCGGCGCCCTTTTTCGTTCTTCTGCACATGCACGGTGACGTTCTACTCGCGTGCGGTGATGTCCGCGCCCACCGTGATCCTCTGTGAGCGGCTCTTCTGCCGCTGGTCAAGCATCAGCAGCGCGGCGTCGCGCTCGGCGTGACCTTCGGCGGTGGTGGCCATGGCCGCGGCGATCAGGCCGTTGCGGTTCTCGACCAGCACGTAACCCAGATGGGCCAGCTTCGACTCCTGGCCGTAGCTCTCTTTGTACAGCCGCGCGTCCGGATCGGTGATGGACTGGTGCGTGTCGTGGAAGCTCTTCTGGCCGTGGATGTTCGTGCGTCGTCATCATCGGAGCCGTCCCTGGGACGGAAGCTCTTCTGTGCGAGGCTCACGCCTGGATCAGGTGCGATCTGCCGTGAAGTGCTCATCGCTCATGAAGCGCTTCCCCAGCCGGTTCACCTCCGTGAAGAACCGCTGCGCCACTTCGCTGTTCAGCAGCTGGTCGCGGTTCTTGGAAAACACGGCGTAATTCAACACCGCGTAATCCATGCTCAGACCAACGAACCAGCGAAACAGCAAGTTGTAGTCCAGCTGCTCGACCAGTTGCCGCTCCGAACGGACCGAGTAGAACGCCTGCAACAACAGCGCCCGCAGCATATACTCCGGTGCAACCGACGGCCGCCCCGAAGCCGCGTACGGGCCCATCGAACTCCGCGCTCAAGCTCCGCAGCACCGAGTCCGTCAGTCGAGGAATCTCCCGCAGCGGGTGATCCTTCGGCACGCGCTGCGCCAACGTCACACAACTAAACATCTCATCCTGCAACCGCTCATCTCCACGCAAATTCCGTAAGACGAACTCAACTCACCTAGGACTGTTGGATCAGTATCTGTTTCAACAAGCTCCTAGGTACGTCGGCTTCAGCAAGCTGACCTCGGTTCGCTTGCGAGGCGCCTTCTCTAGCTCCGCCTTTCGGTGGGCTTCGTCGGGCGCCCGGAGAACTGCCAGCGCGCCCGTGTGATCTGTGATTTTGTGTTTTACGGTCTACTTGCCAAGCACTGGATTCCCGACGAACTTCGGTGCCTGCTTCTCGTCGGCAACAGCGAAGAGCGTGAGATAGCTCAGGCGCACAATCTTCGTCATTTTGCTGAAATCGATCTTGTCGACGGTGTCGCTGACGTGGTGGTAGTCCGGGTGGAATCCGGTGAAGAACCAGAGCGCCGGAATGTCATGCAGGATGAAGGGGAACTGGTCGGATCGGAAGAAAATGCCAAGCGCGGTGTCGCGCTCGAAGCGGTCGTCGAGGATAAGGCCGATGTGCTGGTCTTCGCGCTGGACGAGGTGGAAGAGATCCGGCGAGTAGAGCGTGCCCACGAGATTGAGGCGGTTGGCGGTATCAGCGGGTATATCGATCACTCCGTCGGTCTGCGGACTTGGCTTCTCGTCGCGTCCGATCATGTCGAAGTTCACCATGGCCCGGGTGGTGGCGAGGGGACGCAGAGGATGCTGCGCCATGTAGTAGGAGCCGAGCAGGCCGCGCTCCTCCGATGCAAAGACCACGAACAGGATAGAACGCCTCGGCTTGACGGGATTCGCTGCAAAGGCGTGTGCGAGCTCGACGACACCGACGGTGCCGGAGCCGTTGTCATCCGCGCCGTGCCAGATGGCGAGATGATGTTGCCCGTCCCGCTCCTCGACCTCCGATGCTCCGTTATGGTCGTGGTGTCCGCTGATAATGAGGGTCTCCGCTGCCAGGGAGGTATCGCTGCCCGCCAACAAACCAGCCACGTTGTAGGTTACCGCGGTGCGTTTGGAGAGGTTCCTGGTCTGTAGACGCATCTGCACACCCGCGATCTCGCGGGATTGCGGCTTGAGGTCGAGGTCGATCGAAGTCTGTAGCTGTTTGGCTGCGGCGCCTGAGCCCTGCAGGAGATCGTCCGCAACGGTCAGCGGTATGGTCATCTGTGGAATCCGCACTTCATCGTCCGCGATGGTTTGAAGTGGAATGGGTACCAGCCGCTTGGCGGTTACGCCGGCTAAGACATTGGCAAGCCGTTTTGCCGTAGCGATGTGTCTCGCGTTTGGTTCCGGCATCAAGAGGACCGCGATGGCACCGTGTCTCTGAGCATTGAGAAGCTTGACCCGGCTGGTGGCATAACGGGTGTTGCCGGTGCCGTTGAAAATCGACTTCGGATCGTCCTCCTGCGGTTCGTGTTCCATGAGCACGACGATCTTGCCGCGCACGTCGACGTTTGCATAGTCGTCGTAGCCGAGCTCCGGGGCGGTGATGCCGTAACCGGCATAGACGAGGTCTCCGGAGAGGTTGACGTTTTCGCGGAAGCTGCCGCCAACGACGGGTGCGCGCCACTGCTGCTGCGCACCTCCGCCGTGGGACAGGCTGAGCAATGTTGCCGAAGGATCTGGTTTGTATTCGACGAGCGGTACAACCTGAAGGAATGAGGGCTTGCCCAAGATGCCGGCGGCGGGCTCCAGGCCAGCCTTGGCGAACTCCGCGGCGACCCACTCCGCCGCGGCATCGTCGCCGGGCTGAAGCGACATGCGGCCCTCCAGCCCATTGCCTGCAATAAAGGCGAGATTGGAACGAAGGTCGTTCTCACGGATGGCGTTGAAGCCCGGCTGGAGGCGTTGAGCGACCGGTTGCTGCGCCGAGGTTACGGTGCACACGACGGAGAGCAGGACGGACGCAATCTGCAGCGAGTGTCTCATGGCTTCACTATGGCATAACCGGCAGAGTTGAACGAGGTGGACCCCTTCGACCTGAACCTGGTGGGTCCGTGACGAGCCATCGCTCTCAATAGAGCTTCAAGTCGTCAATCTCGAGCCATGCGTTCGTCCCCGGGGGCCCAACGAGTTTAAAGTGCAGCGCTCTTATGTTACGGAGAGGCAAGGGCCCTGTGGAGTCATTTGAGTCGAAGCGCTCGAAAGGAATCTTAACCGTCCTCCATTGTGCCTTGCCGGCGAAAGGGGCTGTGGGCCAGGACGACTGACGAACGCCATAGGCATCAAGCAGGATGCCATACTTTCCATCGCCCCGAGTTGCGAATTGGATGCCTTTGAAGGCAGAGATATCAGCGGGTTGGACGGCTCCTCGGGTGAGAGGGATGATGAGATCCGCTGATGGCGACGGCTTGGGACTCATCCTGGAGAGAATGGTGATGGCGTGTCCATGCTTTCTGAGCGTGCGTGTAAAGAGGATGCGGGAGTGGTCGGGACCTGCATCCGTACTGTCGACGAGCATTGTGTCGAGATTGGTTCGCCCGTCCTCCCGCTCCGCATCTTCAATTGGGGCGGGAATGGCATTTGCGGGTAAGGGAGTGAACTGTGGAGACTGAATCGCAGCTTTAAGTGCTTCGAGATCGAGTTGCCGCCCACCTAGAAATACTGTGGACGTCTGTTCGATGTCCTCGATGTTTTGATCGGGAGAGCCTCTGACAAGGAGGAGGTCGGCAAGCTTTCCGGGTGCTATGGTCCCACGTTCGTTATCTTCGCCGATGAGGCGTGCGCTTGTGCCGGTGGCGGCGGTGATGGCCTGAAGGGGGCTCAGGCCGGAGGCGACCAACAGCTCCATCTCGTGCAGGGTTGACCAGCCGTGATAAGTCAGCGCGACACCCGCATCTGTTCCGACGCCGATCGGAACTCCAGCTGAGGAGAGGCGACGTACGTTCTCCTGCAGAAAACGCCATCTGCGCATGACGGGGCTACTCGGTGAATGCTGGACGGGCCGATCTGCTGCGCTAAGAGCGAACGCGCGATCGCCTGGCGCAAGCAGGGCCAAGAGGCGAGGCGAGAGAGCGCGTGCCGATGGGGGCTCGTAGGTTGCGAGCGTGGAGACATAGCCGGTGCCGCTCTTTTTGAGCAGGGCGACAAGTTCGTCGTCGATGGGAGCATCCCCAACTCCGTGTGCGAGGACGTCGACACCGGCGCGAGCGACGATCTTTGCTCCGTTGAGAGTCACGGTATGGGTGAAGACCTTGATTCCAGCACGATGGGCGTCTTCGACGATTGCTGAGAGCGTCGCGAAATTCATGGAGGTGAGATCGTCGCCCGTGTCGTAGCGCCAGCCATCCGTAAAAGCTTTGATGAGATCGGGCTTATAGGGAAGGATCTTCGCCATTGCGGCGTGTGCCTCTGCCGGCGTGCTGACGAGTTGGGTGAAGTAGTCTCCCCAACCGAACTCCGCACCGTGCCCCTCGGGGGTTCCGAAGCGAATGGCGAAATTTACTTTGGGTCCGGCGAAAACGCCGCTGGCCAGCATGGCGCGGAGAGGCGTGAGCATCTCTCCGTAGACGCTGTAGTCGTTGACGGAGGTTACGCCACAGACGAGGTAGGCTTTCAAGCTCTTGCCGAAGTCCTCCGGGGCGTCCGTTCCCGATGCGTTGAGGTGGGTGTGCAGGTCAAAGAGGCCGGGCATGAGCGTCTGGCCGTTCGCGTCGATGACGCGGGCGCCCGGAGGTATCTCCGCGTGTTCGGAGACGGCGACGATGAGGCTGTCGTGAATGATGACGGTCTCCACACGTGCAGGAGCACCGGTGCCATCGACGACGCGAGCGCCGGTAATTGCCGTTGTGATTTGCGCTGGTACGACTGCTGCCGACGAGAGCACAAGCAGAGCGAGAGCGTGAAGGAATGGTGCGGACATAGCCTTCCTTTCGAGGACGCAGCGCACCCTCAATGGTTGAGGGCTCTCCCTGCCAGCGCCGTCGTCAAGGATGCGTTGTCGATCGCGAGCTGGCCGTTGACGATGAGATAGCGAACCCCTGTGGACAGGAGCTTCGGCGATGCGTAGGTTGCGCGCTCGTTGATGGTCTTCGGATCGAAGACCAGGATATCGGCGAAGTAGCCCGGGTTCAGAAGCCCACGATCCTTCAAACCCAGAGTGTTAGCGGGAAGGGAGGTGCTGGAGCGGATTGCGAACTCGAGCGGAACGATGTGTTTGCCGTAAACGTACTGACGCAGCTTTCGGGGATAGGTACCGTACTTGCGCGGGTGTCCTTCGGAGCCATCGGAGCAGGTCATGACCCAAGGCTGGCGCATGAAGAGCTCGATGTCGCTCTCCTTCATGTTGAAGGACGCCACACTGGAGCCTCCCGCCTTGATGATCTCGATTGCGACATCCACCGGGGATTTATTTCGTTCGCGCGCAATCGTGGCGAGAGTCTTGCCGACGATCGCCTGGTCGCGTGAGACAGTCATCAGGAGAGATTCCGTTCCCCCACGACGGGCGAGGTTCTGGTTCATTTCGTTTACGAGACGGGGGCGGAGACGGCTGTCGTCGAGGTTTTTCAGAAGCGCCCCACCGGCCTCCGCCCAGCGTGGGATGAGAGCCGCGGTGACGCTGGTGCCGGATGCGGTGTAAGGGTACTGGCTGGCCGTTACCATGACGCCTGCTTCGCGGGCTTTGTCGATTAGCGCGACGACCTCGGCGCTCTGACCCCAGACGTCCGCGCCGAGAGCCTTGATATGCGAGATCATGACCGGGAGATGGGCCTCCTGGGCGATACGGATCGTCTCGCGGACCGAGGCCAGCAGCCCGACAGTGTAGGAGCTCTCGTCGCGCATGTGAGTGTCGTAGATGCCGCCGTGCTGCGCAGCGACGCCGGCCAGCTCAATCACCTCTTCGGTCGTGGAGAAGCTGCCGGGTGCGTAATATAGGCCGGTCGAGATGCCGATGGCACCCTCGTTCATGGCTGTGCCGACAAGGGCCTTCATGCGGTCGAGTTGTTCCGGCGTCGGTTTCGCATCCGACATGCCCATCACTTCGCGGCGGACGGTGCCCTGGCCTATGAAAAGGACGGCGTTTGTCCCGATGCCCTGCTGGTTCCACTTTGCCAAAGTGGATGCTATGGCAGTCGGGCTATCGCCATCGTTTCCGGTGGCGACGGTGGTGACCCCTTGCATGAGGTACGCTTCGTTGCGGCTGCGTTTCGGATCGGAGAGATCTCCGGCCGTGTGTGTATGAGGGTCTATGAAGCCCGGCGTGATCACGAGGCCGGTGGCATCGATCTCGCGTTTCGCTTTCCTTCGGGCGCCATCGCCGACGAAGACAATGCGATCGCCTGCTACGCCGATGTCTGCATGGACGGCCGGAGATCCGGTCCCGTCAAGGAGTGAGCCCCCGCGAAGGATGAGATCCAGATTCTGCGCGACGGCCAGCCGAGGCGAGATCACAAGTATCGTGGCCACAAACACGAGGGTCAGAGAGAAAATCATGGATTCTGCTCCTGCTTCGCTGGCTGGGGGTTGGCCGGCTGGCGGCCTGGTGGCTGCGGATTTAAGAGCTGGGGGGCCATCAGGTGCCGTTGAAAGAAGTCGGCTTCAGCTTTGTAGGCTGCAATCCAGTGGCGATGCAACAGGAAGTCGTGGATCTCATCGGGAAAGACGAGCTCCTCGAATTCGACGCCCTGTCTCGTGAGGGCTCTGGCTAGCGACACAGTTTGGGAGAAGGGAACGTTGCGGTCATCATCTCCCTGGATGAGAAGCACTGGCGAGCGCCATGTGGCGATAGAGGCCATGGGCGAGGACTCCCATTCTGTCCTCAGGGTCTGTCTGTAGGTGTCCGAATCGTGCATCGTCCGCCGACTGGCTGGAATCTGCCACTGATGGACTCCGTGCATATCCACTCCTGCGGCAAAGATGTCGGAGGCGCGGGCCAGGGCGAGAGCGGTGAGAAAGCCTCCGTAGCTGCCTCCCCAGACGCCGATCCTGGCCGGGTCGACGTCGCGTCGGCTGCGCAGGTAGTTTCCCGCGCCGAGTATGTCCTTGTACTCGCTTGCTCCATCCCTGCCGTAGTGGAGCGCTTCGCGAAAGTCCAAACCGTAGCCGATGCCGCTGCGATAGTTGACCGACAACACGATGTAGTCAAGGCTTGCCAGATACTGGTTCATGGCATAGGTCTTTGAGTAGTACTGCATGGGGTGGAAGCCAAGCAGCATCTGACGGCGCGAACCTCCGTGAAAAAACACGAGCGCTGGGTGGCGCCTGCCGTCGTGGATCCCAAGCGGCAGGAATAGTTGACCATGAAGCTGCAGACCGTCCGCGGCAGGAAGCAAAACCTGTTCGGGCTTTCTAAAGTTAGCGCCTGGATAAGTTTTAGGGATGAGCTCTGGAACGAGATCCCGCAGCTTGCCATCGGCTTCGAGCAGCGCGGGACGAAGCGGTGTGCGGTCATCGGAACGGAGTGTGGTAATGCGGCGCCCTGCTGCGACAGGCGTCACCTCAATTCCGGCGCCGGTCGTCAGAGGCTTCGGTTTGCCTCCCGACGCCGCTACAGACCAGAGGTGACGGCGGTCGATGTCCCCCTGGTTCGATGCATAGAGTACGATCTCATGATCGGTGGTAAGGCTGATGTCTTCGACCTCGAAGTCACCGGGAGTGAGCAGAAGTGCTTTGCCGCCGCCGGACGCGGGCACCGAATAGAGGTGCGACCAGCCGTCGGCTTCCCAGGGAAATACAAGGTGATTGTCTGCTGTCCAAAGGAGTTGCGCTCCGTGTATCTCACGGAAGGCACTGCCTCGACCTTCCGTGGATTGCCATGCGGTGCGCCCTCTTCCTGTGGATGCATCGGCGATGCGAATGGACCAGGGGCTTGCTGTCCGGTGGTCGGAACGCGAAGGTTCGGCCGATCCCGGCACCCGAATAAATGCTATCTGATTGCTGTCCGGTGACCAGACGGGCTCCGCGTCATCGGTTGTACTGGGGTCGAGATAGAGAAGCGTCTTCGCGCGAAGATCGTACACGCCGATGAAACTGTGATCGTCGCGCGCGCTAACAAAGGCGAGAGCGTGGGCGTCCGGCGCCCACACCAGATCGGAAATACTCCCTCGGGTGTGAAGCAGCGGCTTTGCTGTGCCGGCGCCGGATCCGAGAGCTGCTGTCCATATCTGATCGTGAGAGAGGAACGCAACCCGGTCTCCTGCTGGAGAGACAGCTGGATCGTAGCCCTCGCCCAGCTTTCGTGGCTCCCTTCCTGCCGCTGCGATCAGCCAGATACTTTGCACGACGCCATCGGGTGCGAGCGCGGGATTTGGATCAGGTTTGCCCGGAAACTCCGAGTCGCCTCCGCGAACATAGACAAGGTGCTCGGCATCGGGGGTCCACCTGATCTGATAGATCTCCTGGCCATCGTCCTGATCGTACGAGGTTAGCCGCTTCGACTCGAAGTTGCCGGATCGATCAGGTTTCGCGATCCAGAGATTACGTCTGCCCTGCTGGTCCTCCGCCCAGGCGAAGCAGCCCGTCTGTGGGCTACCGACCAGGCCGGAGGCAAAGGGCGCGCTCAGGGCCTCATCGATCGTGAAGCCCTGGCTACTTGCGGAGATGCCTGTGAGAGACGCGACAGCTGCTGTACACACCGCAAAAACACGTATCATCCTTGCTTCCTCTTTACGTTCTGCTAAGAAGCTATCGCAAGCTGAAGGCAGCCGCGAATCGTGGGTGTTCGTCTCTTCCCGAGGCCATATCTCTCCATTCTCCTGAGTTCGGCAGTGCCAGGATGGCGAAGACATCGCCGGTCAGGCTCGATCCATGGCGGCTGCGGGATCTCAACCGCTCTCACTGTGCGGCGAGCGTCCTCTTGACAGTCATGCGTCGTTCGGTAAAAGTTACATCATTCCTGAACCTCTGTTCGCTGAACCGATGAATCCGCCTTAGCTTGTCAAGTCTGTAACCAGTAACCCCATGTTGCTAAGCCGCGGCTTGGGCGGCCGATGCTTATCGACTTGCCTATGCGACTGCTTTTCGATTGCGCACTGTTCTAAACCGTTGGTCGGCCCACGTTCGGAGCGCTTTGTTCCAGGAGCAATGATATGAACCGAATTCTCTGCTTGTGCTTACTGTTGCTTGTTTCTGTTGCGGGTCTGGCCCAAGGCACGACCAGCCGAATCGCCGGAGTTGTGACGGATAGCAGTGGCGCTCTTATTTCGGGAGCCTCCGTGACAGCAATCAACGAAGGCACGAGGGCCACCTACACGACCAGCTCAGGCAGCAAGGGAGACTATGTCTTCGACAGCGTCCAGATTGGACGTTACACGGTTCGGGTAACGATGCCGTCGTTCAAGACATTCGTCTCGACCGGGAATGTGCTGAGCATCGGTTTGCCTACCACGGTCAACGCGGTGCTCGGGGTCGGGTCGACGGATCAGACCGTGGAGGTCCAAGGCGGCTACGATCTGGTGCAGACTGAGTCTTCGGGGAACTTCGGCGGCATCGTCGATAACGTCACACTGACGCAGCTACCTATTGTCGGGACGCGCGGGCGCAATCCCATAGGGCTCGTGACGCTGATCCCGGGTGTTGTGGCAAATGGAGGAAACGCCACGGGCGGCGGGGTGAGCGTCAATGGCTCGCGTGACCGGGCATGGAACTATACCCTCGATGGCGTTGACATCAATGAGAGCAGCTCCGGCGGCTCGAACTCTTCTCCGACGCACCTCAACCCGGACATGCTCTCGGAGTTTCGCGTCATCACCTCCAACTTCACGCCGGAGTACGGCCGCAACTCGGGCGGGCAGGTGGTCATGGTCACGCGTTCCGGAACCAACGGGTTCCACGGCAACCTCTTCGAGTTCTATCAATCGCCCTTTCTGCGCGCGAACACTCCTTCAGCCAAGGCAGCTGGCCTGCCGCGCGGACAGTTCATACAGAACATCCCCGGCGGTTCCCTCGGCGGACCCATCTTCAAAGACAAGACCTTCTTCTTCGTCAATGTAGAGCTACTGCATGCGAAGCAGACTTCAGTGATCACTCGCAATGTCTATACCGCCTCCGCCCGGCAGGGGCTCTTCCGCTACGCAACCGGCGGCAACCAGAACAGTGCCTACGGCTCCGCTAAACAGTCGGTGGACGCCAGTGGCAACCCGGTCGTGCCGTTTGCGACCTACGATATTGTCGCGAATGACGCCTTCCACCTCGGTCTCGATCCCACGGTGCAGAAGTACCTGGCTCTGGCTCCGCTGCCGAACACCTTCACCGCAGGCGACGGGCTCAATATCGCGGGGTATACCTTCGCGGCACCCGCCACCGACAAGCAGGTGGATACGACCTACAAGATCGATCACATCTTCAATTCGCGCAACTCGATCTTCGGCCGCTGGTACTCGGGGCACCAGAACACCTTCGCCGACGCCGTCAATGGAGGCCTGCCGACCTTTCCCAATGCGCCTGCGACCGTCAACACCTTCCGCCAGCCACGCAACCTGGCGCTGGGCTACCGCGTCAACATAACGCCCACCATCACGAACGAGTTCCTGCTCGGCATGAATCGTTTCGGCTTCGCCTTCGTTAACCCGGCGCTCGATAGTACCTCGGTGCTGACCCCGTTTAACTTCAATCAGGTCGTTGCGCCGCGAAACACGTATGTTTCCAATAACCGTTACCTCACCACTTATCAGCTTGCCGATAATTCTTCGTTTGTGAAGAACTCGCACACCTTCAAGGCCGGGATCAACTTCCGCTACGGCCGGCAGATCGACCACCGCGGCTCGATCGGTACGCAGGATGTTATCCCTCAGGTATTTTTCAGCGCCGCAGACAATCCGGTCGATACCGCCCGTTACAACACGCCCAGCGCGGCCAACGGCATCAATGCTGCCATCGATCTTCCTAACCTCTACAGCGTCACGAACGATCTGCTGGGACGTATCGGCAGGACGACTGCAGGCTACGTCTCCAACTCCGACTCCTCCGCCTTCCGGCCCTCCGGAAGCATTAACAACATGGACGTCCGTTGGCCGGAGTACGACTTTTATGTTCAGAATTCTTGGAAGGTTCTACCCAATCTCGTGATCGATTACGGTGTCCGTCTTGACGCGCGTATGGCTCCCCGATTCAAGAGCGCCCCTGGCCTGGTGCCCAGCGTTCCTCTCCCGTATGGTCAGAGCGCTGGAGCGGCGTTCTCCTTCGTTCCGGGGCAGTTTTACAAGGATGATTGGAATGACTTCGGTCCCTCCGTCGGCTTTGCGCTTGATCCGTTCAAGAATGGCAAGACCTCGATACGCGGCAACTTCCGTATAGCCTACGACCGCATCAATTCGTTCTCATTCTCGTCTACCGTCTTCCAGGGCATGCCGGGCCTGACCTATCAGGCGATTGATTCAACATCGGGGCAGGACAGCTTTACAACCAACACGCCGGGCGTTCGCGCCAAGAGCTGGACCGTTCCCGTGCCTCCCACAACACCGCTAGGCCTGCGCACTCCGCCCGCGTATACCCTCAATGCGCTTACGGTCGCCGATCCGAACATCAAGACGCCCGCGGTCGCCATGTGGGGGCTCAGTATTCAGCAGCAGATCGCGAAAGATACAGTCTTCACGATTACTTACATCGGCAATCATGGGACTGGTCTGTATGGCGGCTACGACACGAATCAGAGCGATATCACGAGCAACGGATTCCTGCAGGCCTTTCAGACCATTCAGGCCGGCGGCGACAGCCCGCTGATGACACAGATTATCTCCTCCGACATCCGCCGGAAGAAGGGTGAGACAGGCGCAGCCTTTATCAAGCGCAACTACTCCTCGGATCTTGGCCTGAACAATGTTGCCGGGCTTGCCAACGCCCTCGCAACCCGCCTGCAGAGCGGCATTCCACTGGTCGTCACATCCGGTCTCCCGGCTACATTCTTCAAGCCATACTCGCAGTACCTCGGCGGGCTCAACGTTCTCCAGACGCGCGACTACTCTAACTACAACGGTCTGCAGATGCAGGTAGAGAAGCGATTTTCGAAGGGCCTGCTCTTTCAGGCGAATTACGTCTACTCGAAGACGCTCGATGTACGCTCGTTCGATCCGACCTTTACGACGGTCGGCATCGGCGGCACGCAGAGCGCGGCTGCCACACCTTTCGACTATCACACGCCACGCCTGAACTATGCTGCTGCAGACTTTGACAACACCCACACCGTGGCCGGAAACTTTGTCTACGATCTTCCGTTCGGCCGCGGCAAGTGGATTGGCGGCAATTCAAATCGCGCTGTCGATACTCTGATTGGAGGGTGGGAGATTGCCGGCGATGGCAATTGGTACTCCGGCCGCCCCATCACCTTTTACTCAGGTTCAAACACTTTTTCGGGGAGCGTGCAGACGCCCGCCTCCTGCAACGGGTGCAATGGGCACATGGGTCATATTCGGCTTGATCCCGCCACGGGAACTCTAAGTTTTCTAACTGCCGCACAAAAGGCGCAGTTCTACGCGCCTGCAGCCGGCCAGATGAGCAACCTTGGAAGAAATTACTTCCGTCAAGCAGGAGTGTGGAACGTAGATGCTACCCTCTCCAAGAACTTCACCATCTCTCACGAACAGACGTTACAACTTCGCCTCGAGGCGCAGAATGTAGCCAATAAGATAAACTACGACACGTTCGGCTCGCAGAACATCCAGTCCTCAATCTTCGGACGCTTGAATGCAGCCACAGACGGTGTCGTGAGTAATAGCCCGCGCCGCATGCAGTTGTCGGCGAAGTATAACTTCTAGTGAATGGGATTCGTAAAGATGGTCAGTATCCGAAGATCTCGCGGACTGCGGACAACTAACACTCACTTGTACAGAAGATACCTGGAGCGCTGAACCCGGAACTGCGCGAGGGTGGCTTGCCACCCGGCCGCGATGTGGCGGGGGTCCTGACCGGATTTGATCTGATTCAAAATGTCATGGTTCAGCAGCAAGCGGTCGACCTTGTCGATGGCAAAGTGTTTGGGGTAGAGCTTCCAGAGCGCTGCCACAGTTTCGACGCCGAGCTCTGGTGCGTCCAGGGCATTGCGATCGTTGACCATAATCTCGACGCCTTCCACTCGCTCTCCGCGATAGGGGTACCGCTCCTCTCCCGCGGGAGTGTACGACACAGCCATGAAGCTGACGCCCGGAATCTTGCGTGCGTTCAGATAGGCTGCGAGCTGGGTAGCCACAATCCAGGGCGCGCCGAGGCGTACGAATGGTGGCTCTACTGGCCCCTTCACGTTGACGTTGGTGCCCTCAATCAAGCCGGTACCTGGATAGGTCATCGCTTGCGTGAGGCTGCGGATGTTGGGAGACGGGTTAACCCACAGCAAACCGGTGTCATCGTACCAATCCGTCCTATGCCATCCGGTCATCTTCACGACCGTCAGTTGTGCCCCAAGGTGCTTTTCTCCGTTGAAGAGCTTGGCCAACTCCCCCAGGGTCATCCCCGGGCGCATCGGCTCTGCGTAGTAGCTGACGTAGTCCTCGCGCCCTGGCGTCGTCAAGGGGCCCTGCACAGCCACTCCATTGATCGGATTTGGCCGATCGAGAACGATGATGTCGACCTTGTTGGCCGCGGATGCTTCCAGAAAGTATCCGACCAGCGTCTGGAAGGTCCAGTACCGAACGCCTACATCCTGCAGATCGATGACAACCGCGTCCAGACCGGCCAGCTGCTGAGCGGATGGGCGCCTCTTCACGTCGGTAGAACCGTAGAGACTGATGATCGGCAACCCGCTGCCAGGATCCGTGTCATTGTCGATGTTCGACTTGTCCACGGCGGCGTTGATCCCGTGCTCTGCACTGAAGAGAGTCACAACGCTCAGGCCCGGAAGAGCAGCCGTGGCATCCTTGCGCAACACATCAATCGTCCTTCGCTCATGGGCATCGATGCCGACGGGATTGGTCAGCACCCCAAGCCGCAAGTGACCACCGTGCCTGGCCGCGATCTCTTTGAGAGGGGCAAAATTCTGCTGTTCAAGGACATCGACGCCTGTCGCGACCTGCGCGATGGAGTGGGTGGCACATAGCGAGACGAACAGGACTGTCAAGAGCAGCTTCACTTCAATCTCCGTAGAACACATTGCAACTACCTGTCGATAGATCAGCGCGTGGACCTCTTCAGACCAGCACCGCGATGGTGGTGAACTTCAGAAGGTCAGCCGCAGAGCCCCTTGCAATTGGCGTGGGGTGCTGCCGTTCCGCGTGGACGTCACAACACCATAGGTGGAAGTTCCGAGAGCGGATCCTGGCGCCGAGAAGTTTGGTGTGTTGGTCAGGTTGAACGATTCGATACGAGCCTGCAGCTTAATTCTCTCTCCTAGAGAGAAGTCCTTGAAAAGGGAAGCGTCGAAGTGACGATAGTGTGGGCCATAAACCGTGTCTCTGCCCGCGGAGCCAATGGTTCCGACCGACTGAACCTGGAAGGCTGTCGTATCGAACCATCTGGAGATACTGTGGTCGACGTTGTTGGGATTGTGTAACTGGTTGGGACGTTCGCTCCCCCCGCCTGTACCCGACACCGTTAGCGCATTGGTCACAGAGAATGGGAAGCCGGTCTCCCACACATCGATAGCGTTGAATTGCCAACCTCCAAGCAGCGCTTTCTTGTAGCCGGTTGCGGATTCACCGAAGGGCAGTGCATAGTTCAACATCAGCGTGAACCGATGGCGAAGGTCGAAGTCGCTATTTCCCGTCTCCCGCTGGGCAGTATGCAGGGGATCGACACTCG
>JAABVA010002948.1_pt1 | contig 16562 bp, 15 predicted proteins | sample 5560331 | NCBI WGS metagenome assembly JAABVA01 (sample SAMN12812661, study PRJNA571458) | rock metagenome | isolation source: Antarctica rocks | place: Antarctica: Victoria Land, Mt New Zealand sud | collected 2016-01-07 | reverse complement strand
GGAGGTTTTCTAGCCATGTAACGCCCCCTCTCGCGTGAGACGCGTGGCCAGCGCGACGTAGGCCTCGGCCGCGCCGCCGCGGGGGTCGTAGCTGACTAAAGGCTCACGCGCCGTGAGCGACTCGAGCACGCGCGGGCTGTAGGGCACGGGGAGAGCCAGCAGATCACCGAACGTCGCGGCCAGCGCCTCCAGGGAGCCCCGGTCATGCAGCTCGCGCGGACGGACGGCGCAGGGCACGACGGCCGCCAGGCGCGCGCCGCCGAGCTCCTCCTGATCCTGGATCAGCCCGATCGTGTCGCCGAGCGCGTCGAGGTCGTGCTGGCCGGTCCTCGTCGGTAAGACGGCCAGATCCGTCGCGAGAAGCGCCGAGGAGATCGCGAAGCCCAACGCCGGCGGCGTGTCGATGATCAAGGCGTCGTAGCGACCGCGTAACGGGGCCAGCAGCTTCTTGAGACGATAGAAGCCGACCGGGGTCTCCGAGAGGTCCTGGGCGGCACGTTCGATCGCGCGGTCGCCAGGGATCAGGAAGAGAGTCGGGAACAGGTCGCCGCCGCAGGGCGTGACGAGCGCCTCTAACGACGCGCGGGGATCGCCCAGGGCCGCCCCGACGCCCTGGGCGCCGCGTTCGCCGAGCAGGATCCCCGTGAGCGAGGCTTGCGGGTCGAGGTCGACGAGCAGCACGCGGCCGCCATCCGCGGCGAGCGCGCCAGCGAGGTTAAACGCCGTTGTCGACTTGCCGGCCCCGCCCTTGCGGCCGACGACAGCGATCGTGAGTGGTCGTGCCGTCGCTGTCCTACCCATGCTGTTCACTACTCACCTCCTCCCTATTCCACGCCAGTAGGTCGCGTACGCGCGCCGCGACGGCCGCCTGCATCACCGTGCGCGGCCCCATCCCAAGCGGGACGAACCCCCGACCGATATAGCCGCGCCACACGTCGGTACCGGGCGTCACGGCGACGTAGCCGGCGTAGAGGTCCGCGCCGTCGGCGGTCGTGAGCCGCGCCTCGTGGAGGTAGGGCGAGCGCTCAATCCAGTAGATCATCGCAGGTACTATCTCACTCATTCTCGTTGGTACGCAGCAGACGGGTCGCATCTATGGAACCGTCCGCCTTCAAGCGGCAGACGTCGATGCGGCAGACGTCGTAACGACTGCCCTCGGGCCTTATCCCTTGTCCAGGCAAATCGCCGTCCGTACCTCCATTGTTCACGAGATCGTCGCGTTGCTGTCCACCATTGATGTAGTCGCGCGAGATCGTCACCACCTCATCAGCAAGCGGGCCGCCGGCCCACTCAATATCAAGGCTCCGCTCCAGGCCCCGCGTCACGCGGACTTTGAACCGTACATCCGGGTAGCGGCCCTTCAATGTTGAGCGCAGCCGGCGTATGGCTTCATTGACGGAGATAACGGTCGGTTCCAGCGCGCCGCTCGGCCGCGCCGCCGCCTGGGCATGTCCGTCGTCTCCCCCGACGAAATCACCCTCTAAGAGCGCGCACGGCGCGACGTCGCCGGCCTTAAACGCCTGGCCTCGATCCACGACCGCCATCACGTCGTTTCCTCGCCACCAGCCACGCCTGGCCCATTCGATCGCAGTGTCTCACCCGTCTCGTCACCCGTTTCGACGGGTTGACGCGCCTCCTGCGTGGCTAGAGGCTGTCGCTGAGTCGCTCGCTGGCGTGCGTCACGTCGCCTGACCTCACGCACGGTCGTCTCACGATCCTGCGCCACACGCACGCGCTCGCGCGCATCCGCCCGCTGCTGCTGGATATCGCGCTCACGTTCACCGCCTGGGTTCTGGTCCATCGCCACACCGTCCTTCCTTCTACCCGTGATCATGGGTGGCGGCATGCCGCTCCAGCGCGGCCCTGGCCTCATCGAACGACACCCGCTCGGCGATCGTCGTGTCGTCGTCGAGGCGCTCAGCCGTCACCGTCGCGTCCCAGGCGGCGTCGGAACACCCCGCGTCCTTGTACTGCCCCACATATCCGTACGGCCGTGCGGCGCCCGCGAGGCGATACGTCCACACCGTGTCGCTCTTGCGCTCCCATTTACCTCTCATAATGCGGACCTCTCTGGTTGCACCGACAGCGTAGGCTCCAGGGTGTCGAGCGCATCGCCACGGCTGCCCGCTCGCGTTCGCTCATGGACACCCTCACGCCGCCGGCGTCCAGCGCGCGACCACTTCGTACAGACGCGCGAGATCAAACGGCTTGGGCAGGCGATCGTTGACCGGCATCAGGGGCCCCGTCGCCTGTAGGCGGTCCTGCGCGGACATGACGATAATCGGGATGTCTGCCGTCATGGGATTGGCACGCAGGCGCTGGCTGACCTCTACGCCGTTCATCCCCGGCATGTTGATGTCGAGAAGGATGACATCGGGCTGTGTCTCATGCGCCACCCCCAATGACTCGGCGCCCACCGCGGCCAGCACCAGATAGCCCGCGTCTTCCAGCGCGTTCTCCAGAAAGTCGACGATGCTCGGGTCGTCGTCCACCACAAGCACCGTGCCTTTGTTGATCCCGTTATCCATCCTCTTGCCCCCCACCTGTGATCGTGAGCGGGCAACACCGCGCGCAGATTGGCGCTTGCGTCGATCCTAATCCATGACCCGTCGTGAACGACACGGTGCGACGCAGGAATAAGCCGCCCACCGCGATCTCCCCGCCGCACCGGCCGCAGGAGAGCCGTTCCAGCGCCTGGTAGGCCATCGTCGGCTGACCATCGGCGTCGCGCGCCGGTCCCACACGACTGCTTTTACTTTTATAGTGGGCGCCCCGCGCATGCGTGCCAGGGCCAAACGCCGTGGTCATGTCACCTCTAAACGCGGCCATACATGCCCTCTTGCACGCGCATAAGCGCGATTGCCTTGAGCGAGGGCGTCACATCCCACAACCCCGGCGCGTAGGCCACGTAGAAACGTAACCGTTCACCAACCTGGGCCACCGCCTGGGCGCGATAGATCGCACGCCGCACCTCGTTCTGCGCACCGGGCAGTGGCACGATTCGCTCCCCCCGCTGCGTCGTCAGCACACCCAGCGCGGGTGCCAGATGGGGCTGCAAGACAGCCTCGACACGCTCTCGCAGCACTGGCGAGAGGGCGAGCATGTCCCGTATCGACACGGCGTACGTCACACGGTCCATCGGCTCAGGCCCAACGAGAGCGGTACACGGGTCGTGCGCCAAGACGCCGTCGCCCCACAGGAGATAGCGGCTGTGTCGGGCAGACCCCGGCGCTCGACGAGCGGTAAGGAGGGCAAGTCCGTGAGGATAATTGCGTTACTCATTGTAGCGCCTCGTCAGCGTCGTCTGTCCTGGGCTTGCCGCGAAACTGCGTGTTAAAGCGCAGGGAGTCTAAATACTCGTCTAGCCATTCGACTGTCGTGACGCGCGTACTCATCGGCCCCTGAGTAATCGTCTTGAGGCGACCGGCGCGGGCGGCGGCATGCAGATTCGTCGTGCTCAGGTAGCCCGCTCGCTCGGCGGCTTGTTTGATCGTCAAGTATTCCTCAGCCACAAGCACCAAACCGTACATGCTACCCCATATCTCCCATTGCTAGTCTATCATATATGTGATAGACTTTAGAGGTAGGGGAAATGCTCTACATGAAACGGCCGGTGTGTCGCCCTGGAAAGTGGACACACCGGCCCAACTCCCGCGAAGGAGCCCGTTATGAGTATAGCACAGCACACCTGTAATAGATCGCCATTCCCCACCTCTTACAAGCCACGCGTAGCGCTTATGGGCAAGCGCGGATGGTACCGCGTGCAGTCCGGCACGAACCCCAGCGTCTACTACGAGACCTCGACCAACTCCTGCACCTGTCCAGCCCGCAAACCCTGCAAGCATCAGCGGTTCGTGCGGTCCCTGAACGTGGCCTTCTTCGTCAGAAAGGAGGCTACGGCCCCCAGTGCCAACCTCGACGCCGAGCTTGCCAAGGCCGAGCAGCTCCTGGCGAGCAAGCGCCGGGCGCTCGCGGACGCCCATCCCCAGGACGACAGCTACGCGACGCTGCTCCGGGCAGTGGACCAGGCCGAGCGCCAGGTCGCGGCCTTCAGCTACAGCGCCATGCGCGCGGCGTAGATGATGCGCGCCATACCGACCTCTCCCACCACGGCTCTGCATCATGTCGATGCGGGGCCGGATGCCACACGTCCCTCAGATCACCCCCAATACCAGCATGTCGGGGGTGGCCGCTTCCTCCCCTCCAACGAGGGCGCACACGTCGAGTGCGCACGGTGGAATGCCTGGGCGGATGAGGTCAACGCACGCGCGGCCACGGGCATCCAGGCATGACCACACGGACCAAAGGATGGGCGCGTGGGCCGCCACGGGCATCCAGGCGATGACGAGCACCCATGAGATCCATCTGAGCCGCCTGGGCAGCGGCGAGGGGAAACCGGTGGCCATCTTCCTGGCGTTCGACCCCGACATGATCGAGGAGTTGCGGCCCCTCACCGCCTCGTTCTTCCTCGACGTGTACCGCACCCTCGGGCAGACCGCGCGCATGTCGCCGGGCGGCGCGTTCGCGCGGGACGTGATGATCTACGGCGACGAGTGGGGCAACATCGGCTTCATCCCGCGCTTCATCGTGGCGCTCAACCTCCTGCGCAGCGCCGGCGTCTACGTCTTCCAGACCTTGACCCAGGCCGTCAAGACCTACGACGAGCAGAGCGTCGTCGCCATCAAGGCCGCCTGCGGCACGAAGATCGGGTTGAGCAACATGATCGACGACGACGCCACGTGGTTCAGCGAGAGCGTGCTGGGCCAGGCCACCGAGGTGGCGCAGAGCAGCACCGTCCCGCGCGGCCGCTTCCACGTCACCACCGACCGCGGCGACGTGAGCCAGAGCGAGACCAAGCGGGCGCTGCTGACGCCCGACGAGGTGATGAACATGCGGGAGGACGAGTTGCTGGTGAAGATGCCGCGGTGCCCGGCCGCGCGTCTGACCCAGTGCCGCTATTACAGCGATCCCGAAGTCAGGGACCGCGCGCCGGCGCGGGGCGAGAACTGGATTGGATACCCCCGCTGGGCCTGGAGTGTGCGGACGACACCGCTAGAGCCGCCCGCGTTCGACGACGCGCTCATTGGTCCTGGTGGTGCGCTCGACCTGTGCGTCGGGGACCGCGATGGTGGCCGTGGTCTGGCGGCTGTCGCACTGCATGCGCGAGGGCTCCTTCCACGCTCAGGTGGTGGGTGTGATGCTCCAGCATCGCCTGTTGCCCGCGTGGGCCGCCTCGGCGGGGCACGGGCGCGGGTCGCCGCGTGGACGATGCGCCGCACACCCTCCACCCAGATAACCCGCGATCGCGACCACGCGGTGAGCGCCGCGGACACCCACTCATCGCATAAAATCTTCGGCCTACCGTCCGGCATCGCATTTATTGTACTATAAGGTTGTTGTACGTGTCGGCGCCTCGCCCATCGCCCGCGCCCTCAGAGGGTAGGGCGGGGGGAGAGAGAAGGTAAGCGCGCCGGACCCTCGGCGCTAGACGCCACCCTGCTGTCGCGAGAAAGGCGGGTCCCTATGCAGTCCCAGACGTATCCCCAGACCATCCTGCTCGTGAGTGCGGACCATCCCCCTGCCGCCCCCCTACGGGCGGCGTTGACCACTTCCCCGGCGCTGCGCCTCGTCGGCGACGTGCGGCACGGGGTGGAGGCCGCGCGGGAAGCCGCGCGCCTCCGCCCCGCCGTGATCCTCCTCGCCGCCGACCTTCCCGACCGCCTGCTCCTACCTCTTGTGCGAGACTTGCGTGCAGCCAGCGCGGCGAGCGTGGTGGTCGTCGTCGGCGCACGGGCGGCGCTCGACGGCGCAACGCTCCGTGCACTGTTCGACCTGGACGTGCGCGGCTGCCTGGCCTGGGAGGACGCGCCCCCGGAGTCGCTGCCGCACTCCCTGGCGACCGTGCTCGTTGGCGGCGTGGTCGTCAGCCCCCGTCTGTTGCCCGCGCTGCTGGGCGCGCACGAGCGCCGGCGCGGCGGCCGTCTGGAGGGCTTGGCGCTCATGCCCCACGAGCGGGCGCGGGCGCGGGAACACCTAGCCGAGGGCACGCCGAGGGTGGCGCTGTGGGTCCACGATCCCGCGATCGCGGCCGGCGTGGCGTTCCACGCCGGGCAGGTGGGCCTGCCGCTGGTGCTGGTGGACACGGCCGGGGCGTTGCTCGACGCGGCCACGCACGGCGCCGTGCTCGTCGTCGATTGCGCCGCGGTCCCGGACGCGCTGGGGCGCTGCCTGGCGGTCGTCCCCCAGACCAGCCACCCCGTGCTGATTTGCCACCCCGACGAGGGCTTCGTCGACGACCTGCGCGCGGTGGCCGGTGGCGCGCTCCTGTGGCTCCCACCCGCATGGCTCGGCCTGCGCCTGCACGACCGGCTGCGGCTGCTTGCGGCTATACACGCCGACCGCGTGGCCGTGGGGGCGGGCGCCGCCCCGATCGAGCCCCTCACGGAGCGCGAACGGGAAGTGCTCGGCCGCGTCGCGGCGGGCGACACCATCCGCGAGATCGCCGTGCGGTTGGGGCTCGCGCCGAGCACAGTGAAGACGCACAAGGCCAACGCCATGCACAAGCTGGGCGCCGGCGCCTGCCCGGACGTCGGCCGGGAGGACGAGGGGACTAGTCCGGACTAGTCCAAAAGGACGAGGGGACTAGTCCTGGTGCGGGGGGGCGCGCCGCATGGTACGGGTCACGACCTCCTCCATGGGACCACGGAGACGAGAAAAACTAGTCCTGGTGGACGATAGCTTTCTCGTCCTGCTTTGTGTCATGATCTAAGCACGCCGGCCGCCGGCGACATGCGGCCATCGCGCGATGGCCGCGCGAACGGGACGACAAAGGGAAGGGGCGAGAGCAATGCGTGTGCGTGTGCGAGCGTATGGGGGCGTGCGACTACTAATCCTATGTGGGCTGATCGCGGAGCTGGTGCTCGCGCCGTTGGCGCAGGCGGCGCCGGCGACGGCTGCGGCGGCGCCGCGTGGTGCGACGCCCCCGATGCCCGTGGCCGCGGCCACGGGCATCGGGGGCGCGGCGGCCACGGGCATCGGGGGCGCGGCGGCCACGGGCATCGGGAGCACGACGGCCACGGGCATCGGGAGCACGACGGCCACGGGCATCGGGAGCACGACGGGTGTGACGGGCACGACGGGGCCGGGGCAGCCCTCCGCCCCTCTCCCGGTGCGGTTCGAGCCCAATCAGGGGCAAACCGACCCGCGGGTACTGTTCCTCGCCCATGGACACGGCTACACCCTGTTCCTGACGGCGCGCGCGGCGGTGCTCACGCTGGCACAGGAGCGACCGCTCACGGCCACGCCCGCGCTCACGGTCACGCCCGCGCTCACGGCCACGCCCGCGCTCACGGCCACGCCCGCGCTCACGGCCACGCCCGCGCTCACGAACACGTCCGCGCTCACGGCCGCCGTGGTGCAGCTGTGGTACCCCGGCGCGAACGCCTCCGTGCCGGTGGACGCGCAAGACCCGTTGCCTGGCGTCACCAACTATCTCCTGGGCAACGACCCGGCGGCCTGGCACACCGGCATCCCTGGCGACGGGCGCGTGACGTACCACGGCCTCTACCCCGGCATCGACCTGGTGTACGACGGTCGCGGCGGCCACCTGGAGACCAGCTACGTGGTCGCCCCCGGCGCCGACCCCGCCCTGATCACCCTGGCGATGAGCGGGACGCGTGGCCTGCGCCTGGACGCGGGGGGTGGCCTTACGCTCGCCACCGCGGCCGGCGATCTCCGCCAGAGCGCCCCCGTCGCCTATCAGGACGCGGGCGGCGCGCGCCGCTCCGTGCCGGTGCGGTACGGGCGCGACGGCGCGGGCCACGTCACCTTCACGCTGGGTCGCTACGATACCAGCCAGCCGCTGGTGATCGACCCGGTGCTCTCCTACAGCACCTACCTGGGCGGCACGGGCAGCGACAAGGGCACGGCCATCGCCGTGGACGCCACGGGGGCGGCCTACGTGACCGGTAACACGACCTCGCCCGACTTCCCGACGCGGCAGGCGCTGCAAAACGGCTACGGCGGGGGCTACAGCGGGGACGCTTTCGTCACCAAGCTCACGCCGCGCGGCAGCGCCCTGGTCTACTCCACCTATCTCGGCGGCAGCGGCGACGACACCGGGAGCGGCATCGCCGTGGACGGCAACGGGGACGCGCTGGTCGTCGGCACGACCCTCTCCACCAACTTCCCGACCAAGAACGCGCTGCAAAGCGGTAATGCGGGCGGCCACGACGCCTTCGTGGCCAAGCTCACCCCAAGCGGCAGCGCGCTGCTCTGGAGCACCTACCTGGGCGGCAACGGCGACGACTTTGGGAACGCAATCGCCCTGGATACGGGCGGCAACCCCGTGGTCGTGGGCACGACGGGCTCGAACACCTTCCCGACCAAGAACGCGCTGCAAGGCAGCCCCAAGAACGGGCGCGACGCCTTCGTCAGCAAGTTCGCGGCCGACGGGAGCGCGCTGCTCTGGAGCACCTATTATGGGGGCAGCGGCGACGATTACGGCAACGGAGTGGCGCTCGATCCGCAGGGAACCGTCTACCTGGCGGGGCAGACCGCCTCGGCGGACTTCCCGCTCAAGAACGCGGTGCAGGCCCGTCTCGGCGGCGGCTACAACGGCGACGCGTTCGTGGCCGCGCTCAGCGCCGACGGGAGCGCCCTCGTCTATAGTACGTACCTGGGCGGGAGCGCCAACGACACGGCCACGGCCATCGCGGCGGACGCCACGGGGGCGGCCTACGTGACCGGCGATACCACCTCGCCCGACTTCCCGACCACGCACGCGCTGCAAAGCGGCTACGGCGGGGGCTACAACGGGGACGCCTTCGTGAGCAAGGTGAGCCCCGGCGGGGGGAGCCTGGTCTGGAGCACCTACCTGGGCGGGAACGGCGACGACTACGGCAACGGCCTCGCGCTGGACAGCCAGGACAACGTCTACGTGACCGGGAACACGGGCTCGCCCAACTTCCCGCTGGCCAGCCCGGCGCAGTCGACCTATACGGGCAGTGGGCCGGGCTGCTACAGCACCCCGTGCGGCGACGCCTTCGTGAGCAAGCTCAGCGCCGACGGGGCGGCGCTGAATTACAGCACCTACCTGGGTGGGAGCAGCGCCACCGTGGGCCTGGGCATCGCGGTGGACATGACGGGGACGGCCTATGCGACGGGGTACACGTACGCGACCGACTTCCCGACCACGGCGGGGGCGGCGCAGGGGCTCTCCGGCGGGGGCAGCGGCCAGAGCGACGCCTTCGTGACCGCCTTCCTCGGGCTCGGCAGCGGCGACGTGCCCTGGCACCCGCACAGCGGCGGCCCCGGCGCGATCGGCGGGGGCGTGGACGTGCGCGTGGACCTGGCCGACGGGCACGTCGATGTGGGCCTGGCGGGGCTGTCCATCCCTGGTCGGGGGCCGGACCTCACGGTCAACCGCAGCTGGGACAGCGCGCTCGCGCAGGGGGGGACGAGCGGCCTCAGCTCCAGCCTGACGCCCACGATGGGCGGCGCGCTCCAGGGGACGGTGGTGTACACCGACGGCGTGGGGACGGTCTGGACGTTTCCGTACACGGGCAGCGCCACGGCGACGCCGCCCTATACCGCGTATCGCACGCCGGCGGGCCAGCCGTGGCAGTTGACCACGGCGGCGGCCAATAACGCGACCACGGGCTACACGCTGACCAACTTTCTAAGCGGCGAGGTCATGACCTTCGACGCGGGGGGACGCCTCACCTCCACCGCGGACGCCTACGGCAACGTCAACACGCTGGGCTATGCGTCGGGGATGGCGACCACCCCGAGCAGCGTGACGAATAGCGGGGGACGGAGCCTTGTCCTGTCCGCGGCGAACGGGCAGTTGACGGACGTGCAGAGCCCGGCGTGGGCGAGCAGCGGCGGGGCGCAGGGCCAGCACGTCGCCTACGGCTACAACGGCGCGGGGCAGCTCACGCGCACGACGCGGGGGGCCGGCTCGACCGACGCGGTGACGACGACGTTCGGGTATAGCGGGACGCTATTGACCGGCATCACGACGGCAGCCGGCCGCACCTGGAGCGTGGGCTACGACGGGGCCGGGCGCGTGAGCGGCATCACGAGCCCCGTGTCGGGGACGGCGGGGCAGCCCGGCTACACGCCGGCGTACACGACCGGGTACAGCTATAGCCCAGGGCGGACGGTGGTGGTCCAGGGGATGGGGACGAGCGGGGCGCTGACGACGACGTACACGCTCGACGGGCAGGGCCAACCGCTCACCGTGACCGACGGGCTCGGCCACAGCAGCGGTGCGAGCTACGACGTGGACCACGATGTCCTCACGAGCACCGACGCCAACGGCACCCAGACGACGAACGCCTACCAGTACGTCGGGCCGAACGGCTACAGCGGGGCGAGCGGTATCAGCGGGACGGTGGGGCAGGTCGTGGAGGAGGACCAACCGGCGATCCAGCCCTACGTGCCAGGCAACGGGCTCACGGTGACGCCCACGATCACGCACACGTATGACCCGACCACGCACGACCTCATCGCGACGAAGCTGCCCGAGGGGGGGCTCACGACGTACACGTACGACGGGCATCATAGCGTTGTGGGAACGGCGGAACAGACCACCTGCGCCGGCTGCGCGACGACGTGGCAGGGCACGATCGACAGCTACGACGCCTACGGTGAGCGCACCAGCACGACGGACGGGCGCGGGGTGAGCGTGACCAACGGCGCCGTCGCGCCCAACGGCCAGGCCAGCGCGTATACCAGCCACATGGGCTACGACGCACAGGGCGACCTGACCAGCGCGAGCACGCCGCCGATTACCACAACACTCAATGGCGTGACCACAACGGCGAGCGCGGTCACCACGAGCGACACGTATGACGGCGACGGCAACCGGCAAACCATGGTTTCGGCCAACGGCAACACGACGACGTACGGCTACGACCACCTGGGCCGTCAGACCACGACGACGTTGCCACTGATCACGCTCTATAACAACACAAGTGTGCAGCCGGTGCAGACGACCGGTTACGACGCGGACGGCAACGTCGTGCGCACGACCACTGGCAACGGGGACACGACGACGAGCAGCTATGACCCGTTGGGTCGGTTGGTGGCGCAGACCAACCCGGTCAGCGGCACGACGGTGACGACCTATACGGCGAGCGAACTGACGGCGACGCAGGACCCGCAGGGCCATGTCACCGCCTACGGCTATGACGCGGCGGGGCGGCCGATCCAGACAACGAACCCGGCGACGGGGACAGAGCAGACGGCATACGACGCGGCGGGCAACACGGTGGCCATGACCACGACCGACCGCACTAACGGGGCCGTCGTCGCGCTACAGACGATGGGCTACGACGCGCTCGACCGGGTAATTACCAGCACGGTGGTGACCAATACGGCCAACGTGGCGGGCTCGGCGCTCACGACGCTGACGGCCTACGACCAGGACGGCAACGTGGCGCAGACGCAGCAGCCCAACCGTGACGTGGTCTACAACCTCTACGACGCGGCCGACCGGCTCACCAACGTGGAGATCGACCCCGGCCCGACGCCGCTGACTAAGGCGCAGGCGACGACGCACCCCAGCTACAAGGCATACAGCTACGACGCGGCGGGCAACCAGGTCCAGTACACGGACGCGGACAATCGCACGACCACGACCCAATATGACGGGGCCAGCCGCGCCGTGCAGAGCGTGGCGGTGAGCGTCCCACCAGCGGGCACGACCACCATCACCACGACGCTGGGCTACGACCCCAACGGGAACGTGGTCAATCAGATCAGGCAGACAACCGACACCGCGACGCCGGGGCCGGCGCAGACGCACACCGTCACCGCCGCCTACAACGCGGCTGACTGGGAAACGAGCACGAGCGACGATGGGTACACCACCACCTACGGCTACGATGCGGCCGGCCAGCAGCGCACCGAAACGATCGTGGACGGCAGCACGCCGGTGACCATGCAGCTTGATCCTGAGGGGCGCGTCACGTCGATCGGCGAGGGCTACGGGGGGGCGGGACCGTACACCACCCACTACGCCTACAACGCCGACGACCAGCCGACCAGCATCACGCTGCCCAACGGCGTGGTGGAGGCGGCGGGCTACGACGCCAACAGCGCGCTGACGAGCCTCGTGGCGACGGGGCCGAACATGGGCACGATCACGAACACCCTGAGCACGCCCTACGGCTACGGGTACAACGCGGCGGGCTGGACCACAAGCACGACGACGATCTCGGGGACGGACACGATCGCGCACGACGGGGCAGGGCGACTCACCGACGAGACCGGGCCACAGGTGGAGAACCCAAGCCATGCCTACCACTGGAGCTACGACGGCAACGGCAATCTCAAGACGCAGACCACCGACCTGGGCACGACGGAGACCTACGACTATAGCGCGACGCAGCCCAACACGGTCATACACAGCACCGCGCCGGGCTACCTCAACCCCGACACCTACTACAGCTACGACGGCAACGGGGACACCACGGCGATCACCTCGCCTATCAGCGGGTCATTGACCGCTCCGGGCGCGATCAACACGCACCTCGGGTACGACGCCCAGCAGCGGGTGACGCGGGTGGCGCACCAGGACAACAAGCCGTTCGTGGCGACGGTTGCCTACAACGCGGACGGGGACCGCGCGCGCTACACGGTCGTGACGAGCGGGACGACGACGATGGACGAGCAGTTCCAATACCGGGACGGGCAGATTGCGCGGGTAAGCGCGGTGACCGCGACGGTGAACGCCACCGGGACGGTGACGAGCCAGGGGACGCCGTACACGGACAGCTTCGTCTACGGGCCGAGCGGCGAGCCGCTGGAGTTCCTGCGGCAGCAGAACGGGCAGACCAGCCGCTACTGGTATGTGCTCGACGGACAGGGCAACGTGGTCGCGGTGACCGACGCCACCGGGAAGGTGGTGGATCGGTACAACTACGACAGCTGGGGCGAACTGATCGGCAAGGACTACCAGACGGTGCCGCAGCAGTTGCGCTACGCGGGCTACTGGTACGACTCTGAGGTGCAATGGTACTGGTTGAGCGTGCGCTACTACGACCCCGAGGAGATGCGCTTCCTGCAGCCCGACCCCTCCGATCAGGACGGCGTGCATACCTACGCCTACGTCGGCGACGATCCGGTGGATGCTACTGACCCAAGTGGGCTCTGCACCATCACGCTGCACTTCCAGCGGGCTTTTGATATCCCGGCCACTAACCAACCTTTCCCAATCGGATACCATACGGTCATAACCCTCAACGATAATAGAGACCGCAATCTCTACTGGCTGTTTGAGGGGACGAAGCATGCGGGGCATATCTTAGGCGGGGCCAGCGGGAAATCGGAGTCACCCTACCCGCAAATCATCGCGCGTTCGCCGGGTGGTGGCTTCAAGGACACCCGTCCGTTCTTGCAACCTTCGCTAACCGTCGTTCACGACAACCTGAACTGCTACTGCTACCTCTCCAGGTTCGTCGCCAATGAGAAGGCGATCGATCGCCTCAACCTGCCATACGAGCAGCCGTTGCCAACTAAAGCTGGCAATCCCCTCTTCCCGATCAATAGCGACGCCTACGCGTACACTGTTCTGACGCACCACACGGGGATACATCTGCCGAATCGCTTGTGGGGCAATCCCGATGGGTCGGTCAGTGAGCGGCCCGGACCGCCGCAACTCCTGTATGCAGGTCTTGGTGATGTCGTCCTTGTCTGGCCTTATCCGTTCGATATACCGGGCTGGGGGCGCGACCTGCTCGACCCACGCTGGCAGGCCCCTGGCGGACTCGGTTGAGCAGCAGTAGCCGTAGCCCCGTCGATGTGGGGCAGCTATAGACGTTCAGATAAAGAATGAGAGTTTCTGGGCGTTTTCGCCGCTCAACCGATTGATCGACTCTCTCAAACATTATCTGACGAGCTATATATGGGGCAGTTATCCATGGAAAGCCGAGGAGGCCACACCTCCTCGGCTTTCCACTCGCACCAGCTGGGTCGACGCACAGGAAGGTGTAAGCATGGATAGACACGACAGGCGACGCTGGCTCGCAGGGTTCATGGTCATCTGCGCACTCGTTATCCTGGCCGCTGGCTCGTTCCTGGTCGGTGATCTATGGATTGGACGGCAAACCGACCCCTATATTGCCCAGCAAGCGCAGTACGATGCGGCGAGTTATGGGACGTTGTTGTTTTGGCCAGTGGCCGTTATCCTGGCCTGCCTCTGCGGGAGCGTCGCGCTCGCCGTGGCGCAGGCTCGCAAGAGAGTTATCCTGGCGCTTGATGGCATTGGTCTCGTGCTCGTCGTCGCCCCGTATGCCCTCACGGCGAACAGCGGGGTTTTCTGGCTTGCCCCGTTGCAGGGGTGGCAGGCAGGGACGCTCATTGCCATATTGCTGGCTGTCAACGTGTGTGCCGTTACGGGGGCGTGGCGGTACGTCGTGCGTCGCGGGACATAATGGGAAGCTTGTGATCGTCATCGCGTCTGTACAGGCTACCATGGACGTGTACAACGCCGTCGACTAGCATAGAGCGCCAGACGTGGGTGTAAGATTCCACGCGACATGCGCCGATGCAAGACCTGTGCAGGGCGCTATTCCACAGCAACTGCGCTACGCGGGCTACTGGTACGACTCTGAGGTGCAGTGGTACTGGTTGAGCGTGCGCTACTACGACCCCGAGGAGATGCGCTTCCTGCAGCCCGACCCTTCGGACGAGGACGGCGTGCATACCTATGCCTACGTCGGCGACGATCCGGTGGATGCAAGCGACCCTTCGGGCTTGTGCTTAATCTTGCTCCATTCCGAGACAGTACAGTTCTCTGGAATTACTCCTAAGGCTGGATATCACACGTACATAACGACGACGGAAAATACCACACGCGTCTGGGGACGGCTTGCTAAGTTACCGGAGTCGCGGTTGAGTGGTCCAGATGGTGCGAGACACAGGACCTACGTATTCGAAGGGAAGAATCAGGGTAGCTACATCGGGGCTACCTTGGCTACGCGTCCAGAGAATGGCGGGGCTAATAGCGACGCGTTTACAGACAGCAATGTTCCTAGGAAGGGACAGGATATTGCTGATAGAAAGCGGGAGCAGACCATCATAGACAATGCGAAGTCATGCGCATGCTACAACAGCAAGTTTAGGAGCATTGCTAATGAGATCAACCAGATCAAATTCCCTTACAACTTCCTGGGTACAAATAGCAATGCGGTAACCTACACGTTATTGTATCAGTCTGGACTCCCAGCTCCGAATTCGCCCTATGCGTTGAAAAGTGGGCGCTACGCTCCTGGCCTGGGGATCGACTTGATAGATATATACAACCAGTACTATAATCCGTTCCAAACAGCCTAACTCATATTGCAGTCCAGCGAGGTAGTATTGGGACGCGCTATACGGATGGTACCATGATGACTATTAGCATGTCGTGCCACGAGGATTGGTACATGATTGACTATCATACGGTTAGGCCTGGTTATCCTTTCAACCCATAGCTATTGAGGAATTGGGGTCATATCGTACAAATTGGGGTCATATCGTACAAACGGCATGGCCCCAGGTTGTAATGGTAGCAGGGCTGATTCGGACTAATGGAGCCTCTCCTAAATAAGGTGTCCATTCATTGGGGGTGGAGAGCATAGTTCCATTCGCCATGGAATGTCTCGCGCACGAGATGTAGAGCCTGGAGTTCTGCGTCGGAGACCGTTGTCTTTGTCGGATACACGTTGGTATCGACCACTGCGGCAACCCTCAACCCTCCCGTCGTCGTCGTCCCCGAGATGAGTTCGATCACGGTCTCCATGCTTGTGAGTGGTCGGGCGCGCCAGTTAATGGAGATGTACGAGAAGAGCCGGTGTTCGATCTTGTTCCACTTGCTCGTGCCCGGCGGGAGGTGGCAGACCCGCAGGGTGAGCCCCGTCTGGGTGGCCAACTTCTGCAATTCCTTCTTCCAGAGTTTGCTGCGCGCGCTGTTTGACCCTCCACCATCGGCCACAATGAGGAGTTCCTGCGCTGCAGGATAGATACCCTCTCCATGGTGTTGCCACCAGCGACGGATACTCTCCACCGCGAAGGCCGCCGTGTCGTGATCCTGCCCCACGTTGACGAAGCCCGTGTTCTGCAGGACATCGTAGACCCCGTAGGGGATCGCTTTCCCATCCGCCAGACTCAGAAAGTCGTAGACGTTGACCGTAGCCGGCTGCCCCGTGGGCTGCCACTCCCGCCCGTTGTTCTTGAAGTTCCCGAGTAACTCCTTCTTCTTGCAGTCGACCGAAATGATCGGCTGCCCCTGCTGCTCGAACTGCGCGCAGTGCTCCTTAATGTGGGTGAATTGGGCATCGCGATCGGGGGCACCCGCTCCTTCGTGCTCTTTCCGCGTCGCTTGGAGCGTATAGTGCTGCGCCTTGAGCAGGCGGCGCACCGTCGTCTGGGCGACCGTATGCCCCTGCTCGTGGAGCGCCTCGTGGAGATGACTGATGCTCTTGGTGGTCCACTTGAGCAGGCTCAGGGGGTCACCCTTAGGGTCCACGAGCGCGTCGAGATCCGTGACCAGCGTCGGATCCTGCGCGCTCCGC
>JAABVA010002946.1_pt1 | contig 16573 bp, 13 predicted proteins | sample 5560331 | NCBI WGS metagenome assembly JAABVA01 (sample SAMN12812661, study PRJNA571458) | rock metagenome | isolation source: Antarctica rocks | place: Antarctica: Victoria Land, Mt New Zealand sud | collected 2016-01-07 | reverse complement strand
ACTGACCGTGCTGGACCTCGCCAACGCCCTGCCCGACGCGTGCCCGATCGGAGAGGTCAGCGCGGCCGCGGGGCGAGCCGCGGTGGAGTACGTCATCCGGGCGTGCGACCTGGCGCTGTCGGGGGACGTGGACGCCGTGGTGACGGCACCGCTGAACAAAGAAGCGATGAACCGGGCTGGCTTTGCCTATGCCGGGCACACCGAATTGCTGGCGGAGCGGACCGGCGCGACGCAGGTCAGTATGTTGCTGACGAGTCCACAGCTACGGATCGTGCATGTAAGCACGCACGTCGCCTTGAGCGAGGCCATCAGGCGTGTCACCGCTGCCCGCGTCGAGACAACGATCACGCTGGCGTATGAGGCCTGTCGCGCCCTGGGTATCGACGAACCCCGTATTGCCGTGGCGGGCCTGAATCCGCACGCGAGCGAAGGAGGGCTCTTCGGCGATGAGGAGGAACACGCGATCCGCCCCGCGGTGCGAGCAGCCCGTGCGCGGGGCTTCACCGTGTCCGACCCGCAACCCCCTGATACCGTCTTCGCTCGCGCCGTGCAGGGCGAGTTCGATATCGTCGTGGCGATGTACCATGATCAGGGCCACATCCCGATGAAGCTGTTGTCCTTCGACAGCGGCGTGAACGTCAGCGTGGGCTTGCCCATCATCCGCACCTCGGTGGACCACGGGACCGCGTTCGACATCGCCGGCACCGGGACGGCGCGCGACGACAGCATGCGCGCGGCAATCGACGTCGCCGTACAGATGGTTCACGCACGCGCGGAGAGCCGCTAAACGCTGGCGTGGGATCCGAGGCACGCCCGTGGGGCGCCATGTGACCGACGTCTGTTGTCCGTTCCACGCCACGCCCTGGCCTCCAGACGCGCCCGTAGCGCCCTGCCGCCGTGTCCAGCTCAGTCGCCGCTTATGCCGCATGGTCGATGCGCGACCGGAGGGCGGCGCGAGACGGAGGGCGGTGGCGCTCAGGCTAGTCGAAGAAGGAGCGATCCTCGTCCCTCAAATAGGCCCGCGCCGCGCGGACATTGAACTCCACGCCGAGGCCGGGGCGGTCCCACACGTCGATGAACCCATCCGTGACGATGGGGTCCGGCAGCCCGTCGAGGATATCGTACCACCAGGCGGGCTCGCCGACCGGGTACTCGAAGGCGATGTAGTTGCGCGGCAAGGTGGCGCAGACCTGGACGAGGGCGGCGAGGCCGAGGAGTCCGTCGGCGGTCCCGTGCGGCGCCACCAGGAGGCCGTGCAGGTCCGCGTATTCGGCCACCCATTTCAACTCGGCCAAGCCGCCGACATCGCACGGGTCGGGGCCGATGATATTGACGGCATGGCGCTCGATCAACGCCTTGAAGTTCTGGCGCAAATACACCTGCTCGCCCGTATGGATCGGCGTCGCCGTGCGGCGGGTCACCTCACGGTACACGTCCGCGTTCACATAGGGCGTGTAGTCCCCGGTGATCAGGTCTTCGAGCCAGAGCACATGCAGCGGTTCCAGCGCTCGCGCCAGGCGGATGGCGTCGGGCACCGTCCACCCCGGTCCACAGTCCAGCGCGAGACCGACGGCGTCACCGAGCACGGTCTTCATCGCCTCGACGCACGCGATGACGTGCTGGAGGCCGCGCTCGGTTACCAGGCCACGGTCGTAGGTCCCGTGGCCGCCGGCGCCCAGGTCCCCATACGAGAACGCGGGGACCTCGCGCGCCATCGCGCCATGGAAGCCGATGCCCTGCTTGATAATGGTGAACCCTTCCCTGGACTCCTTCATCCGCGCCATGTTCTCCGCATACGCGGCCGGGGAGTGGTCGGCCAAAGGAAACCGCACCGCCCCGTTGTAGACGCGTACCCGGTCGCGGACTTTGCCCCCCAGCAACTTGTACACGGGCAGGCCCGCGGCCTTGCCGGCAATGTCCCACAGCGCCATCTCGATCGCGCTCACGGCGCTGCCCCAGGGCTTGAACGCCCCGCGGTGGCGAATCTTGAGCAGCACGCGCTCGACGTCGGTGGGGTCCTCGCCACGGATGTAGGGCGTGTAGTGGAGCACCTGCGGCTTGAGATAGGCCTTGTACGCCTCGATCTCGCCGTAGCCGCTGATACCTTCATCCGTCGCGACGCGCACGATCAGGTTGTGGCCCAGGGTGGCACATGTGAGGTCCGTGATTTTCATCCAGTCTCTCTTTAATGAACGACGGATAGGCGTTACAAACGGCGAATGGACGTTACAAACGACGGATAGGCGGGACGACCGACGGATGGCCGTGGCCGCGAGGGACGCTGGTGAGACGAGGGTTGGGTTCTACGGGTGCGGGAGCGCGGCCCGTCAACCGTCCGCTGCCGTGTCGGACCACCACCCCGCCGGAGCGACGTCACGCACGAAGGTCACGCACGAGGGCACATCGCTCTCCTCCAGGCCGTGCAGGACGACCGCTCCCGTGAAGCCGCTACGCTGTAGCAGCGCCAGGTACCGCGGGTAGTCCAGCACGCCGCGACCCGCCGGGCGATGCCCCGCGTCGCCGTCGTGGTCGAGATCCTTGGCATGCGCCAGCGCGATATCACGACCGAGCAGGTCGAAGGCGTCCTCCAGCATCCGGTCCATCTGGGGCAACTCGCCGCGATGGAAGATGTTGGCGGGATCCATCACGACCTTCAGGCGCGGTGACGCGATCTCATCCAACAAACGGCGTGCTTTCCGCGCGGAATCGACCACATTGGCGACTTCCGGCTCAAACGCCAGCGTCACCCCGTGCTCCTCGGCGGCACGTACCGCGTCGCCCAAACAGGCGATGAGATCGGCCCAGGCCTCCGGTGTGTCGTTGTCGGGATGACGTCGCCACATGTGCGCGGCATCGCGCGTCCCCGTGCACAGGGTCACGACCGACACGCCGAGCTCGCCGCACGCCGCCAGGACCGTGCGCAAGCCCGCCAGGCCAGTGGCCCGCTGCCGCGGGTCCGGGTGGATCATGTTGAAGGTCCTCGAGAGCGCCGGCCATGGTCAGGTGGCGCGTCGCGAAGGCGTGGCGAATCCGGTCGCACAGAGCCGCGTTGATATGCGCGGGCAGGGTCGGTTCTCCCGCACAGGCAAGATCGAACTGCAGGTCATGCACGCCGGAGGAGACCGCCGCATCGAGGACGGCGTCAAGGGTCGGGCGGGCAAAGGTGGTCGCCATGATGCCGAGGGACGCCATCGCAACAATCCTCCTCATGAGTCAACCGCGCCGGTGCGACGCGGCATAAACATGATACACGTAACGCGCGAGGCGCGATGGAGCAGGGGGGTGCGGCGACCGGGGCGCACAGCCCTACGCTCCCCCCTAGCCGACGCGCGACGTATGATACTCGGCGTCGATACGCCGCATCTTCTCAACCTTGCGCGTGGAGGCGCCGCCCGCGAAGTCCGCGGCCAGGAACGCGTCGACCACGCTCTTGGCCAACTCGGGGCCGATGACGCGCGCGCCCAGCGCGAGCACCTGCGCGTCGTTACTCTTGCGTGCTCGCTCGGCCGAGTAGACGTCGTGGGCCTGGGCCGCGCGCACGCCCGGTATCTTGTTGGCCGTCATCGCCATCCCGATGCCGGTCCCGCAGACGAGGATGGCGCGCTCCTCCTGTCCGCTCGCCACGGCCTCGGCCACCGCACGGGCCACGTCGGGGTAATCGATGTCACTGGGGGCCGCCGAGGAGACGCCAAAGTCGCGCATCTCCACCCCACGGCCCTGCAAGTACGTACGGATAACCTCTTTGAGCGGGAAGCCAGCGTCGTCACTCCCAATTGCTACGCGCATTCGTGTGTCCTCCTTGGCGTGTCATTGGGCGAACCCGCCCGTTGTTATTCTGTTACCCTTGCTTATCGTTCGATCTCGGGCACGTCTGCCTGCGCGAGCGAGGGGAGTAGGTGCCCGAGCAGGGGCAGCGGGGGAACGTCCGCGTCCAACATACGGATGAGCCCCGCGAGCACTGGGACGCGAGCGAGTGAGAGGTGGCCCTGCTCCTCCAGGTTCCGCGCCAGCGTCCACGCGAGTCGCGCGGCGGCCGGCCCTTCAACGGTCTGGCCGCTTCCCTCCATCGCGGCGATCGCGTCCGTGCTCGGCTGGCCCCACCCGATACGCTCGCCCAGCGCTCTGTTGCGGCCTGACAGCCCCGTGACCTCCAGGTCGCCCACCCCTGGGAAACCGTAGACAGTATCGACACGGCCACCTACCGCCGCCGCGAGCACGCCCATCTCGGCCACCGCCTGACTGAAGAGCGCCGCCTTGAGGTTGTGCCAGGGTTGCCCACCCGCCGTGCCAAGACCATCGCAGATGCCCAGCACGATGGCGTAGGCGTTCTTCGTCGCGGCGGCTATCTCCACGCCAGCGATGTCCGCCAACACGATCACCGTGTACATGTCGGTCGCGAACATGTGCGCGCAGTGACGACCCAGTCGCACGTCCGGCGTCGCGAATACCGCCACCGAGGGACGCCCCTCCCCCACTTCGTTAGCCTTACACGGGCCCGCGATCGCCACGAACGGGTGGCGGCCGGGCGTCACGCGGTCGAGTAGATCGGGGATCAACAACACGCGACCGCCCGTATCGCGCCCGAAGCCCTTCGATGCGATCAGAACCGGAACGCCGGGCGCGCAGTGACGCACGGCGCGGGCGTAGATGTCCGCGACTCCCGTCGAGGTGATGGCCAGGACGACCAGGTCGGCCCCGTCCAGGGCGGCCGCGAGCCTCGCGCTCGGGAAGAGGTCGACGCGCGCGTCGACGACGACGCCGGTGCGGGGATGGGGACGGTGTGCCCTGATCTCAGCCAGGAGATCGTCGTCAAGCCAGGTGCCCCACAGGCGCACGCGATGCCCGTTCCGCGTCAGCGGGGTTGTGAAGGCGCTCCCCATCGCGCCGGCGCCCAGGACGACGACCGTTTTCTGCTGCCCGTTCATCTCCACGTCCACCACTCATATCCGCCGTCGACGCGCTTATCGCTCCCCGTCACGCGGCCGGTGTTCAGACCAGCCGGGCACGGACCCACGTCGGCGATCTCGTATGGCTGCCCCAACCGGGCCCAGGACGTGTGTCCCTGCGAGCGGGTCTGTGCTCCCCGTGCTCTACATTGTTGCATCTATTGCTGTCCTCCACACGATAAACGTCTACACTGCCATGATGCCCACTCGTTTGATACCGCACAGGCTTTCCGGCTTTACGCGTCGACCTCGCCGCTGTCGCTAGCGATCTCCTGGCGTCGACCGCTCCCTCTCGATCTCCCGTGTGCTGATCGTATGCATGATGTCCCGCAAGGCCCCGTAGAGCGGACGATACACGCCGGTGAATAGCGCGTCGTACAGGTCCCGGTGGGCGGGAATAGGGTGGATATCCTCACGGTCGCGCGACATGGCTTCCGCCGCCGCTGGCACATCGGCGAAGATGTGTGCGCCTGTGGCGGCGAGCATCCCCGCCCCCAGGCTAGTCAACTCGGCGCTGGCCACGCGGATGACGGTGCGCCCAGTCACATCGGCGACGATCCGCCGCCAAAGGGGACTGCGCGCACCGCCTCCCGTGACGACGAGGCGGTCGATTGGCTCAGCGGTCACACCCGCGATGCCGTCGAGGGACAAGCGCAGTTCCATGGTCAGGCCTTCCAGGACCGCGCGATAAAAGTGCGCTTTGCCATGAGCGTGCGTCCATCCGACGACCGCGCCACGCGCTAGTCCGTCCCAATGCGGCGTTCCGGCCGCGTTCCAGTGGGGCAGCAGGACGAGCCCTTCGGCGCCGGGCGGCACAGTGGTCGCCAGCCGCTCCAGTCGTTCCTCCGCGCTCGCTCCGGCCTCGCGCGCTCCCTCAGGCCCGAAGTGTTCGACGAACCAGGAGATGAGCGAGGTCCCTGTGCGCAGCAAGGCCTCGCAGACATAGGCGCCGGGGACGGCCGCGGTCAGCGTGCGAAAGGCCGGATCGACCTGGTAGCGGCGTGTCTGCACCCCAGCCACCACGGCCGTCCCCAGGTTGCAGTAGGCCCGGCCAGGAGCGAGGGCGCGGGCGCCGAGCCCGGCAGCTTGCCCATCGCCCGCGCCGGCCACGACGATCGTCCCGGCAGAGAGACCGCAGGCGGCGGCCGCCTCGGATGTGAGCGTCCCCACTGGGGTCCCCGGGGCAACCACCGGAGCGAACGTGGCGGGCGACAGGTCGAGGTGGTCCATGAGCGCGGTATGCCAGGCGAAACGACGCATGTCGAGGAGACCGAACGGGTCGGCGCTGGCCCAGCTTGTGACGAGTTCGCCGCTGAGCCGCCAGTTGAGATAGCCCTGCACGTCGACGAAGTGCGCCGCGCGGTCGAACGTGGCGCGCTCTTCGTCGCGCAGCCACAAGATGCGGTAGAGGGCCGGGCAGAGTTCCACGGGCTTACCGGTCGCGTCGTGCACGCGCTGACCGCCCAGGTCGGCGGCGACGCGGTCAACCTGGACGCGTCCACGCTCGTCGCACCACAACATGGCTGGCCGGAGTGGCCGCATGCGCCCGTCGAGCACGGCCACCGTTTCGCGCTGGTTGGCCACGGCAAGGGCGACGACCGCCCGTGGATCGAGGTCCGCGACGGCCGCTCGGGCCGCGCGACAGCAGGCCGACCACCAGTCCTCCGGCCGCTGCTCGTAGAGCCCACGACCGGGACGCGCGACGGGCATCTCGGCGCGTCCCTCGGCGACGGCGTGACCCTCGGTATCCCACACGATGGCCTTGGTGGCGGTCGTGCTGCTGTCGATCCCCATCACATACGTGGCTGTCGTTGTCATGCCGCTGTTCCTCGTCGATCTACACACGCCGCGCCAAATCTCCCGTGCCCCTGCGGTTGTCCCTCGCGCACCGCCCCCGAGCACCGGGATGGTCCCCTGAACGGGAGGCGCGATCGGGCGGGTCACACCGCTTTGCGAACGCCGCGCATGGAGCCACATGCGGTCCGCGTCTGACACAGCCCGACAGAGCGTGGCAGCGGTCACACCGCAAGGAACCCCCCATCGACCGGCAACATCGTGCCGGTTATCATGCCCGCTTTATCGCTGAGGAGATAGGCCACGGCGTGCGCCACGTCGATCGGCTGAGCGAAGTGGCCGAGGGGGATACGGGCCAACATCGGGCCTCCCTTCGCGGGGTCGCCCCAGACGCGCGCGCCCATCGGGGTGAGCACGATGGTCGGATTGATCGCGTTCACCCGGATTCCGTGCGGCCCCAACTCCAAAGCCATGACGCGTGTCAACTGGTCGAGGCCCCCTTTCGACGCACAATAGGAGGCGTGATGGGCTAGCCCTACCATCGACGCCTGCGAGGACACGTTGACAATGGCGCCGCCGCTACCACGCGCGATCATCCCCGTCGCGACGGCCTGCGACACAACGAGCGCGGCGCGGATATTAACCGCCATCGTCTCATCGAACGCCTCGGTTGTCGTGTCGAGGAACGGCTGGGTGATGGCGATCCCGGCGTTGTTGACCAGGAGATCGATGGCTCCCGCCTGCCCGGCCGCCGCCCGCGCCGCACGCGCGTCGGCCAGGTTGACGACGATCACCTCGGCGCCAATCTCCCGTTCCAGCGACGCGAGATCCTCCATCGATCAGCTCATGACGACGACCGTTGCCCCGTTGTGCGCCAGGAGGGCCGCGATCTCGCGCCCGATCCCTTTGCCCGCGCCGGTGACCAAGGCACGCTTCCCCTCGAAACCTATGTGCACAGTGTCCGTCCCTTCGTCGTCGCGGCCTCGTTACTGGGGCAACGTAATCTGCATCTTGACCGACTCGGGCCGCAGGCGTGTGGCCTCGTCGAACGCCTCGATGCTGCGCTCAAAGTCGTAGTGGTCGGTCAGCAGCGGCGTGACGTCGATCCGCCCGCTCCTCATGAGCTCGATTGCGCGCGGGTAGACGTGCGCATAGCGGAACACCGTCTCGATCCGCGCCTCCTTCGCCTGGGCGGCCACCACGTCGAACATGATCGGAGCTCCCGGCATGCCGATGTAGACGATGCGACCGCCCGGACATAAGGGCTCGATCGCTCCGGCGGCCGCCCTCTCATTCCCGCTGGCCTCGAACACGATGTCGGCCCCCCACCCGTCGGTCAACGCGTCGATGACGTCCAGGAGATTGTCGTTCGCAACGTTGACGGGCACGATGGGGCCAAGTGTCGCCGCCAGATCGAGCTTGGGCTGCTGCACGTCGGTTATGACGACGCGGCTGCATCCGCCAGCCAGCGCGGCCAGCGCCGTCACCATCCCGATCGGCCCCGCCCCGCTGACGACGGCGAGGTCGCCCGGCGTGATCCCCGCCTTATGCGCGGCGTGCAGTCCGACCGCTAACGGCTCGACCATGGCCCCCTCGGCAAAGCTCACGTTATCCGGGAGCTTGAAGGTGAACGCCGCCGGATGTACGACGTAAGGGGTGAGGCAGCCATGCACCGGGGGCGTGGCCCAGAAGCGCACAGCGGGATCGAGGTTGTACAGGCCCAGGCGTGTGGCTTTGCCGTCGGGGTCGGGGATGCCCGGCTCCATGCAGACACGGTCGCCCTCGCGCAACGTCGTCACGGCCGCCCCGACCTCGACGACCGTCCCGGACGCCTCGTGCCCAAGGACCATTGGCGCGCGCACCACGAACGGCCCGATGGCGCCATGTTGGTAGTAGTGCACGTCGCTGCCGCAGATGCCGACCGTGTGTATCTTGATGCGTACGTCGTGTGGGCCCACGGCATCGGGCAGGGCGATGGTGCGCAACGAGAGCTCATGCGCCTTCTCCAGAACGAGCGATGTCATCGTGTACGTTTCTCCTCTACAACGTTACCATCATCTATAACGTTACCATCATCTATAACGTTACCATCATCTTGTCACATCCTCATATGGGAGCGTGAGCGTCCTTGTGCAGCGCTACACGCTGACCGCAGTCATGATACGCAGCCATATGACCTGCTAGCGGAGCGCTCCCCTAGAGTCGCGCTCCTAAGAGCCCCAGCAACGGATCCGGGCCGACGCGCGACGATCATGTGCATGAAACACACCTCCCTCGTGTCGTCTGACAGTGGTCTGTTTGCAGCGAGCAAAGCCTGTGACCGCGGTCGCATAGTACACCACGGGCTGACTGCGGCCGGTTCAGTTGTTCATGGCACTGCCAAGTAAGCTCCTTAATCCTGCACTAGTCCCCCATGGCCCCTGGCGGGGCCACCCCTGCGGGTGAAATGGGGCGTATTTCATCTCAGGGCAACAGGATGACCTTGAGTGAGTTCTCGCCGCGCTCCATGACGCCGAGCGCCTCGGCAAATTGGCTGAGCGGGAACCGGTGCGTCACAATCCCCCGTACGTCGATCTTACGGCGCGCGATGTAATCGATCGCGCGCGGGTAGGTGTACGGGCCGAGATGTGAGCCATGGATGGTAAGCTCTTTGCGGTCGCCGATGATCGACCAGTCGACCTGTGCCTCGTCGGTGAACACACTGAATTCGACGAAGGTGCCCAGCTTGCGAATCATCGCCAATCCCTGATTGACGGCTGGCGGATAACCCGTCGCCTCGATGTAGACGTCACAGCCGTAGCCATCGGTGAGCGCTTTGACCGCTGCGATCACGTCGCTCTCCGTCGGGTTCATGACGAGGTCGGCGCCCAGACGCGTGGCCAGAGCGAGGCGCTGCGGGCGCGTATCGAGCACGATGAGGCGCTTGGGGTTGAGCAGCCGCGCCGCGCCGATCATCCCCAGCCCCAATGTTCCGGCGCCGGCGATGACGACCGTGTCATCGGGGTGGATCTCCGCGCGCTCGACCGCATGGAGGGAGCAGGCTAACGGCTCGACGACGATGGCCTCGTCGAGCGGCACGCTGTCCGGGACCTTGTGCACGATCGCCTCTTTCGGATAGATCATGTAGGCGGCCATGGCGCCGTTGACATTGTGCTGGAAGCCGTAGAGATCGTGCTTCTCGCACATCCAATACTGACCATGCGTGCAGAACCGGCAGGCCCAACAGGGGACGATTTGCTCGGAAATCACGCGGTCGCCGACGCGTACCTTATGGTGCTCTTCCCCTCCAGGGCCGGCCGCGACGACGCGCCCGATGAACTCGTGGCCGGGGATCATAGGCGGCTTGACGTAGCGGGGCTGCGCGGCGTCCCCCCAGAACGAGGGGGCTCCGCGGAACGTCTTGACGTCGCCCATACAGATGCCGCACGCCTCCACCTTCGTCAGTACCTCATCAGGGCCGGGCACAGGGACGGGCACCTCTTCGAGCCGATAGTCACCGGGGTTGTAGCAGACGACCGCCTGCATCGTGGCAGGCAACGCATCCGACGGTACCACGCGAGCCGATTCCATGATCGAGGTCATCAATCCACCTCCACACTACTAGTCAACGGGGTAGCAAGGGAGAAGCGTCGCCCGCTACCCGTACAACAGCGACCCGTGTCGTGACTGGCCGCCGCATCCGTTGGCGGATGCGGCGGCCAGTCACGACAGGTCTTCCGCAAAAGTACTGCACACTACAACCACCACTCCTATCACACATGGCCTGCGAGTGCACGCTTGCATCGCATGACGGCACAAAGCGTCACCCGGTTGGCTGGACCACTGTGACTCACGACCCTATCCATAGCATGTCCACGTTGACGTTTTCCTTTATCACGCCCTGCGTCCCTATGTCTCGTTCCATTGTATACGTACCGTGATAGCTACGTGCCGTTTATGGAATCCTCCGTAGTCCAGGGATGTGCCCGGAGGACCATGATGGCCGCAGCGTGCGGCGCTCTGACCCCGAATCACCGCTGTGCTAGCGGGCGAGCCACCCCCCGTCTACAACGATCGTGTGGCCGTGCAGATAATCCGAGGCCGGTGACGCCAAAAAGACCGCTGCGCCCGCCAGGTCCGCCGGCGTGCCCCAGCGTCCTGCGGGGATCCGCGTGCCGATGGCGCGACTGCGTTCAGGGTCCGCACGCAGGGCCGCGTTCATGTCGGTATCCATGTAGCCGGGGGCAATGGCGTTCACGTTGACACCTTGATGTGCCCACTCATTGCATAACGCCTGGGTCAGGCCCGCCACGGCGTGCTTGCTCGCGGCGTAGGCAGGGATCGTGATACCCCTTTGGAACGCCTGCAGGGAGGTGATGTTAATGATTTTGCCGTAACTATGACGCAGCATCTCCCGCCCAAAGGCCTGACAGAACGTGAAAACGGCGCGCAGATCCACTGCGTGGTCGAGGATCACAGCGATCTCCTGTCATTGGTTTGGCGCGTCCGTGGATATAACCTTGCAGCCTATCCGAAAAGTGATCGTGATGGTCAAGGTAGAGATGACATGTGGGAAAAGTCGGTGTCGCGATGACCACATCCATGCCATCGCGCGCCAGACGCGCCGCGCTGGCCCGGCCGATACCCTGCGCCGCACCGGTCACGATGGCCGTCTGCCTGTCCCCCGTCGATTCCATCATCATAGCTCCTTATGTTCTGATGATACGGCGCTTTGGTAACGATTCGTCTGTGGCGCGCCGCCCGCATGTCCGGGTCGCGGTCAACCCCGACCACGTCGACGCCGCCGTGCGCCAACGGGCGCGATGCGGCCGGTCCCGCAGCCCGCGTCTCGCCCCTCGTACTCATCGCCGGCCGCTACTGGCTCTGTTCAGCCACATCGCGCAGCCGCTCTCCTTGTCGCTCCCGCTGACTGTCACTCCGCCATCGTTTGCAGATTTGTCAGCGAGCGGCGCGCGCTTTCCAGGGATGGGATGGTGGGCGCGTCGTTCTCGACGATGTACCAGCGCGCGCCAGCCACGCGCGCAGCGGCGATGAGGGCGCCTATGTCGAGCGTGCCGTCGCCCACTTCCGCGAAGGTCTGTTCGGGTGTCATGTCTTTGAGGTGGATCAGCGGGACGCGTCCGGTCCGGCGCTGTAGGTAGGCCACAGGGTCGGCGTCGGCGTAGGCCGCCCAGTAGGCGTCAAGCTCCAGCGTGACCAGCGCGGGGTCCGTGGCGTCCAGCAGCAGGTCAAGCAGCGCCGTGCCGTTGGCGTGTCCCGCGAACTCCCAGTCATGGTTGTGGTAGCCAAAGGTAATGCCTTGTTCCTGGCAACGCCGACCCAGGTCGTCCAGGCGCGGCGCGAGGGCGCGCAGGGCGTCGGGGTTACGGTGGTCGTTGGGCAGGCCGGGCAACACCAGGTAGCGGCAGTCGATCGCCGTGCAGTAGGCGATGGCGTCGTCGGGCGCATGCGCCAGGATGTCGAGGCCTACATGGGTAGACGCTGCGGTCAAGCCCGTTTCCACGAGCAGCTCGTGCTGCTGCTCGGCGGAGAGGCCGCCATAGCCGGCGAATTCCACGGCTTTGTAGCCCATGTCGGCAACGCGGCGCAGCGTGCCCGCGAAGTCGCGCGCAGTCTCATCGCGCACGGTGTAGAGTTCCAATGCGATTGAATCGGTGTTCATGGTTCTTCCTTCCTCTAAAGGCCCTACGACCGCAGCCGCAGGGCAAATGACGGACACTTTGGTACCAAGAATAACCGGACGCGGTCGGCGTTACCGCGCTATCGTGATCTCCACCGCAGTGGGGAGACAGTCCCAGGGTCTATCTGCCCAGCGTCCCCTCGGCAGGCCCACCGACAGCGGCGTCGGACGCGGGCTGGTACGGCCATCGTGTGTCGCCTAGAGCGGCCACGTCTTGCCCTCATGAACAACTTCCCCGCGTCCTCCGAGCACTGCATGCCGCTCGCCCCCCGCACGCGCATCCGGCCCCAGCACATCCTGCAGACGATACTGATATTGCTGTCTGTCTATCCACCATCACTCATCACTACCCCTTGCTGCTATCCTCCAATGACGACACGCCTTACACCGATTATCAAGGGATTACGCACGATCAACCCACATCTCATTTCATTGCCAAGGCGTTGGACGGTGAGGCGACACCACCCAGCTTGTTGAGCGGGGCGGCCGTGAAGAAGAACTCGTACACACCGTCGGCCGCGCAGTCGTCGGCAAGCGACTCCAGGTAGAACATTTCGCCGATAGGCATACCCCAGAGGGCGAGCAAGGTTTCGTGCATAAATCCGTACTCGGGATGAGCGGGGAGCGCCTCGAAGGCAATGGCGTCACCGACGACGGCGGCAACGTGGCTGTCCCAGAGAAAGCGCAGCATACTCTCGCCCTGCGCCACGCCCACCGCGTCATGCGGCGGGTTGGCAACGGCCGTGCGCTCGTCTCGGTTCAACCCGAGATACCATGCGATCCAACCGGAGCGGATGATCAGAATATCGCCCGTACGCACCTCGACGCCCTGGACCCGCGCCGTTTCCCGCAGTGCATCGACGGTGATCTCGTGGCGCTCACCGGGCGAGTAAGTGAGCCCCTGGGCCAGCGCCCAGCGGCGATAATCGAGCAGGACACCACGTCCGGCAATGCCGCGCCGCGCCCATACCTGGATGCCGTTGCGTGTGCCGAGATCACCTGTGACCTCGGCCTCGGTCACGCCATTGTAGAAGCCGTGATAGGTCATGTTGCCGTAGTGGGTCAACCCGTCCCATTGGCTTGACGACTGCGTGTTGAACGTATGGCAGACATCGTCATTGACGAAATGATGCGTCCGCTTAATGGTATGCTGCAGCGCCTCGCGCCCGAACAGCGGCGGGTCCGGCAGCTCCAGGTCCCAGTTAAGTGGGAATATCGCGCCCTTACGCACGAGCCGGCTGGCGCTGGTGACGCACTGAGGCGTCAACAGATTGAGTGTACCGATCTCATCGGCATCGCCCCATAACCCCCACGCGGAGTGCGGCGGGGCGTCGGGTCGAACCGGAAGCGCGTCGAAACGTGGCAAAGGAGTCGCGTCATCGTCACTCATTGGATTCCTCTCGCGCTTCATGATAATGCTTAGCGCCACGCAACGGTGATGTCCTCAGGGCGTAGGACTGTCTGGCTCGTGCTGGCGTGCACGACAACACGCTCCCCAGGCGGCAGATCGAGGTAGTTGTCCGAGAAGCGTGTCGACGGATCTGGTGCTAGGAGATGCACAAAATAGGCATAGGCGGGCGTGAAAAGCTCGACGCGCACGACGTGCGGATCGATGGCCTCGACGCGGATATCTATCGCAGGACGTGTGCGTCGTACATCTTTAATCGCAGCGAAAAGGTGGCGGTTGGCCTCGAAACGCCCGTTATCCGCTGTTACCCACAGGTAGCGATCGGGCGCGCCCTGCAAGTCTCCGCTCTCCCAGCGCTGGATCGAGCGGCTCGTGCGCGCGGCCACATCGACCGTGTAGCGCTCTTCGCGCACGATAGCCCCGTCGAATGCGCCCAACCGCACCGTGGCACTGTCTTCAACGCGCGTGTCCGTGTCATTGGTCAACCAGAGTTCCAGGCTTCCGTCGGGCAGCGCCTTGAATGAGGCTAATACAGACGCGTACGCGCGCTTCAGGTAATAGAAGCCTGCCTTGCCCACGCCGTAATAATCGACGACGCTCCAGGATAGCACCGGCCAACAATCGTTAAATTGCCATACTAACGTCCCTGAGCAATGCGGAGTGCGGCGACGAAAATGCTCCACACCGAACTTCAGCCCCTCGGCTTGGGCGATCATACTGTCGTCGATGTACGCGTCGAGTGTATCCGGCCGTCCGGTCACGGATAACATTAAGTTGTCGCCCTTGTCCTTGGGCGTGTCCTTGTTGTGATGGTCCATCGCGGCGGAGTGGTGGTAGAGTTGGTCTGGGGGGATCACGCGGCGCAGTGTCTCCAAGACCGGAGCGGCATGCATGCCAAACTCGCTGATAAAGCGGCCCGTGTTGTCGGCATACCGGGTGAATGACACAGCCTCGGGCGTATTTTCGCTCCGGGGCCGCTCGTTGAAGTGGCGCGGGAAGCTGCCGTGCCAGACATACCAGTCGTGCACATCACCGTCCTCCATGCTGTTGTCGTCATCGCCGCCAAACGGGCTGCCCGGCCAGTACGGTGTACGCCCGTCCTCACGCGCCACCGTCGCGGGTAGTGTTTCACTGTACAACCGCGTGCCGGGGACCGCATACTCCGGGCGATCCCAATAGCGCTGGTTGTGCAACCATTGATTTTCATTATTGCCGCACCACAACGCGAGAGAGGCATGGTTGCGCAATCGGCGCACTTGATAGCGCGCCTCAGCGGCTACCTCGGTTACAAACGACTCATCGTTGTCCGGGTACGGCGCGCAGGAGAACATGAAGTCTTGCCAGACCAGTAGACCCAAACGGTCGCACAAGTCGTAGAAGGCGTCGTGCTCATAGACGCCCCCTCCCCATACGCGTAGCATGTTCATGCGTCCCGCACGCGCTTGTTCCAGCAGCATCGCGTAACGATCGTCGGCCAAACTACCGATGAATGAATCGGCGGGGATCCAGTTCGCACCCTTGGCAAAGAGGGGTACGCCGTTCAAGACGAACCGAAAGAAGCGGGCGCCCCGTTCCTGCTGATCAGGTGACTGGTCCAACTCCACCGTGCGAATACCAACGCGCGTCTCATACCGATCGAGAATCCTGTCCTCATCCTCAAGGGTCACATGAACGGTGTAGAGCGCCAGCTCCCCCCTGTCATGCGTCCACCACAGGCGCGGCTGCTCCACGGTGAGATAGAGCGTTCCCGAACGCTCGACGGCGTCGCTGTCGAGGACGAGGTCACCTCCCGTGGACAGCGTGCCATCCGGTCCCACCACCTGGACCCGCGCCGTGAGCGCGCCTGGGTGCGCGAAGCTCTGGACCTCTACACGCGCCGCCAACGCTGCCCGTCGCGCCTCGCGCTCGATCTCCAGCGTGGTGACATGGAGACCATCTATCACGGCTTGGCGCTCATGCTTGAGTTCGATCGGCCGCCAGACCCCGATCGTCGGTAGGCGAGGTCCCCAATCCCACCCGTAGCCATACTGCGCCTTACGCAGCGGGATACGCTCGGGACTGTGCCCCCAGGGTTCGATCCCATCCAGTGCCTGTAGATGAGCGAGAGGCCGATCGAAGAGGATCGCGAGGGTATTGTCACCCGCACGCGCTAGATCTGTCACGTCGAACGAGGCAGGCGTGAACATATTGGCGTGTCGCCCCAACTCCACGCCGTTTAGCCAAATTGTCGCGTACGTATCCAGGCCGTGGAAGATCAGGTGCAGCCGCTCACCGATCTTCACCGGTTCAGCCACACCCGTAAACCGCAACCTGTACCACCATTCGCGGTCTTCCATCCAGGCGCATAGCTCTTCGTTACGATCATAGTAGGGATCCGCGATGCGTCCAGCGGCTACCAGTGCGCGGTGCACGTCACCCGGTATGTCGACATCGATCCAATCGGCGTCGTCGAAGGCGATGGTGTGCGCGCCCACTCGCGCACCATCGCCTGGGATAAAATCCTGTAGCTTCGCCTGTTCGAACATTCGTCACCATCTTTCTGTTGGTTATCGGTTACCACGGGGACTGCATAGCTGCTACGTGGCCTGAATTGCCATGGTTATCCGATGCCGGGACGCCTCGGGTATAGCCACACGTAACCGTGGTCATGCGGCTGACCGCTCTGGTGGTGCTGCTACTGGGTGCGGGAAGGGAACAAGGCGTCCGCGTGCGGAGGGCCGTCCGCGACGGGGCGCACGGGGCGCG
>JAABVA010002944.1_pt1 | contig 16590 bp, 6 predicted proteins | sample 5560331 | NCBI WGS metagenome assembly JAABVA01 (sample SAMN12812661, study PRJNA571458) | rock metagenome | isolation source: Antarctica rocks | place: Antarctica: Victoria Land, Mt New Zealand sud | collected 2016-01-07 | reverse complement strand
AGAACTTTACTTAAGAGAACTGATACAGAAAAATTCAGAATAAACTAGAGATCAACGTCGATCTCTTTTCTAATGAATGATTCAAATTGAGCTATGTACATTCTAGATTATTCGATGACGCAGCTGAGATCACTCAGACTAGACGCGAACGTGACTGTGTCAATCTTTATAGAATCGTCGATGATCTTTTGAAAGAGTTAGCTCAGTTGTTCAATGATTTGAATAAGAAAGTCAACTTTCGTAGAGAATACTACAACTTGATTCAAGAATTCAAGAAATTCAATGAATTTTATACTCAGTTTCAACGTCTATCTTTCTATCTAGACTATCACGAGAAGTAACTGATCGCTGATCTGAAAGATAAAATCTTTCTCGTCTTTGATTCGTTTGAGTAGATCAACTAGTTCAATCTGATTCTCTAAAGAAAATTCGTTTCTACCTGATTCATTTGAATAATGATCAGCGAGTCATTCGAGAGATCAAGAACAAGATCAAACGCGTCAATAATCTTTCTAAGACTATCTTTCATAGATCGACTGTTGTCACTCAGTCAGTCAATCATGCGAAGTCTGATCAGCTAAAGTCGCGCGACGCGATTTTAACTAACGTCAAAAAAGCAGATATTTTAGTTGAAAGCTGTTTCATATGTCATAAATCAGGTCATAGCTCTAAAGAATGTCTCGACCGTTCTACTAGAATCAATGCAGTGAACAATGAATATGATCGCTTCGATTTCGATTCGAATTTCAATTCAAAAAACTAGTCATTTCTTCAAAAGTCATCGAAGAGATAGAGATTATATCTTTGTGCAAACTAGATGAAATTCTATCGAAAGAAAATTACTTTGAAAAGTCGTTTCTAATTGACGCTCATCTCATTTTTCAGAATCGATCTTTCAATCTTCGTTCTCTAATAGACAGTGATTCAGTCATTTACACGATCATACATTCTAATCTAGTCTATAAAGTATGTGAGAAACTGGGAATTCAATCTATATCACTGGCAAAAGAGAAGTTAATAAGAGATTATGACGAAAAGATATCTAAGAAGATCATCACTCATAAAATTCTACTCAATCTCATCATTGAAAGTCATAAGAAATTGACTGTATCAATGTTGATAGCTGATATCAATCATCATGAAGTCATATTGAGTAAGTTCTGAATGAACAAAAATAAAATATTACTGAATATGCAAAACGACGTCATTGTTTTTTTGAATCAATTGAATACTTCTATTTCGATTTTTTCGATTTTTCTCAATTCAAAGCACTCAAGTTGATCGCGATCATCTTTGTTCTCTTCAATCATTCAGACTAAAATCTCTATGATGTTCAAATGACTCGTTCGAGAAGAGTCATTCTTGATTCAAAGCATAAACGCAGCTTCGTTCAAGACACTGTTGAATCGTTCAAAGAGAGACAAGATCAAGATCTTTGCTCTATTCATGATAAACATCAATAAAGAAATCGCGTACAATACTCAGTGCGATTTGAATGCTCTAAACATCTCTTCAATCAATGAAACGACTCAGAATTTGAAAGATATTAAAGCGAAGCTGTCATCGAAATATCATAAGTTTTTAAATGTTTTTGATCGAGCTCAATTGAATAAACTACTCTTTCATCGCTTCTACGATCATAAAATTGAACTCATCAATGATTCAACGCTCTTTTGCTGTTGATTCTATTGAATGTCTTCTGTCAAACTTCTGAAAGTAAAGAAGTACTTAAACGAGAATCTGTCAAAGAAATTCATCACTTCTAGTCAGACTCTCTATTTCTTTCTCGTTCTATTCGCTCTCAAAGCAAATGAAGATCTTTGATTTTGCGTGAACTATCGAAAGCTAAATGTCATTTTCAAAAGAAATAGATACTCTCTATCGTTGATAGACGAGATCATTGATAAAATAGTGAGTTGCAAGCATCTGACTAGATTGAACATCATATCAGCGTTCAACAAACTTTGAATGCATCTCGATAGCGAGAATTACATCACTTTTATCACTGCTTTAGAAGCATATAAATACAAGACGCTATCATTCAAACTGACTAATGAATCGATCTTCTTTCAGCAATATATAAATGACGTTCTATGAAACTTTCTGAACGACTTTTGTCAAGTCTATCTAGATGACATTCTCATCTATAGCAAAATAAGAAAGAAACATAAAGATCACATCAAACTAGTATTGTGTTGACTACGCGAAGCTGAACTGCAAATGAATATTCGAAAGTGCGAATTCGATGTAGAAGAGACTGTCTTTCTAGAAGTCATCATATCAGAACTAAACCTTCGTATGAATTCTAGTAAAGTGACAGTCATAGTCAGCTGAATCACTTCAATCAATCTAAAAGAAATTCAGAGCTTCGTGAGATTTGTTAACTTCTATCATCGTTTCATTAAGAACTTCTCGAAGCTAGTCAAATCATTTACTCAGCTGACTAGAAAGAACACGTCTTTTGTTTGAAACGAGATCTGTGTTCAAGTCTTTGACAATCAAAAGAAACAAGTTAGCTCGATCTCAGTACTTCGTCACTTTGATCTCAAACGACAAGTTATTCTGAAGATTGATGCTTCAAACTATGTAAAAGATGAAATACTATCTCAGTACAATGACGAGAGAGTTCTTCATTCGATGATCTTCTACAGCAAAAGCATGATTCTTATTGAAATCAATTATCACATCTATGACAAGAAATTGCTAGTCATTATTCGATGTTTCGAACACTGATGACTCGAGCTGAAATGCACTGAACTATTCATTCAGATGTTCATCGATCATCAGACTTTGAAGATCTTCATGAAAAACAAACAGTTGAGTCGACGACAAGTCAACTATCTGAACATTCTATCGAAGTTCAACTTTCAGATCATCTTTAGATCAGGCAAAATGAACACTAAAGTCAATGCTCTAATCAGAATGTCTCTAGCGAACGTCTCTGAATCAGCTCAGTGTCTTGAAGATTGTTTTCGAACTATTCTGATCTTTGATAGAATCAATGTTCTACTTATTGAATCGAAAGCAAATTTCTATCAACGAGTATGAATGATTAATCAAACAGATGAGCTCTGCAGCGAATATAGACAAGCTATGAATGAAAACAAGCTCAAATTTCATATCACTAAACTGAAGAATTGCAAAATCATTAACGACGTTCTATTTAGAAAAGATCTACTGTGAGTCTCTGAGAACATGCACACGAAATTACTACAAGAAGTGCATGATCAATCTTCAATCTTTCACTTCAACAATAAAGAAATCATCGATCTAGTTCAGCGTTTCTACTATTGATCAGATCATCGAGCTACTATTCGATGATACATTCAAAACTATCATGCTTGTCAGCGAAGCAAAGTTTCTAGAAATAGCATCAATGAACTTCATCATTCTCTTTCGATTTCACAGAAACGCTGAAAAGATATAGCTATGAACTTCATCACTGAACTATCTCTGTCAGAAGACTATAACGTCATTTGCACAATCATATGTCATCTTATCAAAGAACGTCACTATGTTCTCTGTCATTGAAAAGACGATAACATCTCAGTTGAAGAAACAATTTGAATCATGCTATGAAACGTCTATCGACTGCATGATCTACTCAGTTCTATTGTTTCAGACAGAGACTCTCAATTCATATCAACTATGTGAAAAAGTCTTTGCAAGCGACTGAGAATCACAGCTAGTCTATTCACAGTCTATCATTCTGAGATTGATGATCAATCGAAACGAGTCAATCAAGACGTCGAACGCGAACTTAGAATCTACTGCAATTACATGCAAGATGACTGAGTCAAATGAATATCTATGATGAAATTCAGTGACAATTCAAATATCTTCTCGATCTCTTCAATAATTTCTTTCTACTTCAATAAGAGATTTCACTCTCGAATGAGTTTTGATTCAGATTCGACTGACTATGAAACAACTTGTGAACGTCTTGAATCTAGAAAAGTCGATGATATTGTCATTCAAATGAAAGAGTTACTGAACTTCGATTATCAACAATTGAAAAAGACGAAGCTGATCATTGAAGTTCAGATCAATAAACATAGACAAGACGTCACATATGAAGTAAATGACTGAGTTTGACTATCTTTCAGAAACGTCAAGACAACGAGACTCTGCAAAGATTTGAAAGACAAACAGCTAGATCTTTATCAAATCACTGTCAAAGTGAGTATCTTCTATCATCTTCATCTATCAGTCAGCATAAAGCATCTGCATTCGATGTTCAGCTCGAAACTACTGCAATCATATTCAGAAGATTCTCTATCAGAACAGCATTCAGAATCACTCAGATCAATCACTATCAAAGACGATGAACACTGAAAGATAGACAATATATTGAACTTCAAACGCTATCAAGGTCGAATACAATACAAAGTCAAATGAACAGATCTAGATAGAAACGACGAATGATACTATGTCGATAAAGAAAAATTCAATGACTCAGAAGAAGTTTTGAATGAATTTCATAAGCTATATTCAAACAAACCGCGCTAAATATCGAAATAACTATCAACAAAAGCGAGCAAATGAACTACATTCATGCAAACATGAATTTTCGAAGAAAGAGATAATGTTACGAGCGTATCAAGACTGAACAAGGCTGAAGCTTTAATTAATTCGCAGTGAACGCTAGCGAGTTCTCTGCGTAATGATTAGAGCTAATCAACGAGCTAGTCAGATTTGACTCAGATATGACTCAAATATAACTCAGATATAACTTAACACTCTTCTTCTTTTCTAGACTGATTGTCAAGTTGAGTTTCGATATCAATCTTCTGATTCGACTCGAGTACTCGATATCAATCTTCTGACTCGACTCGAATACTCGATTTCAACATTCTGACTCGATATGATATCGATTTCGAGTCGATACTCGATTCAAGTTCTCGACTCGACTCGTCAAGAAATCGAAAATGACGTCAAGAGAGTTAAATATAGAAATTTTTCCGGTTTTTCGCCTTTGCATTACCTTTTTGCATTACCTTTTTGGTAGAAAGTCATAAAGGGAAACATGAAGGGAAACATGAAGAGAAACATAAAGAAGAACATGAAGATCGTTTGATAGAGAGCTTTGGTAGAAGACTATGATAGAGAGCTATGATAGAAAGCTATGATAAAGAGTCATGAAGAGAAGTCATGAAGAGAAGTCATGAAGAGAAGTCATGAAGAGAAGTCATGAAGAGAAGCTATGATAGAAAAACATGAAGGCTATTTGATAGAGAGTCATGGTAGAAAGTCATAATAGAGAGTCATAATAGAATATCTATCTATCTATCTTTATGTCTTGACGAGCCGAATCGGGAATTCCGGGTCGATACTCAATTTCAACCCTCTGACTCGACTCGAATACTCAAGTCAAACATCTCAATTCGACTTGAATACTCAAGTCAAGAATTCTGACTCGAATTGAGTCTTGACGAGTCGAGAACTCGACTCGACCTCAATGACTCGACTCGACGCGATCAGTCTATTCTTCCCCAACATTCTTTTCTTTCATCAACATCTTGTTCATCTACATTACATTCTTTTCATGTCACAAACACGTCACTGAACATTACATAAATAGAAGCTTTTGTATCAATCTTCTTCTGTATTCTTAATATTCAGTTATAGCTATCTCTAAAGATCAAGCACTATCAATTCTGATCTTCATTGATTGTATCATCTAAACATGATTCTGACAAATACTTAACTTAACGTAATCAATCTAAATTCAATTACTTTGAAACAGACAGAGAAATAAAATTATGCAGCGAAATGAAAGTGAAAGCTTTTGTCTCTTGCTTTTTTAACATTTTAAACAAATTATCAATCATTAATCAAAGAGCTTACGTTGATGCATTATTGATTAGCTTCATGACTATCAAGAAGTGATCAAAAACGTGAGTAAGATTGAAATACTTTTCAATTGAATTGAAATACATCATGTCTTAATTATTCTCATCAAGAAAGTGAAAACAGTCATTAAAAGCATATGTAATGATTATGTTTCTTGCATACGTTTTAAAAACTGTGTGCAGATACAAAATCTTATCATTCTTTGAACTCACTTTACTTCATTATAAAAGCATCTTTTTCAAATGCTTCTTGATAATAAACTCAACTTTATAAATGCTAACATTGAAGAAGAATTCGTTGATGCTGTTTCAATACATATGATGTATATCATGATTTATCATGATTTATTATAACAATGATTGAATTTGAAATTAACGAAAGTAAATCATAAGCTCTGAACAAGATTTTTGACATGTTCAATATTTACTTTCTGATCTTTGTTCAACAAACAAAAGCTTGTTTATCTTTCTTTCTGCAGTTGAATACAGCATATTAATGAAGTCTGAATTATTAAAGTGAACTTCATTTGAATTGATGCATATGATTGAATCTTGAAATGTTTATGTCAGCTACTTCAAACTTCAACAATCAATAATAGTTACATATGTTATATTCTTTATGCATTTCGTTCATTTGTTGAAAATACTTGTCATTTAGAAAGATTTCATAATATATTTTGTATCAATATATTATTGTTAAACAGCATTAGTTGCAATGTTTTTACAAAATTTGATCTCATGTCAATCATGAATTAAATCTTCTTATCAAACAACTTTAAGTCTGAAATTCTTGAAAGTGAATGCAATGTTACTGAATTCTTCAACTTAATTTCATGAAAAGATAAATGAGATTCAACTGCATCACATATCTTAATATAGTGCAAGACAAATGCTTTAAATAAAGATTTCTATAATCAGAAAATAGATTCATTAATGTTCTCAATCTTGAAACTCATATTAATGAGTTGTTGCTGAGCTTTTCAGTCAGTTATTTAATAACACGTTTATGATAAACATTGATTTTGAAAAATATCTTGAATAATGATGTTCAGAAGAAAAAAAGTTTGTAACGTTAAATGCAAGTAGTTTTCATAAAACATTCTTTCTATGACTTTGAATATATGAATCAGTATTTCTGAAGATCATGAACAGATAATAATCATTGATCATCTGTTTAAATGATTAACAATAGTTAATTATGCTAACGTTTCTGCATCATCAGTATGAGAAGTGAGATTCTTTTATCAATTTATTCAGAATGATGACAATGTCAAAAAATTTATCAGACGTCATGCAAAACTTATGTTGCTCATCACACTTTAACTTTGTCACATTGCAGATAAGCATGTCTCTTGACATCATTTCACTTGAATCTTAAGAAATGTTTATTCATCTTTTACATGCAATAACATATGCTTGAGAAAACAGTGAATTTAGAATTGAAGATTGATCAGTCACTTGAGACAGTATAGAAGCAGCGAACAACAATCTGTCTTGAAAGTTTAAGTCAATGAAGAGTCAGCTTTGACATTGAAGAGAACAGAAAATTCAATGAAACTTGAGTTTTTGAGTGTTTACATAACACACAGTCAGACTATATAAATATAAAGAAGCATTGATATTGAGAGCATTTAACTATGTTGTAATTTAATGACTGTCAAACGAGTCATCACAAGAAAGATTCAACATCATCTCATGAATTTGATGAATGCATGATATTCATTCAAGATTCTCATCTGTTGTTTAAATTAAGTTCATCATTGCAACTATTACATCACGTTGAGATATTTCTCATTGATGCTCACAAATCTCTGTTTTCAACTTCGTCTGTCTGTCAGAGCTGAGTGAAGAAGCGTTGTTAATGTTGATAAGTAATGATCAAGTTGATTTTCATCTTAGAAATGATTGTTTGATTGCTTGATTCTTTCATGTCATCTTTGCTGCAATGTTATTTCATAAGCAAGATCTGAAGAAATTCAGCACATTATCAGTGAACTCAGAGAAATACTGCTTAATAATCTGACAAGAAATGCAATATAAATATTATTACATTCATCATCATTTTTGACTTTCTCATGAGCTTAAATCTCTGTGAGATTTCATAGCATTCAATGATGTATACAACATTAAACTATTTCATCTGCATTATGACAGCTGACTTACTTGTTGCTTCTCTTGCAGTCTTTGCTGAGAAGTATCAAAATCATGCATTCAATTGTCATTACTTGTTAGAAGATTCTCACTGATTTACAGAGAAGAACTGAAGTTAGTTGAACAAAATTATTGAAAACAGACTTTTTCAAGATGTTTCTTTAACACAATTCTATTACTCTTTTGATCTTGACAAAGCTGCATGCATCAAAATTCAGAATGAATAAATGTTTACACAAACATAGTTAATCAAGAGAAATGCTGCATTTAATATTACATAATTTGATCTTGCATTTTTAGCTACAAAGATTCAGTCAATGTGATGATTTTCTATTGACTTAACAACTCTTGCAGTTTATTTTCAAGTCTTAATTCACTTTGCACTTTAAGCAATATTGCAAGTTACACTATTGACATTAGCAGCGCAGCAACTGTGATAGCTGAACTTAAATTTGCTCAAGAATGAAAAATTAAACTCTTAATTAAAAATACAGATCATGATTATATTCAGAGATTGAACGATCGAGACTCTCTAACACTATAAATGCACAATTTGAATAACATGTCATTCTTCAACTACAGCAGCTCAGACTACATTGACTCTGTCATTAAAGCAGACGTTGACATTCAATTTTTAACATATATCAAGAGATTGTCAATCATGAAGTATGAATTCTTGATGAATATTGTTCTAGTGTGAAAATGATTGAAGACTACGTTTAAAGTAAAAGACATAAACTTTTTGCAGCAAGCTATGATATGACTGTCAATAACACACTTGAGTTTGAAATCATAACTGTCAATAATTGACATTTAATAGTCTTGCTCATTCAAAACTTAAGTCTGTACTGAGTGTTTAATAATGAAGAAGCAAATACATATATCATGATTCTCTCAACAACAATTAAAGCGCATGTTAATGACTTGATTGTTGATGCATTCTTTTCTCTTTTTAATATAAACTCAGACAAATATTGAGCAGTCGTAAAAGAATTTCAGAAACATCTTCTTGTTCTTAATTTGATTTTCAACTTTGCAATCTTATGAAATCTTGATAATCATACATTTGATCTTAATGTTATTACTCTGCTCGATGCTGTAAAATTTAATATGATGATTGCTTGAGAATCTTTTCTTTAAGAGTTTAAGAAACTTGACGTGTCACTTATCAGCATTAATACAACTAAGCATTTCAACTTCTATGATCATTATTAACTCTACACATTTTCGTCAAAGATTTATCAGATGAACAACTTTCTGAGAAAACAACTGATTTTACTCTCAATCATGCAGAATGATTTAACAGATTTGATTAACGTCTTTTGCAAGATTATAATTAATCTCATGTTCACAATGAATCAAATCAATGCTATTGATTTAAATGTATCACATAAGCGCGTTGAAAATACGTCAGACTTAAACTCTGTTCTTTTAGCTTGAAGAAACGCGCTATACACATTGACAAATCTCATTGAGTGTTTAATCACGTAATTAAATGATATTTTAAATAATTCATTATTTTGATCAATCTCTCTTCTTATAAGATCACTTTGACGTGATTAGTTACAGATACATGTTTAATAACTTAAATGATATCAATTATTAAAATGATATGAATCATCAAAATGACATGATTGACATTGATTATTCTGATTCTATATGCTCAATTCTATATGCTTAAATGCATGCAAAAGCAAGATATTAAATCAATAAATTTATTATTTAACTAGTTATTTAATTATTTATTTGAACAAATTGTTGACTATGTAGAGTGCTCAATAGAGAAACATGAAGAGTGCTTGATAAAGAAACATGAAGAATGATTGATAAAGAATTATGAAGATTGTTTAATAAAGAATCATGAAGAATGTTTGATAGAAAATCATGAAAGAAGTCATGTAGAAAGCATTGTTCAACTCATGTTATGCGCTCAATCAATAAGTAATTTGAAGCATGTAGAAAGTTTGATAAAGCATTTGATAAAAAGCTTGATCAAAAGCTCAGTAGTAGAAAGCTCACTAGAAAGCTCAGTAGAAAGTTTAATAGAAAGATCAGTAGAAAGATCAGTAGAAAGATTAGTAGAAAGATCAGTAGAAAGAGCAGTAGAAAGATCAGTAGAAAGAGCAGTAGAAAGATTAATGTAAAGCTTAATTGAAGATCAGTAGAAAGAGCAGTAGAAAGATCAGTAGAAAGAGCAGTAGAAAGATTAATAGAACGCTTAATTGAAAATCAGTAGAAATATTAGTAGAAAGATCAGTAGAAAGAGCAGTAGAAAGATTAATAGAAAGCTTAATTGATGATCAGTAGAAAGATTAGTAGAAAGATCAGTAGAAAGATCAGTAGAAAGCTCAATTAAAAGATCAGTAGAAAGATCAGTAGAAAGATCAGTGAAAAGATTAGTAGAAAGATCAGTAGAAAGCTCAGTCGAAAGATTGATAGAAAGATCAGTAGAAAGTTTAGTAATCAGTCATGAAGAATGCATTTTATTGAGCTAGTTAGCATTGTTGAAATACGAGATCATATGAAAGTATATTAATATTCTGATTGTTGTTGTTCTATTGTACGAAATAGAGAAAGAAAGAAGTGAAAAAAGGTAAATATTCTGAATTTCCTGAATTTTCTAACGTCAATCTTCAAAAGAGAGCGAAGATTACTAATCAGAGAGGTAACAGTACTGTTCTCAAGTCATGTAAAAAGTATTATTTGATAAAGCATTTGATAGAGCGTTTGATAAAAAGTTTGATAGAAAGTTTGATAGAAAATTTAATAGAAAATTTAATAGAGCGTTCGATAGAAAGCTCGATAGAAAGCTTGATAAGAAGCTCAATAGAAAGCTCGATAGAGAATTTGATAAAGTGTTTGATCGAGAGTTTGATAGAAAATTTGATAGAGAATTTGATAGAAAGTTCAATATTAAGTCATGAAGAGTGCGTTCTATTGAGCTAATTAGCATGTGCTATAAAGCATGTATGAAGCATGTATGAAGCATACTATGCAGTAAATCATGAAGTAAATCATGAAGTGAATGACGTGTGTTTAAACACGTTGCATTAAGCATGTTTTGAAGCGAGTAAGCTGATGAATAAATCAACGAGTAGACTAATGAGTAGATAGAATGATAAGTAGAGTGATGAGCATGTAGAATAATGAGTAGAGTGATGAGCATGTAGAATGATGAGCATGTAAAGTGATGAGTAGAATGATAAGCATGTAAATTGCAAAGAACGAAAATTTTGTCAATTTGACTGTTAGTCTTTTAATTATTTATGCGTAACAGTAAATGATGCAATTTATCAGTTATTAAATTTAACTGCAAGATTAATAACGTAATTAAGTGATGTTTGATTAAATCTTTGATCTAATCAACTGTCAACAATGTTAATGATATTAACGTAGTGATTAGCTGCGTGTGATTAACTAATTAACACTCAAGAATTTGTCAATGTTCTCATGAATTCTGAAAATGTCAATCAATATTCATGAACTTTACTTGAAAAGCTTTTATAAGTAGTAATCAATGTTTTCACTTTGAAGATGTCAATCAATAGTATCATGAGTTTTAATCAAGAAATCTTTATTAATAGTAGTCAGTATTTTTATGAATTCTGAAGAACTCAATCAATACTTGTGAGTTCTACTCGAGAAGTCTTTATAAGTAGTAGTCAATGTTCTCACTCTGAAGATGTCAATTAATAGTATCATGAACTCTGATTAAGAAATTTCTATCAATAGTAATTATTATTTTCATGAATTTTGAAGATGTGATTAAATTCATACTGACATCATTTTTAATTGCTTAATAAATTGAATTAAGAACTTGAATTAAAATCTGATTCAAAATTAATATCAAGTTAAGTCATGAGATTAATATTAAGTATTTGAGTCAAGTCATGATTTTAATATCAAGTATTCAAGTTGAGTTAAAAAGTAAATATAAAAACTTAACTTGATGATCAGTCTATCTGCAATGAAATAAAGTAAAAGTGAGAATTTTGAAATAGTTTTAAATGACTCAATAAAGCTTTATCTACTTCTATAAATTTCTTCAACATCGTCATACTTATTCTTGTTTGAATGTAAAAGCAATGCAAACTTCTTATATGCTTTTTTAATCTTCTGTTTTGTGAATGAATCATTCACTTCAAGAATTTAATAATACTTGTTTGATTCATACTTCAACACTCATTTCACTGCTTACTTCTGCTCATTGATGTGATTTTTCTGATCTTCGTTTGATGCATTATCTGAAGATGTGTTTAAAGAAGCTGCATCTTAAGATGCTTCAGTCTGCTTTGTTGCTTTATTCATCTCAAGACAAGAAGTGTCTAAGTCTGATGTGTTTTGCAAGATAATAAGATCATGAGATATCTTTGCTGTTTCTGTCTATTGACGTGCTTTATTGACTTCAAGATGAAAAGTATCTAAGTCTGACATGCTTTCTGAGATCACAAGATTATGAGATGTCTTTGTTGCTTCTGTCTGTTGAAACACTTTTTTCGCTTCAAGATCAACTTTAAATTATATTATAACTTTATTAAATAATTTCTTGTTTAAATTAAACTAGTTTTTTTACAAGAATTAAACTGCTTAAAAAAATTGAGATTCTTGAAGTAAGCTTGTTCAAAGATCGAATTAATCAATCTGTTTTGTAAGATTGTATTAAAGTTCAAAGATCTAATTTTGTTAATTATTAAAAAGAAAAGTGATGTTTTTATAAACTTTCTCAGTTCGTCTTCTACTTGATTGCTTTGCGTAATTTTCAACTTCATTATATTATCATGAATCAATTCAAGCTTTTCTGATGATCAAATTTAACTGCTTTTTGATAACTTTCTGACTATAAATGAAAGCTTTCAAAAAGTTTGCTTTGAACATTCAGAAACACAGACTTTTACATATTCCACATTTTGACTCAAGCTACTTTAAACTGATTTTGTCAAGCATAAATCATATTAAGTATCATTAACTTCTTCAAATTAATATATTTATACTTAATTACAACTTAAAATTTAGCATGATTTTACAGTTTATTGCATTGGCAAAACTGTGCGCTTAATGACAGCAATCAAAAAACGTTTAATCTCAATTCTTTAAATTGACATTTGATCAATGTTGACACTACATTAAGTGACATTTCAACAGTCTTAATAAGCTTCTCAAAAGCTTTAAACATGATTCAAACTGACTATGATGATTTAATTGATTTAGCATTTACTATAACTTCTTCATTGAGTATTTAACTCATAAATTTTAGCATTTGAGCAATTAATGTCTTAAGTGCAACTGTGCAATCATCATGAATTTCGTTTTCTGATTGAACTCTGACAAAGAAAATGTTTAGAAGTATGATTTGTTTCTTTCTTTTCTATTGCTATGTTATAGAAATATTGTAATGTAAATAGATATAATGAGAGAGAAACAGAATGAGCATGCAAAAATGCAGATTGAAATTAATAAGAAAAAATAAGCTTCATGAGCACTTTGTATCTGTGATTCTAATTTTCGTTTTACAGATCATGTAATTTATTATTTCTAGTTTTTAAATAATATAATCATTGTTTATCTTGAGACTTATTCATCATTTACTATCATACTGAAGTCTTTGTAAACTTGAAAATCTTAAGAGTTCAACAATCTTCATGATGATTAAAAGATTAAGTTTCACTGTCTAAGTATAAAGTCAGATTCTTTAACATTAATGAAAATTTATGAAGTGTAAACAATATTCATTAGCTTTGCAATGATAATCAACTGCTATTTGTTTGTCTGATATTTGTTACTTTCAAATGTCTGCATAATGTTTTAAAGAGTTTGACAACGTAATTCTGTCTTCGCTTCATTAATTCTCTTTATGTTGAAGATTAAATTGAAAGATTGTCATTCTTAAATTTAAACATTCAAGTCTTTTTAACACTGATTGTAAACTGCTTACAAATTTTAATGTTGCATATAAAAATCTTGATGTTGTATCTTCAGTTGATTAATTATCAAACAATTCTCATCTCACTTTTGTTGTTCTTACTAATGATTAATCTTATTTCAATCACTCAATACAAATTACAATTTTGCTGCTTGCAGAGTTTTCAATAAGACTAAGATACATGTCAGAGAAGAAAAATCTGAAGATAAACAAAATCTTACATATTCTTTCTAAAACAGCAATTTTGTTAATGTTGTGATCAGAGAATTTTCAAATCAATACACTGACAGTAAGAGAGAAATAAATAGATCTGAACATAATGTAAAGCTTAATAAAGAAAAAGAAGCAGTTTAAGTATGATTACAAGTGATAAGACACTGCAATAATAATGAGAATAACAAGCAAAGAAGTTTGTGAATAATAAATAATCATAAATAGTATTATGCTGCGCTTTATCTTGATGAAACTTTTTGATGCTTACAAAAACTAAATAGTGTTATTGTTTGAATGTAGTGATAAGTTTATGATAGTTGAACAAGTATAAGAATAAATGCTTCATTCACATTGATGATGATGTTAAGTAGATAATCTAGTCATATGAAAAACGCAGTTAAAGTTGAAACACAATAGAATTCTGATAAAAAGAAAGTGTAAATTCTAGTTGAGATGCAGATGCATGTCATATTTCTTTACACTTGAGATAAATGTTTATTAAATGACAGAGATTTGAGATTAAGACTTTCTTTAAGTAAATTTCTATTAGCTAAAGCAGCGAGTTAAGAAAAGAAAATGTTATAAAATATAAACAAATAAAAGAATGCTATTCAAGATTTAAATGTATGTCAGTCAATAATGTTTTAAAACATGTAAAATGCACATCACATCAGATTGCACTAACTGAGCTTAAAAATGATCTTTAAAATCTGCGTGAAACAACATTTTTTCTTTGTAAAATAAATGTAAGTATAAATTTTCAGATCATCAATAATCATCTTGCAATTATGTGATTTATTTTAATATTTTATCTTGCAAAACAATGTTTCTGCTTAAAAAACATCTCATCATAAACTTTACAAACATGTGTACAAAAATTATCTATCTCAACTTTCTTCTCTTGAAACCAGTGTCTTTGACATTGACTTTTTAAGAATTCTCTGACTTAAATAATATTTTATATTTCTACGTGTCAACACAAAGTGCAAGAGAGTCAAAAAAGACTTTGATTAATCAAATATACTTTTTCAGTTTAGAATAAATTGATCACGTCAATTTAAGTACTTAAGTTCAAGTAGAATACTTAACTTGAAAAGTATTAAGTCAAGTTGAAAGATTTTTGAATTCAAGTCACGTTGAGTTGAAAAGTTGAACTTAAGAACTTGAGTTAAGTTGAAAAGCTAAACTCGACAACTTGATTTAACAATTCAACTCAACTCGACAAGAAGTAAATAAATAGATGTAAATAGCTTGATTAAACAGTCTTCATAGTTTTTCATCATAATTTTCTATCAAATCTTTTTATCAAACAATCTTTATGATTTCTCATTATGACTTTCTATCAAATCTTTCTATCAAACAGTCTTCATGATTTTTTGTCATAATTTTCTATCGAATCTTTCTATTAAACGGTCTTCATGACTTTTTATCATGACTTTCTATCAAACATTCTTCAAGATAATGCAAAAAGATAATGTAAGAAGATAATGCAAGCAAAAAAATTTCTATTCTTAACATTCTTGATGTCAAGTTCAAATTCTTAATGAGTTGAATTAAGTTTACTCAATTTCTAGTTGAATTAAGTTGCGTCAAGTTGAAAATATGCTCAACTTGACTCAGATTAAGTTGAAAATGTGAGCAATTCAACTTTGAATTGAGTTGAATTCAAAATGTTAACTCGAAACTCAACTTAATGATCAATCTAGTTTAGAAATCATCTGAAATTGATAAAAGTCAGAATGTATGAGTATTAACTCATCATTAATGTTTTTTTGATTTCAGAGTAAAACTCTGCATTTAAGATTTTTATAATAGTTCAAATAAATAAAATATATATAATTTATAATAAAGATTAACGCAAGAAAGAGAACTTTTCAATTAATAATCTTTGCAATATTAAAGAATTAAGAATAAAGAAAATGCGTTACTTATTGTCAATGAAATAATTGTTATCTTTTAACTCAGATTTGATTAAATTCTTAAACTAAGTTTCTTTCTTCTTTCTTTGCTTTTTGACTTCATGCTTTATAAACTCAAAGTTCATTGAATCTTTATATTTCAAGATAGAATATTGCTTCTTTTATTGTGATTGTTAAGCATTGTAGACAACATTGCATTATGAGATTTTATCATTTCTTGTTCTGATAAAGATCACTTAAGCTGATCTATTAATTTGTAGATTTAATATTTATTATTGCAATTTATAATAATGTAAATGTTTGCATTAGTGATTTGCATCAATTCATTTGCCTTTCTGAAAAAACTTTAAGTTTATTTTCAAGTTTTCTTTTGAACAATATGTCGCTCAGTGTCACGGTTTTAGCATGTTGTCACGGACTGAGGGCTGGATGGAACCAGGATGGAATTCTAATAACTAGATTTTAGATACAAGACGTTGCACGAAGAAGAAAGGAAAGAAAGAGATCATTCAGAGGTTCTTATACCCCATGAACG
>JAABVA010002940.1_pt1 | contig 16612 bp, 10 predicted proteins | sample 5560331 | NCBI WGS metagenome assembly JAABVA01 (sample SAMN12812661, study PRJNA571458) | rock metagenome | isolation source: Antarctica rocks | place: Antarctica: Victoria Land, Mt New Zealand sud | collected 2016-01-07 | reverse complement strand
ATCTTGAGGTCGAGATCGTTCCGGCCGGGTTGCGGCAACGCGACCCGGCCGGCGCGGTGGCGGACCGGCATGGCCACACGCCCGACCACCTGCACCCCCACGACAGCGACCATCACCACGACCACGACCACGAGCATGACCAACAGCACCCGCACAACCACGCTCCCGGTGCGCCGCCGCACATCGCGGTGCTGGCCCGGCCGCTGCCCGACGGCACGGTCACGCATTCGCTGGTCTTCGACAGCGTGCCGGCCGGCCGGTACGACCTCTACGTGCGCCGTCCGGCCTGGTACGCCTGACGGCCACCGTCCGGGGCGCCAGTCACCGCCCGGCCCGTTTGCCCGGGCCCGCACGGGTGTCGGTCGCCACGCTATATGGCACACTTTCGCCAAATTAAATGACCGCATAGTCACTGCGTCGATACCGCTCCACACGCCCTTTGACCTGCGACGATAGTCCATCGAGCGCCCCGGTTCAGGCGTAAGGTGTGCTGGACACCGTGCCATTTAGCGTGGCGAAAACGTGCCAACTAATTGGTTCTGGCTCAGGTTTCGTGATCCTGGCTGAGTTGTGGTCGTGCGGCCCGGTGGCTGCACGTTCTGCGGACGGCGTCGAGGTGCTGGGTACCGAGGTACCACAGGAACCGGGTGTCGATCTTCGCCGCGATCAACAGGCCCATCAGCATCACGAAACCTGAGCCAGAACCACTTACCGTGCAAATTCACAGACCAGCGCGATCCGCTCGATCGCATCGCGCAGCCGCCCCGCCGGGAGTGTTCCAGGAGTCCGATCCAGGGGTTGGATCGGTCGGCGACGGCACGGCGAAGAAGGGGCCTGAGCTTCGGCGTAGTCCATGGGCCCATCCTGACGGCGCAGGCGGTTCGCCGCTATCCGGGCGATACGAAGCCAGACCGCGCTATACCTGCGTTGCGCCGCAGGCATCACACCGCGCTGACCTCCAGTAGCAGCGCCTGCTCGGGGCGCAGGACCGGCATCGGCAGCCCGACGGTCGAGAGCATCCGTCCGGTCAGCGTCACCTCTCCCGCACTCAGCCACGGCGGCGGGACCCGCTCGTCCAGCGCGGACGGCCCCACCGGCATCAGCGGGACCACCCTGTAGGTGCGATCAGGATCGAGTCCGACAAGCATTGCCGGGGCCGGAATCTCGGGCAGGCTCATGGTCAGTTGGGCGTAGCAGAAGACGGCAGCCGACCGATCGGTGGCGACCACGCCGTGCACCGTGGCGGCCGGGTCTGGATGATCGGCGTTGACCACCGTCCCGGTGTGCAGGAGCGAACGCAGCCTCTTGTGGTCGGCGATCAGCTGGGTGAGCGACGCCTGGTCCGCCTCTCCGGCCGCGTCGATGTCCCACTCGATACCGAAGTGACCGAAGAAGGCCGTGGCGGCCCGGAAGGCGAGATTCTGTGTGCGGCCGGTGGTGTGTGCCGTCGGCGGGCCGACGTGGGTGCCGAGCAGTTCCGGCGGGATCAGCAGTTGGGTCCATCGCTGGATGTGCTGCCGCTCGAGCGCATCGTTGCAGTCGCTGGTCCAGAACCGATCGGTGTGCCGCAGGACGCCGAGATCGACCCTGGCGCCGCCGCTGGAACAGCTTTCGATCTCCAGGCCCGGATTCGACTTCTTCAGCCGATCCATCAGGGCGTAGACCGCCAGCGTCTGGGCGTGCACGCCGGCCCTGCCGTCGTGCATGGCGTCGACGAGATCACGGTTGTGGTCCCATTTGATGAAGCTGACCCTGTACTGCTTGACCAGGACGTCGATCTGGCCGAAGAGGTACTCCGCCGCCTCGGGGCGCGCGACGTCGAGCACCTGCTGGTGCCGGGCGCGGGGCGGCAGCCTGTCGGCTGGCCCCAGCACCCACTCCGAGTGCGCGCGGAAGAGATCGGAGTCCTCGTTGATCATCTCGGGCTCGAACCACAGCCCGAACTGCATGCCGAGAGCCGAGACATGATCGACCAGCGGGCCGAGTCCGTCCGGCCACATGTCGGTGGAGACGACCCAGTCCCCCAGCGAGGTAGTGTCGTCGCGCCGACCGCCGAACCAGCCGTCGTCGAGCACGAAGCGCTCCACCCCGACCTTCGCCGCGGTGTCGGCCAGGCCCTTCAGCCGATCGAGATCATGATCGAAATACACTGCCTCCCAGGTATTGAGCACGACCGGCCGAGCCAATGACGGATGCTGCGGGCGATCCCTGACGTACCGGTGGAATCGACCGGTGGCGCCGTCGAGACCGGCATCGGAGTACGCCGCGAAGACGTCGGGTGCCCGGTAACCCTCTCCCGGAGCCAACTCGATCTCCCCGGGGGCGAGCAACTCGGCGGCGCCGATCACCCTGGTGCTGTCCGGCTGCATCTCCGTCCAGGTGACCTGGTCCCCGCTCCAGGCCAGATGGACCGCCCAGACCTCGCCGTGCCGATTCCCGAAGCCGGCGGTGCCGGCCACTGTCACGAAGGAGGCGTCGGCCGAGGTGCGCCCGCGACGGTTCTCCCGGACCCAGGCCCCCTGGGCGAGCATTCGGCGTTGCGGGATCCGCTCTGCGCACCAGCGCCCGGTGAAGTCCATTCCCTCCGCCGCCACCGTCGGCAGGGGTAGGACTGCGGCGAGCTCGACCAGCTGATAGGCACTCTCGCCGTTATTGGTCACCTCGTGCGCGACTCTCAGTACGCCGCTGGGAGTGAGCTCGAGCTCCGATCGGACGGCCAACCCCGCGCTGAGGTCCTGCGTCAGGATGACGGCGGTTGCGCCGTCCTCGGCCACCTGGACACCCGTCAGTTGCAGCAGCGGCGCGAAGGCGGCGCCACCGCGGTGCCCGCTCAGTCCTGGACGTCCGCGGTAGCCCAGGGCGCGTTCGGGAAGCAGACCACGGCTCACGACCGCATCGGCCCCGGCGTGCGGGACCGCCGGGGTCATGCTGTGCACCAGTGCTTTCAACTCGTCCGGACCCGGCAAACCGAGATCGCGTCCCCAGTGCAGGAGCACGGGCTGGCCGGGTCCGCTGGCGTCGAGAAGGACGCTGACCCCGGCGCGCGAGAGATGGATGATGCCGTTGGTGGACAAAGCTTTACCTCCGTGAAGATCTGTTCGTGACCGATTGTTCGAAAAGAGGGTGCAGCTCAGTGCCGGACCGGCTCCCGGCGGCGGGCCGGCGAGGACCGGGCCTGCGGCACCCTGGTCTGTGGATCAGCGGCGGCGTTGGCCCCGAGTTCCACCACGATCAATTCGCCGACCTGCTCGGCGAGGATCTGGCGTGCCTCGTCTTCGATGCCGTCGTCGGTGATCAGCACGTCGGCGACACAGAGCCGACCGAAATCGGCGAGCCCGGCGTTACCCCATTTGGTGGAGTCGGCCAGGACGACCACCTGACGCGCACTGGCGACGAGGGCCATGTTGGTCTGCGCCTCGGCGAGGTTGGGTGTGGTGAAGCCGGATCGGGAATCCATCCCGTGCACGCCGAGGAACAGCCGGTCGACGTGCAGCGAGCCGATGGATCGGTCGGCGATCGGTCCGACGAGCGCGGCACTGGGGGTCCTGGTCCCGCCGGTCAGGATCACGTTGAGGTCGCCGGGTCCGGCGGCGAGCACGTCGGCGACGGTCGTGGAGTTGGTGACGACCGCCAACGGCTGGGGGGCGGTCGCGATGTGGCGGGCGAGCATCCAGGTGGTGGTTCCCGCCGAGAGGGCGATGGCCGAGTTCGGCTCGATCAGCTGGGCGGCACGTGCCGCGATCGCACGTTTGGTCGGTTGCTGCAGAACACTTTTCGCTTCGAATCCAGGTTCCTCTGTGCTGCTCGCGGCGAGCACGGCGCCGCCGTGGACCTTGCGGAGCCATCCGTGTGCCTCCAGGTGCTCCAGGTCCCGGCGCACCGTCATGTCCGACACATCGAGGAGTTCGGTCAGCTCACTGACCCGCACGCCGCCGACTCGTTCCACTTCCGCCAAAATCAGTTCGCGGCGTTGACTGACCAACATGGCAAACCCCTCCCTCCTGTGGCACACCCACGTTGGGTGCCCGGCTGTGATGAAGATTCTTCCGGGCGCGGCCGCAGTTCGCTGCGGAGGCGCCGGTGCACATCTGGATGGATCAGGTCGACAGCGGCCGCGCGATCACGGCGACACCACCTGCGGCCACCCTGCTCCCGCCCGACCAGGGCCGACCCGTGAGCAGGTCGGTACCGATCAGATCGAGCGAAACATCCTGTCCACCATGGTTGATGGCGAAGGTGTAGGTGGCATCAGAACTGAGCCTGACGATCACGTCGAGCCCGAGGCCTCGCCCCGAAGGAAGGACTGCCGCCTCGATCCCGGCTTCTCCGCAGACGCCGGTCAGCAGAGAAGTCAGGGCCGCGGTGTCCAACTCGGTCCCGACGTACCACGCAGTTCCCCCACCGGGCACCGCACGCCGGGTCACCACCGGCCCTCCCGGGAAGGGTCCATCCTCGAAAACAGCAACCACGTCGGCGTCGGAGACGTCGACGAGTTCGGCCCAGACCGTTCCGACGGAGCCGCCGGTCATCGCGCCGTCATCGCTCTTGGCCACGACACGAACCTGCTGGCCCTGCAGCAGCGGCGAGAATTCCTCGCTGCGGGTGCCCAGCAGTTCGGCGAATGCGCCCGGGTAGCCACCGAGCCGGATGTGATCGTCCTGATCGACGATGCCGGAAAAATATCCGACGACCACCGACCCCCCGCGAGCCGCGACCGCGGAGATGTTTGCGGCCGCGGCATCGGTGCACAGGTAGAGCGAGGGCACCAGGACCACGTCGTAGCCGTCGAGATCTCTTCCGGGATGCGCGAAGTCGCAGACGAAGCCCTGTTCCCACAGTGCGCGGTGCCACCGCCGGACCTGACCCATCATCCCGACGTCGACGCTCGGGTGGGAGTCGAGTTCCACTCCCCACCAGGCGTTCCAGTCGAAGACGATGGCGATCCTGGTCGAGACCCGGCTACCGACGACGTCGGCCAGTGCGCCGAGATGGGCCCCCAGAGCGCACACCTCGCGCCACCGAGCCGTCTCGGTACCGGCATGCGGAAGCATCGCGGAGTGGAACTTCTCAGCGCCGGCCTTGGAGGCGCGCCATTGGAAGAACAGGTCTCCGTCGGCGCCACGCGCCAGGTGGGTCAAGCTGTCCCTGATCATCTGGCCGGGTAGCTTGGCCGGGTTGCGGGGCTGCCAGTTGACGGCTGACGTCGAGTGCTCCATCAGCAGCCAGGGTGCACCGTCGGACAGCGAGCGGATCAGGTCGGCCGACATGGCCAGATCGTGTGTGGCTCCGCCGGCGCCGAGCCCCTCGGCCATCCGGTAGTGGTCGTTGCTGATGAGATCCTGCTCCTGCGACCAGGTCCAGTAGTCCAGCGGTTTGAAGAACTGCATGAAGTTGGTCGTCACCGGCTGGGCGGCGCGGCTACGGATGACGGCCGCCTCCGCCCGGAAGCAGTCGAGCAGTTCGTCGGAGGAGAACCGGGCGAAATCCAGCTGCTGGGTCGGGTTCGCGAAGGTGTGGTACGACGGCGTGCGCGGCGGAAGAATCTCGGCCCAGTCGTAGTAGTGCTGGCTCCAGAACGAGGTGCCCCACGCTTCGTTGAGTGCGTCCAGGTCGAAATACCGCCTCTGCAGCCAGCCGCGGAAGGCCTCGGCGGAGGCGTCGCAGTAGCAACTCCAGTTGTGACATCCGTACTCGTTGTGGACGTGCCACATCGCGACCGCGGGGTGGTCGGCGTACCGATCGGCGATCACCGAGGTCAAGGCGCTGGACGCGGCCCGATATGCGGCCGACGACGGGCAGAACGACTGCCGGCCACCGTAACTCCGGCGGACGCCGTTGACGTCGACGAGCAGCGACTCCGGGTAGCGACGGGAGAACCAGGGTGGGGGTGTCGCGGAGGCATTGGCCAGGTCGACGGCAATACCGTTGACGTGCAACAGATCGATGATCCGGTCCAGCCAGCCGAAGTCGTACAGACCTTCCTTCGGCTCCAGCAGGGCCCACGAGAAGATACCCACCGACACCAGGTTGACGCCGGCCTCGCGCATCAGCCGAATATCCTCCGGCCAGTAGCTCTCCGGCCACTGCTCCGGGTTGTAGTCCGCGCCGTAGGCCAATTTTCCGCCGAGTCGGTCCGTCAGAGACTTCATCGACGTCGCAAAATGCTGGGTCCGAGCAGGCAGGAGGTGGGGGTCGTCGTGGGTGTACTGCGTCATCCTTTGTTGGCCCCCAGGGTCAACCCGGCGACGAACTGCCTCTGCAGCACCAGGTACACGATCAGGACGGGGACGGCGGACAGCAGGGCGCCGGCAGCCAGCTCGGTGTAGTTGGTGGCGAACTGCCCGTTGAGGTTGTTGAGGCCGGACGTGATCGGAAGCCGATCACCCTTCTGAATCAACAACAATGCCCAGAAGAAGTCGTCGTAGATGAAGATGACCTCGAGCGTGGCCAATGCGGCCAGCGCCGGCCGGCAGAGCGGCAGGATGATCTTCCAATACTGCTTCCAGACGCTCGCACCGTCCACCTGCGCCGCCTCGGTCAACTCGATCGGCAGCGCCTTCATGTAGTTGCTCATGACAAAGGTGCAGAAGCCGAGCTGGAACGCGACGTTGACCGCGATGACGATGTAGTAGGTGTTGATGAACGACCCCGAGTCCGAGATGGACGCCGGAAGCGGGGTGTGCTTGGCGATCTGGAACAGCGGGGTGGCCAACACCTGCTGGGGTAGCAGGTTTCCCGCGGTGAACAGGATCAGCAGCGGCACGTTGAAGCGCCACGACACCCTGGACAGCTTGAACGCCGCGAAGGAGGCGAGGATCAACGTCAGGATGACGGCGGGCACCGTGATGATCAGCGAGTTCGTGAAGAACAGCGGCAGGTCGGCATCCTTCCAGGCGTTGGTGTAGTTGTCGAAGCTGTACCGGCCGCCGACCGAGAAGAACGAGTGGTCGTTGAAGTAGGACAGCGGGCGGAGCGAGGTGTAGAAGGTCCACAGCAACGGGATCATCCAGAGTGCGGCCGCGATGATCAGGAAGATCAGGATCGCGATGCGGCCACCCTTGCTGCCGCGGGTCAGGGGTGAACCGCGCAACACCTTCTTCTTCTCGGCCTTCTTCTCGGCCCTGGTGCGCGCCGCCGGCTCTGGCGCGGGCGGCTGAAGGGTCGACGTCATCTCTTCTCCTCTTTGAACGCCTGGGTCAGGTAGCTGATGATCGGGACCAGCGCGATCACCAGCAGGATGACAGCAAGGGCGGAGGCATACCCGACACGGGCGGCCGCTCCGCTGTTGGTGTAGATCATCGTCGCGAGCAGCTGCAGGCCGTTGGTGCCCTTATTGATGATGAAGACGATGTCGAACGCGCGGAGGGCTTCGATCACGGTGATCACCACGATCACGATGTTGATGGGCTTCATGGCCGGGAAGACCACCCGGAAGAACGTCTGCCGAGAGGTGGCGCCATCGATCGCAGCCGCCTCGCGCAGGGACGGGTCGACGCCCTTCAGACCGGCGAGGTAGAGGACCATGATGTACCCGATGTGTTTCCAGCTGGCCGCTATCAGAGCGGCCCAGAGGTTGATGTTCGGGTTACCGAACCAGTCGACGTGGGTGCCTAAAATGCCGTTGATCAGTCCCTGGTCCGGAGAGAAGATCAGCTGCCAGATCACTCCGACCAGCGCCAGGGAGAACATCACCGGAAGGAAGAAGATGCTCTGCATGATCTTGCTGCCAGGGAGTTCCCGGTCCAGCAGGACGGCCAGGAAGATGCCGGCCGGGCTGGCGATGAAGGCCAGGAACGCCAACCAGATCAGGTTGTGACGCACCGCCGGCCAGAAGTTCGGATCGACGTTGAAGACATTCTGGTAATTGACGGTTCCGATCCACTGGATCTTCGAGAACGCGCCGACACCGTTCCAACGCCCGAACGACAACATGATGGACGCAATGGCCGGGAACCAGACCAGGACAGCTTCGATGAGGATCGGAATGCCGATCATCAAAGCGACGACGACCCTGTCCCGGCCGGTCAGGCGGTGCACGCGGCGGTTCTTGTCCAGTGGCTTCTCGACCGGGACCGCAGTCACCGGGGTCTGCTGCGTTGCAGTCACAAGAAGAACTCTTTCTACCCTGGGTGACCCGACCGGGTCGACCATCGAAGGCCGGCCCGACCGGGTCGACCATCAAACGGCCGACCCAGCCGGGCTGCCGGAGATCAGGAGGTGAAGATCGTCTTGGCCTGTGCTTCCAGGCTCTTCGTCACCGCGGTCGAGTCGCCGTCCTTCAGGAACTGCTGCAACGCCGGGATGACGACCGGGCTGGCGAAGTCGGGCCGGCTGTCGCGGTCCAGGAACTGCGAGATGTTCTTGGCCGAGCTGATCAGTTCGACGGCGTGCTTCTGCATGGCGGTGTACTTGGCGGTGCTGGCGGTCTTGTTGGCCGCCACGTTCGACGGGTCAGCACCCAGATACAGCAGCTGGGCTTCCGGCGAGGCCAGGTAGGTCATCATGGCCTTGGCCTGGGGGCTCTCGCCCTTGCTGCTGAGCAGGAAACCGTCGATCGGCGCCTCGACGGCCGTCGTGCCGACGTTCGAGTCGACCTCCGGGAACGGGAAGAAGTCCAGATCCGTGTCGCCGGCCGGGAACTGCTGGCCGACGAACATGCCGAGCAGATACATACCCGCCTGCTTCTTGACCAGCGTCTGAGCGGCTTCCTGCCAGGTCCGGCCGAGTGCTTGGGTCTGAAGGTACGGGAACAGGCCTTTCCAGGTGTCGAAGACCGTCTTCACCTTCGGGTCGGTCCAGGACTGCTTGTGCGAGGCGACCAGGTCCATGTGGAACTGGTAGCCGTTGATGCGCATGTTCAGGTAGTCAAACGTACCCATGGCCGGCCAGCCGTCCTTGTCGGCGAAGGCGATCGGCACGAGGCCGTCCTTCTTCATCTTGGCGGCCAGCGTCTTCAGCTCGTCCAGGGTCTTCGGGACGGTGTAGCCCTTGGCCTTGAACACGCTCGGCCGGTAGAAGAACGCCCAGGGGTAGTTGTAGAACGGGATGAAGTACTTCTTCCCATCGGCTGCCGTCGAGGCCGCCTTGAAGCCATCGGAGTACTGGCTCTGGATGCCCGACCAGACGTCGTCGATCGGGGTCAACAGACCCTGTGCGGCGAAGAACTGCATCCGGTTGCCGGCGAACCAGGTGAAGACCTGGTCCGGACTGCCCTGCAGGTAGTTGTTGATGTTCTCCTGGAATGAGTTGTGGTCGACGGTGTTGACCTTCGTGTCGACGCCGTCGGCCTTCTTGAACGCGTTGAACACGGCCTGGTAGGCAGCCTTCGGCGTGGCATCGGAGGCGTTCGAGCCGAACGTGACGGTCCCACCGACCTGGGTGGCCGCCGAGGACGAAGAGCCCGCACCACCCGCGGCGGAGCTGCCTGCCGCAGAGCTGGCCGCAGAGCTCCCGCCAGCGGACGTGGCGGCAGCACTGGAGGTGGAGGAGGTGGCGGCACCGGCAGATGAGCCTGCCGACGACGTTCCGGTGCAGGAGGAGAGAATCGGAAGTGCGGCAGCGCTAGCAACCCCGGCACCGAGTATCCGCAACATGTTTCGACGATTCATGCTGCTGTCCCGCAACTTTGAGTCAAAATCTGAATTGGTCACCATTGGCCTCCAGATCTACACGGGTCGACTCTCGACCCCGAGAAGTGAACAAAATCTGTCACTCCGGCGTGGTGAAGTCAACACAACGTCGCCTCACGGCTTGATAACAATTACATATCGGGGCAAATCGGGCATGTGATATCGGGGCAAATCGGGCATGTGATGGCCTATTCCGCCAGCCTGACCAGCTTGCCGGCTCTGATCGATTGTTCGGCTCGAGTCAGTCGGTCGGCTCGAGTCAAGTGGTCGGCTCGAGCACTTCGAGTCCACCGAGTCAGGGACGCAGCGCCTGGGGCACACGGACGCTGCCGTCGGCCTGTTGGTGGTTCTTCAGGATGGCGACCAGCCAGCGGGTGGTCGCCAGGGTGCCGTCAGGGTGGCGGCGATCTGCGGCTTGCCGACCTCGTCCCGACAGCGGACGCTCAGCCACCGGGCCTAGGTCACCTCCCGTTCTACTGGGCGCACGGAATCTGAGCGTTAATCTTGGATTTGCCTCTATACAAAGTTGATTCTGTGAGATAGACCATGGGTATTCCCTGGCCACTTGTGTTGCACAGGAGCATCGCCCCAGCCCGACTGGTTGGCGTCGTGCCCGATCGGAGCCCCGATGTTTCAGACAATCCGCCGGCTGCCCTACGCAGCCGTTTCTGTGCTGGCGCTGACCGCGGCGGTGGGCATCGGGCTGACGACCGGCCCGGCTGCCTCCGCCACGCCAACCGCCCCGGCTGCCTCCGCCACGCCAACCGCCCCGGCTGCCACCTCCAGCCCGGCGCCCACGGCCGCCACCTCCAGCCCGGCGGTGGCCGCCACGACGTTCAGCGTCGACGACGCGGTGCAGGGCACCGGGCAGGACCAGTTCAATTACCTGGGCTCCGGGTGGGGTCATGCGGGCGGTGAGGGGGCACCGGCCAACCCGTACGACGGCACGAACAGCTACACCAACGCCAGCGGCGTCACGGTCAGCTTCACTTTCACCGGCACGCAGATTACGTTCCACGGAGTCACCGACCCGGGGCATGGCATCGGCGCGCTGTCGCTCGACGGAGGCGCCTTGACGGACGTCGACTTCTATAGCGCAACTCGCAAGGGTGACGTCGCGCTGTGGACCAGCCCAAAGTTGGCCAACGGTCCGCACACGCTGACGCTGGCCGTGACCGGGCGAAAGAACGCCGCGTCGACCGGCACGTTCATCGTGGTGGACCGGGTCAGCGCCACCGGCGAGGCGCCGCCCCCGCCGAACACCGCCATCGCGGTGAACCCGGCCGGCCCGGGCCGGGTGTTCGACGGGGTCGGTGCAATCAGCGGCGGCGGTGGCAACTCCCGGCTGCTCATCGACTACCCAACCGCGCAGCGCAACCAGATCCTGGACTACCTGTTCAAGCCCGGGTACGGCGCGTCGCTGCAGATCCTCAAGCTTGAGATCGGCGGGGACGCGAACTCCACCGACGGGTCCGAACCCAGCGTCGAGCACACCCGAGGCGTGGTGAACTGCAACGCCGGCTACGAGTTCTGGCTGGCCCAGCAGGCCAAGGCCCGCAACCCCCACATCAAGCTGTACGGCCTCGCGTGGACCGCGCCGGGCTGGATCGGCCACGGCAACTTCTGGTCCCAGGACATGATCGACTACCTGATGACATGGATGGGATGCGCCAAGGGACACGGACTTTCCATCGATTACCTCGGCGGGTGGAACGAGCGCGGCTACAACGTGGCCTGGTATGAGAATCTGCACGCCACGCTGGCCGCCAAGTACTACGCGACCAAGGTGGTGGGCGACGACTCCGGCTGGGGTGTCGCGGACGCGATGGCCAAAGACCCGGCGTTCGCCAAGTCCATCGACATCGTCGCGGCGCACTACTCGTGCGAGGGCGGCGACGGTGGCAACGCGAACTCGTGTTCGTCCACCCAGAACGCGGTCAACACCGGTAAACCGTTGTGGGACAGCGAGAACGGGTCGCAGGACTACAACACCGGCGCCGGTCCGTTGATCCGGGCGATCACCCGCGGCTACATCGACGGGAAGATGACGGCCCTGCTGAACTGGCCGCTGATCGCGGCGATCACACCGAACCTGCCCTACGCCACGGTGGGCCTGGCCGTTGCCGACCAACCCTGGTCGGGCCACTACAGCATCGGCATGAACACCTGGGTCACCGCGCAGGTCACCCAGTTCGTGCAGCCGGGCTGGCAGTTCCTCGACAAGGCCAGCGGCTACCTCGGCGGCAACCGCACCAACGGCAGCTACGTCAGCCTCACCTCGCCGACCAAAGCCGACTACAGCACCGTCGTGGAAACCACCACGGCCACCGCTGCCTCGACGGCCACCTTCACCGTGCCCGCCGCCCTGTCGACCAAGCCGGTGCACGTCTGGGCGACCAAGGTGAACTCCACCAACGACGCCGACCACTTCGCTCGTCTGGCCGACCTGAAGCCGGACAGCTACGGCAATTTCAAGGTCACGCTGCAACCCGGGTACGTGTACACGTTCAGCACGGTGTCCACGCCTGTCGGCAGGGGCACCGCGATCAGCCCGGCCCCACACCCGCTGGCCCTTCCGTACCGCGACAACTTCAACCGCTACGTCGCCGGGCAGGAGGCCCGCTACGTCTCGGACATGCAGGGGGCGTTCGAGGTGCAGCCGTGCGCCGCCGGACGGCGGGGCAGGTGCCTGCAGCAGATGGCGCCGACCAAGCCGATCGAGTGGCAGCAAGACAGCGACGCCTTCACCCTGGTGGGCGATCCGAGCTGGACGAACTACCGGGTGCAGACCGACGTGGAGCTGACCAAGCCCGGCACGGTGGAGTTGATCGGGCGGGCCGGGACCCAGAACCGGCCGCAGTCCCATCAGCAGGGCTACTACTTCCAGATCAGTGACACCGGAGCCTGGACGCTGCTCAAGAGCGACGCCAACGGCGTTCGCACGGTGCTGGCCAGGGCGTCGGTGGCGGCCCTGGGCACCGGCCGCTGGCACAAGCTGGGGCTGTCGTTCACCGGACCGTCGATCACCGCGTTGGTCGACGGCCACGCCGTCGGGGTGGTCCAGGACAGCTCCTACACCGCGGGTCAGGTGGGCCTGGGCCTCACGTCCTATGACACCGACCAGTTCGACAACCTGTCGATCACCGCCAACCGGACGTCGGCACCGACGGCGTCGCTGGCGGTGACCCCGTCGGCGAGCACCGTGCAGCGCGGCCAGCAGGTCACCGTCACGACGACGTTCTCCGTGCCCCGCCGCGCCCACACCGCCCAAGGCGTCAACCTCACCCTCGCAGCACCCGCCGGCTTCGTCCTCGACGACGCCCAAGCGCAGGTGTTCGGCGCGGTGCAGCCCGGTCAAAGCGTCGTCGCCACCTGGGCGCTGACCGCGCCTACCGACGCCGCGTCGACCGCGGCGATCACCGCGACCGCTACCTACGCCCAGGACGGCGTCGCGCACTGGCTGACCCAGAGCGGAAAGGTGCAGGTGGTCAACCCGCCCGCGCCGACGGGCGTCACCGACGTCGCCGCGATGGCGTTCCTTTCCTCGACGAACGGATGGGGCCCGGTCGAACGCAATGAGTCGGTCGGCGGCAACAACGCCAACGACGGCAACCCGATGACTATCAACGGCACCGTGTACCCGAAGGGTTTGGGCACCAACTCGGTCAGCGATGTCGCCGTCTACCTCGGCGGCAACTGCACGAGGTTCACCTCCACAGTGGGCATGGACCAGGAGGTCGGGGGCGGCGGCACCGTCACCTTCAGCGTCATCGGTGACGGAAAGACCCTCGCCTCGACACCCACCATCAGGGGCGGCGACCCCGCCCAGCAGATCACCGCCAATGTCAGCGGCGTGCAATCCCTGCACCTGCTGGTCGGCGACGCCGGTGACGGCAACGGCAACGACCACGGGGACTGGGCGATGCCGACACTCACCTGTGCCGGCTGACCGAGAAGGATTGCGGATGGGGTCTGGGCCGGCGCGCACATGCGCCGGCCCAGACTCGCGCACCCAGTCATCGCCTCGGCAGCTTTTCCCACCACCGCCGACGAGCTCCGGCCCGGCTGGTCTCGCGGTGGTATCCTGACTTCGCCGTCACTGCTGATCGACAAGCACTGGCCGTTGACCTCGCCCAATGGCGCCTCGGGCCGGAGCGCCGAACCGCCCGCCTGCTCACTCTGCCCGCGTATGCGGGTGGCCGCGACCTCCGGCGTGACGTCGTTGATCCAACCGCGGCGCCCGACTCGGACCCGGCCAGGTACTTCAGCTTGCCCTTGGCGCGACGGATCGTCAGCACCTCGGTGGCGAGGTGCCCGTCGCCGCGCCCGATCCGTGCTGGAGCCTGCTGCCAGCCGGCGATGTAGGGCGGTGGCCCAAGGGCCGCCATGGTCGACCACACAGGCAAGGCCCGGGTATCACCCGCCGATCCACGCCGAGCTCGGCCGGAGTCCCTCGACGATCAGCGGGAGATCTGCCGCAACATCAGCGGCGCCAGTAATTACCGGCCGTTCGGCGCGCACCGCAAAGCGCTGGCCCGCCGACCTCGGCCTCGATCGGGCAAACTGGCCCACGACAACGACTTGCGGGACTTCGTGCAATCCAAATTGGTGCAGCGGTGGAGCCCGCAGCAGATCTGCCACGCACTCCCGATCGAGTTCCCCGGCCAGACCGAGAGGCACCTGGTGCACGAGAGGCATCTCTGAGATGGTGCGACACGGAGGTCGCATGTGCAAGTGGCTCGTTGATTGGAGGTCGGCGGTGTCGTCGATGACGTAGCCAGGGCAGTGTTCAGGTCCCGTCCCCACCTTGACGTGCGCTGCCGGTAACGGCGAGGTGCGAAGCTCGAGACCGCTTACGCCGAAGCGATCGATGCGGGACGGACGAACTAGAAGACAGCCTGATCAGGTTGGCGGGTCTTGCCGTTGCCCGACACCCCGTCCCGCAACACGATCGGCTACCGGGCGTTGCCACGTTCGTGGGTGGTGTAATGCTCGATCTTGCCGTCTGCAAGCGAAGTTACTGCTGGTGGTAGGTCTTGGGTGATCAGTTCTTGTGTTGGTACATGTCCAGGTCGGCGCGGTTGACGATGTCATCGAGGCTGTCCGAGGGTGAGAACTGGGTTTCGCCCACGGCGGCGGTGACCGCGATCAGCTGATCGCGAACCGGGATGTGGATGTTCAGGGCGGCATGAATCCGGGGGCGCAGCGGCTCGTTACCGGTTGCTGCGATGACGAATTCGTCGCCGCCCCACCGCGCTACGACCCACGTCGGATCTGCGGTCTGGAGTTGATGTGCGGTGGCGCGGAGTAGGCGGTCACCGGCGGCGTGGCCGTGGGCGTCGTTGGTTTTCTTCATCGCGTTGATGTCGATCAGGGCCACTCGTCCGCTGTTGCCGTTGATCAAGAACCGGTTGACTTGTTTGATCAGACCGGCTCGGTTGAAGGCCCCGGTCAGCTCGTCATGTCCGGCGGCATGGCTGAGCTGCCCTATCTGTGCGTGCCAGTTGCCGACGTCTTGGATGCAGACCATGACCAGTCGGTGTCCTCCAACTGTCAACGCGGCTTTCTGGGCCTGCACCAGCAGTGTGTGGCCGGCTTTTGTCAGCAGCCGCCGTTCAGTCTGCGCATGATCGACATCTCCGGATGCCAGCCGAGAGGCCAGCTCGTCGCGGGCCGGGCGGTCGTCGGGATGAATCAGATCGCCCGCCGACAGGGCAAAAACCTCTGACAATTGGTAGCCGGTGAGGTCGGCGAAAGCCCGGTTGGCGTGGACAACTCGACCGCGTTCGTCGTGGACCACCACCGGCAGCGCCAGGAGATCGATCATCGCCCGCCAGACACCCTCTGCCTGCACAGGACCGGGCAACCCGACACTGTCGTTGTCAACGATGAACCCGGGGACGGAAGTGGCCCGCGTCGCTGCCAGCCAACCGTTTGCTTCCAGCATCGCAGACCACATACCCTTCGGTCGGATTGTCAAGAGGCTGTCGATAATCCTCGATGCAACCAGTCGGCGGTCACCGAAACGCCGTGTCGCGTCAATGACAGGGATGCTACGAGTCTTCCACGGTTTCGGGGAACCATGACCGACCTTCTACGCTTGAACAGCGCGCGCACCGGCCGGGATGCGACAAGTGCCGTTGCAGTTCGCGGAACATCCAGTCACAGCTTCCGGGGTCAGTCAACGCTGTGACTGTTCGAATTATCTGGTTCTGGCACAGGTTTCGTGAAGCTGATGGGTGGTTGATCGCGGCGAAGGTTGACCCCCGGTTCCGGCGGTAGGCCGTTGCCCGGTGACAGTGTGACCGGTGTTGCAGATGTGGCGAGCGCCAGCGTTCAGGCCGGGTAGGGGTGCCCTGAACCCGCACATCCAGCGCCTCGACGCCGTCGTACGGAGAACGTGCAGCCCCTTGGCCGCACGACCACAACTCAGCCAGGATCACGAAACTTGAGCCAGAACCCGGTAACTGGCACGGTCTTGGTGGTGATTTGGCGTCGTTGATCCGGTGCTTTATCCAGGTGTTCGGTCGCGCGGTCAGGGTGAGTCCAGCAGGGGTTGATTTGCGGCAGGCAGTGTCATGGTGAAGGTGGAACCTTCCCCGACGACGCTGGTCACCGTGAGCTGCCCACCTTGCGCCTCGATCATCTGCTGGGCGATCGCCAATCCGAGCCCGGTGCCTTTGATGCCCACGTTGACAGCTTCTTTGGTTCGGTAGAAGCGGTCGAAGATGTGGTCGAGCGCGTCGGCATCGATACCCATGCCCGTGTCCTGCACCGAGATCTGCACCTTGTCGTCGACAGCGCGCAGGCTCACTTCGACTTGACCGCCCGCCGGGGTGAACTTGACCGCGTTGCCGACCAGGTTGGTCAGGGCCTGCTCCAGCCGGATCGGATCGACCATCGCGCACAGCGGGTCTTCCCCGGAATCGCGATCGGCGGCGAAGTCGCTGCTCAGCACGACGTCGGCCCGCTGGGCGACGGCC
>JAABVA010002939.1_pt1 | contig 16613 bp, 11 predicted proteins | sample 5560331 | NCBI WGS metagenome assembly JAABVA01 (sample SAMN12812661, study PRJNA571458) | rock metagenome | isolation source: Antarctica rocks | place: Antarctica: Victoria Land, Mt New Zealand sud | collected 2016-01-07 | reverse complement strand
ACGAGGGATCGTTCAGGTTGTACCTGTATGAGAAGCCTTGCAGATGCAGCACGTTCACAAAGATCGAGCTTGTCAAACCAACTTGAACCGCCTTCTGGTTGACGAACAAATCGGATCGTCCCCAGATCGAGGCAACGCCTCCGAGCAGCAGGATGGTGGCCAGTATCGTCAGGCCTAACGGGAAAATTCGCGCAACTCTTTTTAAGAAAAATGGCAAGAAGGCGCGTATTCCGTCGGACTGGAACAACGGGAAGTAATTATACGACATGATGAAGCCGCTAAGGACAAAAAAGAAGTCAACAGCCATGTAGCCATGCGGCACTATCGAAGGGATCCAACCCGAACTATGCAGCTGCGCCGTCGCCGAAAAATGCTGCAGGACCACGGCAATCGCAGCCACGCCCCTTAAAGACGTAAGCGCCTTTATCTCTCTGTTGTTCTCAGCTTTCTTGATATTCACCGCTGGGGTTCGGTCTGACATTTCTTTGTCGTATCGGTTTTTATGCGAAACATCCAGATGAGATGCTGAACCAATATCCGATCCGTGCCGCCCGATCGCTCAGGCTGTGCGCGCCGCATGCGCGTACGCCGGTTGAACCGGCCCGTGGCAAACTTAGACCCTAGCCCCTGGCCAAGCCGACCTCCGCTGTTACACTGGACCAACCCCCTTCCCGGAGACCTCATGATCGACATCGCCTTCGTCCCCGCAGCCCTGCCCACATCCGGCGCGCTGGCCCTGCTGGTTCCCGAGGGCGAAAACCCCGGCGCGGGCGAAGGGATGCTGGCGCAGGCGGACGCCGCGTGCGGCGGCACGCTGACCCGTGCCGCCACGGTAGCCGGGTTCACCGGCAAGAAGGCGCAGACCTGCGTCGTGCTGGCGCCCACGGAGGGCCTGTCGCGCGTCGTGCTTATCGGCCTGGGCAAGCCCGCCGACCACACGTTGCGCGGCATGGAGGAGGCGGGCGGCATCGCGGCCGTGGCCCTCGCGCGCGATACGGAGGCAGCGCTGGCGGTGGACGGGATGCCGGCATCCCACGCGGTGCACGCAGCACTCGGCGCGCAACTGCGAAGCTATCGCTTCGACCGCTATCGCACGAAGGAGAAGGCCGAGGACAAGCCGAAGCTCGCCACGTTGCAGGTCATGGCCGATGAACCCGACGCTGCCCGCACGGCCTGGCCCGCGCTGGCGGCCGTGGCGAACGGCGTGGCGCTGTCCCGCGACCTGGCCAGCGAGCCGCCCAACGTGCTGCACCCGACCGAGCTGGCCGAGCGCTGCCGGCCGCTTACCGAACTGGGCGTCGAGGTGGAGGTCCTGGGGCCTGAAGAGATGCGCTCCGTCGGCATGAACGCCCTGCTCGCCGTTGCGATGGGCAGCGCGCAGGAGCCGCGGGTCGTCGTCATGCGCTGGAACGGCGGCGAGCCCGACGCCGCACCGGCATGTTTCGTCGGCAAGGGCGTCACCTTCGACACCGGCGGCATCAGCATCAAGCCGGCACCGGGGATGGAGGACATGAAGTGGGACATGGCGGGCGCCGCCGCCGTGATCGGGCTGATGTCGGCGCTCGCCGGCCGCCGTGCCCGCGCCAACGTGGTGGGCGTGGTCGGCCTCACGGAGAACATGCCGAGCGGCACGGCGCAGCGCCCCGGCGACGTCGTGCGGTCGCTGTCCGGCCAGACGATCGAGGTGCAGAACACCGACGCCGAGGGCCGCCTCGTGCTGGCTGACGTGATCTGGTATGCCCAAGACCGGTTCAGCCCGGCCTTCACCGTCGACCTCGCGACCTTGACCGGCGCCGTGATCGTGAGCCTCGGCCACGAATACGCTGGCCTGTTCAGCAACGACGACGCGCTGGCGGCTCGGTTGTCGGCTGCCGGGCAGGCGACCGGGGAGGCCGTGTGGCGCATGCCGCTCGGCGAGGCCTACGACAAGCTGATCCGCTCCGACATCGCCGACATGAAGAACATCGGCGGCCGGCCCGGCGGCGCCATCATCGGTGCGCAGTTCATCCAGCGCTTCGTGCGCGGCCCCTGGGCCCATCTCGACATCGCCGGCACCGCCTGGAGCAGCAAGGACAGCGCCACTGCGCCGAAGGGCGCCACCGCCTATGGCCTGCGCCTGCTCGACCGGCTGGTCGCGGACCACCTCGAGGCAGCGCCGCCGCAGTGAAGGTCTGCTTCGTCCGGCGGAGCGCGGCGCCGGCGCGCGCCGTGCCGCTGGGCGCTGGGATGCCGCCGCCCAAGCCGCATCTGGCCGCGGCGGCGGGCTTCACTGGCCGGCTCGGCCAGGTTTCGGAGGTCGTGACCCGGAAGCGCCGGCTGTTGCTGCTCGGCATGGGCGATGGCCAGGATTGGGAGGCGGCCGGGGCGCTCGCCGCCGCGCGGCTGTTGACGCTCGAGCACATCGCGGTCGATGCCCGCGGGCTGCCCGTAGCGGCCGTCACGGCGCTTGCGGCCGGGGCCTGCCTGCGTGGCTGGCGGTTTGACCGGCTGCGCGCGCGGCTTTATCCGGAAGGAGAGCCCGACCGCGCGCAACTGGCCCGCATCGATGTACTGACCGACGACCCGGCCGCTGCCGAGGTAGTCTGGGCGTCCGTCGGCGCCGCCGTGCAGGGCGCGCTGTTCGCCCGCGACCTGGTCGCCGAGCCCGGCAACATCTTGACCCCGCAGGGCTTCGCCGCCCGCCTCGCCCGGCTGGAGACGGCCGGCGTGACGGTCGAGGTGCTGGACGCCGCGCAGCTGCGACGGGAGGGCCTGCGCGCCCTGCTGATGGTGGGCGGCGCCTCGGCGAACCCGCCCTGCCTGGCGGTGCTGCGGTGGCGCGGCACCATCGATGCACCGCCGGTCGCCTTTGTCGGCAAGGGCGTGACGTTCGACATGGGCGGCGTGTCGATCAAGCCCGCGCTGGGCCTGCATGAGATGCGCGGCGACATGGCCGGCGCCGCCGCCTGCGCCGGCGCGATGCTGGCGTTGGCGCTGCGGCGGTCCCCGGCGCCGGTCGTCGCGGTGCTGCCGCTGGCCGAGAACCTGCTGGGCGCCAGCAGCTACCGGCCCGGCGACGTGCTGCGCACCTATGAGGGCACCACGGTCGAGATCACCGACACCGACGCCGAGGGCCGGCTGATCCTCGCCGATGCGCTGGCCTGGACCATCGAGAACCTGCGGCCGCAGGCTATGGTTGACCTTGCTACCCTGACCGGCAGCGTGATCAGGGCGCTGGGCCATGAGATGGCCGGGCTGTTCGCGCCCGACACCATGCCGTGCGGCGTGCTGGCGGCGCATGTCGCGGCGGCCGGGGCGGCAGTGAGCGAGCCGGTATGGCGCCTGCCGATCGGCGACCCGCTGCCGGAAGCGCTAGAGTCCGACATCGCGGACGTACGGCAGTGCAGCCTGGCTCCGCAGGTTCCGGACGCGATGCACGCGGCGGCATTCCTGCGGCGGTTCGTGGGCGACACGCTTTGGGTCCACCTCGACATCGCGGGCATGGAGAGCCGGGAGGCCGCGTGCGACCGCCACGCCCTCGGCGCCACCGGGTTCGGCGTGCGGTTGTTGGACCGCTTGGTGGCGCAGCGATTCGAGGATCCGCACCGGTGACGCCCATCTCATGACCGAAGTGGGCTTCTATCACCTGACCCGCACCGGCCCCGACCAGGCGCTGCCGCCGCTGCTGGGCCGCACGCTGGCGGCGGGCGAGCGCGCGGTGGTGCGGGCCGCGAGCGAGGCGCGGGTGGCGGCGCTGGACGAGGCGTTGTGGGCAAGCCAGGACCCCGACTGGCTGCCGCACGGCACCGCACGGACGGGCCACGCGGCGCTGCAGCCGATCTGGCTCACGACGCTGGACGAAAACCCGAATGGGGCGCGGTTCCTGTTCTTGCTGGACGGGGTTAGTTGCCTGGACCTGCTGGCCTGGGCACGGGTGTTCGATCTGTTCGACGGGCGGGACCCGGCCGCCGTCGCTGCGGCGCGCGCACGGTGGACGGCGGCTAAGGAGCTGGGCGCCGGACTGGCGTATTGGCAGCAGACGGATAGGGGATGGGCGAAGAAGGGCGCCTGACGCGGGATTAGGCCAGCAGGGCAGCACCTGAACGGGGCCCTGCGCGGCGTAGGTGGTGATCTTAGTGTCGCGCGTGACGATCGGGATGCCGAGATGACGGGCCGTGGCAATCAGCAGCCGGTCAGCGGGGTCTCCGTGCACTCTAGATGGAGGTACTTCGCTTTGAGTTCCGTTGCACTCACGGTCTCAGAATTCATAGCTGCATCTCGATTACTATGATCAGGTCATAAGACCGGTCACCAGGAATGACGAAAAGAAAGATGCTGGCCCGGACCAGGCGCTGCCGCCGTTGCTGGGCCATGCGTCGGCTGTGGGCGAGCTCAGCAGACGGGCGGAAGAGGAGCTGGACTCTAGGCGGGGTATACCGGCGGCAGACGGATGAAGGGCAGGCGAAGCGGGAACGAGGGCTTGCTTGCCCCCTGCATCAGCCTAGCGTTTCCATTGCGCAACGCTTATAGCGTATTCTGGAAATACCCTGTATGTCCGAAAACGCACAATCTGCTCGCAGGCGACTTAGCGATCTGAGACCAACGTACGAAAGCATTATGATGGACGACATAGCAAGCAACCTTCATAGTCCTGATCTTGCTGGGGAGCATTACATCGCGACCCTCGGACGGCTTCATGAGGTGTTGCGGCCCAAAACCTATCTTGAGATCGGGGTTTTACAGGGAGACTCGTTGAAGTTGGCCCGGTGTGCTTCCATTGCAATCGACCCGGCGTTTCATCTCTCTCCAGATAATCTCGAAGCCGTGTTCTCTAAACCGGAACTTCATCTTTACCAAATGGGTTCGGACGACTTCTTCGACCGGCACAACCCACGCAAGATACTGGGCGCACCGCTCGACATGGCATTCTTGGATGGAATGCATCGCTGTGAGTTTCTATTGAGAGACTTTATTAATACTGAGAAATATTGCAAACGCAACAGCATAATTGCGTTGCATGACTGCTTGCCGGTCGAGCCGGGCATTGCGAGCCGGGTCCAGTCGCACGCGCATTCGATGGCGGCCCATCGGGCGGGGTGGTGGGCCGGCGACGTCTGGCGCACATCCATGCTGCTTCGACGGACCCGTCCGGACTTGCAGATGACGGTGTTGGACTCCATGCCCACCGGACTGGTGTTGCTCACAAACCTCGACCCAAGCAGCAATGTTCTCTCTGACAACTACGCTCAGTTTATACGAGAAATGCTTGACTGGGATTTAAACAATATCGGCATTCCAGCTTTGTTTGCTGAAATGGAGATCTTACCCGCGTCCAGGCTCCAAGAACACGAGGACATCACTCAAAGATTTGGCTGTAAATCAATCAAGAGATGAACTTTCAAAGTCAATATCGCATTATGGACACGCGTATTGTCACCCTTGATGACGCGTTCAACAGACACGACATGACGTTGATTGAGCCCATTAGCGTAGTGCATCGATCTCATCCCGGGTTTGTATTGAATATTTCAGGAGAGGAACTCGTACACCATCTCTATCATACGCACCCCATAGAGCTTGGCGGCGTTTTCAAGTCAGAATGGGACAATGCTACACTATTTGGCTGGAATGCCATTCACACCTTTATCAATGCAGATGCTGATTTTACTTGCCAGGATATCGTTGGAACCGCTAGTCGGGTGGACAGACATCTGCAAAATTTGCCAGGCTTACCATATCGTATACCCGGCATGAAGCGGAGCAATGGCAAAGTTACACTCGATTTTACTGAAGTTCCGAGTGACATAATTTGCAAGCTCGACGATGATGTCTATTTCGGCTCACCGATCGAGCCCTTGAATTGGGGCATGTGGCTGCTTCACTGCATTCCATCAGCTGCCGATTATGTTGCGTCCGGACAGAAAGGTCTATTTGGCTGCTGGTCTAAACTGGGATGGCAACAACAATTGCTCAGTTTCATGGGCATTGCTGCCGAGAAGATGTTCCAGGTAGACGAATGGCGAACGCACGTTGTCAAGCGGCTTACATTCAGGTCCTATCCGAATATCGATCTCTACATTGGGCAAAAAGACAAAGAGATTTTTTCGGCGATCGCTAGGCAGTGTCTGCAACGTTCCGACGTATGTCGGTCACCAAGGATATTTGTCTCCCGTCAAACCAAATCGATGCCGGGTGCTGCGCGTCGCCTTGCGAATGAGGCGGAGCTTTCAGCGGCGCTACAAGCAATCGGCTTTGTCGTCGTCGAGCCGGAGCAGCTATCATTTGATGACCAAGTAGCACTGTTCGCATCCGCGACCGCTATCGTCGGGCTGGGAGGCGCCGGTTTGTTCAATGCTGTGTTCTCGAAGCCGGGCACTAAACTGGTAACCCTTGAGGCAAGCAACGCTTTCATTCACAGCCACGCAAATCTGTTCTCCTCGTTAGGTCTCGACTATGCCGTCGTATTCGGGAAGCGGAACGAACTCGATGATCGCTGGCCGCATCATGAATGGACCATCGACGTCCCGCGCACCATTGCACAAATTCAACGGTTTATTTAAGAATACAGCTTCCAGGTAGTTCCAGCTGTTCAGCTTTGACGGCTGGTTGCAGATCAAAGCCCATAAGCCGACCGCATCCACCCTGCCGTCCCGGCCAGACCATCCAACCACTCCACCGCGGGGTGCCAGTCGGTCGCGCCGCGGATCAGCGCCGTGTCCAATACACTGATCGGCACGTCCGCCGCCCGCGCACTTTTGCGCACAACCTCCAGCGCGGGCTGGTGCAAAACGTCGCGTACGTCGGCCACGAGCTGGTTCAGGCTGCGGCCCTGCCCGCTGCCGACATTCATCGTCCGGTGCGGGCCTTCGTACTGCGCAGCTGCCATGAAGGCGCTGGAAACGTCGTCGACGTGGATGAAATCCCGCGTCACCTCGCCGGTGCCCCACAGCTCAATCGCCGATCCCGACAGCGCGCGGTGCAGCATCGCCGCCACCACGCCCTGCTTCTTGAACGGCGATTGCCCAGGCCCATACGGGTTCGCAATGCGCAGCACGTGGTAGTCCAGCCCATAAAGGTGCCGAAACAGCTCCAAATAGCGCTCGACCATCAGTTTGTTGATGCCATAGGCGGATATCGGCACCGTGCCCGCACCCTCGGGGGTCGGCACCGTCGATGGGATGCCGTAAACCGTCCCGCCAGAAGACGCGAACACCACTTTCCGCACCCGCGCGGCCCGGCATAGCTCCAGCAACAAGATCGAGGGGACCACCTGAGAGGCGACGTCCGCCGCCGGATTCCGGTTGCTGTTCTCGGGCAGCGACGAACTCAGCAAGTGGAACACCGCCTCCTGACCATGCAGCGCAGACGCCAGGGCTGGTGCATCCTCGAACGTCGCCTCGGTCCACAATGTGCCGCCGCTTGGCGGGGCCGCCGACAGGCTGCGTCCATAGGCATGAACGATGGCGCCCTGGCCTTGCAGCGCAGCGCACAGCGCGCGGCCCAAGAACCCGCCCGCTCCCAGCACCAGGCACCGCACACCCGACATTGCATCCGGCGCCGTGCCGGCCATCGATCGAGGGAGTGCGGCGATCGCGACCTCAGGATGGCTCAACATGCCCAAAGCGCATTACTCCAGCCAGGAACAGTGGATCTGTACCGTTACGTATATGTTATATATTACATCACATTATCGCTATAGAAATTAACATGATCGTAAGGAGATTAACGCGATCACCAACCGGAGCCCTCGCGGTATACCGTGCACCAGCCATGCCCGGTTGACTCGCAAACCGCCGGCAGCATGCGTTCCAGGGCGTGCAGCACCGTCCCGTCATAGGGCGCGGGCTCGGCCGGAAAATCATTCGGGCTGAGATCAAGCGCCCACAGCGGCGCGAGGGCGGCCGGGCGCGCCCAGAACATGGTGCCGATGGGAAAAACCGGCCACTCCGGCAGCATGGGTGATGGCGCCATTCGGGCGGCAAGGGCCGCGGCGATATCCCAATTCTTGCTCCAGCCGACGCAATGCCTGTCCTCGGCGAACACCAGGCCCAGCCTCGGATCGTGTTCGAACAGCGACAGCACCTCGTCCCCGCCCAGCAACGTGTCCAGCAGGTATGACCGCCAGCGATCCCCCAGCATGGCATCGACCGCCATGCTGCGCTTGCCATGCAGGTGCCCCACTACGTCGTATTCCCCCGCGCCAACCAGCCGCCCGACGTTTGTGAGGAATGGGCCGATATCGCGCCCGCGGTTCGGCGCCACGAGATAGCGCGTGCTGCCGCCCTTATAGCCGCGGAATGCATACTCGATCTCGAGCCGCCGGGCGTCCGACGTCGTGGTCACGATCACATCCAGCTTCGTCTGTGCCGCGGACAGCCGCGTCGCGAACTCGGCCGCGAGCTCGGGATAGTGCAGATGCAGATGCAGCGCGGTGCGGAGGCTGGATGCGCCGGCGCGGGCATCCGGCCGAGCGTCCTCGCTCAGCATCACGCAGCGGTGGGTCGGCGGGCCGCCGTGCGGATCGAGCGCCGGGCCGGGCTGCGCGAGGCGGCTCCGCGCCGCGCCCTCGTTAAAGCCAGGCCGGGGATTGTAGCGCAGCAGACCCTTCCGACCGCGCGCCACATAGGTCCGGACTGCAGCATAGTGCATCGACGGCTCCACAGGTCTCGCGATGTTCTCGTGGAACGCCGCGTCAAAGAGGCCAGAGGCGGCAATCGCCTGCGTGACCTGCATCGCCTCGTCCCGCAATGCCGCAGCGCTGGCAAGCTGCGCCGCGATCGCCCCCATATAGCTGCCGAAGTCGAACTGGCGTTCCGCGAAGGCAGCGTTGCCCAGTGCCCGCCTGGCCTCGGCCGGCTCGGATAGCCGCACCAGCGCCTCGGCCGCCTGCATCACGTTGCAATAGTCGACGGCGGCGCCCACGGCGGCCGCGCGGCCGGGTGCGTCGCGCAGCGTATCGGCGATGCCGGTCGCGCGATCGAAGCAGACCACGGCGCGTCCGGCCCTGAACGCATCCAGCGCGACATTTGGGAATGGGTCGAGCCGCGACGGCAGGAAGAACACGTCCGATAGTTCGAACAGCGTATCCAGGCTGCTCTGTGCCGGGAGGAAAAACACGTGCCGGCCGAGATCCAGCCGTTGCACCATATCTGCGACCCACGCTGAGTAATGCAGGTCCGATTTCGGATGATAACCGTCGCCCACCCAAATGAAGCGGAAATCATCGCCTAAAAGCCTTCGCACCTCGTTGGCGGTCTGCACGAAAAGGTCGACGCCCTTGCGCATCTGCACATAACCCGCACCGAACACGATTTTCGAGCTTCTCCCGTTTTCCACGCCGATCGATGCCAGGATTTCGTCGCGCGTCAGGTCGCCTTCCGCACCGTCCTTGGGCAAATGGGGCAGATAGCCCTGCGGGCGCACCTCGATGTTGTTTGCATGACCAGAGCGGGTGAACAGCAACTCGGCCTGCAGGCTGTCGCAGGTCAGACTGGACGGCGTGATGATGCGATCCACGCTTTCGATCACGTCCGACATGCGTCCGGGCGGCAAGGTATATTCGGCGAACTCGTGCAGCAGCGCCATCGATGGCAGGTCCGCCTGGAGCGCGGCCTGCGCAAAAGGGCTGGTTTCCACCGAATTCAGCAGCACGGCCGCCAGCCGATGGGTAACCTTGAGTTGCAGGAGTAAATATTCGGCGTCCAGCGGAGACAGGGGCATGGCGATAAGCGTGCAGCTATGCGCCGCGAACTCCTCCAGCAGCGGCCCGGCCTTGCCCAGATACGAGATGATGTTGTGAGTGCCGGCAAGCCGCGCACCCACGTTCAACCCGACGAGCGGCGCCCCAGTGCGGGAAGCTTCGTGGCTGGCCAAGAGGATGGTGGGCTTACGGCTGTCGAACGCGGCCTTGCCCTGGCTGATCGCCGACGAAAAATCGGGCCGGCCCGTGCGGCCCTCTGCATGGCCGTGCGCCGCAAAGTGGTAGAACGGGCTCATGCCAGACACGCGTATGTCGGGATAGAGGCGCATATAGTAATCGACGGAGAAGTCCGGCGCCGGATCGAGGCCCAGGCGGCAACCGGTCAGGATATAGTGCTGCAGCGGCTCGGCCGGCGGCTGTTGCCCAGGAAAGCGGTTGCGGAACTGATCGACATAATAACGGTCGTTAAATCGTGGGCGTCCAGCCGTCATCTGCTGATAAAGCTGGTGGCCAGTGCAGACGCGGTGCTGCGCGCGACCGATGGCGATATAATGCAGGATCGGCACACCGGAGGTTTCAGTTCCGCCGCCCAGCACGTCGTCATAGGCGCGCACATAGAAGTTGCTGTCGAATCTTTCGCCGATCGGTGCCCGGTGGTTGCGCGCGATCAAGTAGTCCTCGGCGTCGGATAATCCCGGCATTGCCGGGCAACCGCGGTCCCAGGCATACACGCGCGCATCGAACAGCCCGCTCGCCTCCACTTGCTCGGCATCCCGCCGCAGCCGTCGCGGGTTCGGGTAGCGTTGCTCGGCCCGGCCATGCTCCAGGTAATGCACCAGCGGGCTGGCGCCGCTCCCGACCACGTCCGGGTTGGTGTCCCGATAGAAGCGCACGTCGAAGTCCGGGGAGGGAGACAAAGCGGCGGCCTCGCCCGTCGCCAGGTAGTGGGCGACTAGGTCGGTCCGGGTGCCGGTGACGCCGGCCTCCTGGCGATAGAACGCCTCATCGAACAGGCTATCGGAAACGATCAACCGTATAGCCGCCGATAATTCCTTCCCGTCCCGTAACCGGTCCTGTCCATTGTCAGGCGGGCCGGCGTGCTGCCTGTCGCTTTCACCTGGCTCCACATAGGCCTGCCCGGCATCGCGACCGGTCGTTATCCATTTGCGCTTACTCATGGCAGCGCGCTCCTACCTTCGCATGCACATCGTGGCGCTGCTGGCCTAGCAATATGCGCCCTGCGCAAAGCGGATGGCCCGGCCGAGCGCCGCAAGGCCGTCCGGCCGCTCCCGCATCTCGATCACGGCCCATCCGGCATAGCCCGCCGCAGCCAGCGCAGCCGCCGCCGCGCCGTGTGCGCAGACGGGCGCGTCGAACGTCCCAAGCTCCGGCTCGGCGATGTGGTAGTGCGCGAGCCTCGGCCCAGTCGCGGCGATCTCCGCCCCGATATCGTCGTCGCCCAGCATGACGCAGGCGCAATCGAGGTGCGTGCGAATCGCCGGATGCCCGCACAGGTCCACCACCCGGCGCACGTCCGTCGCCCGCAGCATGAAATCCGCGCCATACCGCGCCGGCACCGGCTCCAGCCCGATCGTGAGCCCGGCCGGCGCAGCGATGTCGCCCAGCACGCGCAGCCGCTCCGCCGCCAGCGCCTCCGCCTCCGCGACGGCCAGCGCCCCACGGGTCCGGTTGCGCGGCGCCCCCAGCACTGCGACGCCGGCGCCCAGGCCTTCCGCCACGGCCGCGACACGGCGCATATGCTCCGCCATCGCGAGGAAGGCCGCCTCGTCCGCCAGCAACTGCACGTCCGGCCGGCCAAACAGGATCGCCTGCAGCGAGCACACGCGCAGCCCGGCGTCCTCCACTTGGCGCCGGTAGCCTGCGACAGCCGCCGCGTCCAGTTGATCACAATCCGCGATCCGGGTCGGCGCGGCCTCGATGCCCATGACGCCCAGCCGCGCCAGCAGCTCCAACGCCTCCGCCGCCCGTTCCGGCGTCCAGGCTAGGTTCGACACGCCGAGACGCAGCGATCCCGGCCCGGTCATGCCCGGCCCGCCGCCACGAAGCGGCCCATGGCCTCCAGCACCGCGTCGGCCTCGAGGGCATAGCGGGTGTCGCCGCCGAATGCCGCGCCGTGCCGGGTATGGACGTCATAGGCGACAGGCCGCGATTCCCCCCCGAGCGTTAGGCCGGGGAAGAAGCGGCGCTGGACTTCCGCCATGGCCACGGGCTCCGTCACCAGGTTGACCAGCGGCAGGCCCAGCGCCTCCACCCGTTCGATGTCGTCGGCCAGTCGCTCCAGCGGATACCATTGGAAGCGAGAGCCTGGGTCGATGTGCTCCAGCCGGTTGTCGTGCAGCAGGTCGAACAGCGCGTTCTTTTTCAGTCCCGGCCCGAACAGCGCCGGCAGGCGGATCACGTGCGCCACCGGGAACCGGCGCCGCACCCAGTCCTCCAGCCGCGCGCGGTGCAGGCCATAGGCATGCAGCCCTGGCTCCGGCACCGCGTCATTCTCATCCACGCCCACCGGGGTGCCATAGACGTCGACGGTCGAGATCAGCACGAAGCGGTCCGCCTCCACGTAGTCCAGGTGCCGGGTCAGCCGATCGATCCCGTGCTGGTCCGCCTCCGCGTTGGCGTTCGCCCACCATTTCACGGCGCTGACGCCCGCGCAGACGACGCGGTCGAAGTGGCGGCCCTCGATCTGCTCGATGTCGGTCGAGTGGAACGCGGCGCCGAACGCGCGCTGCCCCGACAAGGCCTGGCCGACGAACCCCGTGTTGCCGATCAGGGCAGACCCCTGGACATGCATCAGGCGGGCATCCATCAGGCCCGGATCTGCGCGATGTTGCGCCGCAGGGTGCTGTCGATCTGGGCGCTGGCGTCGAACTGGCCCGCCTCGATCGCCGCCAGAATGCGCTCGGTGGCGAAGAAGATCGTGTCGATCTTGCCGGACATCACCGAGAACACCCGGCCGCGGCGGAACACATAGCAGCTTCGGTCGTCGAACTTGCCGACCGGCTTGGTCTTGATCGCCAGTTGCGGCCCCACGAAGCGGAACCGCTCGCGGAACTCGGGCACGTAGCGGGCAATCTGGTCCTCCATCGCCGAGACCTTCTCGGCGACGGTCGCGGCCGACACGCTGTCCCGCACCCGGCGCGCCGCCTCGGCGCTGTCCAGCCGGCCCAGCGGCGTGTGCGGCACGCTCGATAGGGTATAGAGCCCAGGGTCCTCGGTCGGATAGATTGAGCACAGCGGCCCGTCCACCAAGGTGATGGCGGGAAAGGGGCTGTCCGTCTCGTAGTACAGCAGGATCGTCGGCTCGTAGAAGAACCGCATCGGCAGCCCGGTCCGATGGCCCCATGTCGCGTCCACCAGGACGTCGTAGCGGGTGCCGTCGACATAGACGCCGTCCGTGCGTTCCTCGATCTCGTCGATGCGGGTGCCGAGCTGCAGGCTGTCGCCCAGGCGTTCGGTGAAGTATCGCCGGGCGCGCTCGATCAGCAGGACGCGCTCGCCGGTCAGCAGCAGTCCGTCCACGCCCTGCAGGAACACCGACGTCTCCCGCACCTCGCGGAAGTCGATGCCGGACGAGGTCATGATCAGGCGGTAGGTCGCGAAGTCGATCAGGCTGTCTTCACGCGGGACGGCGTAGATGTTCTCGGTGACCTCGCGGCTCAGCTGCGGATAGCGCTCGACGAACCGCATGAAGCCGTCCCGCGACTGTGCGCGGGTGCCATGGTGCCGCGGATAGTGGAAGCCGAGATGGAGGCGGAACTGGTTGTTGCCCGACGCCTCGTGCATCGCGCGGTCGTTTTGATCGAATACTGTGACATCGAGGCCCAGTCCGCGCAACGAAAGCGCGATGTGGCATCCGTACCAACCCGCGCCAACGACGGCGACTGATAAAGCCACGTGCACCTCCGTACGTTCAAAAGAGCTAAGCCGTACCGCGCCACTGATTGCGCTCATACCGCGAAGGCTGGCATTACGCTACGGAAAATAATCTGGAAGTGATACAATGCAGGTGAACAGAGCCGCTATCGGTGCAGCATGAAGACCGGCTTCGACACCCCAGACTTCCGTATGCCCGGCTTGCATATCCCAGGTTTCCGCATCATCGAAGCGAACAGCCCGGATTTGCCGCCAGCGCCGCCATTGGGCGAGCATTGGCGCGCCGTGCAGGCTGTGGCCGCCGATGGCTGGGCGATTATCGAGCTGCTGCACGACGACGGCGGGCGGGCGGAGTGGTTCTTTGACGCCGCCGGAAACCACTCGAACGACATAGGCCCCTGGTCGCCCAACACGCGTGATGCGCTGCGGGCCGCGTTCCGCCCCGCCGTCATGGCACTGCGGGACACGCTTATGCACACCTATCCGATCCGGCTCGATCCGGAGCATGCAACAGCCCTGCACGATTTCCTGCGGCTCGGCCCAGGTCTCCGCGACACCATCGCGGCGGCGTTGCAGGATGAGGCGTTGCCAGACCCGTCCCATTGCAACATCGACGAGCCCGGCGTTGCCCCACCGTCCTGGGCGGACCCGGCCGCATTGCGCCGCACGCTGTCCGTGAACCTGCAGGACCGCTTCGTCCAAGGAATGCGCGAGGGCAGCCTGACCTGGCCGTCGCCTGTCGACGGGATGGACATGCCCTGCACCGGTGCTTTCACCCTCGACGACTTCAACAGCCTGTTCCGCTTTGCCGACCGGGCGAGCGGCCTCGACATCTTCATCCTCGCCGCCGAGCATGTATCCCGCGTGGCCGGCCTGTATGCGCCCGGGCGCAATGTGATCGTCAGTCTTGGCGGCGAGCAGGTGCGCATGCTGCGCCAGCACGCCGGCCACCTCGGCCGCTACGTGCTGCACAACCTGGCGTATTTCGCCGACAGCCTAATCGCCGGCTATGCCCACCCCGCCGCGCCGTGCCGCTTCGCCACCTTCCTGCGCCCCGGCACTAGCGCCCACCTCGGCCATCAACTCTGGAACGAGCTGACCGCCATCGACGCATTGGTCGCCGAGCTGCCGCACGACCGCCTGCCGCAGTGGCTGGTCGCGGGCCTGCCGGGCCAGGAGATCGAGTTCTACGGCCCGATCGACGCGCTGTTCCCCGAGATCGCCGGCCGGGTCCGCCGCGGCTTCGCCGACCAGCGCGCGCTAATCAGCCACGCCTACGAGAACCGCCTGATCCTGTTCCGCGCGACGCGGGAACGCGTCGGCGACGGGCTGCGGCGCCGGGTCATGACATATGCGGCCCGTCACGCTCCCGTCGTTCATGCCGCCGGGCCCATCTTGCTGATCGGGTTGCGCGTCGAGAACCGCACCGTGACCGACCTTGGCGCCCTGTGCGCGCTGGTGATCGACGAGGCGATGCGGCTGCATCCGGGCTGTACGGTCGTGTTCGATGGCCACAACGCCCGCGGCGACACGCGCAGCGACGAGACCATCAGCAGCCATCGCGAGGGCATCGCCACCCAGTCCCCGCTCGCGGTGGAGCGTGGCGTCGTGGACGCGATGCGGGAGCGTTTTGCCGGCCAGCCCGTCGTGTTGACGGATACCCTGGGCGAGCCGCTGGCCGTGAGCCTCGCGTGGGCGCAGGCCTGCACTGGGTTCGTGGCGCTGTGGGGCGCGGGGCTCGCCAAGTATCGCTGGGCCGCGAACCGACCTGGCCTGATCGTGACGAGCCGCTGGAACGTGGAGAACAAGGGCGACCTGCATCTCTATGACGTCGAGGCGTATATGGAAGCTCCCACGCCAGTCGTTTTTGTGCCCGGCGATGTCATGCACGACCTGCCGTCCGCCCCCATGCTGGTTCCTTTCGAGCACGCGAGCTATTGCAACTTCACCTTCGACCCCGATGCCATGCGCGTCCATATCCGCGCCTTCCTGCTGGCGCTGGACGGCCCGCCGGGCGCGCTGGAGGCACTCGCCGTTCGGCGCTTGCGCCGCCGCGGCAGTGTGGACCTCGTGGACTCTGCCGTCCGCGGCTGGGCCATCTGGGAGGGGGCGGGCCCGGTCGTGCTGGACATCGTGGTCGACGGCGCCGTCATCGGCCAAAGCACGTGCGATATGCCGCGCCCCGACCTGCTGGCGGCAGGTTTCGGCACGACGAAAGCCGGGTTCGGCTTCGTGCTGCCCGTGGCCGTCCTGGAGGGCGCCCCCCGCACGCTGACGGTCCGCTATGCCGACGGGGTTTGCCTGCCGATGCTGTCGCCCAACACTTCCGACCCATTCGCGCATCAGCTGGGCCAGGCAGAGCGATGATCGACAGCCCACAAGCTGCAGGCTAGCGTGGTAGTGGGTCAGTTTGACCGAGATTGTCAGCCGTCATTGCGAGCCGGCTTCGGCGCGGCAATCCAGGGCCGTGCGGGACAAGGTTTGCGCAGGGAACCCTGGATTGCCGCGTCGCAAGCGCTCCTCGCAATGACGAGGTTCTATGACGGACCAGCTCGTTCCGTCGCAAACTGATCCACTGCCGCTGGCGTCAGCCGCTTGACCGCCGTCTTCGCATAGGCTGAAAAGAACGGCGTGGAGCCGCTGCAATCATGACCGACATCCAAACCGTATGGGCGCCCCCCGTCGCCCCCGCGGCCCCGCGCGGCCTCTGCACCGACTGCGGCGTGTCCCGCAGCGCCACCCCCGCCGACTGCGGCCGCGCCTGCCAGTTCATCGCGCCGGACTACCCCGGCCTCGAGACCCGCGTGCACGGCCGCGCCCGCGACCCGGCCCGCGCCGACGAGCGGTTCTTCGGTCCGTTCCGCCGCATGGTGCGCGCCTCCCTTGCCTCGCCGCGCCGCAACGCGCAGTGGACCGGCATCGCCACCCGCATTGGCGAGCGCCTCCTGGAAACCCGGACGGTCGACGCCGTGCTGACGATGGCGCCGCACCCTGACGACCCATGGCGACCCATGCCGGTGCTGGTCACCGAGGCCGCGGG
>JAABVA010002936.1_pt1 | contig 16617 bp, 19 predicted proteins | sample 5560331 | NCBI WGS metagenome assembly JAABVA01 (sample SAMN12812661, study PRJNA571458) | rock metagenome | isolation source: Antarctica rocks | place: Antarctica: Victoria Land, Mt New Zealand sud | collected 2016-01-07 | reverse complement strand
TGTTCACGGTCGCCGGCACCCTCGCCCACCGGTCCCGCCAGACCTGGCTGCGCCTGTCACGGACCGCACCCTGGACCCCGCTGCTCCTCACGGCCCTGCACCGGCTCACCGCCGCCGCCCCGGTCCCTGACACCAGCTGACCGCCGGATCAGCCCGACCCGACCATCCCCGGAGGACCCCGCACCACCCGGCCGGACCCGGCGCCCGCGCGACCGCGGACGACCTGTCACACCCCGCCGGCACAATCACCCACCCGAGGCGGCAACCCCCGCCCCGCCCCACTCACCCGGTGACCCGTGAAACATCCGGGCTAGCGACGCTTGACCGGAGAGCTCGGCGGCTGCTGTGTGATCTTCGCCAGCATGATTTTCTGATGAAGGACCTCGGTCAGCGGCTCTCCGATTGCGCGCTTGAAATTGAACCCGACGAGTGACAGCACAGTCAGCGTCTCAACTGAAAAGATCGGCTGCAACAGCTCCACCATTCTTTGGACCGCACCCTCGTCGCCGCTCTCGGCCATGAGACGTTCGAGGACGGGGATCCGATCCCCCGCGCCGCGGCTTCGACCGACCGACACAAGCTGCCCTGCCCGGGCAGCTTGCGCCCGGGGTGACCGACACCCGCGGCCCGGCGTGTCGCTGTCAGAGGTCCACGTGTCGAAACCGCCGGCTCCGCCGCGATCTACCGGGGCGGCCACGATCGGTGAGGGGCTGCGGTACCGGGCAGGTGTCGATGCTGGAGTGGCGTCCCGGTCATGTGGTGTCTTGTTCGGGTGCGATGCGGGTCGGTTGGATCGGTCGTGGACGGTTCAGGCGGCCCTGAGCGAGGGCGATGCCAGCGAGGACGACCAGGGCACCGGCGGGCTGGTTCCAGATGAGGTGCTCCCCGAGGAGGCTGACTCCGACGACCGCAGCGACCAGAGGGGTGAGGTAGGTGACGCTGCTGGCGGTGGTGGCGCCGGCGGCGGCCACGATCTGAAAGTTGGCTACGTACGCCACCCCGGAACCGAGTACCCCGAGGGCGAGCATCGCCGCCACGACCGGGCCGGTGACGGGGTGCTCGGGGCGGGCGCCGGTGAGCAGCAGGACCGGGAGCGTCAGGACGGTCGCGCAGGCGACCTGTCCGGTCGCCAGTGCGACCGGACCCTCGGGGAGACCGGTGAGGTAGCGGCGGGAGTAGGGGAACGCCACTCCGTAGCAGCCGACCGCGAGCAGGCAGGCGGCGGTCCCGCTGCGCTGGCCGCCTGGGAAACCACGCCACACCCCGAGCACGACCAGGACCCCGGTGAACCCGACCAGCAGCCCGACGACCCGCTGGCGGGTCGGCTTCTCACTCGGCAGCGCGACGAGCACGACGAGCAGGGTCGCCAGCGGGGTGGCCGCGTTGATGATCCCGGCGAGCACCGAGGACACGGTCTGTTCACCGACCGCGAACAGCGTGAACGGGGCCGCGTTCAGCAGGACCGCAAGGACCGCCAGGTGCGCCCACGTCCGGGGGGAGCGGGGCAGCCTGGTCCGGCTGACAGCGCTGATCGTCGCGAGCGCGCCCAGGCCGAGCAGGACCCGCCAGAACGCGACCTGTACCGGTGTCAACGCGTGCAGGCCCACCCGGATGAACGCGAACGAGCAGCCCCAGAACAGCGCCAACGCCAGGAAGCTCGCCACCCACGACCGCTTGCCGCCAACAGCTGAGGACAGCGGCCGCCGGACGGCGGTGGCCCGGGCGGTCACCGCGCCACTCCTGCTGGCGCGCGGACCAGCTGTCCGGCCAGGACGCCGCCGTTGCTGCGCACCACCCGGTGGCGGCTGGCACCGCCCGGGGACACCCGCCACGCTGCACCACGGCCTGCGCCCGGGCCGAGGTAGCTGGCGGCGTTCACGTGCTGGGACCTGTCGTGTTCGGCGCGCTCTCCAGGGCGAGCAGCGTGCGCTTGGCGGTCGTGCCGCCGGCGTAGCCGCCGGGGGTGCCGTCACTGCGCACGACTCGGTGGCAGGGCAGCACGATGCACACCGGGTTGCTGCCCAGGGCGCGGCCGACGGCCCGGCCGGCACCCACCGCGCCGACTGCCCGGGCGAGCTGGCCGTAGGGGGTCGTGGTGCCGTACGGAACCAGCCGCAGGCCCGTCAGGACGCGCTGGGTGAACGGGGACGCCAACGCCAGCGACACCGGCAGGTCGATCTCTCGGCGGCGGCCGGCCAGGTAGTCATCGAGTTCCCGGCGGAGCGGATCGAGCCGGGACGGAGCGCGCAGCACCCGCGGTGAGACGTGCGCCGCCAGCTGCCCGGTGACCGATTCTTCGGTTCCGTAACAGCAGGCCAGCACCGTCCCGGCTCCATCGACGGCCAGCAGCAGGCTGCCGACCTGCGTGGGGTGACTGGCGTAGAACACGTCGCCGGCCTCCAGCACCGGCGGCTGCAGGGGCGTCTGCAGCGCTCGCAGTCGGCTCTCCAGGTCGCTCACGAGGTCTCCGTCCAGAGCGTGCGCAGGGTGGCAAGGGCGTCGCTGACGAGCCGGCGGCTGGCGGCTGGGGTGGTGTCGAGCGTGCGGACCACGTCGGCGTGGGGCAGGTCCAGCACGTAGTGCAACGCCACTGCGGTGCGCTGCCGGTCGGGCAGCAGGCGTACCGCGGCCCACAGCCGCTCGTCGTGCGGCGCCGCCGCCGGCGGGGCCTGCTGGTCGGGCAGGTCTGGCACAGGCACGGGTCGTCGGGCCCGGGCCCGGTGGCTGTCGACGGCCGCCCGGGAGGTGATCGTCAGCAGCCAGCCGCGCAGGTTGCGGGCGTCGGTCAGCGACGGATAGGTCGACAACGCCTGCGCCCAAGCCTGCTGAGCCACGTCCGGGCCGTCCCCCGGGCCGGCGAGCGCGGCCGCGAGGCGCCCGACGTCGCGCCAGTGCGCGTCGACCAGTGTCTGGAACGGCGGCAACGTCACACCTGAAGAACGTTGCACGCCGCGCCGGTGTGAGGCGCCTCAAACACCCGGGCCCCGCAGCGTTGACTCACCATGACGACGTTGTATGTGTCCGCGCTCCCCGCCGACCGACTCGACCGGATGCGCGACCGCGGGGTCGACGACTTCGGCAACCCGCTGGGCGTCACCGTCAACCAGGACGCAGGCGGCACCCGCTGTGCTGCTGCCTGACCGAGGCCGCCGTCGGGGAGGAGGTGGCGCTGCTGGCCCGGCGGCCCTCGGCGGTCCCCGGCGCGTACGCCGAGGTCGGGCCGGTGTTCATCCACGCACAGCCCTGCCCCGGCCCTGCCGGGACCGGGTACCCCGAGGGGTTTCGCCACCGCCAGCAACTGCTGCGGGCCTACGACGGCCAGGGCCGGGCCGTTGACAACGGGATCGTCGACGGGGCGGCCGCGGAGGGCGCGCTCCAAGCCCTGCTCGCTCGCCCCGACGTCATTGACGTCCACAGTCGCAACTGGTCATCGCGTACGGCGCTCACCTTCGTGGGCTGCGTCCGGGGCCGCGAGCAGCGCTGCACAGGCGTGACCGGCAGCGGTCGCCGCGCACCGAGAAGGCCACCCACCTCGAGCGGGAAGGGCGACGACCAGGCCAGGTCGCCGAGCCGAGGTGCGGCGACGTCCAACCCCGGGACCGCGCCGTGCACGGTTGCGGTCACGTTCACCTGCAACCACGGGCTCAGCGAGCCCAATCCCGCCGCGGTGGACGCCGACTCCCGGTAGAACTCCGCAGCGTGCCCCGGTCGTCGGTGACCTCCCTTCATCCGGATCACCTCCGACCCGTCGATCTCGGTGCCCGCGACGGCGAACGGGAGCAGCACCATCTCAGCCACCTCCCGGAGCTCACTCGGGCGTCAGTTGCCGGGCGAGCCTGCCGATCCTGGCTGCGTCGGCGGTGTCGGCGAGCACGACGACACCGCTCCGCGCGGCCCGGTGCAGGCCGATGAACGCCGAGTACCCCCCGGTCTGTCCGTTGTGCCAGGTCAGAGCTTCGGCGCCGTCACCGGGCTGGTCGATCACCCAGAACAAGCCGCTGGACCGGCCAGCCCGGAACGCGCCGAGGTCGAGGACCGGGTCCAGCGCGCCGACACCGGGAGCGGACCCGTCGAGCAGCCCGACCAGCAGCCGGGTCATGTCCCCGATCGTGGCGACCACTCCACCGGCGGGTGCGTACCCCCCGAGCAGCCACGGCTGCTGGCGCCGGCCCTGCCTCGACCAGCCGGGCGCAGCGCACCGACCGGGCATCCCGACGCCGGTGTCCGACATCGCCAGCGGCCCGAGGACCCGGTCGCGCAACAGGAGCTCGTAGGACGTCCCGGCGGCCGCGGCCAGTGCCTGACCGAGCACCGCGCCGCCCAGATTCGAGTAGCGGTAGCCACCGCGGCCCCGCAGCGGCTGACTGGCCGCGGACCTCAGCACCGCCTCCACCGTCGGGCGGCGGTACGGGTCAGCGCCGGTGAGGACACCGAGCACGACCCGGATCGTCGACCGCCACGAGGTCCCCATCCGAGGCAGCCCCGACGTGTGGGTCACCAGCTCGGCAACGGTCACCCCCGCCAGCGCCGACCCGGCGAGAGCGGGAAGCAGCCGACCGACCGCGGTCTGCATGGTGACCGCCTGCTCAGCGATCAGCTGGGCCCCGAGCATCCCCGTGAGTGCTTTCGACATCGACCCGATCTCGAATCGCGTCCCCGGGTCACATCCGACCCACGCCATCCGCACCGCTGGTTCGACCCGCAGATCGACCACCGCCGCGGCCCACGACCGCCCACTGCCCGCGGTCAGCTGCCCCAGCACACCGCTCAGCGTCGGGTCCGCGCAGACCGACACCGGTGGCCGTCGCGGAACCGGGTCGGCCGCTGACCAGCCGCTCATCTGACCTCCCAGCGAGGCGGTCCGCCAGGACAGGCCGGCTGATCCTGACGATGGCATCTCGATGAGTGACGCGGTGGCCGGTTCCACACCGGAGTATTCGACCATCTCGTCAGATGCCTCCGTCCGGCCGTCGGGGAGCGTCGCGGTGTCTGAACGGGTGGTGCCCCTCACTTCCTACGCCGGCTCCTGTCAGTCGGCGCTGAGCCAACCCGGCCGCGATCGCAGCGCCGTAGGGGTACCGGTGACGTCGCGGGCCCGGTCGAGGTTCGTCGCGGCGGAAGTCGAGACGATGGGGCCTCCTGGAGTTTCACGAAAGCAGGGAACCACCGTCACCGTCGTCGCCGCCTGGCCCGGAATGGCAGTGTCAGCGTCATGACCGAGCCGGACAGCAGCCAGCCAGTCGTCCCTGAGCGACGTGACGACCGCACCGACGGCCCCATGACCGGTGGGGAGCGGGCCGTCCTCAGTCACTACCTGGAGCGCTCACGGGAGACGGTGCTGCTGAAGATCGCCGGCTTGGACGCCACCCAGCTCGCCAGGCGTCCGGTGCCACCGTCCACGTTGAGCCTGCTCGGCATCGTCCGGCACCTCACAGAGGTCGAGGCCTACTGGTTGCGGGTCGTGCTGCTCGACGAGCAAGACGTACCGGACTACTGGTGCACCCCGGACAGCCCGGACGGGGACTTCGACGACGTCGACCCGGCGACGGCGGCCGCAGACGTCGCGACGTACGAGGCGGAACTGGCGACGACCCGGGCCAACGCTGCGGCCTGGACCGACCTCGACATCCCGGTGCGGGGACTGCGTCACGGCCAGCAGGTCAACCTGCGGTGGATCTTCACGCACCTGCTGGAGGAGTACGCCCGCCACCTGGGCCACATGGACCTGCTCCGGGAGGCCGTCGACGGGCGCACCGGCGCGTAGCACGGGCAGGCCGGATCGGCGTCGAGGTCCGCGGCCCACGAGCGGACGCCGTCCGCCGCCCGGGCCGCGGAGGAGGTGACGGGTGCTCTCCCGGCTAGCCTCGATCGGGTGCTGGGAGCCCGTGCTGCCGTGGTGGCTGCCGCGGCGGGGTCGGTGCTGTGCGCGGCGGGGTGTACCGGTGCTGCTCATCCGGTGAGCCCGCCGACTCCGGTCGCGCCCGGGTTCACCGCGGGCGGGCAGCCCCCGGCTGGTGAGTCCCCGGCCAGCTCAGTGCTCTCGTCCGCCGCGCCTGGACCGTGACCGTCGCGGCCGGCACCGCGGTCCTCACCGTCCACACGACCAGCCGGTTCGTCGGATCCGATCAGACGGTCCAAATGCTCGCCTACACCGGAACCGGCCCGGCGGTCCTCCCCCGAGCTGCAGCCGATCTGCGGTTCCGCGACGACCAGAACGGCCGATGGCACTGGCTGCTGGTCGGGGACGCCCTCTACGACGCCGCCCCCGCGGCCGGTCCGGCCACCGCACGAGTCCGGTGGACCCGCACCGACCTCGGACACCCTGCCTCGAAGCCGACCAGCGACTCGGTCCCGCCGAACCCGGTCGCGCTGCTGCGGGACCTGTCCCGGTCGCTGACCGGGGTCTCCCCGACCGGGTCAGCGGTCATCGACGGGACCCCGGTGACCCGCTACGACGCGACCGCCGAGCTCGCGGCCGCCGCCGCGGTGGCGCCCGCGGGTGGACCGCGGCTGGCGGTCGAGCACCTCGAGCGGGTCACTCGCAGCGGGCACCTGTACGTGCAGGAGTGGATCGACGGGTCCGGCCGGATCCGCCAGCTCAGCTACACCGACCAGGTCATCCCGCCGACGGTCCCACCCGCCGCCGGGACCGATCCGATCACTCTGGTGTCCATCACCACTTCCACCACCTTCACTCTCACCCGCTTCGGGACGCCGGCGGTGATCGCCGCTCCCCCGAGCAGCACGCCGGTCAGGTGACCTACGAGGACCGCAACCGGGTGCTGCTGTCGCTGTCCTGTGCTGCACGCCGTCGCCGCGGCTCCGTACACCGGGCTGAAATGGTGGTGCTGCCGGGCTGCCTACCCGGTCACGTCAAGCGTGGCGGCGGCCGCCCCAGGCCGGCGATGGACTGGGCGCGGATGCCGGCGGCGCTCCCCGGCACAGACTGGCGTCGTGAAGATCAAGGAGGTGGCCCTCACGGTCGCCCGGCTCGACGAGGCAGGACTGTTCTACCGGGACGTGTTGGGGCTGCCGGTGGTCGAACGACCGGGCCAGGTCACCGTGACCGTCGGGTCCAGCCGCCTCGTGCTCACACGAGACGCACCGTTCACCGGGGCCCACCACCTGGCGTTCGGCATCGCTCCGGCTGAGTTCGAGGCAGCCCGCCGCTGGCTGGGTCAGCGGGTCGACCTCCTCGCGGTGGACGGCGCGGAGGTGGTCCAAGGCCCGCGCGGCTGGAACTCGAGATCGGCCCACTTCCTCGGGCCCGAGGAGATCGTGCTGGAACTCATCGCTCGAGATGCGGACGCAGGCTCGCGAGCAGGCGAAGGGCAGATCCCGGGTCTGCTGGCACTCAGCGAGGTCGGTATCGGGGTGCCGGACGTGGCGTCGGCAGTTCGCGAACTGACCGGTGACCTGAACGTCCCGACGTTTCCTCCTCACGGGCCGCGATTCGCCCCGGTCGGCGGCCACGACGGACTGATCATCCTGGTCGAGCGGGATCGGATCTGGTTTCCCACCGAGCTCCAGCGGGCAGCCCAGGGGCCGGTGACGGTGACTGTGGTGGCTTCCCGGGCAGGCCGACTGTCGTTGGGGCATGCGGCGACGGTCCTTGCCGTGATCTGACCGCCTACCGCACCACTTCCGACCGGCCCGGTCAGCGGGGCAGGGCGTCGCGACCGTAGGTGAGGGAGTTCAGGGTCTTCAGGGCGCCGGCTCCACCGCTGATGCCGGCGATGTCGCTGTGACCGAAAGCCTGGATCTGGCGGCTGTAGCCGCGGGGCACGACCGACGGGATCGCGGTCCATCCGTCCGCAGCCCCACCGGCACGGTTGAGGAACAGAGGATCGTTCCCACCGTCGGAGGCGGCGTCGGGGCCGCCCGCGCTGACGACGATCGTGCCATTGCGCCCGCCGGCGGGCGACCACGTCACGCAGGGACTGCCCACCGGGACCTGACCTGTCCGGGTCCGCAACAGATGGGGGACGGCGGCGGCGAACCGTTCCGGGTCCGCCGCGATCGTGTAGGCCACCCCGTAGCTGACGTCCGTGTTGTTGCCGTCTTCCCAGGTCATGATCCACCGGTTGCGCGGTAGCCGGGCCACTGTCGGCATACCCGGACGTTTCACATAGACGGGATCGGCCCGGTCGGTCACGACCGGTCCCCAGTGCTCGAGGTCGGTGCTCACCTGATGGGACAGCTTCTGTGCATGCTCGGGGTCACGCTGGTCGGAGTAGTAGCAGCACAGTCGGCCGCCGTGCAGCAGCAGGAACGGCTCCCACATCGGTGTCTTCCCGTTCGTCGGGTCCGGGGCCCCGCCGACGGCGACCGTCGCCCGCTGGTACCAACGCCGACCGCCATCGACGGAGGCGAACACGACGATCGCGGTCGAGGAGAAGTCGGCGGGGATCGCGTTGCCCGCACACAGCAACGCACCCCGGGGCAGACCCGCGAACGGAGCGGGCAGGGTGTAGAGGAACGGCTGCCACCGGGGTTTCGCTCCGGTGTCGGCGTCCTCGACCGACCCGACCCGCGTCCAGCTGCGCCCGTCGTCCACACTGTGGAACACCGGATATGCGTACTCCACCGGGTCGAACAGGTTCTCACAGGTGGCGATCACCGTCCTCGGCCGCCGCCCGTCCCGGCCGAGCCCACCCCGGTCTCCGCAACCGTCGTCCCCGTCGAGCAGACGAGCCATCCGCCCGTACTTGACTCCCGGTACCGCCGAACCCGCCGGCGGGGTGAACACCGTCACCGGATCGAACGACTCGCAGTCCCGCGCTCCCCTGACCACGGGCTGGCTGTCCGCCCACGCAGGAAGCACGCCCCCGAGGAGCGGGCTCACCGCCGCGGCCGACACACCGTTGAGCAGCGCCCGCCTGGAGAACGAACCCCGTGCGGGTGCGTCCACCCCCGACACGAGTACGTCATCCGTCATGATCTCTCCCCGATCGTCCACTCTGACTTCTTCACCGTGAGCGCTCACAGTGAAGAAGTCAACCTCTTCGAGGGCGGCCCCGACCGGGCTGTCACGCAGACGGTGGGCCTCCAGGGTCACCTGTTGGTGCGGATGGCCCGTCGGTGGCGTGGTCCTGACAGCGTTACCTGACGCAGACACGGCGGCTGGGCGACGGCGGCGGTCGTGTCCTGAAGGCGAACGTGCAGCGGCCCGCAAAGTGGTCGGAGGGCATCCCGCGGGGGGTCGGTCAGCGGAACAGTTGCTGCCCCTCCGAAGGCCAGCCACCGCCCTCCGGTCGAGCAGGAATCATCGGGCCACCTCGTAGTGCAGGTGGGTCACACCGGGCGCTGGGACGGCTTCCATGAGACGCAGGCGGATGTGCCGGGGAAGCGCCTGGAAGAAGGGGCGGCCGCCGCCGAGGAGGATCGGCACCTGATGCAGGATCACCTCGTCGACGAGTCCTGCCGCCAGCGCGGCTGTCGCGACCCCGCCGCCCATGAGGGCGACATCCAGGTCGCCGGCGGCGTTCCTGGCGGCCGCGACCGCGTCGTCGATGCCACTGGTGACGAAGGTCTGACGGTCACGCGTCGACGGCACCGGCCGGTGGCTGAGCACGAACAGCGGTGCAGTCGGGTGTGGCGCCCCGCCGCGGGTCCACCCGGAGTCGTCGTAGGTGGTGCGGCCGGCCAGGCTGGCACCGACCCGTCCGGCGATCGCGTCGAAGACCCGCGCGCTGGGCTCGCTCAGCCGGAACCCGTCGAAGAGCTGGCTGGGAGTGTCGCCGTCGAAGTACCAGTCGAACAGCATCGGCGCGTCGCCGAGCCCGCGCCCGCCGCCGGGATCACGACCGGTGATGTACCCATCGACAGACACCGACAGCGCGGTGAACACCTTGGTCATGGTTCGGCTCTCCCTGTGAAGTCCTTCAAGGATCGAGACCGTACCCCCTCGGGGTTCCTTGAGGGAACTCTAGTGTTAGCTTTCATGTCATGCAGCGCACGAACTTCGGTGAGATGTCGTGCTCGATCGCGCGCACGCTCGATGTCATCGGGGAGCCCTGGTCGCCGCTGGTCCTGCGTGACGTCTATGCCGGGCTCACCAGGTTCGAGCGAATCCAGGCTGACCTGGACATCTCCCGCAAGGTCCTGACCGAGCGGTTGGACCACCTCGTCGAGCAGGGGGTGCTCGAGCGCCGGGCCTACGACCGGCGACCCCGGTTCGAGTACCTGCTGACCGAGAAGGGCACCGAGCTCGTCGATCTGCTGATGGTCATGGTGGGTTGGGGCGACAAGTGGCTCGCCGGTCGGACCGGCCCGCCGGTGCTGTACCGCCACCGCGCCTGCGGCGAGATCAGCCACGTCGACCTGCGCTGCGCACACTGCGGACAGCCGATGCACGCCGGCGACGTCGAACTCCTCCCCAGCCCCAGCGCTCCCTAGCGACGTCGGGCTGGGCGCCTGTCGAGCCGGCGATATGTCCCGGTAGGCCCACACCCGGGCTCGACCGTCCCACACTCACCGCGCCGGCTCCCGGGCCGTGGACCGCGCGGCCGGTAGCCGGCGCTACCGTCGCTTCGATGAGGTTCACCACTGTTGTGGTCGCAGCCACACCGAGCGGCGCCGAGGCCGTCGCCCAGCGCCTCATCCTCGTGAGCGAGGTGTGAGCGCCGTCGGCCAACTTGGTCTCGCGTCGATGAACGACTCACGGTGCGCAGGTGGGTAGCGCGGACCCGGTCGAGCCCGGGGGTGCTGGTCGAGGTCGCCTGTCGCCGGCGGTGTGGTGGTTCGTCGGAGGCTATGGGGTGTCGGCGGTCGGGACCGGCGCGACGTACCCATTCCTGACGATCTACCTGCGGGACGCTCTGCACCTGTCCGCGCCGACCAGCGCCCTGGCGCTGCTGTTGCTGGCTGGGATCGCCGTGCCGTTCTCCCTGCTGGCCGGCCGGTGGTGCGACAACAAGCGCGCTCGCCACGTGGCTCTGGTCGGCCTCCTCACTCAAGCCGTGGGGTGGTCAGTCCTGGCATCGGCCAGCTCGGGCGCCATCGTCCTGGCCGCTCTCGCCCTGGTGGGAGCGGGCACCGGCGCCTTCATGCCGGCCGTCGTGCCGCTGCTGCACGGTCTGACCACATCCGAACAGCAGCGGGCCCGGGCGCAGTCGCTGCGCTACCTGCTGCTCAACGCCGGTCTGGGTGCTGGCGCGGCCTTGGCGGCGGTGGCCCTGCGCCACCCGGTCGCCAGCACCTACCGCGCGCTGTTCCTCGTCGACGCGGTGAGCTGCGTGCTGTACGCGGCGGTGCTGCTCCTGCGGGTGGCCGCGTCGGCCCCAGCACCGGTCCGCGCGGCCGGGGCGGGCGCTGCGGGCCGGGTGTGGCGCAACGGCAACATGGCGCTGCTCCTGGTCGCGCAGCTGCTGCTGGTGACGTTCGGGCTCAGCCAGATCGAGCTCGGCATCCCGCTGCTGCTACGTACCCGCCTGGGCATCTCCCCGACCACGATCGGGGTCCTGTTCACGGTCGGCACCCTGGTCATCGTCGCCGGCCAGCTCCCTGTGGGCCGCCTCGTCGAACGGGTGCACAAGACCCGAGCCTTGAGCTGCCTGGCCGCCTGCTGGCTGCTCGCCTGGGCGCTGGGCGCCACCGCCACCGCCACCGCCGGCACGAGCCGGGTGATCCTGCTGGGCGCGATGCTCGTGGCGTTCACCCTCGGGGAGTGCGCCTACAGCCCGGCTTTCTACAGCCTCGTTGGCCAGCTCGCACCGGACGGTGCGCTGGGCCGGTCCAGCGGCGCGACCTTCGCCGTCTTCAACCTGGGCAGCATGCTGGGACCGCCCGGCGCGGTGCTCGTCACCAGCACCGGCCCCGCGGGTCTCCTCTGGCTGGTCCTGGGCGCGGCGGCTGCGCTCACCGCCGCGGTCATGCTCCTCCTCGACCACCGCCTGCACCACCCGCACGAGTCCGCACGTGGACAGCTCCGCTCGCAGCTCGCCTGAGAAGCGGACAAGCGCTCCAACATTCCACGCGTCCCACGCGACAGTCGCCGGACCGTCACGAATCGCCCGCTCAGGCTGCGCTGCGGTGCAGGTCCCGCACGTCAGGGCGCCGCTGGAAGCCGGCCGACTCGTAGGTGGCAACGGCGCCGACGTTGGAGCTGGGGGTGCAGACGGTCGCGCTCGATGCCCCCAGGTCGCGCCAGCGCGGCGGCCGCCGCGACGCTGATGGCGGTCCCGTACCCGCGACCGCGGTGGTCGCGGTGCACGCCCATCGGTTCGACCAGGCCGGGCCTCCCGGCGCCCGCCGACCACACCGTCGCGGCTGCGACTGCGGTGCCCTGGTCGTCGTAGGCGACCAGACAGCGGGCGTCGGCGTACGCCGGGCCGGCGGCCATCGCGTGCCACCGCTCGTCGGTGAAGGTGGACCGGTCGAACGCGGCGCGCTGGACCGCGACACGCACCCCGACCTGCTCCCGGCCCGCGATCTCGATCCGCACGCCGCGTTTATTCACACCTCTCGCGAGGTCGCGCTGGAACGGCGTCCAGGCCTCGCCGGGCTCCCATCCCTTCTCCAGCAGCAGCTCCCTGATCGGGCCGTCGAGACGCGCTTCGACGGCCACGTCCCCGTCCGGCAGGACTCCGCGCTCCGGCTGGTCGATGTCGGCGACCAGCTGCTGGGCCAGCTGCTCGTCCCGCACGGCCTCAGGTGCCACCGCGAGGCGCAGCACCGCGGGGCCGTCGAGCAGGCCGACGGCGAGAACCTGCCCGTCACGGCTCCAGGTGCGCACCGCGTCGGCGGTCGCCTGCGCGCCGTACGACCAGTGCCAGCCCAGATCCCCTGGATGCAGCTGCGCCGGTGCCCCGTCGTGCTGCCACTCCCGTAGCGCGAGCACGGCCTCGCCCAGCTTGTCCGGTGTTGGCGTGCTCGTGACGATCGACACGGTCGCGATCGAACCCCGCAGTCCCGTCAAACTCAACCGAGTTCCGGCCGGTGACGTCGGGGAACGGCCCTGCCCCGGCTGGACAGTGGACCGGGGCTGTCACCATGCGCACATGCCGGACGATCCGTGGGCTCCGCTGGCCGATCCGTTCGTCGAGGACGCCTACGCCTCGGTGAAGGGGCAGGTGCGGACCCTCGTCCTGCACTCCCAGCTGTCACGCCACCTGCCCGAGCCGCCCGCGACGGTGCTCGACGTCGGCGGCGGCGCCGCACACCAGTCGCTGCCGCTGGCCCGCCTCGGCTACCAGGTCACCGTCCTGGACCCATCCCCGGCGATGCTGGCCAAGGCGGAGCAGCGGCTTCGCTCGGAGCCCGACTACGTGCGACGTCGGGTCCGCCTCGTGCAAGCGGCCGGCGAGGACGCCGAACAGGCCACAAGAGCTGAGCGTTTCGGGGCGGTGCTCTGCCACGGCGTGCTGATGTACCTGGCGCGCCCCGAACTGCTGATGGACGCCGTCTGCCGCTGCGCTGCACCCGGCGGCATCGTGTCGGTGATGGCGCTCAACGCGCACACGCTGGCCGTCCGACCGGCCTTGGACCGCCGCTGGGAGGACGCGCTGGCCGCGTTCGACGCGACCACAGAGATCGGCGTGCTCGGCACCCACACGCGCGGCGACACGGTCGAGGGCCTGTCGGGACTGCTGCGCGCAGGTGGGGTGGAGCCGCAGGCGTGGTACGGCGTCTGGCTGTTCTCCGACTGGCTCGACCTGGCACTGGCCGACACCGACGTGACGGCCGTCGCCGCCGTCGAACTCCGAGCCAGCATGCGCGACCCCTACCGGCAACTCAGCCGCGTCTTCCACCTCGTCGGACGCCGCCCAGGCGGTGGTCCTGGCAGCCGACCGGCCGGCGACACATGAAGACCCTGCCGCGGATTGGCGAGTGGGGGCAGGACCAGCCGTCGCGACAGGCCTGTCTGCTCGGTCGTCGCACTCGAGTACCCCGTACAGCACATCGGTGGTGTGGACTGAGGACCGGCGACGCTGGGGTGGAAAGGGCCGGGCAGAGGCCCTCGTCCAGCACGACGGCCGGGCAGCATTTGACGGCGAAGTAGTGAGCGGGGGAGGTGGCTGATGGGCGAGGCGACAGGCGGGCTGGACGTGGTCGATCCGCGGGCGTCGCTGCGAGCTGACTGCTCCCGCTGCCACGGCCTGTGCTGCGTAGCGCCGGCCTTCGCCAGGTCCGCCGACTTCGCGATCGACAAGCCCGCCGGGCGGCCGTGCCCCGAGTTGCGCCCGGACCTGCGCTGCGGCATCCACGCCGACCTCAGGGAGCAGGGCTTCTCCGGCTGCTCGGTCTTCGACTGCTTCGGCGCTGGCCAACACGTCGTCCAGGTGACGTTCGGCGGTCGAGACTGGCGAGAAAGTGCGAGCACCGCGGCGTCCATGTTCGCGGTCTTCAACGTGATCCGGCAGCTCAAAGAGCTGCTCTGGTATCTCGCCGAAGCTCTCGCGCTCCTCCCTCCCGGCTCACTGCGCGAGGAGGCCGAGCGTGCGCAGCAGCAGACGCGTCACCTGGTCGATGCGCCGGCCGCCGACCTCGAACAGTTCGACGGCGCAGCCCAGCGAGCGTCCGCGGGGCAGCTGCTGGCCAGGATCAGCGAAGCAGTGCGCGCTCACGTGCCGGGCCGCGGTCCCGACCGTGTCGGCGCCGATCTGATCGGCGCGACGTTGGGAGACGCGGACCTGCACGGCATCAGCCTGCGCGGCGCCTACCTCATCGGAGCCGATCTGCGTCGCGCCGACCTCACGCACACGGACCTGCTCGGCGCCGATCTGCGCGGTGCCGATCTGCGTGGCGCGCGCCTGGCTGACAGCCTGTTCCTGACGCAGCCCCAGCTGGACGCCACGCAGGGAGACGGCAACACGACGGTCCCCACCCTGCTCAGCCGTCCAAAGCACTGGTCGGCCTCGACCGACTCGTCAGCGGCTCCGCATGAGCAGCGAAGGGGTCGTCGGCGACCACGCTGACCGGCTCAGACCTGAAGCCGCGTGGTCCCCCTCAGCAGTCGGCTACGGGCTGTAGCCCATGACCAGCACTGGAGACTGTTCCGAGGGCACGCGTGCTGCGCTTCGACCATGTCGGCATCACCGTCGCCGACCTCGACAGGGCGACCGCGTTCTTCGTCGGGCTGGGCCTGCAGGTCGAAGGCCGGATGCTCATCGAAGGCGAGTTCGTCGACACCGTCATCGGCATCCCCGACTCCCGTAGCGAGATCGTCGTGCTGCGACCTCCCGATGGAGGCCCGGGCCTGGAGCTGTCGAGCTTCCTCCGCCCCGACCACCAGCCCGGGTCTCCCGCCGCGATGTCCACCGAACTGGGGCTGCGCAACGTGGCCCTCGAGGTGGACGACCTCCAGGCGGTCCTCGATCGGCTGGCCGCGGACGGGTACGGCCTGGTCGGCGGCGTGGGGCAGTACGAGCACGTCTGGCGGATGGCGTACGTACGCGGCCCAGAAGGGATCATCGTGTCCTTGGCCCAGCGGATCGGTTGACCCTCCGTCAGCGGGCTCGACCGCCTCTTGCCTGCCCCTCGACCCCAGCGGCACACAGCGACCCGCCTGCGGGACTGGGGGCGCCACGCCCAAGGTCGCCTCCACCTGTTCGGCGTCGAGATCGAGGAGGTCACCTTCATCAGCTACGACGCGCCGACCGGGGACCGGCACACGGCCCGATGGCCGTCGGGTGGTGAGTTCGTCCGCCGCGGCACCTCGGCAACCAGTTCCGGACCGCCCGAACCGGCAGCGGATCTCCTCACCGCCGAGTGACGGGCGCTCACAGCCGCGCTCCGACGTCGCGAGTCGTTGCCACCTGCTCGGATCACTCACCCGACACGCGGCGTCCGGGCCGCCGGCCACATGGATGGGGTGGCGGTCAGAGCAGGTGAGCTGGTCGGTGCGTCCCAATCGGCTCGACGCCCTTGCAGCCGGCCATTGAGCGGCCCGTCCCGCCGTATCCGGTCGCGGACCGTCGCGGCGACCGCCCCTACCACCTGCTCGGATCACTCACCCGACACGCTGCGTCGCGGGACCGCCGTCCGGGTCCGGGCTGGTCGGGGTGGTGGCGAGTCGCCGGCCGAGCGTGCCGGTGAGGACGGCGGTCGATGACCCACATCGCGCGGCCCCGGTCGACCCCCCCGCCACCCTGATCCGGTCGGTGCCCTGGTGGACCGGCCCCCACGCCGCCGCCCTCGACGCCGACCCCGCACCGACCGGCAGCGACGCGGCCGGGCCGGCGGTGGCGGTCCCGGAGGCGGAGTCGGGGAGCCCGTGGATCGTCACGGCCCGGGCGCGAGCCGACCGGTGACCGCGATCGGGGAGTGGTCCGGACCGTCACCCGACGCCGACGGTCCCGGCGACAGCACCAGCGGAAGCGGTGGCCCGGTGCGGGTGGCGGCGCTGCGCCGCCGGTACCCGCGCCGGCGCACCGGGAGTCCATACCGGCCGGTGCAGCTGCGGGCCCGGTGGCCGCCGGTGCCGGCGCGCCTCGGGTACGGGTCGACCGCCCACTGGGCCGAGCAGGTCCTGTTCCCCACCTACCGGCGCCCTGTGGCGGGCGTGGGAACACCTGCGCCTGGACCCCACCCTCGGGATGGCGGTGTGGTGGAAGGACTACGCCGACCCCACCATGGCCGCCCTGCTCAACCCGGCCGGGCCGTTCACCGCGTGCC
>JAABVA010002932.1_pt1 | contig 16626 bp, 15 predicted proteins | sample 5560331 | NCBI WGS metagenome assembly JAABVA01 (sample SAMN12812661, study PRJNA571458) | rock metagenome | isolation source: Antarctica rocks | place: Antarctica: Victoria Land, Mt New Zealand sud | collected 2016-01-07 | reverse complement strand
AGCATATAGCAAACAAGAAAAATCATTAATGTGTATTATATTTTTAATATTTCTTTATAATAAGTTTAAAGACAAAAGCTAATATTGTTTCATTCTATAATTATTAGCTCTCAATAGTGTTCAATGTCTCTGTAGATAAGAATGAAGAAGCAGAAATAATATTAAGTAATAATGAAAATAAAATTACAGTAGCTTTTTCTGTTTAAGTAATGCTGAATGAAAACATTAATGATGAATATATTTTTCTTAAATCTGATGAACTTATGTATACAGATATTAAAAAAACAATATTGAAAAAAAATAAAATATATTAATTTTGTACTGTTTATCTATCAGAGATTTAACTAAATTTTAAACTTTATAGATTATTATTTTAATGTTAAAGAGTGATGAAGTTGAGATACAAATTGATCAAATATAATTATATTACTTTATTATAATGTTCTTTACAATTGTCTATTAACTTCTTGCTGATTAACTATATTTATAAATTAAAATTAATAACAAAGATTAACTGTCAACATTATAAGCTTTAATCTTCACTGATGATGTAAATCAAGAGGTAGAAGACTCAGTGAAGATATAGAATAATGATGAGAAGAATGAAGATCATTATAATGATGATAATGATAATATTAATGAAGATATAAAGAATTAAAATAAATTTTAATACTTTAAGCAAAGTTAAATGTTCTTAAAGACTTTTAAACATTATTTTCTACATCTAAGCATATTTAATTCTAATACTTCACTCAATATTATTAGCTCACATATAACTTGTATTTATTATAAGCAATTTAAGAAAATTAAAGTATTCATAAACTGTATAGAAAGAGTAAAGAGATCTGATGTTTAAATTAAAAATTATATTAAGTATATATTTATTGAGATTGCTGATGCTTAAATTGATGAATGTTAACATTATCTTTAAATAAGAAAGAATGAATTTCTTTTGATTTTAAATAATCATTAATGATATTAACAGATAAAAGATTCTGTCTTTTGTGAAATTGTGATACTGAAGCAGTTAAAAATTTAATGTGCTTTATCTATACTTTTAAGTGTGAATGCAGTGCTTTTAATAATTTTTTACTTTATTAATAAAGAAGACTTTTTTTTCTTAATCAATATTGTGTTATATTCAAGACTGTGTGTATATTGACAGTCAATGTATTCTGAGTAAAGTTGTTTAAGTAAATGATTTAAAGACTGAGACTAATGATTATTAAGTCATCATTAATGATCTTAATAGCTGATGCATTAATTGCTGTAGTGAGTCTTTCAGATAATGAATTCATATAATCTTTAATCTTTCTTGACTTATAATTATAATCATCATTAATGATTACATATTCTGAGTGTGTACTGTTCAAGATATTTATAACATTTAATTGTATCACTTCTGTGTTTAAAGTTTAATCATAATCATTGTTGTTAAGTCTTGAGTCAATGTTTTTATCTTGATCATGATCATAAAGTCTGAAGTTAATGTTATTCTTATAATTATTATTATTATAAAGATCATTATTACTGAAGTAATGATCTGATAAAAGCTCTGTATATAATTTAGTTGCTGTTGAATTTAGCTTATCTGCTGATGAATTTTTCTCATCACTATTAATAATTATTGTCAATGCAGATTTCTCTTTAATTATTTTTATTACTTCTGCTGCAAGAATGAACATATCATGATATTTAATCAGCATAATGTTCTCAATAATGTCTGAATTCAGTCAATTTCAACAATATGTAATTACATCTTAAGCTGTATTGAATAAGCATTTAATTTCAATACTTGCTGCAGAAATTGTAAATATATCTTTTATAAATTGTGTCATTGCTGATTTTAAGTTCTTCATCAGCTTTCAGTAATTAAGTATTAAAATGTTTATATCTAATATTAAAGACTTTTGCAGATAATCTGAGACTTCTTTTGTTATAAATGTGTCTTGATGCTTTTTTACATTTTTCATGTAACTCATCATTATTATCATTTTCTTCTTCTTTAATTCAAGAATTCTCAAATCATCATTTAATAATTCTTTCTTTAAGTGCTAATAATTAACTCTGTAGTATTATTGAAACTCAAATTTATACTTTAAACATAAATCTTCTCAGTCTTTTCTTTATTGAAACAATATGTCAGTCTTGTTATGTAATATTTATTGAGAACTGAGAATATTTTACATTATATATGTTAAGCTTATTGCATGAATTCAATATAACATTAAGATTACAGAACAATTCTTAATTAACTTCTGTCTTTTTATAATATTGAGTTAATTTCTTTTTTAATGCATCAATGACATTTTACAGCTCAGCATTGAAGAACAATTTAAACTCTTTAATTACTTCATTCTGTTTTTCAAGATGATTAAATAGATCATTGTATACATATTACAGCTTATAAATTATTAATTCATTAATAACATTCATTGTCTCTGTTTAGTTCTTGAAGTGCTTCAGAAGATGCAGTATGTATTTAATATGTTGTCACTCTTTTATATTGTATTTAAAAAGTTTTATTTTACTTATTGTCAAAGTCAGACATTCTATTCATTAAGAAAGTTCAATTTATAGTTTATATGCTTAACTCAGCATATTGTATAAAGAATTTCATCAAGTTCTTACATTCTCAATTATATCTTATGAATTTGTCTTCTACAAATCTTTAAATAACTCTAGACACTGTAATGATGTCATAATGACAATAGTTAATAATTGAATTTATATGAGACTTTTGTTAAAATATTAATTTAACAGATATAAGCATTATAATAAAGTATTATAAAAGATATACTGATCTTTTTCAGTATAATGTCAAAGAAGTAGTCTTTATTAATTGTGAAATTTTGTAGCTCATTATCATTAAATGTAATGATGAATTAATCATTTTTTGTGTTTACTTTTAGATATGTAAGTAGCTGACTGACTGCAAGCTAAATTACATGTATTATGCAGTTTATGATTTCAGTTTCATCACTTTAAATAATATTCTTCTGACTCAGAAATTGACTCAGATAACATTATAATGTATAATTGTTGAATGCATTGTCTGCTGTGACTATCAGCAATTAATATGTCAGATTTCACTTCTTCAACATCTTAAGAACATACTTAGCAAGATTTTCATCACTATATTGATTTTTTAGTTCTCTAAAGACTAAAAATATCTCTGTATACTTTTACTCAGTGTCAATAAAGTATACAATAATGTCTAGAAATGCAAGATGATTTGAATTGCTTCATTCATTAAATGTAATGAAGACTTTAATCTGTATTTTAAGCTCTGTAAGTGCATCTTTTTAAAAATTCACAGCACAACACTTAAGAAGTTATGCAATCTTGCTTTGATCTGAAATCTTAATATTAACACAATATATTCAGATAAGCTTTCAGAACTTTATATGCTCAACAGTATAAAAGAATATATTGAGTGCTATAATGAATTGAAGAATCTGCTGATTAAAGACTTTAAAAATAAAATTAAATAATTTAATAATGATCTTTTGAGCTGTCTGTCAAACAGTAAGCATTATATTAAAGCATTATAATTAAAAATTATAGCATATCTTTAAGTTCATTGCTTTAAAGATTGAAATCTATCTTTTTAATGCTGATTTCATCTTTCAGTAACTGTTACTGTCAGGTAAAGTCAAGAGGTAAAAGCTGTCTTGCTAAGTGAGCAAGAAGTCTCAGCTATATAGTCATCTGACTATGACATCATAAGGGCAGGCAGACAGAAGCAATTTTTCATAATGGCAAATAAAGCAAGAACAAATGCCTAAACAGAAAGAAATGATGAAAGCAAGAAAAGACTATAATGATGAATTAGTCTAGTGAGAAAAAGAAAGGCACCAGCATCATAACAAGTTGTCAGTCACAAAAAAGACATCAATTTCTGACATTACTTTCTCTGTTCATTTCTGCCCTTGCACTTCATCAAGATTCTTTCATTTTTCACATTTAATGTTATTCACTTATCTTTCACCATCTTGATCACCTCTGCATCTGCTGTTCTGCCATTCTTCCTTAAATATTCAACAATGAAGCCTGATATATCAATCATCTTCATCAGAGTGCTCTGAGTCTCTGCTGCATAATTCTCAACAGTACTCAGTTTTCCTTTTAGAACAATGATGTAATTCTTTACTTCAGCAATATAGCTTTGTATTTCAGTCACTGTCTTCATTTGTTCATTCAGATGTGCATCTAGTCAGATGAAGTCATCAAGTAACTTTTGTACTATGACTTGTAGAAGAGATACATCAGTGATAAGAATTGTAATGAGTAGAGATTGTGACTTAATTGATGCTGTAACTGATCTTAAGACAAGTAAATTCATCAGTCATTGTTTATTTGTCAAAAGAACATTGAGTTCTGCTTTGTTCATCTTCTGCTTAGATATGTAAGATATAGTAAATGACATAAAGACATTGAAGCTGATTGCTGTTTATGATGATGTGATCATTTTAGTAGACACAGCAGTGATATTGAATGTGATCAGATCTTAAGATGTTGACTTTGATGACAGTGTTGATTGAGTAAAAAAGTTAAAGATGAGCTTTGTTGCTAGATTTGATGTAGATGACAACATCATTACAGTGAATGAAGCTGAGTTTGATGATGATGACAATGCTGTTGCAGTAGATGAAGCCATATTGATGTTTTGACATGATGAGTCAGCTTAATTCAATGATTCAGCTTTTGTAAATTTTGTGATAAATGTTCTCACTTTGTTGTCTTTGACAGTCTTCTTTGATTTAGAGACTGATTGTGAATTAAGATGTATGACTTTGTTGTTAAATTGAAGTGATTTATCATCTTTAGTTTAATGCATACTGTAATGTGTCCTTATATCTGCTTGTCTTTTCTCTTCTTCACATAACTGATAATAGCTCTTAAAAATGATGTAGCAGTCCTCATCAGCATTGTTCATCATAACAGTCTTGTTATCATAGTTAGCTCTTAAGACTTTAATATCTCTCTGCTGATTAAAGTTTACAGATTATGCTGTATCTCTCTTGTTTCTCTGTATCTTTTGTATGATTATGTAAACATTATAGTCATCAAGTTTTACTTTATCTGATGATGATTCATCTAAGTAATCTAACATTTCAGTATAGAGCTTTTATTCTTTTCATACTGTCTGAGAAATGTTGCTTGCTTCAGCTGTATTAATCTTTTTGTCTGATTTCTCATCACATCATAGTTCATAATTCACTGACTCTGAGTTTTTCTTTTAATTAATCATTTTGATGTCTTGTGATATAAAGAATGAATGAATGTTGTATGCATCTTGTAGAAATGATTGATGAGCTGAAATTGTGTAAAAGATGTAAAGAGTAGTAGTTGATAAAAGTTCTGATGAATAATGATGTTATTTATTTCTAAATGTTTGTTTACTTTTCTGATATCTGCTGTTTGAGTTTAGATCATGTATATGAAATTCACTGCTTAAATAAGAAATGCTGTCATATAGTTATGCATTAGGTGTTTGCCTCAATTTATACAGCTGCACTAGCTCTTTAACATTTCTTAAATCTTTAATATTGACTCAGCTGTCAAATTCTGAGCTATACTCTAATCAACAGACTAAATATTCAGTAGTTATGTCTCTGCCTCTTTAATACATTCTTTTAAACAGCAGTTTTTCAACTTCTCACTTCTTCTCACTGTTCACTATAACTTCTTCTGACTCTTTTGATCTTGATTGTCAATATGAATCATTGATATGAGCTGATTTTAGATGTGCTACTGATATAACATCATGAATGCATCAACTCAGTGATAACTCTAACTAATATATCAGTTTTTCAACACAATTCAGAACTTTCAGCAAGCTCACAAACTGCTGTCTCAGCTTCTTATTTTTTTCTTTTAGACTGAGTAGCATATAGTTCTTGTGTAAATATAGATTTATCAAATCTTCTGTCTTGAAGTAGAGAAATTTATGTTTTCAATTATAGTAATACTTCATTGTCATAATGACATATGCTATTGCATCTTTAACATCAATATGTGTCAGTCAGTACTGATTCATCATTATAAGAGTAACTGACTTTCTTTTCATATATTTTTCATTATAATTAAAGTTTATTCACTCTGTGTCAAGCTCTTCTATCTGAAGCAAATTCATAACTTTGTGTATTTGCATACTGAAAATGATCTGATTGAGACTGAGCCTGATTGAACTGTACTTAGTTAAGTTGTTTAAAGTAACTTATAGATGTGTCAATACAAATGATTAAAGATCTGACTCTTTTAAAGTCATTAATCAGTATTGAAGTGCAATTTTAACTGTTTAATTGATTGCTTCTAAGCTACTATTCATTTGTAAATAATAAACACTTAAGTAGAGCAAGTCTATCTTAAGTTGTTTAAATACTTCTTTTTATAAACTTGTCAAAAATTTGCAGTCTTAATTCAATATAATTATTCTAGATAAATCTCAGTTTAGCAATGCTAAACAATTTAGTAGCATGATTGCTCAATCTTTTGCTGTTATAATGTCTTGACTGAGTATAAAAGTGATGATTTTACTGAATTTGTCAGTGACTGACATAATTATGTTATACTTATCTGGCTTTAATAATGATAAGGTCAGGATAAAGTTGATTGTCAATGTATAAAAAGAATGAGAAGATGTAATTATTGACTGTAAGACATCATAAGACTTGTAATGTGATGTTTAATTGAGTTGACATTGTGAACAATGTTGTATGTACTTATAAAGATTCTTTAATAGATCATAGAAATAAAGCAAATTAATCAATCTCTTATGAGTCTGTGCATATTCTGAGTAATCAATGTTGTCATAAGCTATCTTAAACATTCTGTCATAAAGACTCTTTAATATATATAGATGAGGCTCTTTTTCAAGATTTTTATAGAAGATAAGATCATCTCTTATTTCATATAAAAGTCTTGCAGCATCAAGTCTCAGAGCATTGTTTCTTTTTAATATCTGTAAAATGTGTTCTCATTTTAATTCTTTGACATATTTATGCTTAATATTCTGTCACAATTGATCTGAGACTTTCATTAAGATTTTTATATAAACAGCTGTTCTCAAGTCAGTCTGCAAGACTTTCAATATAAAGTTGTTTGTTTCTGATTGATTCTTCTGATTAACTAATCACTTGTAAATATTGTTATTGCTAAACAATTAAGACAGAGCATTTAATATTATGTTTGATTTTTCAGACTTATAGTGAATGTTTAGACAAAAACACTGAAGATATTTAGATGCTTAAATAAGATGTAAGTTAAGCTTCTTCATCACAGTAATATTTAAACTGAACTGACAGCTAATCTTTATTAAGACTGCATAATCAATATAAATAATTACATTTTTTATCATCACTTCTATCATGTATCTGATCTTCTTAATCACTCAGATCAATTCTGTCACTTTAAGTTCAGTTAATCAGTATTATGTTTCAGCATCTTGAAGCAGTTTGCTTAGAAACAGAACAGATTTTATGAACTTTTATTTTGAATTATTGTCTTCAGCAAACTCTTTTGTATAATATATATGTGCTTTAAAGTCAAATTCTTTGAATGCATTCAGATCAATGTAGAGTTGCTGTTTTGATGAGAAATGCATCAGAATAATTGACTAAGAGAATAGAGACTGAAGATAATGAAAGACATTTAACTTCTTTAAGATTGATTTATTCAGTTTAATAATAATGATTATTTACTTTTTAATGTTTTCTTTCACTTCTTTTGCTTGAAGATCTTGATTTAAGAAGATTTTTTGCTGCTAAAGTGACTTGATGATAGCTGCATAATGTGAAATATATTGTTGCAGATAGTCAGTTAGATCAAGATACTTTTTTAACTGACTCAGACTCAAAGAGAATCTAATTTTAAATATTATAATTAATTTGTCTTCTAAAGTTGCAAGACTCAAAGCATTTATCTGTTGACTCAACAGCTGAACAGACAGATATGCTAGATAAAACTTCTTTAACAAAAGACAGATTTTCATTTTGTTTAATATGTTAAATATGTTGTGAAGATGATTTAAGTGCTCTTTTAATGTATTGAAGAAAATAACAATATCATTAATATAAATTTTAATGTATAATCTCTGTTGTTGTAGAATTCTATCAATCATTTATTGAATATATATCAACAAGTTTCAATATCTTATAACTGCAATCTTGAAGATTTTCTGATCTCAGTGTAAGACAACAGTCAGACAGTGTTGATGTGTTTATTTTACTCTTTATTGATAGAAGAAGAAGCTGCAGTTAACTGTGAAGATATATTTAACTTCTTAAACTGCTGTTAAAATGTCAATCTGACTAGATACTGAATAGATATCTGACATGATGATTTTGTTAAGTGCTTAAATGTCAACTACTACTCTATCTTTTTAGATCTCATTCAGTAGATTTTTCCATATCATAAAACAGAAATAGATGAAAGAAATGAAGCTTGTAGTTCATTTTAAGCAGTCTTGTGCCTGTAACTTGTCAAATACTGTATCAATTACTTCACAATTCTTTTACTTAACTAAATATACACATACTTGTTCTAACTTATACTGAGTCTTACAATCATCAATGAGCAAAATATTCATTCATTCTTTCTTTAAGATCTTTATCAAGTTGTCTTGATTCATTTAAAGATGAGAATATAAGTGCACAATGTTATATTCTGATCAGAGATTTCTCTGATATAGGGGCTAGAGGTTAGAGCTTGTGATATAAGAGAGTTTCAGACATGTTGAGTTAATTGATAGCTAGTAGTATGTTAAGTAATGATTGCATTGAATATGTTCATCTTCTTAAAAAAGATAATCTGTATATATATCAGACTGCTCATCTTGCTCACTTATAAGTACTGTGAATCAGCTTACTCAGCTTATTCATAAGCACTGTGAGCTTACACTGAGCTGTACATCTTCAAGATGTAGTTTACTGAATCTACACATTCAATAAATCTATTAAAACAATAATTATAACATCATTTTCTCTTCTCAGATGCTAATTCTCTAAAGTCTATTTAAACAAAAGTTTCTGCCTTCATAATCTGTAAGCTTTTCATGATAAAGTTATTCAAAACATACAATTGTCTTTGTCTTTATCAATTCATTAATAAAGACAATAATTCAGTGTTGACTGTCTATCTTCACTGTTTCAATCTCTTAATTCTTTACATAAAGATAAAGAATCATTCTAAGTGTGCTAAGTGTGTTTGCTGTAGTTGTTTATGCATCAGTGTGTTGTGAAAATCTCTTAACTATATATATAATAAATTTAAGTTCAATCTGTCTGTTACTGAGAAAGAACTGACACAGACTTTTGCTAAAGTTGCTTGTCTTTATAAGACATTAAAATATATAAAAGATAAAGTTGCTGAGAAGACACTCTGTCTTGCTTATGAACTTATTAATGATAATGATGATGTTTCTAAAGATAAGAACAATTCTAATTCTTTAAATCTCTTATTTTTAAATTTCTAAGATAATCTTATCTCTACAGTCTCTTCTTCTCAAACTGCTGAAGCATTCTTGCACAGTTAAATAAGTTATTCTTAAATTTTTATGTGCTTTCTAAAACATCATATTCTTTTCATTTAACAAAATAATGAGTTTCTTCACTAATTATTCTCTTTTCTAAAATGTTCTCTACTTCATATTTGATTTTGAGTTCAACAGATGTTGATGTAGTTTGAAGTGATATGAACTGATTGCATTGTTAAAGCATTAATGCATAAAATACTAAGTGTATTTGCATTCTCTAAAATAAATTTAACTCATAGCTTAGTTTCTTGATGTTTCTCTTGATCATGAATGATTCAATGCTTTTATTTATGAGTTTCTTGCTCTTCTTCTTCATTTACATGTTGTTCATCTGTAAATATACTCTCTCATCAATCTCATATAATTTTATCTTTATTATTCATTTCTTCTGTTCTTCAATTCTCTTCATAAAATCAGTATGCAGTTTCTTAAGCTTCACAATATTTAACATTACTTTCTGACTCTGAGATCTATACATTTATGAATCTCTTTAAATCTCTAAATGATATTCATAATTTACTTTAAATGATGTTTTTTCTGTGATTTCATTTTACACATTGTTGTACATAAACTGTATTATCAGCAGCAGTTATATTTAATTGTTCTGTTTTACATTGACATAATGTCACAAATATATCTTAACTGTCTAATTCATTCATTTGCTCTGTTCATCTATCTGTAAGTAATATATCATTGACATTGTATGTTTTATCTTAAGTTCTGCTGTGAACATTTTTCAGAACTTGCTTGTGAACAGCTTATCTCTATTAATAATAAACTTTTTTAATAGTCTGTAATTGCTAATCAATTCTCACAATATAATGTACATCAATACTGATGCTGTTGCAGTCTCTCTAAATGAAATAAACATCATGTACTTCATCAATCTATTCACTATAATCAATATGCTGTCAAATCTGACTTTTCATGCCAGGTTCTTAAACTTTAATAGCTTAATAATAAAGTTCATGATAACAGACTCTCAGAATGCATTCAGTACATCTAATTATGTTATTTTATCATAATGCTTATCTCTCTGAATCTTATTATGTCAGCATGAATCACATCTGACAATGTATTTCATAATTTAATTACAAAGATCATCTATATTGTGTCTTCTTTATACAAGATCTTCTGTACATTTGACTTCTAGATGTCTGTCAGCTCTACTGTCATGACATACTTTAATGAGTTTATTATTCATTAAAAAAGCATTCTTCATCTTAAATGTTGCTGCTAAACCTTTCATGAGTGTTTCTTTCTTATCTTTACACAAAATTTCAATGTAAATTGTTTTCACTTCTTCATGATCAGGTCATCTACTTAAAGCATCTGCATCACTGTTTTTATTACTCTTCTTATAATAAATCTGAAATTCAAAGTCTGCTAACTGTTTCACTCAGTGAATCTATCATCAGTTTAGTTGCTTAATTATTGTGAAGTTTCTTAAATTTTTATGATTCATAAAGATCTGAATAGACTTGCTTATATCTATAAGATAAGATCTTTAATCTTGCAGTGCTTTTACTATTGCAAGAAGTTTCTTGTTATGAATCTTATATCTTTTCTTAAATTCTGACAACTTTCTAAATCAATATGTAATAGACTTCTTCTGCTCATCTTTGATCTGATATAGATATGCTTCAACTGCAAAATCTAATGTGTTGATTTTCAGTATCTTTTTGCATGCTTAATTGAGTATTTGCAGATGTGTAATTTCATTAAGACTTCTTTTTAATGTGCAGAATGCATTCTTCTGTTTTTTATCTTAATGTCATCTCTTATTCTTGCATATTAAACACATAAGAGATTCTGCAATTCTTGCATAGTTAAATATGAACTTTCAATAATAGTTTGTTAGCTCTAGAAAGACTTGTACTTTCTTAATTTTTTGCAATGTAAATCAGTCTCAAACTGTCTCTGTCTTTTTGAAATTCTTTTTGATCTGATTAGATTAAATAATATATTTTAGAAACTGTATTTTCTTGATTTTGAATCTGCTTTTTAACTTTTTCACATACATAACTTGTTTATTGAGCTTTGCTAGAACCTTATGCACATGTTTGTGATGCATTTTGAGATTATCTGAATAGATCAGAATATCATCAAGATATGTAATTATAAAATCATTAAGATATTCTCTCAACATGTTGTTGATGAGTCTCTGAAAGATAACTAAGGCATTTTTGAGCTTAAATGACATAACAGTGTACTCATAGTGTTCATATCTTGTTCAGAATGTCATTTTTCATTCTTTACTCTTCTTTATGCATATGCAGTAATACACTTTCTTCAGATCTAAACTCATAAATTACTTAACTTTCTTTAGTCTGTCTTGCAACTCTTTTATCAGTGATAGAGAATAACTGTCTCAGTAAATTATCTTGTTAAATTGTCTATAGTCAATATAAAATTACTTAATGTCATTCTTTTTTAATATAAACAGAATCAGATATTCTGCTGATGACTTTAATGATTTAATGAATTCTCTCTTTAAATTCTCAGCAAGATAGTTCTGAACTTTCTTCAGCTAATTCTCATTCATAAAATAAAGTAACATTCACTTTGATTCTCTTCTCTCTAATAACAATATCTCATGATCTCAAGACTTATACTCTGATAAGCTCTTTTTCAGTTGTTTAAAGACATTATATGCATTCTTTATTGCATAAAGTTCTTTGTTGATTCAGTTAATTTGTGAATTCTTTTTGTGTAATCAGAACATTTTTAGTATAATGTCATACTTAACTGACTTAAGAACATCTAGTCTTAACTTCTGTGAATCATTCTTTATTATAACTTTAATATAAACTTCTTTATAAATTCATTTGTATTCTCTGTTAATCATATACACTTATGTAAGCTTAGACACTCACTGCAGTGTTAATTTTAGCTGTTTAATTGCTTTTTATAAGATGAAGTTATTGATTGTTCTCAAATCTATCATCACTTAAAGTCATTTCTTCAGTGATATCTCAACATTAACTCATATCTTTTAATTATTGTCAGTTCATTAAGACATTAAAAGCTTCTTTGTCTTTAATCTCACTGAGAAAGCTTAAGATTTTTTGACTTCTTTAAGCTCTTTGCTTCTATCAAAGTCTCTTAAGTTCTATCTGTGCTTCAAAGTTCATTTTATAATTCAGTGAACTTTCTTTATAGTTCTTTGAATCATATCAGTTCTTCATCAGTTATGATCAATTTTATATAATCATCAGTTTCTTTTCTAACAATTTGTTCTGAGTGTCAGTACATCTTATACTGATCATATTTGTGTTGAATGAGATTCTTTAGTGCTTTTACTTTGTTAAGAAACTCAGATGACATGTATTTTTCTGTATGCATTCAATGTTCTTCTGTGAGCATCACATAATCTGTAAATAGACATATCTTAATTCATAATCTTTTCTTAATTGCTTTAACATTTCTTAATCTTATATTACAAATCATATCATTGTCATCAGCTCTTTTAGCTGTACAGCTGTCATTTCTGCTTTGTATCATTTATTAACAATGACTTCTTTTTAAAATGTCTGCTGCTGTTCTTCTAGCAGACTTTTACATCATTTTAAACATCAATTCTTAAGATACTCATAGCTCTGCTTAAGTCTCATGTCAACTTCTCAGTTATCAACATTCTCTGAGTTCACATTCAAATTCAGATACATTTAAATAAGATCTTCTTGTTCTTAAGCTTCTGCAGCATCTATCTTCTGAGTTTTATGAACATCAATCTCTTCAATCTCATTTGAGTTATCTCTGACAACTTTCTTTAAAATAGCTAATTTCTTCAATTTACTCATCATAACATAATCAGTACTATGTCTCTTCTTAAGCTTCTGTGATCATTATTCAGCTTCATCTTTGCTGCTTATATGCACAAAGTAGTTATCAATGTAGCAGGCTGTTCAGCTCAGTTAATTATGCATTATTACTGAGTTCATCATTGCAACTTCTTTTCTCTGTTATTAAGATTTCTTGCAATCTCTGACAAGATGTCTAAGTTTATTACAATTATAACATTTATGAATCTCTGCTCATCAGATATAAGACTTAGTGAGTTATCTATTGTAATGCTTATGCTTCACTGATCTAGCTCATAACTTCTGATTGTGCTTCTCAATATTGTTAAGATTCATCAGATCTTCTTATGTTCTGATGATGAATCATCATTCTCATGTTCTTAAAGCTGTATAAGATCTCATCTTCTTCATCTGTCATTCTCACTGTCAACTGTCAATGTTGATAAAGATATCTATCATCTCTTAAAGTTCTTCAGAGCAATCTCTTCAAGCTATTTTATCTTTAATATCTTCACTTAATTCTCAATAGTATTGTGATATTAAGACATCATCATTTCAGTCAGTTAAGGCCACAATGTACTGAAACTTCACTGAGTACTTAATCACTGATTTGTTCATCTTTAATGTGTAAAGTCATTGTTTCACTGCTCTTTTCTCATTAATTACTTTAAAAGTTTTTCAAAGTTCTTTCTTAAACTTCTTGAAGTCATTAAAGATCAATTCTTTGTCAGTGTCTCATTTCTTTGATGACTTATCTAGAAATTCATGCAGTTTGAAGTCAACTCAGTTAAATGCTGCATCTTTAAGATAGACTACTGTATATAAATCTTTGTTCATTTCAGAGTTAAACTTCTTCTGATTAAAATCTATGTATAGATTGAGCTTTGTTAAGAAGCTTTGCAACTTTCTATATTCATTGCTGAACACATTTGACACTGATATCTTCAATATGTTGTTCATTTCTTGTAGGTCTTCAAGACTCTAAAGATTGATTACATTGATAAAGACTGCTTTCTGTATGCTGACTAACATATTTTATATTGTAAGAATGTTCAATGTGTTATATTCTGATTGAAGATTTCTCTGATATAGAGACTAAAGGTTAGAGCTTGTGATATAAGAGAGTTTCAGACATATTGAGTTAATTGATAGCTAATAGTATGTTAAATAATAATTACATTGAATATGCTTATCTTCTTAAGAAAGATGATCTGTATATATATTAGACTGCTCACCTTGCTCATTTATGAGCACTGTAAGTCAGCTTACTCAGCTTACTCATGAGCACTGTGAGCTTACACTGAGCTGTATGCCTTCAAGGTGTAGTTTACTGAATCTACACATTCAATGAGCCTATTAGGATGATGGCTGTAACACCTACCAGTTTTGATGTTAGAATTTTCACATATAAATTAATTGAAAAATCAATAACTTAGCTGTCTGTTTACATTTTCAGATGATTTTTTTGTTATATAATGTTAAATTGTGTATATTTCTCACAAAAAAATAAACATAAACAAAAATGTCATAATTGTCAATTTGGACTGAGCCTATCAGTTTTTATATTAGAATTACTATGTATAAAATATTTAAAAAATAAATAACTTAGCTGTTTATTGACTTTGTCAGATAATTTTTTCTTTATATAATGTCAAATTACTTACATATTGTCACAATAAAAATTTCATAAACAAAAGTGTCATAATTGTCAATTTAGACCCAGCCTATCAGTTTTGATGTTAAAATTATCATGTACAAAAATTTTGAAAAATTAATAATCTCGCTGTCTAGTCACATTTTTGAATGATTTTTTCTTTATATAATGCCAAACTGTGTGTATATTTTCACAAAAAAAATTGCATCAACAAAAGTGTCATGATTATCAATTTGAACCCAGCCTACCAGTTTTGATGTTAGAATTACTATGTATAAATTAATTGAAAAATCAATAACTTAGCTGTCTAGTCATGTTTTTAGATGGTTTTTTCTTTATATAATGCCAAATTGTGTGTATATTTTCACAAAAAAAACTGCATCAACAAAAGTGTCATAATCATCAACTGAGACCCAGCCTACCAGTTTTTTCACAAAAATTACACATACAAAATTTAATCAAGACAAAGAAAATTCATAACTTTGTTGTTTGTTGATGTTTTTTGATGATTTTTGCATCACAGTGTGTGAAATCACTCACATATTTAGACAAAAATCAAAAACTGCATAAAAGTGTTCATCTTCACTGATTTGAATCAGGCTACCAGTGGGTATTTTAAAAACTGGTAGGCTGGGCACTTTGTGTATTTTAAAAATAAAAAACACATACAAAAAACTGGTAGGCTGAGCAGCCTACCAGAGAGGGATGGTGTTAGGGCTAGCTTCTCTCTTACACTGCAGTTCACATCAGAAATGTAAGACTTCTTGATTACAGTCATGATTCATGGCTCTTTTTCACACAATGAAGTGACTCAAATAGAAAAAGCACAATGCATTGACTTATTATTGTCACAGTTTTGTCAGCAACATTAGACAATGATTTTATATAAGTTCATTTTTTACAATCTTAACAGTCATCAGCAAGCATTCATTACTCTGATTAAGAAGTCTTACAGATGATTTTATCTTCTCTATGTGTGCAGACTGACCACACATGGCAGATGTAACTGTTATGTTGCAAAGAAGATCATTAAGAAACATTGTTGCATGAGAATTGATGCAGATCAGTGATCATGATGTTAAAGAAAATGAAAAGAAGAAGATGATGAATCTTTGTGAGCTGAATGAGATAATGAGTGTTAACAGATTAACAAAAACACTGCATTAAGGTGCTGACCTAAACTTCAGAGTTGTGAGCTGTGATGTGCTTGATGTGTGAAATGAACTTAATTTGTAATGAATAATCAATAATGTGAAGTGTGAAATTGATCTGAATGTTTAGAATGAACTTGATTTCTTGTGAGTGTTTGTGTGTGTTTAGTGAGAAATTGATCATTAGTGGCTCAGTGAGATCTGACTGAGAAAACTGAATTTGCATTAAAATAATCTTAAATTCATGTGTAAACTGAACTGATTTCACTGACACATAGTGATAGAACAATCAACATGAAGAAAAGAAGCTCTGAGTGAAGAAAGATCTTCTTACAGAAGATATGAGAAGCATAAGATGTTAATTAAAATGAAGAGAGTGACACTGCAAGCAATATAGAAATGAAGTTGAACTTCTTATTGATTAAGATAGGCAACAATACATCTGCAGTAGATTTATTAGATCTTATACAGAAGATGAGA
>JAABVA010002929.1_pt1 | contig 16634 bp, 28 predicted proteins | sample 5560331 | NCBI WGS metagenome assembly JAABVA01 (sample SAMN12812661, study PRJNA571458) | rock metagenome | isolation source: Antarctica rocks | place: Antarctica: Victoria Land, Mt New Zealand sud | collected 2016-01-07 | reverse complement strand
ACACCGCGCCGCACATGGAGCCCTGGCTGGTGAGGCGCGGGATGGCCTGCGCGCCGCCGCACGCGCGCGCGCGTCAGCGAGCCGCCGGCGCGCGCCTCCGCCCACGCGCGCGCTTTACAGGTCGGCCTGCCGCCCAGCAGCCGGGCGGGCTGCGGGCAAGCGCGCTGCGGCCCAACGAGAGCGGGCTGCGATGGCGGCCAGGCGCGACTGTTTGTGCGTGGACTCCCAGAGGGGGACTGTCCAGGCGACTGTGCGACGCTGTCCAGGCGCGCGCGCTTTCGGCAGGCGGCGGCGGCCGTGCGGGGCCCGGGGCGCGCGCCTTGACGTCGCGCCAGCGCGAGGGCTTGACCGGGTCGCGCAGGAACGACAGCAGCTGGCCGGGCCAGGTCTCGCCCGCGATCACCCACCCGCGCTCGCCCGGGCTACACATGCGCTGGCGGCCCTCGCTCGCGTACAGCGTGCCTGCCGCGCGGGGCGGGCGCCGTTTCATTTGGTCCGGGCGCTGCACGTTGTAGGCACGCTCGTCGGCAACATATTGTGCGCCACCTTGAGCAGCGCGCCTGTGGGCGCGGCCGCTGCAGCGAGCGCACTGTAGCAGCAGGGCGTTTCGAACTGCTTACGAATCGCTCGCGCAGTGGTGCACGCACGTGCGAGGCGGCACACGGAGAAGGGCCGTGGAGGGCGCAGCGCCGGGGGCCCGGGCCGGGCCGGGGCCGCGCCGGCCGGGAAGCCGGTGGGCGTGGGGTCGCAGGCGGCCAGGTCGACCGGGTCTGAGCCGAACATGAAGCGGCCGTCGGGCGCGGAGCCCCAGAACAGCGGCTGCGCGGCGGCGACCAAGGGTTAGGCATCAAACCCCCACGCCACAAAATTGCTCTGTGTGCCTGCCTGCACTCTTCACGCCGCGCACGCCGCCGAGGCAGAACCCTGCCAGCGGCAACAGCGCGGCGCTCCACTCTGACCGGCTGAAACGCGCACGCCTGTGCCCAGCGTGGCGCCGCCCGCTGGGCGGCGCGCCCTAGGACAGCGTCCTGCAGCGACGCGCCCGCCCCTGCGGACCTCCCGCCGCTCGCCCCCTCCCTCGCTCCTCAGCCACAGCCTCGCACTGCGTGTCTGCATAACAGCCAGCCGCCAGGCGCTCATCCCTGGTATGTCAGTGCGGCTGGCCGGTAGAAGGGGCGCGCCTGGGCGCCGGCGCGGTCGCGCGCGGCCCACACGCGGCGCTGCAGCTCATCGTACACGACAAAGGCTGCGCGCGAGCAACGGCAAGGTTCAGGCGCCTGCCGCCACGGCCTACGGCCTGGTGGAAGCGAGTGAATCAGCCGGGCCAGCCCGCAGCTTGTCGGGCAGCCGACAACGACGTGCAGGTTTGCGCGCCGGCTTTGGCTGGCAGCCACGCGCACGCCGGACGCCGGCGCAGGCCCCGGCGTGTGCTGTGACACCGCACATGGGGGCGATGGTTAGGTAATGGCGCAGGGCGGGGCCGCGGCCGGGCGCGCGCCGAAGCGGCCCTCGACCTGCGACAGCGCAGACAGCGCGTGGTCGATGCAGTCAGAGTCGATGTCATCAGCGAAAGTGGCGTAGAGATCGAGCAGCCAGACGGCGTCGGTGTGGCCGGCCGCCGCGTCCTCGCCGCGCACGAATGCTGGCGCGCGCGCGCCGGCTGCGCGTCAGCGCCGCGCCCTGAGCGCGCCCCGGTCCGCGCAGCGCCCTGCTGTGTAACACCCGCCCGCGCATTGCGCCGCCGGCCGCACTCCGGCTGCACTCCGCTAAGAGGAGCCGGCGACGGCTTTCCGATCACACCCTGCCACACACCCCGACAGGCCCATGCAAGCCGCGTGCAGAGCTCCCCCACCTCACACCCTCCCGCGCACGACTGGAACCTGTGGCCTCCGCAGCGTGTCGGCAGCGGCCTCCAGCGCCAATCACCGCAGGTGTTGGCAGCCAAGCTGCGAGCTGCAGGGCGGGCCGCGCACCGTCGTGCGTGACCTGCACCATGTCCACGCCCGGCCAGCTGCTGACCTCGCCGGAGAAGACGGCGCTGACGCCGTCGCGGCTGGCGTATGACACGTAGGGGCCGACCTCCATGGAGAAGGCGTTGGCGCCGTCGGCGCTGCGGACCACCTTGCGCTGCGCGGACGCGCCGCGCACCTCCTGCGCGGCCGGGCCGGGCGCGGTCAGCTTGAAACTGTGGTGCCCTGACCCGGACCATTGCCTTTACGCTGCACGGACGCATACTGCGCCTCCCGCGCGGCGAGGCCAGGCTGAGCCTGAAGCTTGGACCTTTCAGCGCCCTAGCCTGAACCCACCCCTTCCCTTCGCGCTGACCAGGCAAGCGCGTGCCGCGCCTCTCGCCACGGCGACGGGCCGGTCTGGCGCCCAGTGTCGGAGCGAGGTGGGTCACCTGCCCCTGCACGGGTGAGGCGCAGAGCAGCTCCCTGTGTACGCTCCCCTCTTGACGGGGGCGTTGCTGCGCGGGGTCCCCTTGCCTAGTTGGCCCGCACTTGCCATTCCAGAAAAGTGCAAACAGCCCAGGCGTATGCGACACGGGCGCCCGCTCGCTGGCGCCTACCTGCCACTGAGGCGGTGCCTAGGTGGCAGAGCGGTCCTGCCCTTTCCAAGCCGGGATACACGCTTGCGCTGTGCACTCTCTTGTGCACAGCGCAAGCGTGTGAGCAGCCCTCACTGCCTGGCTTACCGAGCAGCCGGGTTTTGCAATGCCATGATGAGGCGCTCATGCAGAAGCTTTGTCAGCTCTGGTTCCCCGGCACGCTGCAACGGCCGCTTGCGACAGCGGTGCGACAGGCAACGGGCCGCAGAGCGGCGAGCACGCTGGGTGGGCGAACAAGGCGCAGAGTCACAGGCGGGCGCAATGCTCATGGCGGGCTCGGCCGCGGGAGGCGGGAATAGCACCTCCAGCGTGTGCTCCAGCTCGTCTTGGTCAACAGCAAAGTAGGAGGTGTTGCGGTGCGAGGCGGCCGCGAGCGGGCTCTCAAGCCCAATTGGCCCGCGGGCAACATTACCAGAGAACACTGCAAAGACGTGCATGGCAGCGGCTGCTCCTTGACTCGCTGCGCGCGCGCATGCACCGGGTTTGGCTCTTCGTGACAATGTCTAGCTGGCTGGGACATTGATTGAACATCGATGCCAATTGGCACTGCCAATATAATATAATACCCAACCCCTGCATATCGAATTTGACCTAGACAGACGGCAAGCACAGGCTGCAGAAGGTAAAGACTCGACGCAGGGCCGCATCCATGGCAGGGTGCTTTGCTTTCGAACAGGCCAGTCTCAGAAGAGAGGCAGAGCGATTTTTCATTTCATTCAAGCGTCCTGCCGCGCCGGTCCCGCCTGTGCTGCCGGTTTCCAGCAACCAGGACTCTACCGGCGCAGGGTGCGTTCTGGGAGAGGCAGCATGTGCCTGCCTGGCGCAGCGTTGCGTGACTGCCTGCCTGGAGGGCCTGTCATGCTCGCTACGGGACGGCTGCGAGCCTGGGCGAGCGCGACCGTCGACGCTCGGCCTTGGTCCTTTGGCGCATGACTGAAGGAGCTTTCGTCACTGCGCAGGCTCGCCAGGAGAGAGGCGGTCTCCACAAGGCGTCAAGATGCAGAAGACCGGTGCGTCCCGGGCTTATGTCTCCGAGAGATGCCGGCTCGCAGCTTCGCGTTGTTCCCCCCGATCTGCAGGCAGTGTTGCTCCCTGGTGGAGCACGGTTCAAACACGCGGGGCCCGCTGAATACGCTGCAGCTGCACCGTGCTCGGCTTGCGGGGAGGGGGCCCGAGCGCGCGCTTGGGCTGTCTGCGACGCTGTGGCTTACGCTTGCGTGCGCTTGCGTACGCCGCCGCTCTGGTGCCAAGCAAGCCTGCTGCCGGGCGGGGCTGCCCGGTGGGAGCCAGCAGTGCTGCGCGCTTGGAGCGGGCGCCCGGGCGCGCAGGGGCTGCGCAGCTGCCCCGTTTCAAACTGACGTGCCAGCAACAGGCCACCGCTGCCCCCACGCTGCCCCGCCGCAGCCCGGCAGGCCGCCAGCCAGCCTGACCCCGCGCGCGCCCGGCAGGCTGTGCGCTCGTGCTGCTGGCCCTGGTGGCCGTGGCGGCGGGCCGCCCGACCCGCATGCTCGCCCAGGAGCAGAGCGGCGGCGCCACGGACCTGCACGCCGGGCTCCCCGGCTTCGAGGTCCCCAACCTGCTGCCCAACCTGAACCTGGAGAACATCCACACGCAGATCCACGCCTTCCCCGACTGCGTCTCGCAGTGCGCGTTCGGTGCGGCCCGGCCGCCCGACGCCCTCGGCGCTGCACCGCCTGTGCGAGCGCCTGCGGCTGCATGGCCAGCATGTGGAGGAGGGGGCGCTCCGCTCGGGCTGCGCGACGTAACAGCTCTGCGCTTGCACTCCACAGTCTTCTCAAGCGTATAAGACCACCTGTGTCCTGCCTTTCCGCAGCATACCTTGCACCCCTCCGACGCTGTGCGCTTGCTTGCATGCTGCATTGGTCACCCTCCACGCTTTGCAAGGTTTGCGAATGGGGCGTCCTTTGTGGAGTGATGCTCAGGGGCGCGCCAAGCTGGACAGCAGTATACTGCGCATGCTCTGCGCAGGAAAGGTGCAGCATGCAGAAGCGGGCATGCCCCATGCGCCACTGCTGTGTGGCATGCACGCTCGTGCCGCGCGCCACCCAGCGCCTGTGCAACCTTGCTTCAAAACCTTGAAAACCCTGTCCGCGCGCGCGCGCAGCCGGGGGCAACTTCTGTGACCTGGAGGCCACGCTGGCGCTGGGCGACCACCACCACGACCAGCACTGCCTGCCCAACCTGCAGTGCTTCTGGAACTGCCTGCACAAGAACAAGGTGGCCACGACCTCGCCGTCGCCGTCGCCCACGACGACCGCCACGACGTCCCCCACCACGTCGCCGTCCGCGTCGCCCACCACCGCGCCCACCACCTCGCCCACCACCTCGCCCACGACCTCGCCCACCACGACTCCGGGTAAGGCCCGTGCTCTTGCTGGCAGGCGTGCGGCTCATGTAGAGCGCGCCTGAGCAGGGTCTGGTGCAGTGGTCGGGGTGCTGCACGCCGGCCCGGCTGCCATGTCTGCGGGCACAGCAGAGCATGCCCATGGTGAAGCCCTCCATAGTCAGGGTGCTCATGCCTGTAGGTGACGTTCGGGGTGTGTGAGCAGTTGCGACGACCTCGGCAACGCCGAGCACGACCCCCACCACGACAGCGACGCCCACGACCACTCCCGGTGCAGCTTTACAGCATTTTCCTCTTGCTTGCATGCAGCCTGCTGCAAGCAAGTGCCTGTGCATCTCATGTCCAGCACGCGCGTGCTCCGGGGTGACACCCTGTCGCTTCTCCCAGCTGTGACCACCACGCCGCGGCCCACCACCACTGCGGCGCCCACCACGACGCCGCGCGCCACCACGACTGCGGCGCCCTCCACGACGCCTACCACGACCCCGGGTGCCAATATATGCTGCTGGTTGCGCTGTGTAGATGCACAAGCTATCTAGTTGTGCTAAGCGACTTGTTCCTGGATTGACACCCTCTGTGTTTCCGCAGTTGTGACCACGACGCCGCGGGCCACCACCACCGCAGCGCCCACCACGACGCCGCGCGCCACCACCACCGCGGCGCCGACCACCACTGCGACGCCCACCACGACGCCGCGGGCCACCACCACCGCGATGCCGACCACGACGCCGCGGGCCACCACCACCGCGATGCCGACCACCACGCCGCGCGCCACCACGACCGCGGCGCCGACGACGACGCCGCGCGCCACCACGACCGCCGCCCCCACCACGACGCCGCGGGCCACCACGACCGCCGCGCCGACCACGACGCCGCGCGCTACCACCACTGCTGCGCCGACCACCACTCCGGGTACAAATTGCATCTTGCTGACATATGTTTTGCGTGTATTTCCTACTGCACTTTCCCAAAACAGTGATTACCTGCGATAACACCAGCATGTCTGCTCAGCAGTGACCACGACGCCGCGGCCCACCACGACCGCGGCGCCCACCACAACGCCGCGGCCCACCACGACCGCGGCGCCCACCACTACGCCGCGGGCCACCACCACTGCGGCGCCCACCACCACTGCGCGGCCAACGACCACCCCTGGTGCAGATATACTGCTACTGACAAGCTTGCTGCATGCAGAGTACTGTACGAGCAAGTAGCGACCGATGCACTTTCAATTTACTTATTTTTTTTTCCACTTCCCTGGGGGTGACACCCTGCATGTCTGCACAGCTGTGACCACGACGCCGCGACCTACCACGACTGCCGCGCCGACCTCGACGCCGCGGGCAACGACCACTGCGGCGCCGACCACGACGCCGCGGGCAACCACGACGGCAGCGCCGACCACCACCCCGGGTGCATATTCATTTCTGCTGACAATTTACTTCGCATGCAGAGTACTGTACGATCAAGCAGCTACCGCGCTCACGCTTTTCGTTTTGAGTTTTCTTTGGGTTAACACCCTGCATTTCTGCACAGCTGTGACCACACGGCCGACCACGACGCCGGCGGCCACCACGACCGCGGCGCCCACCTCGACGCCGCGGGCGACCACGACCGCAGCGCCGACCTCGACGCCGCGGGCGACGACCACCGCCGCGCCGACCACGACTCCGGGTGCAGATCAATTTAGCTGACACTCTTCCTGCATATTGCAAGCAAGTAGCTTTTGGTCATCTTTTTTTTTTCATCCCCAAGGCAATGGGGCCTTGGGGATGACAGCCTCCCTTTCTGCACAGCTGTGACCACGACGCCGCGGCCGACCACGACTGCGGCGCCGACCTCGACGCCGCGGGCAACGACCACCGCTGCGCCCACCACCACGCCGCGGGCCACCACGACTGCAGCGCCCACCTCGACCGCTCGGCCGACCACCACTCCGGGTGCCTAAGTTTTACAGCTGGCAAGCTGGCAGCAAGTAGAGTACCGCTAGCTATTGGTTGACACTCTTTCTGGGAACCTAGTTTGAAAGGGTGACACATGGCGTTCCTGCACAGCTGTGACCACCACCGCGGCGCCAACCTCGACGCCGCGGGCCACCACGACTGCAGCGCCCACCTCGACGCCGCGTGCCACCACGACAGCAGCGCCCACCTCGACGCCGCGTGCCACCACGACGGCAGCGCCGACCTCCACTGCACGACCAACCACCACCCCGGGTGCAACTAACTTCCTCTGACCGTTTCTTGGCATGCAGAAGCCTGCGGAGCAAGTAGCCATTCCTACTTTTTTTGGGGCCTATTTTCTTTGAGGGCAGGTATTTACTTCATGTCTGCACAGCTGTGACGACCACGCCGCGGGCCACCACCACTGCGGCTCCGACCTCGACGCCGCGGGCCACCACGACCGCGGCGCCTACCTCAACTGCACGGCCAACCACTACCCCGGGTGCAATTAGATTCCGCTGACATACCATGCTACCTACAGAGCAGTACCATGCTACCTGCAGAGCAAGTAGCATGGTACCTTTTTCTTTTTACTTCTTTTTTCCTTTTTTCTCATTCCTTTATTTCTCATGGGAGGTGACATCCTGCATTTTTCTGCCCAGCTGTGACCACCACGCCGCGGGCCACCACCACGGCGGCGCCTACCTCGACGCCGCGTGCCACCACGACAGCGGCGCCCACCTCGACGCCGAGGGGCACCACGACCGCAGCGCCCACCTCGACTGCCCGGCCGACTACCACCCCGGGTGCAATTAGATTTTGCTGACCAGCTTTGCACGCAGAGGTCTGCAAGCAAGTAGCTACTGGTCTTTTTTATCATTTCTTCGAATTGGGGGGGGGGTTGACACCCTGCATTTCTGCACAGCCGTGACCACCACGCCGCGCGCCACCACCACCGCCGCGCCCACCTCGACGCCGCGGGCAACCACCACTGCGGCGCCCACCACGACTGCGCGGCCCACAACGACGCCTGGTGCACGTCCAGCATTCTGAGGCTTCTTCTAGCGCCGAGCAGCCTATAAGCGAGTAGCTACAGTCTTGAGGCACCTGCCACCAGCCGTGGCAGCAGGATGGGGCTAGCGGCAGCTGACGCTTTGTTTGTGCGCGCAGCGGTGACCACCACACCCCGCGCCACTACCATGGCGTCGCCTACCTCGACGCCGCGGGCAACCACCACTGCGGCGCCGACCACCACTCCTGGTGCAAATTAATACTGCTGACATTTTTCTGTGCCCGCAGACGCATGCAAGCAAGTAGCTGCGGATACAGAACATTCATAGGCACACCACATGGGGGTGACACCCTGGTTCTGGGCACAGCTGTGACCACGACGCCGCGCGCCACCACCATGGCGTCGCCTACCTCGACGCCGCGGGCTACCACCACTGCGGCACCCACCTCGACGCCGCGGGCCACCACGACTGCAGCGCCCACCACGACCGCACGGCCGACCACCACCCCGGGTGCACATTACATCTCTACTGACACTTTTTCTGCGCGCAGGGGGGCGCGCGAGCAAGCCCTTCGATGCAGCACTCACATAGCATGCTCCATAAACTGATGTTCTGTTTGGGGGGGGGGGCGCGCAGTGATGACCACGACGCCGCGCCCGACCACGACCGCGGCGCCCACCTCGACGCCGCGGGCCACCACCACCGCGGCGCCGACGTCCACGCCGCGCGCCACCACGACCGCGGCGCCGACCACGACCCCGGGTGTGTTTGCCTTATTTGCTGTCACTTGCTGTACACTAATGTGTCAGTGCAAAGCGGGTGGCAGCTCAGTGTTAAGGAGGCTCCCCTGCGGTCAGGCCCTGCTTTGATGCACAGCTGTGAGCAGCACACCGCGCGCGCGCGCCCCTATCACTGCGCGGCTCGCCGTCGCCGTCGCCGTGTGCTGCAGTCTAGCACTGTTGTCGTCCCTGGGAGAAGCTGCTCTGCAAGCAGCTGCAGGCTTGGGCGCGCTTGGTCTTGGCCCGCTGCACACTCGGGCCCCTACTGACGCCCTGCTTGCGCCGCGCAGTTGTGGTGCCGACCAGCACGCCGCGCCCGACCACCACGGCCTCGATGACCACCACGCCGCGCCCGACCACCACGGCCTCGATGACCACCACGCCGCGCCCGACCACCACGGCCTCGATGACCACCACGCCGCGGGCCACCACGACCGCGGCGCCCACGACCTCCCCTGGTGCGGCGCCGAGCACGTTGGGCTAATGTGGCCAAGCTCCGCAGCGTGCATATTTCCAGGACGCGGAGCTACTATGGGTAGCTCCTCGAGGAAATATCACCTTTTGGTTTTAGTTACGCCGGTCTGGATAGCTCGTATTTCGAGTGAGCGTGGCACCACGCCGTTGAGCGCAGCTGTAACCACCGCTTCGCGCGCCACCACGCCTTCGGCGCCCATCACGGTGCCGCGGCTCAATACAAGCGCAGCACAAGCCCACACCTTGGTGGTCCCCCTTTTGGGTTCAGAAGCGCAAAGCATGCAGATGACTAGCTACTTTTACACCTGAAAGGCGTATCTCAGGGTTGACACCCTGCACTCCTGTACAGCAGCTGCAAGCCGCCACACCTGCAGTACCCACCAGACACTGCGCAAGTAAATTGTTTTCTGCTGACAAGCTCTACAGAAGTTTTGCGAGCGCGGCGCATGTGAGGGCCCTCCATGTGGGGTATCAGTGTGCGCTGCATGCGGGCCACTACAAGCGCTGCGCCCACCAGCTCTTCGGACGCATACACAATCCGTTAAAAAGCCACGTTCTGGGGTTTATGTGGGTCACTTCCCTTTTTTGGGGGTTGCGGCAACACCTATTTTTGGGTCAATGCACAGCTGCCTGTCCCCATGCCGCATTGTGCCAGTGCAGCGCGCACCAGGACTTCAGTATAAGGCATGTCCTGCTGACTTTTACTTCCTGTGGGTGTTCTTGTTGCACTTCTTCTGTTGGGGTGACACTCGGCGTTTTGCACAGCTGTGACCACCACGCCGCGGGCCACCACCACTGCGGCGCCGACCACCTCTCCGCGGGCAACCACTACTGCGGCGCCCACCAGCACTCCGGGTGATGTTATATGGTCTGCTGAGAAGTGCAGACATGTGATGGCCTCGAGAGTACTGCAAGCAATGAATTATGAGGTAACACTTGGCGTTCACGCACAGCGGTGACGACCTCCCCTCGGGCGACCACCACGGCAGCGCCCACCTCGACGCCGCGGGCCACCACGACCGCGGCGCCCACCTCGACGCCGCGGGCCACCACGACTGCGGCGCCCACCACCACTCCGGGTAAAACCACTTTCTGCTGACGCTGCATGTTTGTGTGCCCGCGGACTGCTGTAGGCGTGTCGCTCCTGGCTCCATGTCACCCAGGAGCGTCATGACCTTGAATGACATGCAATCCCGTGCACAGTTATAACCACTACGCCGCGGGCCACCACAACAGCGGCGCCGACCACGTCGCCGCGCCCCACCACGACGGCGGCGCCCACTACGAGCCCGGGTGCACTTGATTTACCGCTGATTTCCTGCTGATGCGTTCGTAGCTCGGGCAGGACACTGCGAGCAAGTAGCCACTTGTATGCCTTCATGACCATCCGTCCTTACGGGGCCGGCGCCTCTCCCTGCCACAGTGATGACCACCACGCCGCGGGCGACCACGACAGCAGCGCCCACCACGTCGCCGCGGGCCACCACGACCGCGGCGCCCACCACGAGCCCGGGTGCACTCCGCATGCCCTGCTGGCCGCTGCACTGCGTGGAGAGGGAGCCGCAAGCAGCAGCCCCGTCTCCTTTTTGTCCTCGTTCTCCTTTGAGCAGCCAGAAGCGACACTCTGCATCCTGCGCAGTTGTGACGACCACGCCGAAGGTGACTACGACCGCAGCGCCCACCACGGCGCCCACCACCACGCCGAAGGCCACCACCACCGCGGCGCCCACCTCGGCGCCCACCTCGGCGCCCACCACGACGCCGAAGGCGCCCACCACGGCGCCCACTTCGGCGCCCACCTCGGCGCCCACCACGACGCCGAAGGTCACCACGAGCGCGGCGCCCACCACCACGCCCGCGCCCACGACGACGCCCCACAAGGTGCCCGCCCACGCGGGCAGCCTGCCTGATACCGCTGGCAGGCCTGGCGGCGCCTCTGCGCCCAAGCTGATGCGCAAGCAGTGTTCCGCACTGGGCGGGTGCCTGGGCTCCCAGACAGCCTCATGTCGGGCGCCGTACGCCCCAGCAGCCGCGCACGCGTCGCGCCGCCTGTCCTGCGGCTGCACACTGTCCTGGTGGAGGGGGTCACGGCCGGTTGTCGCATGTGGTGTAGAGTGAAGTCATCATTGAACGTGAGCATCAGCACCTGCCTGCCGACCTGACCCGCGCGCGCGCGCGCGCGCGCGCAGCAATGCCCCAACACGTACGACCCGAAGTCCCCGTACTGGATCTACGACGGCTGCTTCTACGAGACCGGCACCGGCTCCAGCTTCCTGGACGCGCCTGCGCCGGCGTGCCAGGCGCCCTGGGCCGCCTCCTCCGAGAGCGCGCCGCTGGACAACGAGGGGCACCCCGCGCAGCCGTGCGCCCGCCCGCCCGCCCTCGTCGCCCCGCCCTGACCCGCCCGCCGCTGCGCCCGGGCGCCCGCAGCCAGTGCCCTGCCGCAGCTTCGGCATGTCGCCTCGCAGGGCGCGCGCGCGCGGCCGCTGGCTCCCTGCCCTGGGGGGCGGGAGGTGCCCGAGCAAGTGTGGCTGACCTTTCGGCGGTTTCAGGCATACCCGCGTGCTGCCACGTCGCGCGTGCCTGTACAGCGCCTGTACAGCGCCATGCGCGCCCCGTGCCTCTAGGCAAGCAGCATTGAGCGTGCTGTATTGTGGCAAGGAGCATGCCCGCCGACGCACCCTGGTCGCGCGCGCGCGTAGGTGCTGCCTGTGCATGGCGGCGGCCAACAAGTGCAACAGCTGCCCCGAGAGTCAGGTGCGACCCCATACGGTGCCCCCATCCCGTCCGGTCTGTACGCTGGGGTGTCTGGGAAGCTAGGCGCCGCTCGGCCCTCAGCCTGCCATGCGCCGGCGAATGTAGCCGGCGACGCGCATGCACCTGGCACCCAGCATGTATCATGCAGTCCCCCAGCGCGCGCCACAAGCTGGGGCAGGGACGCTGAGCTTTGGGACAGACCAAGGGGATGTACCCCACCCTGCTCTGTGCCCTACCCTGGCAGTGTGCGCGACCGGCGGCGCCCGCGCGCGCGCAGGTCTGCGTCAAGAACCCGGGCAAGGACACCGACGGCGGCTACTGCACCGGCCGCCCCAAGTCGAGCGACATGCTCATCGGCGAGTGGTACTCGCCCTCGGCGCCCGTGTCGGAGAACCCCAGCGCCGGCGCCGAGGGCCTGCAGCCCGGCAGCAAGTTTGTGTGCGGCTGCATCAGCAAGTAGACAGCCCCGCCCGCGCACTGATATTTGGCCGCCTGTCTGTGTTTAGGTTTACCTAGCCCTGTCGCGGCCTGCGTTTCACTCGTCAGAAATAAAGCCCAGCGCCACTGGGCGCCCGGCGACTTGTTTCGGCAAGGCGATGGAAGAGACGGCATGCGCGTTCCCCGTGTGACCCCAAATAAATGAGACCTGAGGGAGGTATTATGCAGCGGCAGCGCGTCTGGCCAATGGCGCCGTATGCATCCCTGCGCATAGAGAGTGGCACCTTGCATGGCCCCTGTTTGGCTGGCCCTCCGCTTTGACGGCCTGACCCTCTGCCACCCTCCTCACCACCCCCCATGCGCGCGCGCCACCAGGACTTTGGGCCCGTAATCAGCCTATTTATCGACTGGGTGGCAGTTGTGGTGATGAGAGAGTTCCCCGGTCGCCTTGAATTGATAGGGTGTGCATGCGGCGCCATGCGAGTAGAGCGGCGATCAGCCACGAGTTGGGGAGGAGGGCGCCTGCCGCCAGGCCCTGGCTCAGGCAGCGTGCGTGCGACGGCGGTGCAAGCCGCATTGGCGCCCCGCCCACCACGCTTCCTGCCCGGGGCTCGGGGCACGCGGGGCGCAGTCGCCCCAGAGGCGGGTGGTGCAGAGCCAGAGACGCCCTGTCCTGGCGTGCACGGCCAGCCTCAGCCAGGGGGCTTGCCAGCAGCAGGCTGCGCCCAGGAAGTATGCCCCAGCGTCACGCGCGTTGATCTGCAAGGCAATAACCGGCGTAACTGCCCGCTCAGCATGTCGGGCCTGCGCACCACATACATATATACGGGCGCAGGCCCAGGCTCAGCCCCGGCGGGCAGCGCCCATACCTGTCAAAAACTGCTGAGCTGGCACGAAACTGCTTGATCGGATGTCGCTGTTGTGCGCGGGCTCACCGGTGTGCGCGCTGTCGTGACTCGCAGACGTCAGGCATCTTGAACATTATTGTGATATAGACAGGCGTGGGCGAGCAGGGATGCGTGGCATGCCTGCAGTCACGCGGGGCGTGGAACTGAGTGAGCACAGTCATCACCGACCCATGTGATCTCACATCCGCCTGCTCAGACTTGAAGCCACCCTCAGGCCTTGGCCTTTTCTGTCGGGTCGCACTGCACGTGCGTCCAGCTCCCCACATGACCCACCATGCCGTGCAAAACCAACCTAAACAGAAAGCTATCAAAGTCACAGGGACGCGCAGTGTGGACACTACTGACATGCTCACTGCTAACACCTATTACATTCGTCTATGTACACTCAGGCACTGTACATCAGCCTGAAGCAGCATGCATTGCAAGGCGGGCTGCCTGCCGTGGCCGCGGCTGGCCCAGCACAGCCGCGGCGCCGGCCCCGCGCGTTCCCGCCGCGCATGCTTTGCCTTGCCGCCTGCCAGTTGGCGCGCAGCGTTCAGCACGCGAGCGCTCACCCGCAGCATTACGGCCGGCGCCGGCAGTACGTGGCCACCAGCACCGGCTGCAGCGCTTGGCAGCCGCGTGCGCTGGCAGGGCGTGCCAGCAGTCTTGGCAGCAGCTGCGCGCCTAGCCGCCGGCTGGCAGGCGCAGGGCTCGGCGAGGGCGCGCCGCCGTCCTTCAAGCCGGTGCGCCGCAGCGTCCGGTGGACTGCCTTGCGGCCCAGGGCGCCGCGCCTAGCCCTAACCTAGCCCACACCCTAGCCGCAGACGCCTTCCGGCCGAGCTGGGCCGGTGGGGGGCGCACGGTCCACGGGGCGCCCGGGCCCCGTGCCGGGCGCAGCGCCAGCAGCACAGGGCATGGTGGCGACCCTGCACGCCTGGCTGCCAGCGCCTGCACAGTGGCCGCCCCCGCCAGCGCCCGGCCGCGCGGCTCCCGCGTCGGCCAGTGAAGCGTCTGCGGATCTGGCAGCCGCGTGCGGCGGCGGCGGCTCATGCGCGGTGGTGGCGTCAGCGAGCGCGGCGGCGGGCGCTGGCGCACTCGCGGCGGCCGGCTCGGGCGCCCGCCGCTGCAGCCGCTCGAGCTCCTGACGGCGGGCGCGCATCAGCCCCGGCCACCAGCAGGTCTGGGCCGCGCTGCTGGGGCTTGAAGTGTCGTAAGGCACAGGCACTCGTGCACAGCCCCGCGCAGCTCTTGCACCGCTCACGCTTTCGTAGCCCGGACGGCGTACGTAAACGCTGCCATGGCGCAGGCGTGCTGCTGACCCTGCTTGGACATAGTGGGGGCGCGTCTGTCCATACAGCCATACCCAGCGCATACCCCAATTCAATAAAACTGTTCACGGCCAGGCTGCGCCCCAAACCCCGCGCGGGGACCCCAGCCTGGCGCGCCTGGCGCTGCGCGGCGGTGAAGCGCGCCACGAAGGGCGCGAGCTCGCGCCAGAAGTCCGCGTCGCTGGCCAGCGTGGCCGCGCTGTCGCCAAAGCGCGCCACGAGCGCTGCAAAGCCGCGCTGCTCGTCTGCGAGCGCGCGCCGCGCCGCTGACAGCTCTGCGCCCAGCTCCTGCAGGCGCATGGACTTTTGGGACAAGGGTACCTTAACTCCAAATCTGGCCAACTTGTGAAATGACGCACCCGTCATTATCGTCAGGGCATGAACTTTGTCAAGCCCATATTGTAAAGCCTTCAATACAGGGCCAGGTCGGAGTCGGCATGCAGCAGCAGAGCCGCGGCGCTGCAGGCGCCCGCGCACCACCGCCGAGCGAGCGCGTTTCACGACACGGTCCTCCAAGGAGCCGCACCTGCTGCGTTGCGACGAGCGCCTCATGGAACGGCTCCGGTCGCAGCCGCACCCGCACGCGGCACCCCGCGCCGCGCCCTGCCCCGCCGCCGCTCCTGCCGCCCCCCGGGGCAGCGACGGACCCTCGCCGCACAGCGCCCACGCCGGCTGCCGGTCCGCTCCGTCCGCCTCTGGCGCCGCTGCTGCGGCTGCCGCAGGCCGGGCTGTCGGCGCCGGGCAGCCCGTCAGCGCTGGCGGCGCCGCCGGCACCGCGCGAGGCGTCCGCGCTCCAGTTGAGGGCGCTCCAGTCGAGGGCGAGCTCGACAGCGACGGCCGGCGGCGTGCGCAAGAGCTCGGCGCGCACCGCGGCCGCGGCCGCGCCGGCTGCCTCGACCGCCTCCGTCACCTCCTGCGGGCGCCCATGCAAGCGTCAGGCGCGCGTGAGGGATCGCTGCCCGAACCCTACTGCACATGCGGCGCTGCAGCGCGGCCGGCAGAAGTGCATGGTAGTCTGCGGGTGATGCAGCCTCCACGAACGCAGTTTCCCAGCGCTGCTTGCCGCTGACGCCGCTTGGCTGCGGCGGCAGCCTGGCGTGCATGTGTGACAGACAAGCAAAAGCTGGCAACATCTGTCCTTGCGTAGGCTGGGCGTCGGATGTGCTGCACGAGAAACGTGTATGCAGCCAAGACTACCCCTTGCACAGAAACAAAGATCGGTGCAACAACCCACACGCCGAGCGTATTGGTGCACCAAACGCATGTACATGCGCGCACGTGAGCACAGGCCGCACCGTCATGCAGCACACGACATGCCATGGTACGGCCTACGGATGACGCAGCGGGCACACTACAAGCATGCAACGACAAGCCATGGGGCCCTGGGAGCATGGCCCGTTCGTCACATCCCGCAGGCCCATCAGGGCTGGGGTTTCGGCCGCTGCGCCGATGCGGCGAGCGGCCGCGCACCGTCAGGGACGTGCGCAGCGCGGCGTTCCCCAGAGCCGGCAGCTCGTCGCCCAGCGGCGCCAGCGCGGGCGTCAGCGCCACGCGCGCAGCCACATGCTGCAGCAGCGTCGTGGCGCCGTCCGCTGAGCGCGTGTCCTGCGCAGAGGCAGGTGCCCCTGGCTCGTGTTTGGCTGCGCCTGGCGTTTGCATGCGCGACACGCAATGCGTAAAGAAACAAACCAGGCATGTGCCTGCGGTGCGCCAAGAGCCGCGCCAGGCCGGGCAGGCACAGCCCTGCGGCGCGGCCTGGGGCCTGCATGTCTGTGTAAGCAGACAGGAATGCTGCAAGCGGAGTGCGGGCGCGCGCGGCGCGCCTGCAGCCGCGCCAGGCCGCGCGCGCGGCACCCCGCGGCGCGCCCCAGGCGCGCGCCTGCGCAAGCGGACAAGGCTGCTGGGGCCCCACCCCTAGCCCTATCCCGCGGCGCGCCTGCAGCCGCGCCAGGCTGCGCAGGCGGAAGCCCGCGGCGCGGCCCAGGCGCGTGCCGTGGTTGAGCACGTTGCCGGCCGCCAGCGCGGTGGCCAGCGCGGCC
>JAABVA010002926.1_pt1 | contig 16644 bp, 17 predicted proteins | sample 5560331 | NCBI WGS metagenome assembly JAABVA01 (sample SAMN12812661, study PRJNA571458) | rock metagenome | isolation source: Antarctica rocks | place: Antarctica: Victoria Land, Mt New Zealand sud | collected 2016-01-07 | reverse complement strand
TGCTCAACGGTCTGTGCTATCGCCTCGACACCTCCGTCGCGGTCAAGTGGTTCATACGCGAGGAGGACTCAGAGAAAGCCGCAGACCTGCGACATGCTCATGGACGGGGCGAGCTACTGCTCCACGCGCCGGACATCTTGCTGATGGAGTTAACGAACGCGCTGCGATATTCACCCCTGGTATCCGCCGAGCAGATACCACAAGCCCTCCGGCTGTTCCCCGGTTTGGGTATCACGATTATTCCGTTAGATCTGGACGCCCTGGTCTCTTCCGTAACCCTCAGCCTGAAGCACGACCTCGCCGTCTACGACGCATACTTCCTTGCCCTGGCCCAGGCCCTCGAAATGCCGCTCATCACCGCCGACCGGAAGATGCTCTCCCGCCTCACCGCCGAGGACGGCGCCCTGAGCCTCGAATCGCTCTAACTCCGTCCGGTAAGCATTGCTTCGAAAAGCGCATGGTCGTCGGCGAGATTGACCCCGGCCCCTGCGAAGGCTGCGAGGAGTGGTGCGCGAGGTGAGCAGGAGCAACACTTTGTCGTTGACTATGCTCTTTGGGAACCAAGATGAGGCCGGGCTTCTATATACCTATATAACGGTGTGCCCCGGCCAGCTCTCAGAAGCTTTTACTTTCAGTCCTCTATCTAGCGAGGAGGGCAAATTGTATAAGCTTCCGCACAACAATTTTAGTCCTTCAAGGAGACGAAGCGAGTGTGAACTCGCTTCGTCTCCTTCCCTAAAACTTTATAATAGCTTACCTTTTATTAACGGCAGGGGTTCTCTAAAATGCCCAGCTATGAAGATCCACTGGAGTCGCGGCGAATTTGGAACACCACCGGAAGCCCTTCCCCATCGTTCAGATCAAGTCTGCTGTTCCAACTGGAATTCCGCTGAAGAATTTGTAGAAAGGTCCGGTTTACCTGTGTGGAGAGATTCGAGTGGAGCAGGGAGATGAACGAGGATACGGGTGAATGGTGGATTCACAGCCAAGCGTCTCCGACGTTCACAGAGAGGCTTATCGGCAAGTGGCTCTGGCTCAAGATGAAGCTGAGGCTCCTGTTGCGTAGAGTGCGGAGCAATAGATGGTAGCCGTAAGCCATGAGCAGCTAGAGTTAGTCTTTCGTTCTGCCCTGGATGGTAGAGAACCATATGAGCATCAGCTGAAACTGGGGCAGGAAATTCTAGATCCAGAAGAGCCGAACGCCATACTCTCCGCTGGAACTGGCAGCGGTAAGACAGAGGCGGCTCTCGTACCTGCGCTGCTTAAGCTCGATGAGAGGCGCATCTTCCTCTTGTATCCGACGAAGGCGTTATTGCAAGATCAGCGAAAACGGGTCGAGAAGATCGTCGGAGCGTTGGGCCAACAGGTCTTGGGTAGAGAACCCAGGATCATCGTGGATACCGGCGACGAGGATGACCCCACAGGTTATTCGGCGGATATCGTTCTCACCAACCTGGACAAGTTTGTCTACCGGCTCTTCGGCTATGGCAAGAGGCGGTGGGGGTACATCTACCCCTACCGGCTGACGCATGATGCGCGTAAGCCTCTGCTCATCTTCGATGAAGCTCACGCTTATGAGGAGACGATCTTCTCCCACTTCTGGTTCGTCTTGAACAAGCTCACCTACGAGCGCCGCGTGCAGACGCTTCTGCTGTCCGCGACCCTGCCCGAAAGCTTTATCGAAGCGTTGCGGGACGACGAGTTTGAAGTCTTCCCCAGACCTGAGAGCGAAGGCGACTTCTTCGCGCTGGTGAAAGACGAGGAGCGCAGAAGTGGCAGGCAATTCTACCGGGGCATCGTATCCCAAGAGGAGGCTGCTTCCAGAGCCGCGAAACTCTTCCTGGAGGAACACAGTGTAGCGATCATCTTCAGGCGTATCGCGGGCAAGGGAGGCCTGCAAGAAGCCTGGAAGAACTTGCGGGAGCGGGTTGGCACGGAGATGGCCCGCACGGAAGGCGACGGAGTCGCAGGATCGATGCTCGCCTATCATGGAGGGCAGTTGCCCGGATACCGTAGCCGGGTGCTGGATCGCCTTCTGCATCTGGATGAGAAGAAAGAGCCTTACCTTCTCCTGGCGACGCACGCCATGGAAGTAGGTGTGAACATCTCCGCCGAGTACATGTTCTGTGGGGCGGGCGAGGGCAACTTCGTGCTCAGTCCCGAGAGCTTCGTGCAGCAGATCGGACGTTGCGCCAGAAGGCCGTACGAGAGTGGAGACGTGTATCTGGTGGTAGGTGAGGAAGGGGAAACGCCGAAGTTCGCTGGGGTACTGGAAGAGGACGCCGAGATCTCACCACAAACCAAGAGCCTCATAAACGCCATGAACGAGCCGCCGAGCGCGGAGCGCGCCGAAAGAAGCGTCGAGTACCTGCACGACGAAGCTCTGTACCGTTACGTCTACGATCACGTACCGGAGAATGCCCAGATCTGGGAGCGCGGCACGCTGGTGACCCGCGAATGGGAGCCGAGCATCGAACTGGTCTTCTCCGAGACGCGCGAAGACGACACGTATATAGGCGGCATACCGCAACGGCGGTTCTGGCGCGGTGGGAAGATCAAAGAGAGCCTGTCACTTCCCATCCGGCGAGCAGCGAGCCTTGCGCAGTTCTGCGCCTGGGTCTTCACGGGTCAGGACGAAGACAACGACTCCACATTGAGAGTGGCGCTGGGTGGAGAGAAGCAGCGCACCCTGGGCGAGGCTCTAGGGCAGTTGGGCTATCCTATCTCGTCGGACGCAAACCGCTACAGCTTTCAGGATGCTCGCCAGGTGCCTCTGACGTTGCTTATGCCGGAGAGTTATCGCGGTGAGAATTACATGGACGATAATCTCGGTTTGGTTACCTGGCCTGGGGATACCAAAGAGATCCACTTCGGAAACCCGAACATAAGACGATACGAGATAACCCTGAAGAAAAACAGCCCTTCGACCAGCCTGATCCTTCGCTGGGAAGAGCCTCGGCGGGAGGAAGACTAATGCCCGCACCGAAAATACCATTGCCGGGGAAGGTCGTAGGTATCGTCGAAGGCGAAGCCTTGAAGAAGATAGCTCTGATCTCTGTCGAGGAGCACGTCTACAACTGCACCGTTTTCCTGGGGTTCGTTTCTCCCGACGAAAACAAAATCCTCGAAGACGCTTTGCTCTTCCACGACATAGGCAAGAAGCTATTCCGTGACCGTCGGATATACCTCGACCACGGTGAAGGCTCGCTCAAGAGGTGGGGTCGCAACGATGTTCAGGAAGTTTTGAAACGAGACTACACCGCGACGATGCGTCCCGATCTGGAGGGACAAGTCTCGGAAGAGGTAGATTTCTCAAGGGTGATGTACGCTTTCTTGGGGTTCATCGGTCTCAAGAAAGAAGGAACGAAGAAGTCAGCGGAAGGTATAAAAGCTTACCCGGTACGGGAAGACCCGCAAGATCCGAAAAGCCCGGTGGCCTTCGCAAGCTACAGACTCGACAGACCGTTCGGGAACCACGCCGCGCCTATAAAGGTCGAGCACTTGCCCGAAGGTTTGGAGAACCGCGAGCGTCTCGCCGGTCTGATCCGCCTGCACCATGGGTTTAGCGTCTCGAAGGTCGTCCCGGAGGCAGTCGAGTGGGAGGCGTTCCCCAATATCCTGTACTTGCTGATGACTCTTGATCATCTCGGCAGTTCCTGGGCCGAACGGCTAGTTTTGCTCGAAGAAGGCGGGAGCAAACGAGAGTTCGAGGGCGGTGTGGATTTCGGAGAGATCGAGTCCTGGATGGAGAGCGAGCCAGAGACCGAAATGAACCCCGACGGGACGAAGACCGTCAGCGCGGGGATTCGACTACGCCGCCATCCTGGTCATGAGGAGGTCGTCCCGTTCTCCGTGACCTACTTCGTCAGGGAGGTGAACTACGTTGACCCAGGACTCCGAAATTAGAGAAGCACCACGTTACGCTCTTACCATCTACCAGCTTCTCTCGGGTGCCGGAGAGCCCGGAGCGGCGGTTGCGAGGGCCGCAGGCTCGTGGAACGGTACAGATGCCGATTTTCGCTCGATTGTTCGCGCCGCAGGCGCCTTCGCAAAAGACAACGACGGCTACTTCTTGCGGTACAGAGAGGACAGGTCAACCCAGGAGCCCGAACCTCTGCCGCCGGCGACGCACCTGCTCGTGTTTCCGGTACCAGTGGAGCCCCGGATGCAGGTCGCTTATTCCTACATGCAGGGGCTATTCCTGAAATATCTGTACGTCGAGCATGGGGCCATGCCCCGAGAGGTACGCCAGGGATTGGCGGAGTTAATCTCCGACGGCCCTTTGCCGAAAGCGAACGAACTTTGGACCACGTTTCTGAAGAGCGGTGTTGCCGAAAGTGCCATCGCTGTCTCGGCGGGCAACTGGACTTCAGGATCCAACATCGGTAAACAGGCCGTGGACGATGCGTTTATCTCCGAGTCCTACCTGCTGGGATTGGCGAAAGCCATCGCCGCCCGACCTTCCGCCTTTCAATGGCAGGGGGGAGATCAGATTCCGGCGTTCCGAAAGGAAGATCTCGGGGAACTAGCCGACCGAGAGGCCCTGATGACTCGCGAGGATCCGGAAGCAGCTGAGTTCCGCGCGGCCAACAGGTACAAAGAGTGGTCCACTCTTGAAGTGTACGAATGGCTCGAAAGAGAATCCCGGGAGACCCCGGAGTTCGAAGAGCTGGTGGAGGTGTCACTCAAGGCATTAGAAGGCAACGACGGCACGCAAGAAATCTCTTTGCAGGCCGCAGCTGAGAAGCTGGAGGAAGCTTTCAGGGCTGAGTTCGTGCCTCGTTCCAGCCGCCTGGATTGGACCGCGCTTGCTGTACCCAAGATCACGGCTTACTTGCTCCTCTGGGCACTGGTGGACCGCTTCACTCCACCGGAAGACCGGAAGCTTACCTTCTTCGGATGGGACCTCGCATACTTAAAAGCCATGCGCGAGAACTTCGATACCACAAGGCTTCGTGAGTCGTTGAAGTTCATGGACAAGAACGATCCGAAAAAAGGAACCAAGACGCAGGTCAAGCTCGTGGGCTTCGACAAGTTGAAGGCCGAGATACGTCTGGGCAAAAAGGAATCGGACCCCCTCAGTGCGGCGCCGTTCGAGCTGGAGAGGCTCGGAGAGTCATGGAGCGACGAGCCCGGCATCGAGTCGGGAGGCAGGGTCTGTACGGTATGCGGCAAGGGCGGCGAGCTTTCGACCGCAAGCATTCTGCCGGAGAGCAAGAAGCGCCACTACGACAGCCCGCAGACCAACAACCCCGCTGAGGTGTGCGCCCGGTGCGTGCAGGTTTGGAGCCTCGCTCCCATCTCCACGGCGGACGACAGCTACTCCATAGTCGAGGTGCCGGTCGAGAACTTCCTCGAACTCTTCGCCCTCTACGAGAGCCTGGAGGGAATAATACGGAATCCGGCTGTATAGTGACGCCAAGCCTGATGCTCCAGCTAGCGTTTCGCGCTCATGACCTTTCGCTGGCGCTTCGAAGCAGTAAGTGAACAAGCGGATCCCGTATAAATCGCCTGGAGACCTTGAAGACCTTAAACAAAGTCTCCAGCTTGTCGGTTTTTCCGAACAAGTACTTGTTGTTGAGCCGGAGTTCCGGCAAAGGGAAAATGCCGCAGGTCGCGCAATACTATCTGCAACTCGCTCGCCAGCCGCATTTCCTGAAGCGTCTGAAGGATGATGGAGCACTGGAGGTGATCGCCGCCCAAGACAGGGCAAAGCTGGCGCGGGAGGTGTCGTTAGTGCTCTCCGTGTTGCGGCGTCTGCCACCTTACTACGTGACGAGCAGCGAGGACAAAGTACCCACCATGTCCATCATCAACTCGTTGGAGCGTGGTCGCCCATATGAAGCTCTCTATGTGGTGGCAGCTCAAGCTCAAGAGGCGGGTAGGGGAGAGACGCAGACTATCTCCGGCGGGGTCGCCGGTTATGACGACATGGTCGGTGCTTTCAACGAGTTCTTCGTCCGCAGACAGAAAGGAGAAGACATGAGCCGGGAGATATTCCGCGACGTGCGAGAGTTTTCGGACTACCTCGACAGCATTCTGAGGCCTATAGTGCGTGAGGAGGTCAAGGGAAGTGGATCGAGCGTCTCCGGGGTAGCCAGGAAATATACGGAGAACATCACCAAGAGCTTTGTTCGCGTAAACACAGCGGACTTTCTCTACCGGATCTCCTCTTTCGTGGAGGGCCGCGAGCGCAAGAACCCGGAGACTGAGGGTTGGATCAAGTGGATCACCCGTAAGAATGTCTACGGTGCCGGTTTGGAGAAAGCCGAGTCAGAAGAAGACCAGTCGGCGTTGAAGCTGGAGCAGAAGTTGGAACGCTACTATGGGCAGTACGCCGATAACGAACGTGATTGGAAGACGTTTCTAGAAGAGGTCGAGGCGCGGACCCTGGCGCTCTTACTGCTCAACGTGCGAAACCAGAGAGGACGAGGCTAGAGGAGGCCGTGGTGTTCAAGAGTGGTATCGGCAGAGAGTTCGAGAAAGAGACGAAGACGGTGATCGTAACGGCCGTCCTGGAGACGACCGGGCAACTCCGTTTCGGTGACGGCACGGATATAAACGTCACCGTGACCGAGAAGGACGTCGTCGCCGACCCGGAAGGTAAGGGCGTGGAAAAGGCGGTCTTCGCGGGTACGAAGCGCCGGGGAGTGGACCGCCGGACCATGCATGAACTGCGAAACAGATACTGGGAAGCTGGAGACTGCTTTATCCCAACGCTCTGCGGGCGATGCCCGACTTGTATGCTCCTGGGTTTCACGGGAACGACTCAGAAGAACCCTCTGATACGGGACATAAACTGCAAGTCGCGCATCCTATACGCGACCTCATACTCCGTGCAGCGAGCCGGTGACGCGGTGACGACCCACTCCAGAAACCAGGTCAACGAGCTGACTCAGAAGACCGCCGGTTCGGCCGGCATCCACACCGAGGAAGTCATAGTAGCCGGGACGGATTTCCCAACCTATACGACGCTGCATCACGTTCTGGATTGGGAGGTCGGAGCCTTCGCTCACGCTCTACTAGAGAACGTGAACCAGGGACGCTACACGGCTGCTTCCCGAGGGCAGGGCGGCATGAAGTTCCCGGAGGCTAGTGGCGAGCCCATGCTAGTGGTCGACGTTTCTGGCCCCGGCGTCTTCCCGCTCCCCATCCCCAAAACGTCCGCTCATGAACACCATTTCGAGGAGGTGCAGAGCAAGTTCGAGGAGGGCGGTAACGTGGAAGAGTCGAGGGCGAGGCTTGAGCAGTTCGGGTTCTCGGTCGAGGAAACCGACGAAGCGCACGCCTGGAAACGCAACGGCGACGAGGTTGGTCGCCGATACTCCGGGGAAGCGGCACTCTCGTATCTTCGGGGCAGACAGGGAGACTTCGTGGACTTTCTCTCTACCTTGAAAGACGGCGGGAGCAAAGAGTTTCAGGCTGGCGCGGATAAGTACTACAAGAAGATCAAGGACAAGAAAGGTTCGGAGGAGTAGTGGAGCCCGGCTCGCACTTGCTTACTCTCTCCGCCGAGCCGTGGGGCGGCTTTCAACTCCGTAACGTCCACAAGACGAACGTGAGTTGGTCTTCTTATCCTTTTTTACCGCCCACGACGGCGAACGGGCTTCTCGCAAGCGTCGCGATCGGGGAGCGTTGGATGGAAGGAGATTTTCACCTACCGCGCTCGTTGAGGGTGCTCGAAGACTTTCCCGGTTTGGTCTCTATAGGCGGCTATCCTGCCGGAGGGTGGCTCTCAAGATCTCATTTTCGGGCGCACGTTGGAACCACTGACATGAGCTACGATGGCCCGCTCTGGGCGCCGCCCGCCGGGGTACAGTCCGCTGGCAAGAAACCCGCGATGGTGGAGGAGTATCTCTGCGAGACGCTGGAGTTCTTCGTACTGGGCGGAAAAGAATATTTGGAGCGACTGTGGGAAAGGGTCGTGGGGAGAGTCTCCCCGTTTGCCAAGAAAAGCGTTCTGCAATTCCCTTACGAGAGCGCGCCGAACATCTTGGCTCTTTCGCCGGCTACAGCCTCGGCGAGCACTGAATCGCTCGCCGCGCTGCCGATGATCGAGCTCGGCTCCATGCCTAAGCAGGCTCATCCTTATTTGATGCCTGTTAGGAGCAAGGCGGAGAGGAAACGTTCGGGGGGCTACGAAGTGACGTGGTCGCACCTCAACTGCGTCTGGGAGGCGGGTCTGAAGGTGCGGGAAGGCACGCCTGTTCTTCTTACGGAAGACGGGACGGGTATTTCCCGGAGCCTGTTGGATCTAATCCTGGAAGATCAATAGGCATGGCGACGTGACCAGCGAGATTTTCTGCTCTAAAGCCCTCATCCTCGTTACCTCGCGGCCGGAGTCGGTGGAGGTTGCGGTTGGGACTTTGAGGCCGGAGGTCCTGGCGGTGATCTTCTCCCAGGAGGTCTTCCTTGCCGTGGCGGAGAAATGCTCGGAGCTGAAGGGCGAGGGCGTGGAGTTCCGGCACCGGATGGTGGACGACCCGATGGAGATCTCGGACGCCTTCGCGAAGTTCGGGCTGGCCCTCTCGGATCTCACGGGAATGGGATACGGGCACGAGGACGTCCTGCTCGACGTTACGGGCGGGACGACCCCGATGCGAGTCGGCACGGCTTTGGCGGCGATGACGCGTGGGATCGGGATGGTCCACCAGCGGGTGCCCCAGCGCTACGTGGGCGGCAACTGGTCGCGTGACGAGTCCAAGGAGATCGAGGTAGTCGCAATGCAGAACCCGCTCCTCGCCACGGGCCTCCTGCGCGAGGGGCAGGCGGTGGAGCTCTTCAACCGGCGGGATTACGCGGCGGCCGCCCTGGTCTTCGGGGACATCGTGGGGAAGGTCAGCGGGGTCGAGCGAGGACAATACTACCGGGGTCTCCTGCTCCTCGCACAAGGGTACGCGGCCTGGGACGTGGCGGACTACGGGAGCGCTCTCTCCAGGCTCTCGGCAGCGAAGGGAGAGCTCGAGGTGGACTTCGCCGACCGGGCTCTCTCCGGGAGGGCGGAGGGGCTTATAGCCAGGATCTCCTCGAACCTCTCCTTCCTCGGGAAGGTGCGCGGCAGGCTCTCCGCCTACAGCGTCGTGGACATGCTGGAGAACGCCCGGCGGCGCATCGCCGACCAGGGACGCTACGACGACGGCGTCGCCCGCCTCTACCGCACCGTCGAGATGTACCACCAGTGGCGCCTGAGCGAGCGCTCCACAAGCACCGCGAACGTGGACTGGAAAAAGGTGGACCCGGAGGCCAGGGAACGCTTTCTGGAGGAAACGGGGCTCGCGGAGCTTCCGCCCCTCCTCGACCTCCTGCGGGCGCGCACCCTCGACCGCATTCTGAACGGGGACCTCCCCGAGGATGATGCGGTGCTGCGCGACCTCTTGCGGCAGCGCAACCACTCCATCCTCGCGCACGGGCTGGAGCCCATAGGGGAGAAGGCCGCGCGGCGGTTCCTTGAGTACGTGGACGCGATGGTGCTCGCGCCGGAGGCGCGTACCGGCGCGGAGCACGCCACGTTGAGGGGGCTCTAGGGTGGCCCGCAAGCTGGAGCTGCATCGCCACGAGGTCACGGTGCGGTTCCTGGAGAGGGCCGTCGTCCCGCCTTACGAGGGGTCCATGATCCGGGGCGCCTTCGGCCGCGCCTTCAAGGACAGTTGCTGTCCCTTCCCCCACGATTGCAGCTCCGGCTGCCCTCTGGGCGAGAGATGCCCCTACGGCTACGTCTTCGAGACCTCGCCGCCGGAGGGCGCGCGGGACTTCGCCGGGAACAAGGAAGTCCCACGCCCCTACGTCTTCGAGCCGCCGGAGGGAACCAAGATGGAGTACGCCCCCGGCGAGAGGATGCGCTTCGGCTTCACCGTGGTCGGCCGAGCCGCGGACTACATGCCGTACTTCATCTTCGCGTTCTCGAAGATGGGGGAGGATGGCGTCGGACGCCTCAAAGCCCGCTACGAGCTGGAGAAGGTGATAGCCGAAAACCCCTTGACGGGGGCGCGGGAGGAGGTCTTCGACGATGGGCTTGTGAAGAACCGCCGGCTACCCGTCTCCTGGGAGGAGGCCGAGGGCGCGGTGCGTGGGTTGGACGGGGAGAGGTTGCGCCTTGAGTTCCTCACGCCAACCTTTGTGAAGTTCAGGGGCGAGGTATCGCCGGAGGCCCCATCGTTTCAAGCCCTGGTGCAGGCGCTGTCTCTGCGCATCCCGATGCTCTCTGCGGTGCATTGCGGCGAGGTCTGGCGCGAGGACTTCAAGGCGATGGTCGAGAGGGCGGGGGAGGTCGAGACCGTAGCCGACGAGACGACGTGGGTCGCTTTCCGGCGCTACTCCTCGTTCAGGAAGAAGGGCGAGACCCTGGAAGGGGTGGTGGGCGGCGTCGAGTACGCGGGCGCCGCCATCGAGGAGTTCCTGCCGCTTTTGTGCATGGGCCAGCTTACACACCTCGGCAAACGCTCGGTCTTCGGACTCGGGCGCTATCGATTGCTCTAAGGTCCTCCTGGTTTCGCGGCTGGTTGACCGGGTGTGGGATCTAGCCCGAAGATGATGTGCGAAGAGAGCCGCGGTGTGTAAAGACAATGTGGAAGGCTGGCTTATTAGGAGGCAGCGACTTCAGAAGCGGCGATCACGCCAGGTTTGGCGTCTGGAGCTGGCTGGTCAGGCATCTTACCCCAAGCCGCTAAATTTTCGGTACGTGTCAGCCGGTTGGGCGCAGGTTTGGGATGATCCCAAAGCTCCACGTGGAGCTTTGAGCCTCGCAAAAAAACTCGCACGTGGGTGAGGACAAACTTCGGGGCGAAGACAGGGGGCCATTTCAGGTGCGAACCTACCGGCTGAAGCTGCCGCATCCAGCATCCGGAGTTGACCATCACCGCTTTGCTCCCGTCGGTCCGCTCAAGCTCCGTAAGACCCGGGTTGTGGGTATGCCCGGAGACAAAAACGTCTATAGACGGCCTCTCTCCCTCCAGCATGGGGAAAGGGCCGTTTTCTTTTACAAGCTCTTCAACCTCTTCCGGTTTCGTGGCACTCTCCTGCTCAGCAGAACCCTGAGTGGACCACGCGGACAAAAACTTACTAACGCGGCGTCTCAGGGCAAAAAAGAGCAGCACCAGCAGCACCAACAAAGCCAGGACAAAAAACGAGGTATCCAGAAAGGCTTCGTGCACTCGCGGCAGTGCCAGCGAGCTTTGGGAGAACGATAAAGACTGCTCCTCGGCCAGATATAGGGCAACCAAGCGGTAAGCTGTATAAACCAGGATCACGGGAATTGCCAGATAAGTAATAGCGCGACCCAGAGCATTGTAAAAGTACTTGCTGGTAACCCACTGAGGTATATCGGTCACCGGGTAGACGTTCTTCACGTCCGAGAGGTCCAGGCCCGGCGATATCTCGCCAATCGGTGCTATCTTGCGGACAAAGTCCGTTACCATATGATGCCCAAGCGGAGTATCTAGGGGTTCTGCATGATCCTCGATGTAGTTAGGTGGATCAAACTGATTGCCGTGCTCGCAGTATATGATGAACTTCTTCTCGTCCGTCCCTAGAGAAGCCAGATAAGTAAGCGCAAACTCGTCCACAAGCCCGCTCTCTTGCAGGGTCTGCTGGATCTGCGGATTCCACCAGACCTCTGCGTCGTGATTCCCGGGCATGTATACAACCCTGTGCTCCTCACCGGTGGCGAAGCGTCTAAGGGCCTCGAACATCTCTTGATACTCAGGACGGTTGATGGTCAGTTTTGCCCGGTCAGTCCAGGATGGAGGAGGGCTGATCAGGAGAAAATCGAAGAAGTCTCCGGCCAGAACCAGCTCAACGGGACCTTGGTGCTCGCTTAGCTCTTGCAGCAGGGCTTGTAACTTTTCAGGAGACTCAAAACTATCGCATCCCGGGTCTCCCCCGATATGGGAGTCTGAGACGAAAACTATCAGCGCTTCCTCAGGCAACTCTCGCACAGACAAATCTTACTATATTTGAAGGTTCAACCTACTGTCGATTCCCAGGGCGGCTCAATAGAGTTATGCGGATCGGTCATTCCCGAGTAGTTTGTTAGTAAGTTCCGTCCGCTGTACATTGGTGTGAGACACAAAACCAACCGGAGGATTAATGAACTTCGAACTCAGCAAGGAGCAACAGGAGATCAAGGAACGGGCAGCGGAGTTCGCCGACCAGGAGGTTGCTTCTTACGCGGCGCAGTGGGACCGGGAGGCACGGTTCCCCGCAGAGGTGTTCGGGAAGCTCTCGGAGGCCGGTTTCATGGGGCTGTGCGCACCGGAGGAGTATGGCGGGGCGGGGGCAGACTTTCTCTCTTATGTATTGCTTCTGGAGGAGATCAGCCGGGCCGACGCGGGCGTTGGGGTGACGCTCGCGGTTCATACGAGCGCGGGGACGCTGCCCATCCTCGATTACGGGGACGAGGGGCAGAGGGAGCGGTGGGTGCCGGACCTCGCTCGCGGCGAGAAGATCGGGTGCTTCGCTCTTACCGAGCCTTCGACCGGCTCCGACACCGCCGCGATTGAGGCGCGGGCGGAGAAGGCGGACGGCGGATACCGGCTCTCGGGGCACAAGCAGTGGGTCACGAACGGTCGGGCCGCCGGTACGATGGTCGTCTTTGCCCGGGCGCCGGAGGGGGTTACGGCATTCGTGGTTGGGATGGACGGGGATGGCCTCTCCTTCGGCAAGCATGCCGAGAAGATGGGCGTCCTCTCGGCGACTACGGACGATGTGATCCTGAAGGACGTCTTCGTGCCTGAAGAGGACCGGCTCGGCGAGGAGGGGAAGGGCTTGCGGGTCGCTCTGGGGACGCTGGACGGCGGGAGGATCGGGATCGCCGCGCAGGCGGTCGGGATAGCGGAGGCGGCCTTCCGGTACGCGGCGCACTACGCCTCGGAGCGTACTACCTTCGGCAAGCCGATAGCCGAGCACCAGGCGATAGCGTTCAAGCTGGCGGAGATGCAGACCAAGATCCGGGCGGCCCGGCTCTTGACTTACGAGGCGGCGTGGATGAAGGACCGGGGTATGCCGCACGGCGAGGCGGGGGCGCGGGCGAAGCTCTTCGCCTCGGTGGCGGCGAACGAGGTGACGTACGAGGCAGTGCAGACTCTGGGTGGGCAGGGGTACATGAAAGACCATCCCGTCGAGCGCTACTACCGGGACGCGCGCGTCACGGAGATCTACGAGGGCACCAGCGAGATGCAGCGCCTCATCCTCTCACGGTCCATCATGCGAGAGCTGGCGGCCCCCGGTGGGATCGAAGATTCCAGGCCGGTGGTTGGGTAAGGGCGTACCGGCGCGGCTCCTCCTCAACAGAGTCTTCCCCACTGTCGTAGAATTCCCGTGGGCGTGGGAAGATCGCCCGAGGACGGTCTATAGAGGAGGCGGTATTGTCCGAGTACGTGAAGTTCGCGCTGCTGATGGTCCTGATGCTATCTATCTTGATCGGCTCTTACGGGTTCATGATGAAGGTGTCGGGCTCGCCTAACCAGGCCCAGAAGGAGCGCCAGGCCAAGAGGGAGGACGAGGCCGACTGAGAGGCGGAGAGGCGTAGGCACTTGCAGGTTTCGGCGCGGGCGGACTACGCGCTCCGGGCGGCGGCCGAGCTCGCGCGGGCGGCATCGGAGGGGAGCGTATCTCCGAGGAGCAGGGCATCCCGAAGAAGTTTATGGAGAACATCCTGCTCGACCTCAAGCATTCCGGAATCGTGCGGACCCAGCGGGGCGCAGCGGGCGGCTACTGGCTCGCCCGGCCCGCCGGAGAGATAACGCTCGCCGACATCATCCGCGTCGTCGAGGGACCGCTGGCGAACGTCCGGGGCGAGTGGCCGGAGGCCGTCGAGTACGGGGGCGCCGCCGCGCCGCTGAAGGAGGTCTGGATCGACGTCCGCGCGTCTTTACGCGCCGTCCTCGAAACGGTAACCCTCGCCGACCTCGTCGAAGGCTCGCTCCCCGCTTCCATAGAAGAGCTCACCCGCGACCCTGAAGCCTGGATCCACCACTGATACTCAAAACCCCGGTAACCGCTCACCATGAGGACGGCTTGATGCCCAGCACCTCGATCCTGTAGCTCATTCGTATCTCGATAAAGGCAGTAGACGAGCTACGGAAAAGGTTGTGGCTTTGGAGGGCAAGAAGGTTGGATTCCAGGAGGCGTTCCTCTTCTGGGTGAAGCTTGGTTTAATCGACTTCGGGGGACCTGCCGGTCAGATCTCGTTGATGCACCGCAAGCTGGTCGAGCATAAACGCTGGATCTCCGAGCACCGGTTCCTCCAGGCCCTGAACCTGTGCATGCTACTCCCCGGCCCCGAGGCGCGGCAGCTCGCGACCTATATCGGCTGGCGGCTGCACGAGACCCCAGGCGGCCTTGTCGCGGGCGTCTTCTTCGTCATACCGTCCATCTTCGTCCTGCTCCTCTTGAGCTTCCTCGCTGTCGCCTACTCTGACGTATCTGCGGTGACCACCCACCCGGCGCCCGTCGAGTGATTGGTTCGGCTCTTGGGCGGACCTCACGGCTAGCTCTGGGGGCTGACCTCGCTGCTGCTGAGTAGCGGCCTTGAGTCCCGGCGGGCGAAGGAGAGTGCGAAGTAGAGCGCTACGAACCAGATTGCGAGGAGGGCAGCGTAGACGAAGTAGTTGAATTCCGGGTCGACTCCGACGGTCTTGAGGAAAGTGCGGACGTTGGTAAGGAGGATTACACCTGCCACCGTCGTGCCCAGTACCCGCGGGTGCAGGTAGCGCACGAACCAGGCGGCGAGGGGTGCCGCGCCGCCGCCGCCGATAAGGAGCGCCGCTACTATGCCGAGCAGTATCTCGGCGAAGCTCACAGAGACCAGGAAGCCGGCGCTCGCGCACAGGGCCACAACGAACTCGCTCGCGTCCACGGTGCCACAACCTTTCGCGGCTGCATGCGTCCGGAGGCGAGCAGGGTCGGCGTGGCGATAGGACCCCAGCCCCCGCCGCCGGCCGCGTCCAGGAATCCGGCTACGAGGCCCAGAGGGGAGAGAAACCTCTTGGAGATGGGCTTCTCCATGATCAGGTTGCTCATTCTGAACGAGAAGCGGACGAGGATGTAGACGCCGAGGCGGCGGCCGACGCTATCCCAACCGTCAAGAGCAACGTCGTGGAGGTCACCCCGTAAGCCATCCCGAGAGAGCCGTCCACGAGTTGGGCGATCAAACCTACCACCGCCAATATCGCCAACTGCCGCATCGCTATCCATCCTCTTTTTTAGAACTTTATCTATCTAAAATATAGAAAAACGGGAGTTTAGGAGGGAGATGGAGAGTTGTCAAGGTCTGGGGGAAGTTTTCGGCGCGGGGAGTTTGTTCGCGCTAACATGGTTTCGAGTGTTCTGACGGAGAGGTGGTTTGTATGGGGCGGGTGGAATTTTATCTGGACGTGGTTAGTCCTTACTCGTATCTGGCGTTTGGGCGGGCGCGGGAGATCTGCGAGGAGCATAAGGCGGAGCTGGTGTTGCGGCCGATGCTGCTCGGAGCGGTACACAAGGCGGTTGGGTTGCAGGCTCTGATAGAGATACCGGGCAAGGGGCGCTACCAGGTCCGGGACATCCACCGGTGGGCCGAGCACTACGGGCTGCCGATGCGGTTCCCGGAGCCGTTCCCTTTCCGAACCCTGAAGACGATGCGGGCGGCGATGTTCTGCGAGGAGAGGGGAGACCTCGAACCCTTCGTTGGGGAGGCGTTCGTGCTCTACTGGCAGGAGGGAGGCGCGCCGAAGGGCTTCGATGAGGCCGACGAAGATGGTCCTATCCGCGAGGTGGCGCGCAGGATCGGGGCCGATCCCGATGAGGTTCTGGAGGGCGCCGCGACCAGCGAGGCGAAGGAGGCCCTGAAAAACGCGACCTCCGGGGCCGTGGAGAGGGGTGTCTTCGGTGCGCCGGCCTTCTTCGTCGGGGACGAGATGTTCTGGGGTAACGATCGGCTCCACTTCGTCGAGGAGGCTCTGAAGAGAAGCTGATGTTGAAATGCGGGCCGGTAGGACCTTCTTGCGAAGTGGTTGTCTGCCCCGAAAAGGTTCAAGGCCGACTTTTAGTAAGCGATTTTGCAGGAACGAGGGATGTACGTTAGAGTTTATACTAGCGGAACGCTAGTGGATTGAGTGTGTAGAGATCACGGAAGCGATGCCGAGGACCGAGTGACGTACGTCTTGGGGCGCTTACGCGAAAGGGACTACTCTGGTCACGCCATGCGAGGGGTGAACCGGGTAGAAAGCTATCGAGAGGATTATAGAGAAGCTAAACACGCCGGTGGTCGTGGTCCTAGTGTTGGCGTTCTTCTTCGGCGTCGACGGCTTCCTCTTGTACGGTTACCAGCGCTCCCTCCCGTCCACGGGGAACGTCGACGTCACCGACCGGTCGGCCGCCGGAGTAGACTCCACCGTGGCCGGAGAGACTATCGCCACGGCGCAAACCACGGCTTCGGAGAACACGATGGGGCGGACGGGCGAGACGGTGACATTTGCACACCGCGCCATGTTTCAGAACATAACGGATAACAGCACCTACGTAGACGACCCTTTAGCCAATGTAGGACTTACGCAAGGACCATCTCAACAGAGGGGCTTTTGAGCTGCTGCACCAAGTAGTCGTGGAGCAAACCGCGCTTGATCCGGTAAACCGTCCGCCCATTCTGGTAGGCCAGGTTCTTCAGGC
>JAABVA010002925.1_pt1 | contig 16649 bp, 16 predicted proteins | sample 5560331 | NCBI WGS metagenome assembly JAABVA01 (sample SAMN12812661, study PRJNA571458) | rock metagenome | isolation source: Antarctica rocks | place: Antarctica: Victoria Land, Mt New Zealand sud | collected 2016-01-07 | reverse complement strand
CGCGCTGCTGCTGGGACATGCCCCGCTCTGGCTGGTGTTCGTCTTACTGCTGCTCGGCGGCTGTTGCGGTCCAGCGATCACCGGCGGCCTGACCAGTCAGCTGCCCGCCCTGGTAGGCGAGCGGGCAACCCCGCGCGCGTTCGGATTCGATTCGATGTTTTACAACATCGCCAGTATGGCCGGTCCAGCACTGGCCGGCCTCACCGCGGCTGCGGTCAGTGCGGTAGCCGCTCAGTGCCTGCTGGCGGCGTCCGCAGCGTTCGCGGCGGCCGCCGTCACTGCCCTACCAATCCGGGCCCGCCCGCAACTCTGCCAGCGGAACCGACCCGGCCTGCTCAGCGGCGCGAGGGAGATCCTGCACCGGCCGACGCTGCGCGTCGTCACACTCAGCAGCACCCTTGGCCAGCTGGGCCCCGGTGCCCTGCCGGTCGTGGCCGCCGTGCTGGCCACCTCGCTGCACAGACCGGCCAACAGCGGACTGCTGCTCACCGCGGTCGCAGCTGGATCCTTCATCGGATCCCTGCTCTGCATCTGGTACCCCATCGCGCCTGACCGCTCGCCGATCGTGGCGACGGCATCGATGATCGGCATCGGGACGCCGATCGCCCTCGCCGCGGCCGCACCCTCGATTCACGCGACCGTCCTGCTCTTCGGCTTGTCCGGCATCTTCATCGGGCCGTTCGGAGCGGCCCTGTTCACCGCCCGCACCCACTACTGCGCCGGAGCGGTCCGCACCCAGGTCTTCACCATCGGTGCCGGCTCGAAAGTCACAGCCTCTGCGATCGGGGCAGCATTGGTCGGTCTCCTCGCCGGCATTCCCATTTGGGCGCAACTGCTCCTGGTCGCCAGCAGTCCGCTGCTCGCCGGGATCCTCGGCACCCTCGTCCTCAAAGTCAGAACCGACACCAACCAGGACGACGGGTCACCTTCCACGCGACATGAAGCGAGCGCGAGCCAGCACTGATCACTACATCCTGCATCGCCCGTTGTCCTGGATCGCGGGGATCGTTTCACCGGTGCCCGCGTGCACGGTCGTCGATCCCAAAACGACGATCTGGCGACCTTATCCGTACCCGGTCCGCCGGCCCAGTGCCGTACGCGACTGCGAAGTTCGCGCCGGCGATCAGCGAGTCCGCCGGTCGCATGAAGGGCAACAGCAGTACCGGGCACGGCAACCGCTACCTGGCGGGCGTGCTGGGTGAGGCAGCCGTCGGGGCCAGCAGCACCAACACCTTCCCTAGACGAACGCTACCGACGGATCGCCCGATGCCCGGGCAACAAACGAGCCATCGTCGCGGTGGGCCGGTCCACCGTGGTCATCATCTGGTAGATCAAGGCGATGATCATGGCGCGCTATCCCGGCCGGTGGTAGGCCGTGGTGGCGTGTGGCTGAAACACTGGCTCGATGAGGACATCCCGCCTCGACGCCTCGATATGCTCATCAACGCAAACAAATAGCGGCAGTATTGCGATGACAGCTAGAAATCGCCCAAGAAAACAGATGCCAAAAAAATCGAGAATTCACACCCAAGTGGTAATTCTCAGGCATAGTAGTCGGCACGTTTCCGCGATGCGGCGTTGTTCGTCCAGTTCGTCATAGGCAATCAATGAGATCTACCTTTAGTTAATCGACCTACTATTAAGCCGATTACCAAAGAAGCGACGGTAGTGAAGGCGATCGCAAGGAACGTTGGCTCGTGTCCGATGGCAGGCCTTATGACAAGCATGATGATGGTGTAGGAAACAATTACTGCTGCGACCCCAGGCCATAAGCTACGAACGCTCGAACCCTTTCTCATTTGAATATGTCGCTGCGCAGGGAACCAATACATCCGCCGAGAAATCCAGCCATCGCTGCGCCACCAGCTGCTGCGCCTCCCTTTGAGGCAGCGTATGCACCGGCTCGGTCCGCGTCCGTCACCGGGCGGTGCAACGGTGCGTGAAGCCAGTCGATGAGGTCTTTGGGGGCCAGGGTATCGATCCGCTGATGGTAGTGCAGCAGGTCTTGCTGGCTGAGAAGTTGCTGCCATTCGCGGGGGTCGCCGCCGGCGAAGAACGTGTCAGCGTCGCGGAACAAGCCGAGCCGCTCGTCAGGTACCAGATCGGCTGCTCGCCGGCGCATCGACGGCAGCGTTGCTGCTTCGATTAGCGCGTCCCACTGGGACTCCGGCACCTGGATATCGAGGCGACCCGCGAGAGCACGCATCTGGCCGGGCAGGTCCGTGGACAGGTCTGCGTAGTGCAGCAGAACGACGTTAGCCTCATGACGCCGCTGCCAGGCACCACCCATGTGGCACAGCATTCCTCGAAGCGTCGACATGCCGGCACCGGTCGGCGGGGCGTCGCTGTCGATCCAATTCAGGACGCGGTCGCGTTGCGTCGCCGGCCGGCTTGGTGACGCGGTAACAGGTGCGGCGGCGCGGGAGGAACGAAGAGGAGCCAGGGTGCGAGCGATGACCTCTTGGTCAAGGTTGGCGCGGTGGCGCTCCATCGACATCGCCACGTCGCGAGGATCCCGGCCCACCAGAAGGTACGTCACGTCCTCACGGTTCGGGAGCCCGTCCAGGGGCGTATGGGTCTTGATGAACCTGCGGTGCGTCTGACCGTCCAGGAGCGCGTAGACCTCGGCGCTCGGGCGAAGACGCATGTCGAGCCACGGGGACAACACGGTCAACGGTTCGGGCAGGTCCGGCGAGCCGAAGATGAGCAGTGCACAGATCATCTGCGACCAGGTCGTACCGCATTTGGACGGCGTGCTGATGACGATGTCACCGCTTCTGAGCTTCACCCCCTCCCACCGCGAGCTGTCGGTGAGGCCCTCGCCGTAGCGCACCATGTCGGACATGCACGGCACAGTATCCAACCCGACGGTGCCCACGACACGGCCCCGCCGCGCGGGGGCGCCGCTCGGCTCCACTCGGCGGCCGGAGTTGAGCCATCAGTTCACCCTCGACTCGGCGTTCCGCTGTAAAAACGCGGCTCTAAATGGCGGGATCTCGCGGAATTATCTGGCGTACAGAGCCCCCAACCAGGAACCGGATGGAGTCTGAGCCCTGAGCCCGGATGAGGTTGTTAGGCCAACTGAGAAGAAAATCGCCCCGGTCGGAGTAACCTCCCGCTTCACGATGACAGGACTACGCCGCATAATTCCGTGAACGACAGGCCAAGCCCTCGCGACGTTGCCCGGCACCCCGATCGAGGTCAGGTAGCCAGCCCGGTCCTGCACCCCTCCGATCGACATCGCTGCCATGGCCATCTCGCCGACTGCCCGGGGTCTGCCAGGTGCCGGCGAGGGAGTGCCAGGCGTAGCCGGGCTCGAACCAGCCGATGCTGTCGGTGCACCAGCTGCGCAGCAGCTCGGCATGCTGACGACCGCGCTGATGGCCGCGGCCGTGGTGGTACCGGGGTCGGTGACTGTGTTGGCCGATCGGGTGTCCGGCCCGGTCGCCGCGGCGGCCGCGGTGGTGGTGGGTGTGCTGGTGTTGCTGATCCTGGTGGTGTGGCTGGCCCGGAAGGTGGTGCACAAGATCATCGGGATCGCCGTCAGCGTCGCAGCCGCGGCCGGGACGCACACCGGGACGCAAACCTGGATCCATCATCTGATCAGCACTGCCACGCACAGCTGAACGTACGTGGTCGTACGTCCTCATGTTGGACGTCAGACGGATCGGCATCTGCGAGGAAGACCACGGTGGAAGCTTGATCATCATGGATGATGTGCGTTCAGATACCCAGCTCCAGCCACTTTGCGGTCCGAGTTAGCCCTCTGGCTTGGCCTGGTAACGCTCCGCACGAAATGCTGCGGCAGCGAGCTCCAGGTCGGTGGCCGCTTCGCGGGCACGCTGTTCGATGGCCTCACGCGCAGCGGGGTTCGCGTTAGAACCTTCGGACAGGGTTTCCTGCTGCGCCGCGGCGACGGAATTGGTGACGATGGCCCGCTCGTACCACTGCGCAGCTGGCTCATTCGGGCGGCGGGTCATTCCTACATCATCGCGGAACCGCCGCCTCGACGAGGTTCCACTCGGGTCGGCGCCACGTCCAGCCGGTTGCCTGCCTGCACGCGCGAGGAGACCAGCAGCGGCCGCAGCCCGGCCAGCAAGGATCGCTCGGCGGTACGGGCGGCACGGGCCCCTCCATCTGATCGCGCACATGAATCGGGGTCTACCTGCCGGGAGAGTTGGATGGCCAGACTGTCCACTCGGGGTTGCGGGAACACGCCGGCCGTGTCATGCATGCATCGCATGCGGTGCACCGCCAGGTCCGGTGCGCCGTGGCCGCAGGGTGACACAGGCAGGGCAAAGCGCCGACGAGCACGGTGTTCGGACCCAGCCGGTGTCCGTTGGGGCATCTGGTCGGCGCGGATTCCTTCATGTTGCCGGCCTCATTGAACTGGTAGAACTCCGGCATCTGCTCGCTACTTTGACCTGAGTGTGTCCTGAAGGTGGGGAAGAGGTGGTTCGACGCTGGCCTGTTCGAGCTGTGGACGTTGGTCATAATCAATCCTTTCCAGCCCTGCGGCACTCCCAGCGCGCAATCGTCCCTGTGGCTCATCCTCCTCGGAGTCGGGCTGTGGCGGGGAGAGCCGATTATTCGGGCCACGGGTACAGGCTGGCGTGCCGGGTGATGCTCGGTATTCCGGTGATCGGGTCGATTTCGATGCCGCTGGATTGGTGGCTGCCGTTGGCGTGGGCGATTCCGGCTAGGACCAGGGTGAGCTGTTCCCGGCCGAGGGCCGGGATGGTGTCGCTGAGGTTGATCGCCGGTCCGTCCGATCCGCCGAGGCCGATGGATGCGGTGATCAGCAGGTAGGCCCGTTCGCCGCTGGACAGCGCGCCGATGTTCCCGGGGATCGCTTCCAGGTCTGCCCAGTGGCCGATGTGTTCCCGCGGCTGGATCCAAGGGTTATCGGGTGCTGCGAACCGGCCGCCGAAGCCGTGGATGAGCAGCTCCACCGCGGCCGCGGTGGTGTGCATGCCTTTGGCCCAGGCCCGCAGGTCCTGGTTGATGGCCGGCGCGGTGGCCTTTCTGGTGCGGGCGGCGGCCAGCTCGGTGACGCCGGTCGGTGGCTGTTCGGTCATGTCCTACTCCGTTCTTGCCTGGCGGTTCGACGGATGGTGCAGATCAGCGTGAACCGTTGCACCATCTCTTTTCGGTAGGTCTGGTGCCTCCTAGGGCTTCCTCGTTTGCATTACGGGTTCGAGCTGTCGCCGGCGGTGGGTTCGGGGCCGAGGGCGTCCAGGTGCAGGGTGCGTCCTTTATGGGCAGCCCAGGCGGTGATGTCTGCCAGTGCCCAGATTTTGCCGACGGACAGTTCGTCCAGGGGTGCGGGGAAGTCGGGTTGGTCGGCGAGGTAGACGGTTCGGGTATAGGAGACGCCGAGGATTTTGCGGAGTTCTCCGCGTCCGACCAGGCGTAGGCGGGGCAGCGGTTCGGTCATGACAAGCACTGTAGTCCTCCAGATTAGTTGCCACACAGTGTAGACAACAGCAGTGTAGTCATATAGAATTGAGTTACGCAAGAGAGGCCGGGCGGTCCGGCCGATGCGGGAGGAAGAAATCCGATGAGTGTTCAGACGATGGACCTGGTCAGTGGTTCAGCGCACGCGACCGGCCAGCGGTCGACGACGGTCGACGGCCCGGCGGTAGGACCGATCTCGACGCGCCGCACGGCCCGGGTGGAATTGCCGGAATGGGACTTGGGCGGTCGCGCGGCAGCGATTGCCGAAGGCGTCGCGGTAGAGGTTCCCCGGCTGCTGTGCGATGCGTTCGCGTTGCCGTGGTCGGTCGCGGTGACCCGGTCGGTGTGGGCCGATGCGGTGGCGTGGCCGGAGCGAGCCGCGCAGCAGGTCGCGGCCGCGTTGATCCCAGCACCGGCACCGGGCGAGTCGGCGCGGCTGGCGCAGGTTCTGCACGCCGCCGCGCAGGCGATCCGCAGTGCCGCCACCGGCGGCGCGGCGGTGTCGTTCGTGGTGTGGCGGGTGAGCCCGGCCGAGCCGGTATCCCGTCCGTCGCGGGTGAGTTTGGTGTTGGTGTTGCAGCCGGGTGATTCCGGCGAGACGGTCGCCACCATCGCCGCCGCGCCGATCCAGCTGGCTGGGTGGTTCGAGTTCAGCTCGGTGTTGGGTGGTCGGTGGCCGGCCGCCGCTTTCACGACCGAACCGGCCATGGGTGCGGGGTTGGCGCCGCTGGTCACCCCGGAAACCCTGGATGCGGTGCTCAGCGCCGGGTGGGACGACGACGACTGCCTGGTAACCGGCGTCACCCAGCTCATCGACGGCGCCGTCCGAGTGCTGATCGGGCACCAGGTGATCACCCTGACCCCGGACGTGGACGGCCGGTACGAGGTAAGTCCGCTCGGATGGGCGCTGCGGTGCGTACCGGCAGAGACCGGCGTCGCGAGCAGCGGTCAGACACGCTGACCTGACGGGCGGGGCCGGAGCTGCTGTTCCGGCCCCCGCCCCGCCGTCTCCGCGCAATGGCGGCGCCTATTGTCTAGTGCACCTTGCCTAGATAAGGCTAAAGCGAATAGACTACACTGGTGAAGCGGACAGCGGTGCTGAAGAAGATCAAGGTCGCCGCCCGTAAGGCGGGCGTGCAGTACGGCACGGTCGAGTTGACCAATCACACCGGTGTGATCGTCGGTTCGGTGCGTTCTACGTTGGGTCGGCACGCTGAGATCGATGATGTGACGGCCCGGAAGTTTTTCGATCAGTTCCAAGAGGTGCTCGGTAAAGGGTGGTGGAGATGATGACGGCTTACACGGCGACAGCGCGACGTGGTTCCCGGCGTTGGGTGGTGCAGTGCGACCAGTTCCCCGGCGCGCTCACCGAGGTGACCCGGTTGGAACAGGCAGCGCAGTACCTGGCCGAGGCGATCGCGTTTGTTGCGCAGGTACCGGAAGATTCCGTGCAGGTGAGCGTGGTGCCGGTGATTGCCGATGACATCGCCGCCGAGCTGGCTCGAGTGGAGGACCTCAGGGGCCAGGCCCGCGCCGCCGACAAGGAGGCGGCCGGTCTGCACACCGACGCCGCCCGCCGATTGCGGTCACAAGGTCTGAGCGTCCGGGACATCGGCTCGATCCTGGGTCTGTCCCATCAACGCGCGCAGCAGCTGATCGCCGGAGCTCGATAAACCAGCGGCGGCCGAGCCGCCGCCGCGAACCGCATGACGCGGTTCCACCGACCAGGGCCAGCAACTCGACCGCCGAGTTGCTGGCCCTGCCCGCGTTCCGGCATCCGCCGTTCAGGTTTCCAGGTCGAACAGCGAGAAGGTGTTCACCGTGGGAATGTCGCGGAGCGGTGCGGCCCGGGCGTCGAACAGATCGACCGGGAAATCGTCCGGCCAGGCGACGGTGACCGGGGGTGGCGCGTCGAACAGCGGCACCAAATTTCGCAGCGGATCCCCCGCCGCAACCGCCGCCGCCAACACCGCCGCCAGCTTCGCCTTGCCGATGCCGGGATCAGTTTGGACCGCCGAGACGATGGCCGCCTGAATTGCGCGGGACGCGCCGACCACCCCGCGGGTGTCGACCAAACCCGGACGGGGGCCACGGGAGCGGCCCCGAGCGACCGCCTGCCGCATGTTCTCCCGCTGGGTGGCGATCCGAACATGACCGGGCGCGGAAGAACAGCACAACCGGACCTCGCAGTCATGCATCAGCGTGCAGTCCACCGGCAACGGCCCGAACCCCAACCGCGCACCGACCTGATGCGGAGTCAGCATCCGGGCGCCGTCCTCCGGGTTGGTGATGGAGAACCGGCCGTACCCGTCCGACCCGATCGCCCCGGCCCAAATGTCGCACGCGGCGGTGCCGATGACCTGCCGGTGATACCGGTTCAGGTCCCGGTTGCTCAACCGCAGCCCCCGACCCAACGACTTACTCACCGCACCCGCCGCCGTCGCCCGGTCTGGACCCGGTTATCCGGCCAGCGCCGCAGCGTCGGCCGGGACACTGTCCACCGCCACCGGCAGCACCGCCACGGTGGCCACCGGTACCGGCGCGGCCACCGTGGCGGCAGGTGCCGAGCTGGCGGCAGGTGCGGACTTGAGTAGTCGTTTCACTTCCGCGACGGGCAGGTCCGTCAACGCCGCCACATCGGCGGGTGAGAGCTTCTCGGCGGTCAGCTCGACCAGCCCGGCCGCGACGGCCGGTTCCGCCTTACTCACCGCCGCCGCGTAGGTGGCGGCGATCCGGGTCAGCGCCGCCTCATACCGGGTTCGGGCGTCCGCCTGCGCCGAATCGGCCGCCGCCGTGGCGTCGGTGAGCTTCCCGGCCGTGGTGATCACCTTCGCCGCCGCAGCTTCGATCCGGGCATCCCGAGCCGCCCGGTCCGCGTTCAACGCCAGTAGCCGCTTCCGGGCAGTCTCCCGCGCCGTCACCGCATCGTTCGTCGTCTTCCCCACCTCGCCCACACTCCCCAGCATCCACCACCAGGCCAGACTGTCCGGCCCCAACACCGCCCCAGCCTATCGCCGCCCGATTCCATCCGGCTCGAAACCCGCCGACCAGCCACGATCCAGACCGAAATACCCCGTCAGCCCACCGTTGACACGTCAACCATTCACCTCCAGATCCAGGCCAAACACCAGAACCAAGACCAGCCGCTGCATCTCTGGCACGGCGGATAACAGTTGCATAACGCCTGCTATCCTCGAACCCGTGATGAGCCTGCACGTTCTGAGCGCAGGCAGCGGCTATACGTACCTGACCAGGCAGGTCGCTGTCGGTGACACCACCGAACGCGGCTATTCCTCCCTCGGCGACTACTACTCCGTCAAGGGTGAAGCCCCCGGGGTGTGGGGCGGGGGCGGCCTGGAGTCCCTGGAGGTGGCAGGCCGGGTCACCGAGCAGCAGATGCTCAACCTGTTCGGCGAGGGCATCCATCCCGACGCTGACTTGATCGCCGAGGGCCTGTTCGCGGTGCAGCCGGCCCCCGGTGACCGGGCAAAGGTCAGCGTCCGGGAGGTGATGCGCAGAACTGCGCTGGGCGCCAAATTCAAGGTGTCCGAGGGCGGCCAGGAGTGGCGGGAGAACCTGGTCGCTGCTTATGCGCGGTTCAACACCGACCACGGTCATGCCGCGAATGGAGCGGTTCCGGAGGCGGACAAGCAGCGGATCCGCACCGAACTGGCTGGCTCGATGTTCGCCGAGAAGTACGGCCGCCCTCCCCTGTCAGATCAGGAACTCACCGGGTTCCTGGCGCAGGTTTCGCGGCCGCAGTCCACGGCGGTGGCCGGGTTCGACCTCACCTTCTCCCCGGTCAAGAGCGTGTCCACTTTGTGGGCGGTCGCCCCCCGGGGGGTGTCGGAGAAGATCGAGGCGGCCCACCAGGCAGCGGTGGACAAGACCATGGCGTGGGTTCAGTCGGAAGCCAGCTACACCCGGACCGGGGCCGGCGGCGTCGCGCAGGTCGACATCCGCGGGTTGGTGTTCGCCATGTTCACGCACCGCGATTCCCGCGCCGGCGATCCGGATCTGCACACTCACGTCGCGGTCTCCAACAAGGTGCAGACCCTCGACGGTCGGTGGCTGGCGCTGGATTCGCGGCTCATCCACCGCTTCGCGGTGGCTGCGTCCGAGCACTACAACACGGCCCTTGAAGCCGAGTTCGTGGCCCGGGTCGGCGGGCGGTTCGAAGAGCGGCAGACTGAACCGGGCAAGCAGCCGATCCGCGAATTGGTTGGCGTCGAGGCGGTACTAAATGAACGGTTCTCCAGTCGGCGTCGGGCGATAGACGCGCATCGCGGCGAATTGGTCAGCAAATTTCAGGCCGACCACGGCCGGTTGCCCACCACGGTCGAGCTGCTGTCCTTGGCCCAGCAGGCCAACCTGGTCACCCGGGAAGCCAAACACGAACCGAGGTCCCTGGCGGAACAGCGGGACCAATGGCGGGACCAGGCGTTGGAAACCGTCGGGGGCAAGGCGGCGCTGGACGCGATGGTCGAGGCGGTGCTGAGTGAAACTGCGGCCGATCCGGTGCCGGTCACCCCGGCTCTGCTGAGGGAAATGACGTTGTTCACCGTCGACGCGGTAATGGCGCGCCGCGCCCAATGGCGGGAGACCAACCTGCTGGCCGAGGCCTTCCGGCAAGCCCGCGGCGCCGGCGTCGACCCCGCCGAAATGATCGACGTCGCGCTGCTGATCGCCGAGTACGCCGCCGCCCCGGAACACTCCGTGCCGATAGGCATGGACACCGAAATCACCCACACCCCGACCCCCGCAGCCTTGCGCCGACTCGACGGCACCTCACAGTTCCGGGTCGCCAAGGCGCAGCTGTACACCTGCGCGCAGATCCTGGACGCGGAGACCCGCATCGTCACCGCAGCCGGCCGCGGCGGCGCCCGCACCCTCACCGCGACCGAGCTGGAAATCGGGTTGCTGGAGTGGGCGGCGAACAACGGCGGCCGCACGTTGAACGCCGGGCAGAGCGCGATGGTCACCTCGGTGGCCACCTCCGACAAGTATTTGCAGCTGGTACTGGCCCCCGCCGGGTCGGGAAAGACAACGGCGATGGGCGCATTGGCGTTGGCCCACATGAGCGTCGGCGGGACTGTGCTGGGGTTGGCGCCGCAGGCCTCCGCCGCGCAGGAACTGGCCGCCGCGATCCCCGGCGTGCAGGCTGACACCCTGGACAAACTGGTCTGGGAAATCACCCACGAACACCCCGACCACTGGCCGGACTGGGTGTCCGACATCGGCCCGGACACGTTGGTGATCATCGACGAAGCGGGCCTGGGCGGGACCGTCAAACTGGCCACCGCGATCAGCTTCATCAATGGCCGCGGCGGCAAGGTGCTGCTCGTCGGCGACGATCAGCAACGCGCCGCCAACGGCGCCGGCGGCGTGCTCCGGGATATCGAAGCCGCCCACGGATCGCTGACCCTGAACGAGGTGATGCGGTTCCAGGACCGCGGCACTCCCGGCGAAGGGGTGTTGCAGGGGCAGGCGTCCCTGGCGATGCGGGCCGGGGACCCCGGATGTGTCGGCTTCTACGTCGACCGGGACCGGATCAAAGCGGTCACTGCGGACACCGTGGTCGACCTGGTCTACACCGCGTGGAAAACCGATGTCGCGGCCGGCGCGGACTCCATCATGATCGCCCCTGACCTGGACACCGTCGCCGCGTTGAACGCCCGGGCCCGCGCCGACCGGCTCGTCGCCGCCGGCGGTGTCGCCGGGTTGGAAATTCATCTGCCCAACGGCGAGACGATGTCGCAAGGGGACATCATCCTGACGAAGAAGAACCAGCGGACCCTGTCGCTGGGCGGCACCGACTTCGTGAAGAACAACCACCGGTGGCTGGTGAACCGGGTCCTGGAGGACGGGTCGGTGCTGGCCACCGAACTGTCCCGCGACATCTGCCGGGTGCTGCCCGGCTGGTACCTGACCGCCGGGGATGTTCGCCTGGGCTACGCGCACACCACCGCGTCCGTGCAGGGTTTGACCGTCGGATCCGCCGCCGTCCCGGGCACTGCGCATTCGATTATCACCACGTCGATGAGCCGCAACGATGCCTACCCCGCGTTGACCCGCGGCGTCGACGCCAACACCGCCTGGATGCTGATGGAAGGCGTCGGTGATGACCACGAGGTCATCAAACCCGAAGCGATCCGGCCGGCCACCGTCATCGAGGCGTTCACCGCAGTGATCACCACCGACGGGTCCGACCGGTCCGCGACCACCGAAATCCGGGAAGCCGCCGACCCGATACTGCAGTTGGGTCGGCCCGGAGCGGCCGCCGACGCCTACGCCCACGCGATCGTCGCCGGCGCGGAAGCACTCGTCGGCCCGCAGGAGATCGAGCGGATCACCGCAGCCGCCGAGCTCGCCGTACCCGGGATCACCTCCGCCGCCGCGTGGGACACGCTGCGCGGACATTTGATCGTGTTGGCCGCCGGCGGCTCCGACCCGACCGGTTTGCTGACCGCCGCCGCCGGAAAGCGGGAACTGGGAACGGCCCAGGACCTGGCCGCGGTGCTGGACTTCCGCCTCGACCCGACCGGCAACCACTCCCTGGGTGAAGGGCCGTTGCCGTGGCTCCCCGCAGTTCCGGCGGTGCTGGCCGCCGCGCCGGACTGGGCCCCGTACCTGGCGGCCCGCGGTGAACTGGTGGAAAACCTCGCCACCCAGATCCGGCGGAACGTTTCCGCCTGGACCCCGGACACCGCACCGGCGTGGGCGTTGCCGTACCTGGGCGACATCGAACTCGTCGGCGAGCTCGCCGTCTGGCGGGCCACCCAATCCGTTCCCGAACCCGACCTCCGCCCCGCCGGGGAACGACCCCGGCGCCTGGCGTTGCGCAGCTACCACGACCGGTTCGTCGCCGCCGCGCAACGAGTAGCCGGCGACCCGATGGACGGCGCCACCCGCTGGTCCACCATGATCGCCGAACACGGCATCGACATCACCCACGACGACTACTGGCCTGTCCTGGCAGCCAGGTTGTCCCTCGCCGACACCGCCGGCATCAACGTGCCGCAACTGCTGAACACCGCCATCACCGCCCGGCCGCTGCCCGCCGACGCGACCGCATCCGCGCTGTGGTCCCGGCTGTCCCTCCACCTCGGACCCCTCGTCGCCGGACCAGGCGCCGGCGGACACCGCATCCGCCCGGCCTGGACCACCCACCTCCAACAGGTCCTCGGCGAAACAACCGCCGAACGGATCACCGCCGACCCGCTCTGGCCGACCCTGGTCGCCCACATCGACCGCGCCCAACGCGACGGCATCGCAGCAGAAACGGTCATCCCCGCCGCCGCGGCGATACTCGCCGCCACCCGCGACACCGTCGCCGACCACGAACTCGCCGCCGTCCTGCTCAGCCAGCTCCACACCCTCACCGACCCCGCCGCCGAACCCCAACCGGAACCGGCCTACCCCGATCCCGCCGACGCCGACCTCACCGCACCCGCCGACGCGCACACCGCCGATGTCGCAACAGCTGAGCCGCGCACCGACCGGCCGGCCGAAACCGCTGCCCAAGCCGAAACCGACCCTTTCGACGGCGACCGGCACACCACCACCCCGGACCTTCCCGGCCCCGAACCAGAGCACCACGACGAACCGGCCCCGGAACCGCACAACGCTGCGCCGGCCGCCACCGATGCGGCAGCCCCGTCGCAGCAGCACCCCACCCCGGCCACCGCCGGCCCTGCCTCAACCCCAGCGGACCTGGTCGACGCGGTGGACGCTTCGCAGGCCCGGCTGTACGCGGCGAACGCCGCCGCCGCCGCGTTCTTCACCGCCCAAGCCCCCCAGTCGTGGGTCCCCGGATACGTCGCCGACCGCAAACTCGACCCGAACCTGTTCGGATACGCCCCCGCCAAATGGACCGCGCTGGCCGATCATCTGCGGCAGCAAGGTTTCACCGACGCTGAACTACTCGCCGCCGGTCTGGGCACTACCTCCCGCCGCGGCGAAGTCGTCGACCGGTTCCGGGACCGCGCGGTCCTACCGATCACCACCGGCAAAGGGGACATCGCCGCGTTCATCGGCCGGATCTCCCCCACCCACACCGACAACGACACCGACCGCCCATCCCCGAAATACCTCAACGGGCCCGGCACCGACATCTTCAGCAAACGGGAACTGCCGTTCGGCCTCAACCCCGACACCGTCGCGACGTTGCGGGCCGGCGCCGACATCGTCCTGGTCGAAGGACCCATGGACGCCCTGGCCATCACCGCCGCCGCGACCGCCGCGGACCGGCAGTTGGTGCCGATCGCCACCAACGGCACCGCCCTGACCGCCGAGCACCTGGCCGCCCTCAACGACATCGCCCCCCTCACCAAACGGAAAGTCATCGAGGCGTTCGACTCCGACCCCGCCGGCCGCGAAGCGGCGTTCCGCGCCCACACCCTGCTCGCCGCCGCCGGTGTGCACAACGCGGTCAGCGTCACCGCCCTCACCGGGAAAGACCCCGCCCAAATGCTCACCGACACCGACCCCGCCGCGCTGCTGACCGCCCTGGACCAGCAACGGCCGCTGGCCGACCTGGTCGTCGACCACATCCTGAGCCGCTGGCCCACCGCCGACGGAACCATCGAATCCAGATACAACGCCCTCAAAGAAGCAGCCCCGCACATCGCGGCGATGACCCACACCCAGCAATACCGGCAAGCCGACCGCCTCACCACCGCCCTGAACAAAGATCCCTTCACCGTCCTGGACGCCATCGCCCACGCCGACCCCATCCGCACCCCCGCACCCAACCCCACCCCCACGGCCGGCGGGTTGGGGCTACCGACCCCCCCGGTGCTGTCCGCGCAGACCCAGGCCCGGCAAGCCGAGCAGCAGCGGCGGCGAGCTGCGGCGTTGGCGCGGCTGCGGGAGCCGGTAGCCACCACGCCCGGCCTCGGTGCGCCGCTGCCCGAGCGCGTCGTCCGATCCGTACCCGCGGACCTTCCCGAGCTCAGCCGCCCCCGGCCGGCGCGGAACGCACAAGCGGATATGGACTACGAGCAGGAGCAGACCCGGTACCAACAGGAACGGGACAACGAAATGGACTGGGACTGATGAGCACCATGGGAGCGGCGAGATGGTGCAGTGGGGCGGTCGGTCCTGCGATCGTTTACCGCGCAGCCGCCGTCCGTACGGAGGCAGATCCGACCGGTCAGTGCTCTTGTAACGGCGTGATGGTCGAGGCGGGGTCAAATTGGTAGATCGCGCCGGTCCCACCGTCAGGAAAGGTGCGGCGGCCGGCGGTGGGTACGTACCGCAGTGGTCCACCGGCGATCAGCAGCGACGACGCCGGGAGCAGACCGTCCGCATCGAAGGGGTTGTCGATGATGCGGCCCTGCCACGGGCCATCGGCGAAGAGGAAGAACTCACATCTCATCTCCGCCATCCTGCCGGGGGGTATCGGTCGGCCGGCGGTACAGCAGGCAGACCAACAGCACACCCAGTCCGACCACGATGGGCATGCCAGCGAGGATGACCAGGCTTTGCGCGATCCCGGTCTTGGGGCTGTCGAAGACGACCGAGATGTGTTCGCCCGTCCGTTGGGTGCTGGCTGATCCCCCGATGACGGTGATGCTCTGGCCCGGTGGGTAGATCTCCGGGTTGCTGCCCCCGTCCACCGCCAGCGTGTATGCCGGGCAAGCGCCCATGTCGGCGGCGACCGGTGAGCCGCTTTGTTCACACAGTTCCTGGTAGCCGGTTTTCGTCACGGTGCCGGTCACGGTGATCGACGGGTAGGGATGGTTCACGGCGGGGATCGCCTCCCCGAACATCAGGATCACCCCGACCAGCAGGATCACGGCGCCGCCCAGGAACGCCCAGCGCACCCCCTTGGGGGCCGACCGGGCGCGAACAAAATGGTTGAAGGTGGTCATCGGTGCGCTCCCAAAGATGTTGTCGCGGCGGTCATGTCGGGGGTCATCAGTATTCCCGGGCATCGACGCGCCACCCGGTTGCGGTGGCGATGACGGTGAGGGTGGCTGCCAGGGGTTCGTCGGCCGGTGGGGTTCCGGTGGTGCAGGCCGAGTGGAGCAGTCCGGCGACCTGGACGTGCACCATGGTCGGGGTGTGCGGCGCTTCGGGTGGGATGACCGCTCCGGTGTCGGTGACGGTGGAGGTGCATTTCCCGGCGACGAACCTCGTCCACTCGGCGCCGCCACCCCGGCCTACCAGCGGCAGGTAGCTGCGGTAGAGCCGGTCGGTGACATCGGGTTTCACCCGCGGAATCCATGCGGTCGCCGGCTGCGTCCACGCCGCCTGCCGGTAGCCGATCAGCCACGCCTTGGCAACCGACTCCGCCGCCGCGTTGACCATTACCCGCGGCGCGGCCGCGCCGGTCGGTGCCGGCGGTGACGGTGCTGGTGCTGGTGGCGATGAGGTCGGGGTCGTTCTCACAGGTGATGTCGGTGATGGGGCGGGTACCGGGGCCGGCGGTAGCGCCGGTCGGTTCGTCGTCGGCGACGTGGTCGTAGCGGCGACCGTCGGCGTCGCTACGGCCGCCGACTCGATCGCCGGGGGTCCGCTCAGGCGCACCACCGGCGCCGGCGCGACAGCTGAGGTCAGCGTGGTGTTGCTGGTCGCCGCGGCCGCGGGGGTCGAAGTGCCGCCCGCACAGCCGGTTGCGGCGCTGATCAGGAGCAGCGCTGCGGCCAGGGCGGCGGCGGCGGGTCGGCGTTTCTGGTGGGCGGTCATCTGTCCTCTACCTCTTTGCTGATCATCTGCACGTCGCATTCCAGGAATATTCGGGTGACGCAGTCGTTGTGGGTGCGGCGGTAGGTTTCGGCCAGTACGTCCGCCTGGTCGCGTTGACCCCACAGGTGCAGCATCGCGATGCACCGCAGCACCGTGGAGTAGGCCCATCTGGTCGCCGGGCCGGGGAACCGACCGCCGATGATCTGGTTCAAGCTGCGGCAGATGTCCACCGCCGTAGCTGGTGTCGTCATCCAGGCCAGCAACTGTTCATCGGTGCTGCGGCACTGTTCGGAGCCGACGACGTCGATGACCTGCCGGTGCCGGGCCAGCACCGCCAGCTGCGTGCGGCGGGTCACCCGCTCGCACTGCGCGGTGTGCTTGTCGCGCAGTTGCTGCTCGGTGATCGGCGGCAGAGTTTCCAGACCGGGGAGCAGCTCGGGCATTCCCACCGCGGCGACGGCCGCGGGGGTCAGGATCCGGATCAGCCAGTCGGCTTCGAT
>JAABVA010002923.1_pt1 | contig 16654 bp, 7 predicted proteins | sample 5560331 | NCBI WGS metagenome assembly JAABVA01 (sample SAMN12812661, study PRJNA571458) | rock metagenome | isolation source: Antarctica rocks | place: Antarctica: Victoria Land, Mt New Zealand sud | collected 2016-01-07 | reverse complement strand
GAGGCCCCGCCTACCCCCCCGCCACCGCGGCCCCTGCGCCCCGCCGCCGACCATGCCTGGCGGCGCGCGCCCATTGGGTGCCCGCGTTCGGCGTGATCACCACCATCCACTATTTCGTGGCGCACCCGCGCGAGCGTGCCATCCGCCCAGTCGGCGACGCCGGTGCAAGTCACATTAGGGAACGGCAACCCGCTCGACAACGTCGTGGCCATCGCCGCGGGCAACAACCACGCCCTCGCCCTGCTGAAGGACGGTAGTGTCTACGCCTGGGGCCGCAACTACGAGGGCCAGCTTGGCAAAAGCTCTTTCTCGTCCTCGTCGACGCCGGTGCAAGTCGCCAGCCCCTCCGACCCCACCCGGAATCTCACCAACATCGCGGCGATCGCCGCGGGCGGCTACCACAGCCTGTTCCTCACTGCGAGCGGGACGGTACCACGACCCGGCGCAGCGCCCCGGTGACGGTGACCAGCCTCGCTCCGGTCACGGCGACCGCGATCGCCGCGGGTCTCTATCATAGCCTGGCCGTGGCCGCGGACGGCACGGTCTACTCCTGGGGCTACAACAGCAACGGCCAGCTCGGCAGCGGCAACACCCAGAATAGCGTGAGCGCGCTGCAAGTCGCCGGCCTCACCGGCGTCCGCGCCGTCGCCGCGGGCGATTATTCCAGCCTGGCCCTGCTGCGCGACGGCACGGCGCGCGCCTGGGGCTACAATGGCTACGGCCAGCTCGGGAACAGTTCCACCTCGGACGCGTCGACGCCGGTCGCGGTCACCGGCCTCACCAGCGCCGTGGCCCTCGCGGCGGGAAGCTATCACGCCATCGCGCTCGGCGGCCCGCTCCCGCCGCCCACGACCAACGGGGCGACGGCGCGCCTGAGCGCCGACGCGCTGGCTTTCGGCGTCCAGTCCGTCGGGGTGACGAGCTCCGCGCGAGCGATTACGATCACCAACACGGGAAACTCACCCCTCTCCGTCGCGGCGTCGGTCGCCGGGGCCGACTACACGCTCGCCTCCGATACCTGCAGCGGGACGTCCCTCGCCGCGGGGGCCAGCTGCGCGCTCGGCGTCACCTTCATGCCGGGGGCGGCTGGCCCGCGCCCCGGCGCGCTGACCGTGAGTGACGCGGCTGACGGCGCACAGAAAGTCTCGCTCGGCGGCGTCGGCGCGCTGCCCAAAGCCGCCTTCTCCACGGCGAGCGTCGGCTTCGGCGAGCAGCAGATCAACCGCGCCAGCCCGAACAACGGCTACCATGTCGTCCAGGTGACGAACAACGGCCAGGGCGCCCTCCAGTTCACCTCGTTGGCGGTTGTTTCGGCGACGGCCGGCGACAACGCACAGGCGGACTTCACCGTGATCACGGGCACGAGCTACAACGGCTACCCGGCGTGCACGACGGCGGCCGAGTCTGCTCCGCTAGCGCCCGGCGCCACGTGCGACATCTACCTCTCTTTCACGCCGTCGATCACAGGCACGCGCCAGGCCACTCTGGTGGCGACGAGCAACGACCCGTCTACCACCCCCTACAGCGTGACCCTCACCGGCACGGGCATCGACCCCAGCTCGACCGTCGCGCCGGCGGGCGTCGATTTCGGGTCACAACTCGTCTATTCGACGAGCGCGACTCGGACCGTGACCCTGACCAACACGGGGACGACGACGCTCAAGATATACAACGTGGCGCTCTCCTACAACTCCGACTTCGGCCAGAGCAACACGTGCCGCGGCGGCTCCTACTACTATCAATACGACAATTACGGCTACTACTCGCCGCTGGAGCCCGGCGCGAGTTGCGCCATCAGCGTCACGTTCACGCCGCAAGCGCTGGGGGGCCGGCACGATACGCTCACGATCTACGACAACCTGTACAACGAGAGCGGCCAGCAAGGCTACAGCGCCCAGACGATCCCGCTCACGGGGACCGGCGTCGGCCCGGTGGTGGCGCTCTCCGGCCCCACCTTGAGCGGGAGCAGGCCGGCCACCAGCCTGGATCTCGGCGCGACGACGACCGGCCTCGCGGCCAGCAGGGTGTTCACGCTGACCAACAGCGGCAACGCGACGCTGCACATCACCGCGCCAATCAGCATCGCCGGCCCCAACGCCGGCGACTACTCCGCGAGCAGCGGCTGCGGCGCCACCGTGGTCGCGGGCGCGAGCTGCGCCATCAGCGTCACCTTCCGGCCGTCGTCGAACGGGGCGCGCACCGCGACACTCACCCTCACCGACGACGCCGGCGACAGCCCGCGGCAGGTGGCCCTCACGGGCCGCGGCCTCTTCCCGGCCTCCGCCCGGCCGATCTACGCCTGGGGCCTGGCCGACAACGGCCGGCTCGGCACAACCGTCCCTTCGAGTTGCCCCACCTATCCGCATCCCTACTACTGCGGCAACGACACCTTCAAGCCGGTGCAGGTTGACACCATCAGCGGCAGCCTCGCCATCGCGGCCGGCGCCGCGCATACCCTGGCGGTTGCGCCCGACCACACGGTCTACGCCTGGGGCTACAACGGCTACGGCCAGCTCGGCGCCGGCGACACGACCGACCGCTCGACGGCCGTGCAGGTCGCCGGCCCCGTCGACGCCAGCCGGCCCTTAACGGGCGTCGTGGCGGTCGCCGCCGGCACGCACCACAGCCTGGCTCTCACGGCCGGCGGGTAGGTCTACGCCTGGGGCCGCAACTACGAGGGGGAGCTTGGCACAGGAGACACGACGGGGCACGCCACGCCGGTGACGGTCACGGTGGCCAGCGGCGACCCGCTCACCAACGTCGTCTCCATTGCAGCGGGAGACTACCATAGCCTCGCTATGACGAGCGACGGCCAGGTCTACGCCTGGGGTGACAACGACAACGGCCAGCTTGGCGTCGACGACACGACACGGCGCTACACGGCTGTGCCGGTCGCCAGCCCCTTCGACGCCACAAAACCGATGACCGGCATCGTGGCGGTCGCCGGCGGCAACAGCTTCAGCCTGTTCCTGTCCAACAGCGGCACGGTGTTCGGTACCGGCTACAACGCCAACGGGCAGCTCGGGACCGGAGACACGACACGGCAGACCGTGCCTGTGACGGTGACCAGCCTCGCCGGCGTCACGGTGCAGGCGATCGCCGCCAGCGACGACAACTTCAGCCTGGCCCTGGCGTCGGACGGCACCGTCTACGCCTGGGGCCTCAACAACTACGGCCAACTCGGCAGCGGTGACACCGCCAACAGCAGCCGCGCGCACCAGGTCGGCGGTCTCAGTGGCGCCACCGCGGTCGCCGCCAACGGCGACCACAGTATGGCGCTGCTGCAGGACGGCACGGTGCGTGAGTGGGGCGCCGATTATTATGGCCAGCTCGGCGACGGGGCCGGCGCCTACAACACGACGACGCCCACGACCGTGACCGGCCTGTCCAACGTCGCCGCAATCGCCGCGGGCGACGTACATAGCGTTGCGCTCGGCGGCGCGCCGAGCGCGACCGGCGCCGGCGACATCACCCCGGCCGCCCTGGCCTTCGGCCAGCAACAAGTCGGCGCGACGAGTACGGCGCAGATAGTCACGGTGGGCAACACCACCGGCGCGCCGATCGGGGTGAGCAGCGTCGCCGTGATCACGGACACGGCCGACTTCACCGTGACGAACGACGGCTGCACGGGCCGGCAGCTCGCCGACAGCGGCGCCAGCTGCGCGATCGCCGTGGTTTTCGCCCCGGGGAGCCGCGGCGCCCATCGCGGCGGCCTTAGCATCACCACCTCGGCCAGCAACACGCCGCATATCGTGTCGCTCGGCGGTATCGGCACGGCCCCCGTCGCCTCCCCCGACAAGAGCAGCCTCGTCTTCGCCGACCAGCAGGTCAACACGACCACCGGCGCGCAGTACGTCTATCTCCATAACAACGGCGACGCGCCGCTCAACATCGGCGGTATCACGGTCGACGGACCGAACAGCGCGGACTTCGCGGCGCCCTCGACAAGCTCGAATTGCCGCGCGACCGTCGCAGCGGGAGACGCCTGCTACATCGGCGTCACCTTCACGCCGTCGGATATCCTGACGCGCACGGCCGCGTTGGAGATCGCCGACAACTCGATCGACGGCATAACGCAGACGGTGGCCCTGACCGGCGCCGGCGTCAACCCCGGCGCGCGGGTCGGCCCGAGCACGCTCACCTTCGGTCGCCAGGGCATCAACACGACTAGTACGCCGCTAACCGTCACCGTCGTCAACACGGGGACCACGGGGCTCATAATCTCGCAGACCTACGCGGACGGCGACTACAACGCCGCCGACGCGGGCAGCGGCAACACCTGCGCCGGGGCCACGATTGCCCCCGGGGCGCACTGCGTCGTGCCGGTCACCTTCACGCCGAGAAGCGGCGGGGCGAATCGCAGCACCCTCCACATCGTGGACAACGTCGCCAACGGGTCGGCCCAGACAGTCGCACTGATCGGCACGGGCGTCACCGCGGCCAACCTGGCGCTGAGCCTCGTCGGCGGCTCCGACCCGGCCCCGGTCGGCGGCCAGCTTACCTACACGGCCACGGTCACCGACCTCGGGCCGGCGGACGCCACGAGCGTGGTATTCACCGACACGCTGCCCGCCGGCGCCACGTTCGTCTCGGCCTCGCCGTCGAACTGCGCGCTCTCCGGCGCGACCGTGACCTGTACCTTCGACCGGCTGGCGGCCGACCCCAACGCCTCGAACCACGGGGTCAGCGTCGCGATCGTCGTGTCCCCGTCGACGAGCGGGACCGTCGTCGACACGGCCGGCGTGACCGCGGCCCAGGTCGACCTCGACCCGTCGAACAACACGGCATCTTTCACGAGCACCGTGGGCACGCGCACCGCCGCGGTGAGCGCGACGAGCATCGACTACGGCCGCGTCCCCCTCGGGCAGGCCGTGACCGCCACGGTGAGCGTGACGGACACGGGCACGGCGAGCGTGCGCGTCTACGGCGTCACGGTCGACGGCGACAACGCCGCCGACTTCGCGCCGGACGGCGGCTGCGCCGGCGTCTTGCTGGCGCCGGGAACGAGCTGCACGATCGCGGTCGCCTTCACGCCCGGCGATATCGGCGCCCGCGCGGCGCGCCTCACGGTCACCGACAACTCCCGCGACGGCTCGCACACCATAACCCTGGGCGGGACGGGCGCGTCGCCGCGCGTGGCCCTGGGCGCGCTCGACTTCGGCAGCCAGCAGATCGGCGCGACGGTCACGCGCACCCTCACCCTGACCAACAACGGCAACAGCGACTTGCATCTCAACCGCGCCTACCTGGCCGGCGGCTCCAAGGGCGACTTCACCCTCTCCGACCCCAACAGTTGCGCCGGCAGCACGATCGTCGCGGGCGCAACCTGCGACCTGAGCATCGCCTTCACGCCGCAACGGGCCGGCCGCCGCACCACTTCCCTGGCCGTGCAGGACAACGCGCCGGGTAGCCCGCAGAGCGTCGAGGTCGCCGGCTCGGGCCGCGGCACGGTCGTGCAAAACGTGACGACCGACCGTAACGCGGCGACCACGCCCTCGTTCTACCGCGTCGGCGACAGCGTGGTCGTCTCGGCCACCGTGCTCGACGCCGACAACAAAGGGGCGTCCGACGCCGCCGTCACGGCCACGCTGACTATGACCTCGGCGGACAACCCCGTCGTGACCACGCTGCCGCTGACCAACGCCGACGGCGGCGACGTCTACACCGGGACGATCTCCGAGACCGTCACGACCGTGCCCGGAGTCTACGTCCTCGCCGTGACGGCCGCGCGCCCCAGCGCCGCGCCGACGCCGTACCCGACCTACAACACCTTCACCGTCAGCACGCCGACGTTGGCTCTGGGTACCACGCGCTTCCCGGGTTCGACGCACCAGGGCGACGTGGCCACGGTCGCCGCGGCCGTACTCAACCTGGGCTACAACGTCGACGGGGCCGCCCTCAGGCTCGACGAGGTCGACGGGGCCGGCGCCGTCCTGACCACCCTCGTCACACAGACGGTTAGCGGTATCCCCGCCCGCTCCGGCCACGCCGCCAGCCTCTCCTTCGACACGACGACGCTCGCCGAGGGCACGCACCACCTGCGCCTGAGCCTCGTCGGGCTGCCGTCGAGCGAGGACCCGGCGGCCACGATCGCGGTGACCGGCGACCTGTCGATCATCGGCGCCCGGCCCGGCATCGCCGTCGCGCCCAGCCCGCTCAATATCTCCGTGGGCGTGTCGGGCACGGCCGCGGCGCCGGTCACGGTCACCAACGGAGCATCCATCGCCACGCTGAGCAACATCGCGCTGTCGCTGGGCTCGCTCGGCCGGCCGGGCGCGCAGGACATTCCCTGGCTCACGCTCTCGTCGCCCACCCTGGCCGACGTGGGGCCGCGGGGCACGGGCGCCTTTACCATCACGGCGAGCCCGCCGGCCGGCGTGGCCCCCGGACTCTACCAGACCTACCTGGTGGTCAGCGCAGGGGGCGTGACGACGCAGTACATCCCCGTCAGCGTCATCGTCGACAGCGGTCACCACGGCCCCTTGCGCTTCATCGTCACCGCGCCCAACGGCGTGGGCATCGCGGGCGCCACGATCCAGGCGATGGAGCAGGTTGCGCCCTACACCACGCTCCATGCCACCGCGGACGCCCACGGCCTGGCCACGATCCCCGGCGTGAGCACGAGCATCCCCTACGTCTACACCGTCGACTCGCCCGGCTTCGCCTCGGCGCAGGACAACGTGACGCTCAACTCCGAGGACGGCAAGAGCGTGCCGGTGACGCTACAGGTCGGCGCCGTCAAGGCCTACTGGTCGGTCACGCCGATCACGATCACCGACAGCTACAACGTGGTCCTGCATCAGACGTTCGAGACCGACCTGCCGGTGCCCCGCCTGCTCGTCCTGCCGCAGGCGCTGCAGTTCGACGACAACAACCCGACGCGCTCGGGCACGATGACGGTCTACAACACCAGCCGCGTCACGGTGGACAACGTGGTGGTGCACGCCAACAACACGAGCGGCGTGCAGTTCACCTTGACCTACACCGACACGGCCACGGGCAACGTGATCAGCGGGTCGTCGATCACCCTGCCGGGCATCCGCGGGCAATCGCACGCGGACATCCACTACGAGGCCACCTCGAGTTGCGCGCGGGGCGGCCCGGCGAGCGACCCCAATAACCCCGAGGCGGACAACGCGCCCAAATACGCCAGCAGCTATATTACCGCCGAGGGAAGCTACCAGTACTTCCCCAACGTGGCCACGCCCTCGCTCGACGTCGCGCACGGGCAGGGCCTGCAAGGCTCGACCAACGCGGACATGGTGGTCGGCCGCTCGCTCTCCAACATGGGCTACGGCGCGATGAGCGACATCACCGCCACCGACAACGCGGCGGGCGGCCTGCTCGTCGACGCGCCGGACTCGATACCCGACCTGGCGCCCGGCGACCCGGCCGCGCCCGTCGCCTTCACCGTACACACCGCGGGGCTCGTGCCCGGCGTCTACACCTCCACCGTGACCTTGCGCGCCGCCGGCACGCCCGACGCGTCGCTGGCCTTCACCGCCACGGTCGACGCCGCGGGCGGTGTCCGCCTCGACTACGACTTCACGGCGGGCACGCCCGCGCCCAAGACGGGCACGATCACCGCGATCCCGGCCGAGATACGCGATGTCTACTGCTTCGTGCAGGCGCCGCCCGAGCCGCCGCAGCCGGTGGTCACGTACGGCGGCGACGGCAGCTTCAACATCTCCATCCCCGACGGCCCAGGCCAGGCCCAGGCCGCCCCGCCCAACCTGCCGGGCGTTCAGGTGCCGCCGCCGCCCATGCTGGTGGCCCACGAGGTGGTCAAGCTCGACATCCCGCAGCGGGTCAGCCTGGAGCGTCAGGCCTTCAGCGCCGACCTGCAGTTGACCGACGTCACGCGCCAGCCGCTGCAAGGCGTGACCGTGACCCTGCACGTGGCCGATAGGGCGGGCGCCGAACGCGCGGGCGACTTCGCCATCACCAGGCCAGGGACCAACGGCTACGCGCCCGGCGACAACCTCGGCGACATCGCCGCGGGTACGACGTCCGACAACCAGTGGACGCTCGTGCCGGCGCCGGGGTTGGGCGGGCAGGTCGCCGCCGGGCAGGTCTACAGCGTCACCGCCAGCTACCAGTACGCGTATAACGGCAACCCTGTCGTGCAGACGACGCAGCCGGTCACGATCACGATCTACCCGATGCCGCAGTTGCAGATCAGCTACGCCATCCCGCGCGACGTCAAGGCATTCCAGCCCTTCAAGCTCGGCGTGATCGTGCGCAACATCGGCTACGGCCCCGCGCACAACATGCAGATCCAGAGCGGTCAGCCCAAGATCGTGGCCAATGCCTCGGGCGCCCAGCTGCACTTCACCCTGCTCGGCGCGAAGCTGGCCGGCTCGAGCGTGCCCGTGCAACGCGGCAGCCTCAACCTGCCCATCGGCGAGATCGGGCCCGGCCAGACCAAAGCCGGTTACTGGACCATGGTGACCGACGTACCGGGGCAATTCACCGGCTTCGACGCCACCTATCAGGAACAGCCCTTCCAGGGGCTCAAGTTGAGCCCGCTCATCCTGGGCATCCGCACCTATATCGTTACGCATAGCGGCGCCGTGCCCAGCGGCGGGACCGAGCTACAGGTCTCCAGCGTCAACAAGGACAACCCATCCGCTGAATCGGCCGAGGCCAACGCTATCGTCGACCTCGAGAGCGGCGCCACGAACGCCTTGTACGCGATCACGCCGACGGTGGTGCAGACGGCCACGCTGGCCAACAAAACGGCCATCATGACCACACCCCCCATCACCGACGGCGGCTACCTGCTTGCCGTGGTCACCGACACGCTGCCGCCGGCTGGCCTGCAGCAGGGTACCATCACGCGCATCACCGTCGATGACGACGCCAGCCGCTTCTTCGGCATCCCGCGCATCCTGCCGGCCGCGTCTTACTGGCAGCAGGAGGACATGCTCCCGCCGCGTGATGGCGGGCAGGCGGCCAACGCCGTGCGGGTCGCGGCGCTCCACGGCCGCGCGCTGGACGATTCCGCGCCACCCACCTTCGTCCAGCGCGTCTACATCCTGGACGCGCCGTCAGGCACCGTGACCTACACCATCTACTACGGCGCCACGGCCCGGCAGACGCCGGCCATCAGCCTCAGCCCCGACAGCGGCCCTGCAGGCGCGTACGTGCAGGTCACCTCGACCGCCGCGTTCACGCCGAGCGACACGGTCGCCATCAGCATGGGCGCGATCTTGGTCGACAGCAACGTCATCGTCGACGCCAACGGCACGGTGTCGGACTACGTGACCGTGCCGAACGGCCTGCGGGGGCCGCAGACCGTACAGGTCTGCAATTCGACCGGCGATGTCTGCGCCTCGGCCCCGTTCACGGCCACCGCCTCCGCGCCGCCCACGGGAACGCCCACGGGGATGGCCGGCGCCACGGCGACCCCGACGGGCACACGAGTAGCCGGCGCCACGGCGCCGCCCGTCCCTAGCGGGAGCGCCACCGCGCCAGCGGCCACGCCGGCGGGGACGATCCGTCCCACCGCCACGCCCACACCCATGGGCCTGCCCACGCCGAGCGGGACGGTCCCACCCGGCGCAACAGCCAGGGCCACCGCCACGCCCACCCCGACGGCCACGGCCACAGGCGCCCCCACCCTGACGGCCACGGCCACACCTACACAGACGCCCACGCCGACAGCCACCGCGACCCCCGTCCCCACGGCGCTAGGCGCGCCCACGACGGCGCCAGCCCCCATCCCATCGCGGACGAGCCCGGCGACCGTGGCGGCGACCCTGTCCACGGCCACCGCCACGTCGACCGCGCCGGCCCTCCCGGGCTCGGCCGGTACCGGCGTGGCCGGTACACCCTATCCGACCGCGACCGCGTATCCGACCGGGGTGGCGCGCCGGGGGCGGCCCGGGGCGACATCGACCCCCGTCACGATCATCAAGGAGATCGTGACGCTCGCCAAGGAAACCGCGCGACTCATCAAGAAGGATGCCGCGGTCTTGCGCCCACGGCTGTCGCTCGACCGTGCGTCGGCCCATATTGGCGACCGCCTCTGCATGCGCGGCAGCGGTTTCCTAGGCCATGAGTCGGTGACCATCGCGGTGGACAGCGTTGCCGTCGGCACGGTCAACACAAGCGCGACCGGCGCCTTTACGACCTGCTTCGCGGCGCCCGGCACGATCATGGCTACCAACAGCGCCAGCGCCGTCGGCGCGCGAAGCGCGATCCCCGTCTACGCCACCTTCCGCGGGCTGGTCGCCCGCGCCAGCACCTTCTACTTCGTCGGCGGCAGCACCTCCGGCGGCGACCGGACCGAGTTGGCCCTGGTCAACCCCGGGGGGCGCGCCGCGGTCGTCACCCTGCGCCTCTACCGCCCGGCCGGGGCGCCGATCATCAGCGCGCTGCATGTGGGGGCGCACATACGCATGAGCCTGGATCTCGGCCGCCTCGTCCCGCGCACGCGCCCCTTCGGGCTGCGCGTGCAGGCCGACCAGGTGGTGGCGGCGCAGATGGTCGTACATCGCGGGCGCAACAACCCGTACACGCTGCTCGGCAGCGGCCTGTTGGCGCGGCGCTGGTACGTCGCGGAGGGCTACACCGGCCTGAGCTTCCGCGAAACAGTCTATGTGCTCAACCCGAACCGGCAGGCCACCCGCGCCTGGCTGCGCCTGCTGCCCGCAGGGGGCCGCCGGGCGCGCACGGTGAGCGTCGTCGTGGGCGGCGAGCGCAGTGTGGCCATCCGCGTGAACGAGTTGTATCCGGGGGCCGCGCTCGCGGCCGTCGTGACGAGCGACGCCCCCGGACCATAGCGCGCGTGCAGACCTTCGGGGCACACGGCTACGGGGCCACGGCCAACGCGGGCACGGTCGACGCGGCGACGGTGTGGCTCTTTGCCGAGGGCTCATCGGCGCGCCGCTTCGAGACCTTCTACACGGTGCTGAACCCGGGGCAGCGGGCGGCGCGCGTCACGGCGATCTTCACAGACACGCGGGGACACACGCTGGCCCGGCGCACGCTGGTCGTCGGTGGACTGCGCCGCGGCACGATCCAACTTACCCGAATCGTGCGCGCGGAAGCGGTGGCGGCGCTGCTGACCGCGACGAGTCCGGTGGTGATCGAGCGGCCCTACTACTTCGGGCCACCCAACGGCGGCGAGACGGGCGGCTCCATCGTCTACGGGCGCAGCGGGACGGGCCTGACGTGGACCTTCCCGGCGGGCGACACGACGGGCGGCGGCAACGAGCGCCTGCTCGTGTTCAACCCCAATGCGCAGGCGCTGCGGGTGCGCGCGATCTTCTACCTCGCTACTGGCCGCATGGCGACGCGCGCGTTCGCCGTTCCGGCGCACGCGCGCTACACGCTGGACGTGCGGCGCGCGATCGGCCCGCGCGGGACCGTGCACGGCTCGCAGCTGATCTCGGCAAACAGGCTCGGCTTCATCGCGGAGCAGAGTATCTACAACGCGCGCTTCACGGCCGGCTACAGCACCGCTGGCCTGGCGCAGTAATGCGCCAGGCCAGCGCGGACACGCCGGACGGTTGCCTTGCTCGGGGCCGGCCTCTATACTGTCACTACACGACTATAGAAGCGTTGAGCAGGATCAGTACGCCGGGCGCGCGACAGACAGAGCAGGGAGGCCACCGGCTGAGAGCCTCCCCTTGCGGTGCCCGGCGGAACCCCACCTGCCCTTACCTGCCCTGAACGCCTGGTGTCGATAGGCGGCAAGGGGCCGCGGCGGCCGCCGTTATCCGGCACGCAACGAGGGAGGCTACGCCGCCGCAATGCGCGGCCTCCGAACCCGGGTGGTACCACGAACACGGCCCTTCGTCCCGTTTGGATGGAGGGCCGTTTGTTTTAGCCGTTAGCCGTTAGCAGTTAGCAGTTAGCACGTAAATCCTCGCGTTTGGCGCAAAATCCGTCGCGTCACCGCTAGCAGCGACGCCTGGAACTCGAAAGCTAATCGCTAACAGCTAATGGCTAATCGCTGCGAAGGAGGTACCACTGCATGCGCCGCTCCCAGTCTTTCGGCGAAACGCTCCGCCAGGCCCCGGCCGACGCCGAGGCGGCGGGACACCAATTGCTCATGCGCGGCGGCTATATCGCGCCGCTCGCCGCCGGCATCTACTCGTACCTGCCGCTCGGGCTGCGCGTCAAGCGCAAGGTGGAGGCCATCCTGCGCGCGGAGATGGACGCCGTCGGCGGCCAGGAGGTGTCGCTGCCGGTGGTGCAGCCGGCCGACCTGTGGCGGGAGAGCGGCCGTTGGCGCGCCGTCGGCCCCGAGCTCGTGCGCTTCCAGGACCGCGCGGGGCGCGACGCCGTGTTGGCCATGACCCACGAGGAGGTCGTGACCGACCTGCTGCGCCGCTACGTGCGCTCCTACCGCCAGCTCCCCGCCATGCTCTACCAGATACAGACCAAGTTCCGCGACGAGCCACGCCCCCGCGGCGGGTTGATCCGCGTGCGCGAGTTCACCATGAAAGACGCCTACTCCGCGCACGCCTCGATGGAGGACCTCGACCGCTACTACCCGCTCGTCCGCGACGCCTACCTGCAGGTCTTCCGGCGCTGCGGGCTCCCCGTCATCATCGTGGCGGCCGACCCCGGCATGATGGGCGGGGGCGAGGCGCACGAGTTCACCTACCTCTCCGAGATCGGCGAGGATGTCCTCGTCCTGTGCGACGCCTGCGGGTACGCGGCCAACCGTGAGGTCGCCACGTTCCACAAAGATGACCCGGCCGCCGAGGAACGCCGCGCCGTCGAGGAGGTAGCCACGCCGGGGGCGCAGACGATCGCCGACCTGGCTAGCCTGCTCGGGGTACCGGCGTCGCGCACCGCCAAAGCGACGTTCTTCATAGCCGGCGCCGAGGGGTCCGTCGGCGAGCATGGGCGTTTGATCTTTGCCGTGGTGCGCGGGGACATGGAGGTCGACGAGACGAAGCTGACCAACGTGGCCGGCGCGCCCGCGCTGCGTCCCGCCCGCGCCGACGAGCTCGCGGGCACGGGCATCGTCCCCGGCTACGCTTCGCCGATCGGGGTCACGGGCGCGACCATCGTGGTGGACGACCTCGTGGCGCGCTCGCCCAACCTCGTCGCGGGGGCCAATCGGGCGGGCTACCACCTGCTGAACACGAACGCGGGGCGCGACTACGCGCCGGACGTCGTGGCCGACATCGCGGCCGCCTACGAGGGCGCGCCCTGCCCGCGCTGCGCCGCGCCGCTGCGCTTGGCGCGCGGCGTCGAGGTCGGGCACATCTTCAAGCTCGGCACGCGGTACACGGAGGCGCTCGGCGCGCAGTATCTGGACGCCCGGGGGGAGCTGCGCGACATCGTGATGGCCTCGTACGGCATCGGCGTGGGCCGGCTCATCGCGTGCATCGCCGAGGCCCACCGCGACGAGCGCGGGCTGGTCTGGCCGGCCGCGGTAGCGCCGTTCGACGTCTACCTCGTCGGGCTCGACCACGTGGACGAGGACGTGCGCGCGGCTGCCGACGCCCTGTACGAGGGGCTGAGGGCGCGGGGGATCGAGGCGCTCTACGACGACCGCGACGAGCGCGCCGGCGTCAAGTTCAACGACGCCGACCTGCTCGGCATCCCGCTGCGCGCCACGATCAGCCGCCGCACCCTGCGCGACGCCGCCGTAGAACTCAAGCCGCGCGCCACGAGCGAGGCGCGCTTCGTCTCGCTGGCCGACGCGCCCGGTGAGATCGTGCGCGCGATAACGCCGTCGTAACGGCGGGCGCAGGCCACCCTAAGTGGTCCATCCGGCAAGTGGGCTACACCTTTAGGTGGCCCGCTTGCCGATCACACAGGCGTCGCGCCGCCCGTACAAGGCAGTCATAGGCGTCCAGAAAACGCGCGTGGACGTGGCGGATGGACCACTAAGCGCCCTTATTGCTATATTTAGTATAGTGGGCAGGGAAGGATGTCCGGCCCACGGGGGCGGGCTACTTCACCGAGGCGCCGGTAGATGGCGCCCTAAAGCTGTAGACACGGAGGTAGGCATGCGCGCGGTACGTTTCGATAGATATGGTGGCGTCGACGAACTACACATTCGCGAGGTCCCGGACCCCCAACCGACGCCCGGCCGGGCTATTGTCAGGGTGAAGGCGGCGGCGATCAATCCCGGCGAGATTATGATCCGCATCGGTGCGTTGGAGGCAATGTACCCCGCGACGTTCCCCTCTGGCGAGGGCAGCGACTTCTCCGGCGAGATCGTCTCGCTCGGCGCGGGCGCGACCGGCTTCTCCGTCGGTGACGCCGTGCTCGGCTGGTCGGATGAGCGCGCCAGCCACGCCGAACTGGTCTCCATGCCGGTCGAGCAACTCGTGGCCAAGCCGGAGGGGCTCTCCTGGGACGTCGCCGGGTCCATGTACGTCGCGCCGATGGCGGCGCTAGCCTCGGTCGGCGCCGTGGCGCCCAGAGACGGCGACATGGTCGTCGTCTCCGCCGCAGCCGGCGGTGTCGGGGTGGTCGCGGTGCAATTGGTCAAGCGCGCCGGCGCGACCGTGATCGGCCTGGCCGGCGCGGACAACCATGAGTGGCTGCGCGCCCACGGCGTCGTCCCCGTGCTCTACGGCGATGGTCAGGAGGAGCGCATCCGCGCGGCGGCCGGCGGCCGGGTCGACGCCTTCATCGACCTGTTCGGCGCCGGGTACGTCGACCTGGCCCTGGCGCTCGGCGTGCCAACGGACAGGATCAACACGATTGCCGATTTCCAAGCCGTGCAGGAGAAAGGCGTGAAAGGGCAGGGGACCGGCGACGCCGGCGGGGCCGCCGCGTTGGGCGGTTTGGTCGCGCTGGCCGCCTCGGGCGACCTGGACATCCCGATCGCCCGCACGTACCCCCTGAGCGAGGTCAGGGAGGCCTATCGCCTGCTCGCCGACCGCCACACCCACGGTAAGATTGTCTTGCATCCGTAGCCGCGCCGCCGGCCTGACGGGTGTCGATCGGAGCGATACTCCGCGCCTACGCCGGGCGCCGCCACGCCGCGTCGTTGTCGCCCAAGGAGATGGTTTGATGAGCGCCGGGCCCCTCTACCCGGCGACGAGCAAACGGACGCTCTCGCGGCTCCGACCCGGGCGGCGCAAAGGGGTGGGACCCGGGTCTATAGACCCGGGTCCCACCCCTTTGCGCGCCGGCGCGCGGCGTCCTGAGAGTTACTGCAGCTCGGCGATGACCACCACGCGGTGGGTGTCGACCCAGTAGGGCGTGCAGGAGATCAGCGCGAGCGTGGGCCGCGTGTACGTCGCGTTGAGCAGGCGCACGTCGTCGGGTGTGACCACGTTGACCGAGCGCACGACGTAGCGGTAGGTGTGCGTCCCCCGCGTCACCACCACCGTGTCGCCGACATGCAGCGTGCCGAGGTAGCGGAAGATCGAGCCGTAGATGTCGTCGTGGCCGCTCATCAGGGAGAGACCGGGCTGGCCCGGCGCGGCCGAGTCGGCGAAGCGAGTCACGCCGAAGGCCGGCACGATGTCGTAGGCCAGCGAGCCGTCGCTGTTGGCCACGAAGGAGCGGGACCAGACGGGCGCCCCCCAGATGTTCAGGCGCGCCACCGAGATGCGGGCCTCGGCGGCCGGCAGCGCGCCGTGCCAGGCCTGCGTGGGACCGGCGAAGCGGCCGGTCTTGGGGTGATGCACGTAGCGGTAGGCGGCGACGGAGCTGATCACGGTCTTGTGCGTGACGACGACGCGATTGTGCACCCGCACGATGTCGCGGTAGCGCACGACGGTCTTGACGACCATCTTGTGGTTGACGACCGTGCTCACCCGTGTCACGACGCGGACGCGGGTCACGTCGTGGTAGCGCACGATGGTCTTGACCGCGACCTGAGTGCGGGTGACGGTGCGAACGCGCGTGATGTCGTGGTAGCGCGCTGTCGTTACATAGCGGGGCTTGGTGACGTAGCGCGTCTTGGTGACGACCCGCGTCTTAGTGACGTAGCGCGTCTTGGTGACGACCCGGCTGCGCGCAGCCAGGACCCGGGCGTAGGCGGTGGCGGTCGGCGACGGGGCCACCAAATTGCGGATCACGTTCAACCCGGCGTTGGTCGTGGGAACGGGCGTGTTGGCGCTCGCGCTAACCAGCGGGACAGGCGTGTTCGTCGCCGTGTTCGCGGGTGCGGGGGCCGTCGTGTTCGTCGGGGCCGGAGCCGTCGTGTTCGTCGGGGCCGGAGCCGTCGTGTTCGTCGGGGCCGGGACGTTCGTGCTGGTGGAAGCGGGAGCACTGGTTGCCGTCGCCGGGACATTGGTCGCTGTCGCCGTCGCCGGAATATTGGTCGCGGTAGCGGGGACGTTCGTGCTCGTCACAGTGGCCGGCACATTGGTCGCCGTGGCCGGGACATTGGTGTTCGTGGCCGTGGCCGTGGCCGTGGCCGTGGCCGTGGCCGGCACGTTCGTGTTGGTTGCCGTGGCCGTCGCCGGGACGTTAGTCGCCGTGGCTGTCGCCGGCACGTTCGTGCTCGTCACAGTGGCCGGGACATTGGTCGCCGTGGCCGTGGCCGGCACATTCGTGCTCGTGGTGGTCGCCGGGATATTGGTCTTGGTCGCCGTGGCCGGGACATTGGTCGCCGTGGCCGTGGCCGGCACGTTGGTCGCGGTCGCCGTCGCCGGGGTGTTGGCGCAGTAGCTGCCGCTGGTAGAAGTGGAATCGAGCCTCTTGAGGGTACCGTAGAGGC